>Ga0080026_10000009_pt1 | contig 37960 bp, 30 predicted proteins | sample OrgsoiDNA2013045_FD_70941 | JGI IMG/M metagenome (GOLD analysis project Ga0080026, IMG submission 70941) | Permafrost soil microbial communities from the Arctic, to analyse light accelerated degradation of dissolved organic matter (DOM) -... | ecosystem: Environmental > Terrestrial > Soil >... | reverse complement strand
TCTCCAGCGGGTCCTCGCGGCCGTTATTCACGGTGACATCCGCGCCGAACGCCTTCGCCGCCTCTAGCCGGCTGTCCGCCAGGTCGATCGCGACAATGTGGCTCGGGCTGAACAGGCGGGCGCTCATGATCGCGGACAGGCCGATTCTGAATAGTTTCCAGTTCTTCAGTAAATAACTCGGGTCACCGGGCCCGGCGGATGCGGCGGCCGGTGATACGGGCGGGGGTGATGCGGATGAAGACGTCCCTGGCTCCGCCTGCCCACGGCTCGACGCCCGCTTCGAGGAGCGCTGCACGCTCGGTGTCGGAGTCGACATGGTGCGCGGCACCCTGGATGAGGACGCTCCATCCCTCGCGTGCATCGAGGTCGATGTGGTCGATCTCGAAGGCCACCTTGTAGTCGGCGTGCTCTATCCCGGTGCGGAGGTCCTCGTCCGTCGGGCTGTCCTGCGCGGTGCGGAACACGATGCTGCCCTCGCGCAGCATGTAATTGACCGGCAGCACCGTCAGGTCGAACCGGCCGGAGTACGCGAGCCGGCCCAGGCCGCCTGGCGAGATCAGCCGCATGCACTCGGCCTCATCCAGCCGCTCCGGCACCGGTGTCCCGGTCGTACGATCAGACATGAATCGTCCTTTCACCTGCGGGCGGGAGCACGGCGGTGGAACCAGTGACGTGGCTGGGGCTCCTGGTCAGCATATGTGGAGCTACAGGCTGGCGCCCAGGAGCGCCGCGACGTCAGCGAGCCTGCAGGTGTAGCCCCACTCGTTGTCGTACCAGCCGAATACCTTGGCGAGATTTCCCGACGCCTGGGTAAGGCCGGAGTCGAACACGCACGAGGCGGGATCGCCGATGATGTCGCGCGAGACCAGGGGGTCGGTGCTGTAGCGGAGGATGCCGGCCAGCGGGCCGGCAGCGGCCTGCTCGAACGCCTCGTTGACCTGGTCGGCGGTCACGTCCCGGCCGAGCACTGTGGTGAGGTCGGTCAGCGATCCGTCTTCGACGGGAACACGCACGGCCACGCCGTCCAGGCGCCCGGCCAGTTCCGGGATGACCTCGCCGGTGCTGCGCGCCGCCCCCGTTGTCGTTGGCACGATGCTGACCGCGGCGCTGCGCGCCCGCCGCAGGTCCTTGTGCGGCCCGTCGAGCAGCATCTGGTCACCGGTGTAGGCGTGGATCGTGGTCATGAATCCCCTGGTCACGCCGAACGTGTCGTGCAGCACCTTGGCCATCGGCGCGATGCAGTTGGTCGTGCAGGAGGCATTGGAGATCACGTCATGCCGGCCGGGATCGTAGGTGTCCTGGTTGACGCCCAGGACAACCGTGAGGTCCGCGTTCTTGCCGGGGGCGGAGATCAGCACCTTGCGCGCGCCGCCCTTCAGGTGCAGGGCGGCCTGGTCGCGGGAAAGGAACCGGCCGGTGGACTCGATGACCACGTCGGCGCCGAGCCCGCCCCAGTCGATCGTGGCGGGATCCCGTTCGGACCGCACGGCGATGGGCACGCCGCCGACCGTGATCGAGTCATCGGAGTGCTCGATCGGCGCGCCCAGACGGCCGTAGGTGGAGTCGAACTCCAGCAGGTGGGCGAGCGTCCGCGCGTCCGTGATGTCGTTGACTGCCACGACCTGAAGATCGGGCCGCTCCAGCGCTATGCGCACGAATGCCCGGCCGATGCGGCCGAGACCATTGATGCCGACGCGGGTGGTAGTCACGGCGTGCCTCCTGATGATTGGCGGACGGCTGCGTTATGCCCGTCTCCTCCCTAGGCTGGCCGCCTGCGTGGCCGCTGGCTATGGGCGATAGGCACCTTCCGCCGGGCCTTTTGGCCCTGGGCCCGGCTCAGGGGCCATGGACCTCCGCTCTGGTTGGCCGCCGCGCCGGCTTGGCGAGCCGCTCGCCATCCAGCGCCCGGGCCCTGCACAGCGCCGCGGCGGCGGCGTAGCCTGACGGACATGGCCGACCGACCTGAGCCACGCGATGTCACGCCACTGCCAGATCTGCTGCACGGACGTTCTCGCGCCGGGCCGGTTCGGGAGCGGCGCCCCGTCTACGTCGACCTGCTGCCGCCGTGCAATGCCGGCTGCCCGGCCGGCGAGAACATCCAGGCGTGGCTGGCGCACGCCGAGGTGGGTCACCATGAGCAGGCCTGGCGGCAGCTGGTCGCCGACAATCCGATGCCGGCCATCCTCGGGCGGGTCTGCTACCACCCGTGCGAGAGCGTCTGCAACCGGGCCAGCCTCGACAGTGCCGTCTCGATTCACTCGGTCGAGCGGTTCCTGGGCGACCTCGCCCTTGAGCGGGGGTGGTCGTTCAACGCTCCGCCGGTCCGCAGCGGGAAGCGGGTGCTCATCATCGGCGCCGGGCCTAGCGGGCTCTCGGCCGCCTATCACCTGGCCCGGCTCGGCCATCAGGTCGAGATCAGGGACGCGGGGGAGCGGCCAGGCGGAATGATGCGCTACGGCATCCCGGCCTACCGGATGCCGCGTGACGTTCTGGACGGCGAGCTTGACCGGATCAGCGCACTGGGCGTGCGCATCAGCTGTGGCCAGCGGGTGGAGGACCTGGACGCCGAGCGGCGTGAAGGCGGCTTCGACGCCGCCTTCGTCGCGGTGGGCGCGCACCTGTCCAAGCGTGTCGACATCCCGGCCAAGGATGCGGGACGGATCGTGGACGCAGTGTCGTTCCTGCGCAGTGTCGCCTCGGGTGAGCGGCCGGTCATCGGGCGGCGCGTCGCTGTCTACGGCGGCGGCAACACCGCGATGGACGCCGCCCGGGTAGCCCGCCGCCTGGGCGCGAACGACGCGCTCATCGTTTACCGCCGCACCCGCGCCCAGATGCCGGCCCATGCGCAGGAGGCCGAGGATGCCGAGCGGGAGGGGGTGCGGATCAACTGGCTGCGCACGATCACCGCCTTCGACGGCCCTGAGCTGACTGTCGAGGCCATGGAACTGGATGAGAGCGGATTCCCCAGGCCGACCGGGCGGTTCGAGACACTCGCGGCGGACACCGTGATCCTGGCGCTCGGCCAGGAGACCGACACGGCGTTCCTGCGCCAGGTGCCCGGCGTGGAGTTCGGGCCGGACGGCACCGTGCAGGTGTCGCAGTCGATGATGACCGGATGCCCCGGCGTGTTCGCCGGAGGGGACATGGTGCCTGCTGAGCGCACCGTGACGGTCGGCGTGGGGCACGGCAAGAAGGCGGCCAGGAACATCGACGCCTGGCTGCGGGATGCCGCGCTGGCGGAGCTGCCCAAGCACGAGCCCGTCACGTTCGAACAGCTGAACCTGTGGTATTTCGGCGACGCCGCCCGCCGGCAGCAGCCGGAGGCCGAGCCGGAGGGACGGACTGCCGATTTCGGTGAGGTGCTCGGCGGCCTGTCCGAGCAGGAGGCGACATACGAGGCGCGCCGTTGCCTGTCCTGCGGCAACTGCTGCGAGTGCGACGGCTGCCTGGGCGCCTGCCCCGAGGACGCGGTGATCAAGCTGGGAGTCGGGCACCGGTACACCTTCGACTACGACAAGTGCACGGGCTGTGGCGCGTGCTACGAGCAATGCCCGGTGCACTCGATCGAGATGGTCCCGGAGGACTGATGACGCGTGCCACGGTCGACGGCAACGAGGCCACGGCCTCAGTTGCCTACCGGCTCAACGAGGTCTGCTGCATCTACCCGATCACGCCATCGTCGACGATGGCCGAACTCGCCGATGAGTGGTCAAGCCAGGAACGGCCTAATCTGTGGGGCGGCGTTCCGGCCGTGGTGGAAATGCAGAGCGAGGGCGGGGCCGCGGGTGCCTTGCACGGCGCGCTGCAGAGCGGGGCGCTGGCCACTACCTTCACCTCGTCCCAGGGCCTGCTGCTGATGATCCCGAACATGTACAAGATCGCTGGTGAGCTGACTCCCGCTGTGCTGCACGTCGCCGCCCGGTCGATAGCGGCGCAGGGCCTGTCCATCTTCGGCGACCACTCGGACGTGATGGCGGTGCGGCAGACGGGTTTCGCGCTCCTCGCTTCCGCCTCGGTCCAGGAGGCACATGACCTCGCGCTCGTGGCTCAGGCCGCCACCCTCGCGACCCGGGTGCCGTTCGTGCACTTCTTTGACGGGTTCCGCACCTCGCACGAGCTCAGCACGATCGAGCTGATGTCTGACGACGACCTGCGCGCGCTCGTGCCGCAGGAGCTGATCCGCGCGCACCGCGGCCGGGCCCTGTCACCGGAGCGGCCGTTCATCCGGGGCACCGCGCAGAACCCGGACGTCTACTTCCAGGCGCGGGAGACGGTGAACCCCTTCTACGCCGCCGTGCCCGCCGCGGTGCAGGACGCGATGGACGCCCTCGCAGGCCGCACCGGCCGCCAGTACCACATCGTCGAATACGCCGGTCACCCGCAGGCCGAGCGGGTGATCGTCGTGATGGGATCGGCCGCGCAGACCGTCGCGGAGACCGTGACCTACCTGTGCGCGCAGGGCGAGCGGGTCGGGGTGCTGCAGGTCCGGCTGTTCCGGCCGTTCCCGGCCCAGGCGCTGCTGGATGCACTTCCGTCGAGCGCGGGGCGGATCGCCGTGCTCGACCGGACCAAGGAGCCCGGGTCGAACGGCGAGCCGCTGTTCCTTGACGTCATTGCCGTGCTTGCCGAGGCGCACACGGCCGCGGCGCACGCCGACGGTGAGCGGACGGTGTTGCCGCTGGTGACCGGCGGCCGCTACGGCCTGTCGTCGAAGGAGCTGACCCCTGGCATGGTCGCCGGGATATTCGCGGAACTGGCCCGCGAGCGGCCGCGGCGCCGGTTCACCATCGGGATCACCGATGACGTATCCGGCCTGAGCCTGCCCTACGACCCCGCGCTGGACATCGAGCCGCCGGACACGGTCCGCGCGGTCTTCTTCGGCCTCGGCTCGGACGGAACCGTCGGCGCGAACAAGAACACGATCAAGATCCTCGGTGCCGAGGAGAACCTGCACGCGCAAGGCTACTTCGTCTACGACTCGAAGAAATCGGGCTCCCAGACCGTGTCGCACCTGCGCTTCGGGCCGCGGCCGATCCGGGCGCCCTACCTGGTGCAGCAAGCCAGTTTCATCGGCTGCCATCACTTCGCCCTGCTGGACCGGGTCGATGTCCTGCGCCGGGCGGCACCTGGCGCGACGCTGCTGCTGGACTGCGCGCGGCGCAGCGACGAGGTCTGGGACGCCCTGCCCCGCCCGGTCCAGGAAAAGATCCTCGCGAAACGGATCGACGTGTACGCGATCGACGCTGGCCAGATCGCCCGCGACGTCGGCCTGGCCGGGCGGACCAACACCATCCTGCAGACCTGTTTCTTCGCCATCTCCGGCGTACTGCCCCGGGAGGAGGCGGTCGGCAAGATCAAGTCGGCGATCGCGAAGACCTACGGCCGGCGCGGCGCCGACGTGGTCAGGCGGAATCAGGACGCGGTCGACCGCGCGCTGGAGGGGCTGCACCAGATCGAGGTGCCCGGAGGGGTGACCTCCGCCCGCGAACTGCCTGCCGTCGTGCCGGCCGGCGCGCCGGAGTTCGTCCGCACCGTCACCGCGGCGATGATGGCCGGCCGCGGCGATGACCTGCCCGTCAGCGCACTGCCGGTGGACGGCACCTACCCCAGCGGCACCGCGGCCTACGAGAAGCGCAACATCTCCGACATGGTCGCGGAATGGGATCCGGACACGTGCATCCAGTGCGGCAACTGCAGCTTCGTCTGCCCGCACAGCGTGATCAGGTCCACCTATTACGACGAGTCGCTTCTCGCCGGAGCGCCGTCGGCTTTCCGCTCTGCCCCGCTGGACGCCCGCGGGCTCCCTGATACCCGCTTCACGCTGCAGGTATATGTGGAGGACTGCACCGGATGCGAGCTGTGCGTGCAAGCCTGCCCGGTCGGGGCACCAGGGAACCCGGCACGCAAGGCAATCAACCTCGCGCCCCGCGAGCCGCTGGTGGCCGCCGAGCGGGACAACATCGCGTTCTTCGAGACGCTGCCGGTGGCCGACCGGTCCCGGGTGGATTTCGGCACGGTGCGCGGCACGCAGTTCCTGCAGCCGCTGTTCGAGTTTTCCGGTGCCTGCGCGGGCTGCGGGGAGACGCCGTACGTCAAGCTACTGTCGCAGCTGTTCGGCGACCGACTGATGGTCGCCAACGCGACCGGCTGCTCCTCGATCTACGGCGGAAACCTGCCCACCACGCCGTGGACGACCAATGCCGACGGGCGCGGCCCGGCCTGGTCGAACTCCCTGTTCGAGGATAACGCCGAGTTCGGCCTGGGGTTCCGGCTGGCCGCCGACCGGCACGTGGCGCTGGCCCGCAGCCGGCTGGCCGAACTGCGGGAAGTGATCGGCGCCGAGCTGGCGGATGACATCCTGGGCGCCCCGCAGCTGCGCGAGTCGGAGCTGCATGCGCAGCGCGACCGGGTGGCCGAGCTGAAGCGGCGGCTCGACAGCCTGGAGGGCCCCGGCAGCGCCGACGGTCCCGGCCGTCGTGACGGTCTGGCCGTCGACCTGCGCAGCGTGGCGGATCATCTGGTCCGGCGCAGCATATGGATCGTCGGCGGAGACGGCTGGGCCTACGACATCGGGTCCGGCGGCCTCGACCACGTCCTGGCCAGCGGGCGCAATGTGAACGTGCTGGTACTCGACACCGAGGTCTACTCCAACACCGGCGGGCAGGCATCCAAGGCGACGCCGATCGGCGCCGTCGCCAAGTTCGCCGCCGCCGGCAAGACCGTGCCGAAAAAAGACCTCGCGCTGCAGGCAATCGCCTACGGCAGCGTGTACGTCGCCAGGGTCGCGATGGGCGCTGACCCGCAGCAGACCCTGCGCGCCTTCCGCGAGGCGGAGGCCTATGACGGGCCCTCGCTGGTGATCGCCTACAGCCACTGCATCGCGCATGGCATCGAGATGCGCGACGGGCTGGGCCAGCAGTACCGCGCCGTGGCCAGCGGATACTGGCCGCTCGTCCGGTACGACCCGCTGGTGCGCGCGGCCGGCGGCAACCCGTTCCTGCTCGACTCACCGAGACCGCGCATCGCGCTGGCCGACTACACCCAGCGGGAGCTGCGGTACCGCTCCCTGAGCACTAGCCACCCGGCCGAGGCCGAACGGCTGGCTGTCCTGGCCCAGGAGGCCGTCGACCAGCGCTGGAACACCTACGAGGAGATGGCTAACCGCGAGGCGCAGCGGTTCCCGGCCGACGCGCGGAAGGATCGCTGATGGACCTTTCGACCGGCTACCTGGGCCTCGCGCTGCGCAACCCGCTGATTGCCTCGGCCTCTCCGCTCTCGAACAGGCTCGACGGCGTCCGGCGGCTGGCCGACGCCGGAGTGGGCGCGGTCGTGCTGTACTCCCTGTTCGAGGAGCAGGTGCGCCGCGAGGCGGAGCAGGACGCTCGCCTCGCCGACGCCGGCAGCGAGAGCTTCGCCGAGTCGCTGTCCTATTTTCCGGCTGGCGCGGCGCAGGAAGCTGGCCCGCGCCGCTACCTGAGCCTGCTGGAGCGCGCGGCGGCGGCCGTGCCGATCCCGGTGATCGGCAGCCTTAACTGCATGACGCCCGACGGCTGGACCAGCTACGCGCGCGCGATGCAGGACGCGGGCGCCGCGGCGATCGAGCTGAACATCTACTACGTGCCTGGCGACCCGCGCATTTCCGGCCGGGATGTCGAGCAGCGGCACATCGACATCCTGGGCCGGGTCAAGGACGCGGTGACCGTGCCGGTAGCACTCAAGCTGAGCCCGCATTTCAGCTCGATCGGTGAGGTCGCGCTGCGGCTGGACCAGGCCGGCGCGGACGGGCTGGTCCTTTTCAACCGGTTCCTGCAGCCCGACATCGACCCGGAGACCGTCGCGGTGGTGCCCGCCGTCGATCTGTCCAGCCCGGCCGAGGCCCGGCTGCCGCGGACCTGGATCTCGATCCTGTGCCGGCGGGTCAGTGCCTCGCTCGCCGCGACCACGGGCGTCGAGGGACCTTCCGACGTGGTCAAGTACCTCCTGGCCGGTGCGGATGTCGTGATGACCGCGTCCGCGCTGCTCCGGCACGGCCCCGAGCATGCCGCCGTGCTCCTGGACGGCCTGTCCGAGTGGATGGTGCGCAAGGGATACACCTCGGTGGGCGAGGTGCGCGGACTGCTCGCCGTACCCGCGGGCGTCGACCAGGCCGCGTACGAGCGCGCCGGCTATGTCAGCGCCCTGCGGGCCGCCAACAGCGCCCACGGCCCCTGGTGACCGGCGGGCAGGCACGGGTCGCCTGGCCGGCGACGAATACCAGCCTGCTTCCAGCCGCGACGATGACATGGGTGTAGGTCAGGGGAGTGGGCAGGTCCTCGGGGTTGATGGCTTCGAGCGTCATTGAGCCTTTCCATCCTGATCTTGGTGCTCCATGCGAGCATCGTCGCAGAACCCCCTGACAGAGTGTCAGACCCGGATGCCAGCATCGGTGGCATGACTGAGGTCGAGCAGCGCCCGGACCGGGCAGGTTCCGCGTCTGCCGTGGCGGTGGCCAGCGCAGGCCGGGCTCCCGCATTCCTCCGCGGCGCGATTGGCGGCCTGCCGCGCGCGTTCTGGGTGCTGTGGAGCGGAACGCTGGTCAACCGCATCGGCTACATGGTGGAGCCCTTCCTGGCGTACTACCTGACCGGGGTGCGCGGCTTCCCACTGGCCACGACCGGAGCGGTGCTGGCCGTCAGCGGGCTTGGTTCCGTCTTTTCCCAGCTGGCCGCCGGTGCGCTTACCGATCGCATCGGGCGCCGGGCGACCCTGGCTCTGGGCATGCTCGCCAACGCGGGAGCGCTGCTTGGCCTCGGGTATGCCAGGGGGCTGGCTGCGATCATGGTGGCCGTCCTGCTGTTCGGGCTCACTGTCGACGTCTACCGGCCGGCCTCCTCGGCGCTCGTCGCGGACCTCGTGCCGTCCGTCGACCGGGCGAGGGCCTACGGCATCCTGTTCTGGGCGGTCAACCTGGGCGTCTCCGTGGCCATGGTGCTCGGCGGCGCGCTGGCCAGGACCGGATTCCTCTGGCTGTTCTGGGCCGACGCGCTCACCTGCGCCGCATTCAGCGCGATCGTATGGGTGGGCCTTCCCGCTGATCGCGCCCGGCGGTCCGCGACCGTCGTGCGGCGTCCCGCGGAGGCGGCCGGGGCCGGGCGCAGGGACGGCAATGCCGGGCGGGGGAGCGCTCGCCACCTGGCACGTGATGGCGTCATGGTGGCCTATCTGGCCCTTACGTTCTGCTACTGCTTCGTTTACCTGCAGGCGTATACGACACTGCCGCTGGCCATGCGGCTGGATGGCCTGTCACCACGATCGTTCGGCCTGGCCATCGCCGTCAACGGCATAGTGATCGTCGCGGTCCAGCCGCTGGTTAGCGGCTGGCTTGGCCGGCATGACCACTCGTCCGTGCTGGCGGTCGGCTTCGTGGTCGGAGGCCTGGGTTTCGGCCTCACGGCCCTGGCGCACTCGACAGCTGCTTACGCGGCGACCGTCGTGGTCTGGACACTTGGTGAGATCATCACGGCCGGACTCGGCGCCGCGATCGTCTCCGAGCTTGCCCCAGTTCACATGCGAGGCCGGTACAACGGCGTTTACGGCGCCATCTGGTCGGCGGCCTACCTGGCTGCCCCGCTCGGCGGTACGAGACTGCTGACCATCGGTGCGCCGGCCCTGTGGCTGACCTGCGCCTGCCTGGGCGGCGTGGCCGCGACTGCGATGCTCGCCCTGGGACCGGCCATCCGCCGGCGCTCAGGCGGGGATGGGCACCGACAGGAGACAATGCGCGTGTGAACGCTGAACCGCGACCTCCGCCTGGCTTCGAGCGCCATGATCGGACCAGCCCGTTCCTCGATCTCATCGGCCCGCTGTGGTCCCGGCGCGGAGAAGCCGGCCTGGAGCTGGCTCTGACCATTGACGAGCGGCATGTCAACGGCCGAGGTTTCGCTCACGGCGGTGTCCTGGCGGCGCTCGCGGATGTCGCGCTCGGATACGCGGCATCCGCGTCCAGGGAGCCGCCGGCGCGCCTGACCACGGCCAGCTTGACCATCGACTATGTCGGAGCTGTCCGGTCCGGTCAGACCATCATCGCGACCGTGGACGTGCAGCGGGTGGGCAGGCGCATGGCCTTCGCGAACTGCTACCTGCACTGCGGCGGGCAGCGCGTCGTCCGCGCCAGCGCTGTCTTCTCGGCGATCTCGCAATAGCGGACAAGACACGCCCTAGTTGCCGACAGCCCTGCGCGCCTCCTCGACCTGGCGCATGATGCGATGAGCATCGCTGGCCTCGGCGATCGCGCCTGCCTCCTCGATCAGCGCCAGCGCCTCGTCACGACGGCCGCCTCCCGCGGCAATATAGGCCAGCCCCACCAGATTCGCGGCCACGCCAGGCATGAGCCCGATTTCGCGGCGCAGCTGCAGCGATTCCTCCAACCGCTCACGGGCGGTGTCCAGCCGGCCAGCGCGATGTTCCGCGATGCCCAGGTGCCGGAGCGCTTCGGACATGGTCAGCTTGTCGCCGACCTGCGCCGCAAGCTCGTACGACCGGTCAAGAACGGGAACCGCGGCGTCGTTGTCTTGCCGGACGATCTGGTGAAAGCAGCCGACCCAGAACAGCGACTCACCCTCGCCGCGCACGTCGCCGAGCTCGCGATACAGCGTCGTCGCACGCTCAAATAGCGCCAGCTCGTGCGGGTCCTCCGCCAGCTGCTGCGGGTTCTGGTCTCGCTGCTCAAGGAATCGCGAATGAATGACCCGGCCGCGGGCCAGGGCAAGATCGGCCTCGACGCCATCCAGTTCCCGATCGGCGGTCGCCAGTGCGCCGGCGTCGCCACCGAAGACGGCGCGTTCGTAGAGCAGCCTGGCCCGCTCGATTCGATCTTCCGCGCTCATCTTCGCCTCCGCGGCCTTATGGGCTCCGCGTCGCGCCGCACGCTGGCTCAGCGCGGATCCCTCGTCTCTCTCCGAGCGGCGAGTCTAGTTGCCGCCGCCCGGCCGCCGCCGCCGCCCGGCCGCCGTGGGCTTCGGGGACCCGGACATTCACGTGGCGTGGTGGGGAGTGAGCAGGCAGGACCGGCACTCGCCAGTACTGCGGTGAACATGACGGCAATAGGGGAGATTGACCTGATGCCTCCCTGGGCCGATGCTGCAAGAAGGGTCCTTCTCTCCGAGCGCGAAGAGGCTACATGCCGCACATCGCCCTGAACTCCGACGAGCCCGGAATCCGCGGCCTGTTCCGGTTCCGGCCAGAGACCGCCCGCCCGCTGAACGAGCTGGTTGAGGTGCTGCTGCGCGGGCCGGGCACCCTGACTCCGGGGGAGCGCGAGCTGATCGCTGCGCAGGTGTCGTCGCTGAATGACTGCCGGTACTGCTGTTCGTCGCACTCCGCCTACGCCGCAGCCCAGTTGCCTGGCGGCATGGCGCTGGTGGAGCAGGTCCGTGCCGACGCCGGAAGCGCGCCGGTCTCAGCCAAGATGAAGGCGCTGCTGGAGATCGCGGCCGCGGTACAGCAAGGCGGCTTGACGGTGACCGAACGGCACGTGGCCGCGGCCCGCGCGGCGGGCGCGACGGATCTGGAAATCCATGACTGCGTGCTGATCGCGGCGGCGTTCTGCATGTTCAACCGGTATGTCGACGGGCTGGCTACGGTCGCCCCTGACGACCCGGGCCTGTACGCAGCGCGGGCGCGGCGGATCGTGGCCGATGGTTACCTGGCGCTGCTCAGCGAGTCTGGATAGGTCCCGGCCGCCGGAATAGCCGAAACGCCGGCAGATCCGCTCGTTGGGTACACATTGACCGCATCGCTGTCACGGGAAATGTTCCCTAGACCCCCAGCTGGCGGTTCGTGCTCTGGGCCTGCATTCCCCTTGCCGCCAGTTACCACTGACACAAGATGTCAGCGATGGCGTGGTACGGTACGGTTCCGCTGCGGATAACCGGAGCGAGCGAGGAGCACGCCATGTCCCAGCCCCAGACCGCGTCAGCCCAGGCCAGCGCCTCCTTAGGAGGCGGGCCCGAGGACTTCGACCCGCACCTCGGACGGTGGCGGCTGCACAGCCGCAAGCTGCTCGACGTCCTCGACCCGGCGTGTACAGAGTGGGTCGAGTTCGAGGGCTCCAGCGAGGTGCAGCCGATCTTCGGCGGCCAGGGCAACATCGAGTTCAGCCGCTTCGCGTACGACCCTCCGTTCGAAGGGCTCATGCTGCGCCTGTTCGATCCCGAAACCAGGCTGTGGCGCATCTGGTGGGCGTCGACCCGGCAGCCGGGCGAGCTGGCGCCGCCGGTCGAGGGCCGGTTCCAGGACGGCCGGGGCGTGTTCGTGGGCGACGAGGTCCTGCCCATGGGGCCGGCCAAGGTCCGGTTCGAGTGGACTGGAATCGCCGAGGGCTCGCCGCGCTGGGAGCAGTCCTTCTCCTACGACGGCGGGCAGACGTGGGCCGCGAACTGGGTCACGACGTCCACCCGCGAGGCCTGACCGGCGCGCCGGTCAGGCCAACGGCCTAGCGAGAAGTGATCTCCAGATCGCGGAAGGTGACCTGGAAGCCGCTACCCTCTGGCGCTGCGCACATGGCGCCGGCGATGACCTCATCGTCTGGCGGGAGGTACGCAATGGCGGCCAGTGCGTGCGGGCCGTCGTCGACGCCATAGCGGATCTCAACGGCGTCGCCGCGGCGGCTTAGCAGAAGGCTCAGCTCTCCGCTGGCTTGTGGCAGATCGGCAAGCGCCCAGCTCGAGTAGCCGAGCGTGACGACCGTGCTGAAGCGCATCCTGCCGTCGAAGTACTCAATGCCGGTCTTGAGCCAGCGGCGCTCGTCGACTCGTACCATCGCCCCGGCCTGGTCATACTGCTCGGCGTAGGAACCGCGTACCCGCATCGACAGGTCGAAATCGCCGGCCACCACCTCGCCGTAGAGATGGCCGTTGTCGCGAACGTATCCGTAACCGGTGATACGCCAGAAGTCCGTGGCGGCATCGGCGGTGACGATGAGGTCGCTGCCCTGCTCGGACCACGCGGACGGCTCGTTCAACCACTGCATGGTGTCCTCCCGGGGTGTGCGCCAGGCTCGAATCTATCGACTCGCGGCAGGCCAGATCACCTCCGCGGTTTTGTCCGGTTCGGCTAGCGTCCACCATCGCCAGGCAGCAATGCCATCGGAAGCGTGCATCGCTTCGACGCCGCGGATCTCACGGCAGTCCTGGTCAGCGGCAGGCCGGCTTCCCCCGGTACCGCGGGGGAAGCCGGCCCGTTCGCAGGCTCGGGCAGCACCATGCTCCTTATTGTGACGGGAAGCTAGCGACGTCACATCGGGGCTGGGGCATGCGCCGTCAGGCCGTCACGGGTAGCTCACCACGTCGCTCGGGCCTGGCTGCGCCGCGGTCACCGGCGCACCCGTGCCGTTCACCACGGAGTTGATGCCACCTGAGGCGTTGAGGAAGCGGGTCAGTATGTCGTGCAGCTGGACCGCCGGGGTGCCGGGAACCTTGAACGCCTCCGAGGCGAAGATGTCGATGCCCTGGTTGAAGAAGCAGTAGCTGGCCATCCCGTAGCCCTGGAACGCGGCGACGTGCCTGGTGACCTCGAATACCGGGTAACCGTCGGTGGCGCTGTTGGCCATCCAGGCGGCCTGGCTGGGCGGGTCATAGGGCATCTCGTTCTGGAAGAAGATGTCCGTGCCGCCCTGCCCGTTCCAGATCACCTGGGTCTTCTGGAAGTGCTCCACGAACAGGCCGTAGGCGGTCACGTCGTTGCCATTAACAATAACGCCGTGGTCCGAGACGTTATCGGTCCAGCCCACTCCGCTGCCGTGATCAGCCCGCCACGCCCAGATGTTATCGAGGATGGTGTTGGAGCTGTTGACCACGAGGCTCGTGGTGGCCCTGCCGGGCTCGGCGCCGCCGATGCGGAAGAACACGTCCTGGATCAGCGTGGGCTCACTCGGCTTGCTGCCGAAGCTGCCCAGCGGACCCGAGTCGCCCACCTTCAGCAGCACCGGAGAATTCACCGGGCCGGCATCGAAGATGACCCCGGAGAGCTTCACGCCCGGCACGCTGGCGATCCGCATCGACACGTTGCCGGCCTGGGGAACGATCGTGGGGAAGCCAAGGCCGAGGACCACGGTGCCCGGTCGGCTGACTACGATGGCCCGTTTCGTGGTATAGATCCCGGGGGTAAGGATCAGGTCCTTGCCGGAGGCGAGCGCTGCGTTGATCGCCGTCACCGAGTCGCCCGGGGAGGCGACGAAGAACCTGCCGATCGGGACCGAGGTTCCCGGCGTGGGGCCGCTGGCCCAGGACGGGCCGACCGTGTTGTGCTGGAGCGCCGGGACGAACACGCTGAACGTGCCCTGGTTGTCCGCTTCGAGGAACGGCTCTTCCTGCGTCACCGGGCTGGCAGCCAGCGTCGTGTAGGGCTCGGTTCCGCCGGCCAGGCCGGAGGTAGCGGAGAAGCTCTGGGCCGGCGCGCCCACGTCGCCGGAGAACACCTGGTCCCAGACTCCGTTGGTCCAGCCGTCCAGGCTGCTGTTGCGGACCAGGAACTGCTGCTGAGAGCCGTTGATCACGGTGCCGCCGGAGAACTCCGAATCGGCGATGAATCCGCCGCTGGCGAACTGCGGCCCGGCCGAGCAGAAGTCCTGCAGGGACAGGTTGCCGCCGGCAATGTCGACCCGCCGCATCGGCGCAGCCTGCGACACGGCCCAGAAATCGGTCCCGGCCTGGCAGCCGATCCCGCCCGCGACATTAATCGTCAGATTCGACAGCGAGCGCCAGAAATTGTCGAGCGCTATGCAGTTGGTCGTGCCGGGAGTCGTCGTGGGGAAGCACTGGTTGAACACGTCGATGGTGCCGTTGATCGTCACATCACCGGGTGAGCTGCCCAGGCCGGCCACCTCGGTGTAGTAGCCAACCTGGAAGGTAAGAGGGTCCGTGGCCGAGCCGTAGGTCCCGGGCTCGAAAAGCAGTGCGTAACGCTGCGTTCCGAACTGGTTGGGGACCTGCTGGGCGGCGATCGAGTTGACTGTCGCCTGGATCTGGCTCTGCGGCATGCTGGGGCTGAACACGTAGACGTTGGGGCCGAAGTTCGGCTGGGCCGCCGGCCGAGGCTGCGGCGCGGGCGCTGCCCTGGTGACGGTGGCTGCCTGGGCGGCAGCGGCGGCACTGGCAGTCGACGCCCCGGCGGCGAGCGCGAGGGCAGCGGCAAGGACTAAGCCCCGGCGGAGTCGCCCGCGCTGGCGGCCACCGTGCCGGGCCGGCGCGTGGAGTAGCCACCCGGGCGCGGGCTTGATTTCCTGTTTCATGCCTTCCTCCTTTTCTTCATGTTGCTTCCGCATGCAGAGAGGGCGAAGTCGTCCGTCAGGGCCGGCGCCGTATTACTATTCCTGCGCGCAAGATCGGTAAAGGCTCTCGATGCAGACAATAGGCGTGCCGGAGTTAACGCATCCTAAACATCCGTGCCGCCTCGTAAAAATATCGTAAACGAGCGTGCCGGCGCAGGCCGCGCGGATCACCGGGATGAGTCGGCGCCGCGGGTCACCGGCATGAGGCGGCACCCGCAGGCCGCGGAAGCACGCGGCCCGCAAAAGCGTTGGGCAGCTGGGGCGGTTCCGACCATCCTTGTCGTGTACCCCCGCGTCCTGCCGTGGAGATTGCTACCTTGACACCCTCGCTTGCTGAGCTGCGAGCACGCCTGCCGGCCCTGATGCTGCACGATCAGCGTCGGCTCGCTCGTCGCGTCGACAAGGCCGCCGGCGTGCGCGACACCGGGGAGCGAGAGCAGGCGCTCGCGCAGGTTCTCGGGGAGCTGGCGGCGGCAGAAGCCCGCGTCGAGGAGCGCAGGCGCGCCGTGCCTGTCATCTCGTACCCGCCCGAACTGCCGGTCAGCCAGCTGAAGGACGAGATCGCCGAGGTCATCCGCGACAACCAGGTCGTGATCATCGCGGGCGAGACGGGCTCCGGCAAGACCACGCAGCTGCCGAAGATCTGCCTCGAGCTCGGCCGCGGCGTGACCGGCCAGATCGGCCACACCCAGCCCCGGCGGATCGCGGCCCGCACCGTGGCAGCGCGGATCGCTGAAGAACTCGGGACCGAGCTCGGCACGGCCGTCGGCTACAAGGTGCGCTTCGCCGACAACTCCAGCGACGGCACGATGGTCAAGGTCATGACCGACGGCATCCTGCTGACCGAGATGCAGCGGGACCGGCAGCTGCTGCGCTACGACACCCTCATCATTGACGAGGCGCACGAGCGCAGCCTGAACATCGACTTCATCCTCGGCTACCTGAGGCAATTGCTGCCCCGCCGGCCCGACCTCAAGGTCATCATCACCTCGGCCACCATCGACCCGGAGCGCTTCAGCGAGCATTTTTTCGCCGGAGGCGAATCAGGCCAGCAGGGCGCCGGAGGCGAATCAGGCCAGCAGGGCGCCGGAGGCGAATCAGGCCAGCAGGGTGCCGGCGCACCGGTGATCGAGGTGTCGGGGCGCACGTACCCGGTCGAGGTGCGCTACCGGCCGCTGAACGATCCGGATAATCCCGGCGAGGAGCCGCGAGACCAGGTGCAGGCCATCTGCGACGCTCTGGACGAGCTGCGCACCGAGGGCCCCGGCGACGTGCTTGTCTTCCTCAGCGGCGAGCGGGAGATCAGGGACACGGCCGACGCGCTGGCGGGCCGGGAGGACCTGGAGGTGCTGCCGCTGTATGCCCGGCTGTCCGCCGCCGAGCAGCACCGGGTTTTCCAGCCCCATCGCGCGCGGCGCGCGGTCCTGGCCACCAACGTCGCGGAGACCTCGCTGACGGTGCCTGGCATCAAGTACGTGGTCGACCCTGGCCGTGCGCGGATCTCCCGGTACAGCCAGCGGACCAAGGTCCAGCGGCTGCCGATCGAGCCGATCTCCCGGGCGTCGGCCAACCAGCGCAAGGGCCGGTGCGGGCGCACGTCCGACGGCGTGTGCATCCGGCTCTACACGCAGGAGGACTTCGATTCGCGGCCGGAATTCACCGAGCCTGAGGTCCTGCGCACCAGCCTGGCATCGGTCATCCTGCTGATGGCAGCGCTCGACCTCGGCGAGGTGGCGGACTTCCCGTTCGTCGACCCGCCGGACTCCCGGAACGTCGCGGACGGCGTTCTCCTGCTGGAGGAACTCGGCGCTGTCGCGCGGGCCCGGGGCCGGACCCGGCTCACCGACGTCGGGCGCAGCCTGGCCCGGCTCCCGGTGGACCCGCGCCTCGGCCGGATGATCCTGGAGGCGGGCCGCAGCGGTTGCGCCCGCGAGGTACTGATCATCACCGCCGCGCTGTCTATCCAGGATCCCAGGGAACGGCCAGCGGAATCCCGCGAGGCGGCCGACGCCCTGCACGCGCGATTCGCCGAGCCGGGGTCCGACTTCCTGGCCTTCCTCACCCTGTGGGACTACCTGCGCGACCAGCAGCGCGAGCTGTCCTCGTCCGCTTTCCGCCGGCTATGCCGCCGTGAGTACCTGCATTACCTGCGGGTGCGGGAGTGGCAGGACGTCTACGGTCAGCTCCGGCAGGCAGCCAGGGACCTGGGCATCGTCATCGGGCCGGCCGGCTCCCGGTCGCCGGCCGACACCGGCGCCCCGGCGCAGGATGGCGGGACGGCGACAGGCAGGCCCGGGACAGGCGGGCCAGCGCAGCCGGAGACACGATTCCCTGCGGACGTGGCGGACCGGGTGCATATGTCCCTGCTGGCCGGCCTGCTCTCGCATATCGGGATGCAGGACGCCGACGCCAAGGCTCGCGGGAAGCGGCGCGGCCCGGCGGAATTCGCCGGCGCGCGCGGTGCCCGTTTCGCGATCTTCCCTGACTCCGTGTTGGCGAAGAAGCCGCCGCAGTGGGTGGTCGCGGCCGAGCTGGTCGAGACATCCCGGCTGTGGGCCAGGACCGCCGCGCGGATCGAGCCCGAATGGGCGGAGCCGCTGGCCGCTCACCTGATCAGGCGGACCTACAGCGACCCGCACTGGGATGCCCGGCGGGGCGCGGTGATGGCGGCCGAGAAGGTCACCCTCTACGGGCTGCCGATCGTGGCGGCGCGGCAGGTCAACTTCGGGCGCATCGACCCGGCGGCCGCGCGGCAGCTGTTCATCTCCGGCGCCCTGGTGGAAGGCGACTGGCAGACCCACCACCAGTTCTTCCGCGACAACCAGCGGCTGCTGGAAGAAGCCGAGGACCTGGAGCGCCGGGCCCGGCGGCGCGGCATCGTCGCCGACGACGCGACCGTGTTCGACTTCTACGACCAGCGGATACCCGCGACCGTGACGTCCGCCCGGCATTTCGACACCTGGTGGAAGAAGGCGCGTGCCGCTGACCCCGGCCTGCTGACGTTCTCTCCCGCCGATCTCGTCGCCCCGGCCGCCCACGAGATCGGCGCCGCCGACTATCCCGGCACATGGGGCGAGCTTCCGCTGACGTATGAGTTCGCTCCCGGCGAGCCGGACGACGGGATCACCGTGGATATCCCGCTGGCGACGCTGAACCAGGTCAGCGGGGAGGAATTCGGCTGGCAGGTACCCGGCCTGCGCCAGGAGCTGGTGACCGAGCTGATCCGGTCACTGCCCAAGCAGCTGCGCACGGCCTTCGTGCCCGCCCCCGACACCGCCCGCGCGGTCCTGGCCCGGCTGGGGCCGGTGCACGGGGACCTGCTGGATGCGCTGGGAGCAGAGCTCGGCCGGATGGCCGGCGTGCAGATCCCGCGGGAGGCATGGGATCTGTCCCGGCTGCCGGCCCACCTGAGGATCACCTTCCGCGTGACCGACGAGAACCGCGTGCTGGCCAGCGGCAAGGACCTGAGCGCACTGCGGCACCAACTGCGGCCGCGGCTGCAGGCGACGCTCACCGAAGCGGCCCGCGGCATCACCCGCTCCGGCCTGCGGACCTGGGACATCGGCTCGCTGCCCCGGGTGTTCGCGGACGGGCGGGTCCGCGCCTACCCGGCGCTGGCGGATGCCGGTGACGCGGTCGACGTCGCTCTGTTCGAGACCGAGGCCGAGGCCGAGCAGGCCATGTGGCAGGGCACTCGCCGCCTGCTGCTGATCGGCGTTCCGTCCGACGTGCGCTCGGTGGCCAGCCGGCTGCCGGTCAGCGCCAAGCTGGCGATGAGCCGGCACCCGTACGCCAGCGTCAGCGCTCTGCTCGAGGACTGCGCGGCGTGCGCGGCCGACCAGGTGATCGGGGAAGCGGGCGGGCCGGCCTGGGACGCCGACGGTTTCGCGCAGCTTGTTGCAGCCGCGCGGGCCAGGCTGGCCGTTGACGCGGTCGGCGTGGTCGGCGTGGTCGCGCGGGTTCTCACGACGGCACACGAGGTCGAGGCCAGGCTGGATCGCGCCGCCAGCCCGGCACAGGCGCTCGCGCTGGCCGACGCGCGCGCTCAGCTGTCCGCGCTGATATACCCGGGGTTCATCGCCGAGACCGGCACGCGTCGCCTGCCCGACCTGGTCCGCTACCTGCGGGCCATCCTCGCGCGGCTGGACAGGACGCCGTGGGATTCGGTCCGCGACTCCGACCGGATGGCGGCCGTGCAGCGGGTGACGGACGCCTACCACCAGGTGCTGCGGGAGCTGCCTGCATCAGCGCGCGGCAGTGCGGATGCCCGGGCGGCGCGCTGGATGATCCAGGAGCTACGGGTCAGCCTGTTCGCCCAGACACTGGGCGTCCCCGTTCCGGTTTCGGAGAAGAGGATCCTGGCGGCGCTTGATCGCCTGGCGGCGGCGTCCTGAGCCAGCCGCCGGGCACAACGAGGAAGGAGAGCATTATCCGTCGCTCGCACCGGTGGCTGGGTCAGGAGGCGCTCGCTGGCTCTGACGCGAGACGGTCGAGTACTCCGGTCTGGGCCAGCATGGCGAACCGGTCGGGCACTCCCCAGTGCTCCACGATCTGGCCGCCGACGATACGCGCGATGTCGATCACGGTGAACTCAAGAGGCCGGCCGCTGGGAGGCCCGAAGAACGGACCTGTGGCCGTCCCGCGGGCGCTCACCCGGACCCAGATGACATCGCCGGACTCGACGCAGTCCTCGATGGTGAAGGAGATATCCGGGACTGCACCGTGGACGTCGCGGATCGCCGCCTTGACGTGGGCGATCGCCTCGGCGCCGGTCCCGGACGTGCCGAACTGGTGCTCCACGAGATCTGGCGAGCAGACCTCGTCGACCACGGCGTCGTCGCCGACGGCGAACCCGTCGTCAAAGATGCGCTGGATGACCGAGAAGGCTTCGGACCGGTGATGACATGTGACGGGTGTCGTGGCGGTGGTGCTCATGGTGTCCTCCTGGCTAGTGCCGCGCGGCTGATCGCTCCGGCATCCGAATTTGATCCGAGATATCATAGGATCAATGTATGGAGGTTAGGACGAAGAGTCGCTCACCGTCAAGTCAGCCCAGCCTGGGAGGGCTCATCCCGGCCGTGGCATCCGGGTACGCGGCCAGGAACAGCCGGCCCCAGGCGTCGGCGAGCCACTGGGCGAACCGATCCGGGTCCCAGCCGCGTTCGCGCACGAGCAGGCTGTAGTACTCGGCGGAGTTCATGCTCCACACCACGTCGGCGACCTCTTCGACGTCGATGCCCGGCCGCAGTTCGCCGGTATCGGCGAGATCCTGGGCGAACATGCGCATGTTGCGAGCCCGCCGCGTCACGATTTCGTCCCTGATCTGCGCAAGCTCCGGAGCCTGGGCTGCGGCGTCACGCAGGACGAGATGCAGCGGGGCCATGCGGGTGTTCACCTGCACCACCGCGCCGGCATAGATCCTGATCTTCTGCTCGGCCGTGGATGCGGCCCGTACCTGCCGTACGTAGTCTCGCTGCTCGGCCGGAATCGCCTCGTCCGAGCCGGAGATGGCGGTCTCCATCAGCAGTCGCATGAGTACGGGCTTTGGCCCGACCGAGGCGTAGACCGTGTCAACCGCGACACCTGCCTCGGCTGCGATCTGCGCGATCGTGGTCGCGACGAAGCCCTTCTCGCCGAACAGCCGACGGGCGGCTTCCAGGATCGCCTGCCGAGTACGCCGGGCCTGCTCCTCCCGCACTGACGACCGGTAAGTCCTCGGCTTGACGGGCTCGCGCATACGATCTACCTTACCAGTATTAATCCGATATAGATTCGGGTGAATCTACTCGAGAGGTGAGCTGAGACAAGTGGACAACGAGACGGCGACTACTGACATTCTGGTCCGAGCCCCCGGCGAAGGCCCGGCGACATGGGCGCTCGGCGGTCTATTCGAGCAACTGGCCTCAGCCGAGCAGACCGCAGGCGCCTTCGGGGTGTCGCTTGTGACCCAGCCCCCCGGCACAGCCACGCCGCTGCACGTTCACACCCGTGAGGCGGAGGCCTTCTACCTGCTGGACGGCAATCTGACCTATCGGGCCGGCGAGCAGACGCACCGGCTGAGTGCCGGATCATTCATCTACCTGCCACGTGGCGTGCCGCACGCCTTCCGGGTCACCAGCACCGGTCCGGCGCGGTTTCTGGCCCTGGTCGCCCCCGGCGCGCTGATGGACCTTTACGACGAGGTCGGCCAGCCAGCACCAGAACGCCGGCTACCCGAGCCCGGTGATCAGCTTGCGGAGGAAATCCGGCGGTGGATCGAGACCGCTCCCCGCTACGGACTGCGCGTGGTCGGCCCGCCGATACCCGCTGACGCCTGACGCGATCGGCGTCCTGGCCGCATGGCCCAGCGCAGCGGTACCTCAGCGCACCCGGCCGGCGCACGGTTGCCGCGGGCCATGGCCGGCATGCTTCGCTGGCGCGCGAGAGTCCTTCCGCCAGCACGCTGGTCAGGTCTTCTTGGCCCGGCTGGGGGCGACGCGGGGCGGCTCGCCGGGCTGCTTGGGATACACGGGCGGCCACGGAGCGTCCAGCAGCCCGTTCGCGCGGTCCCTGGCGTTCATCGCCAGCAGCGGCTCCAGCGACTGCGGGTCGTCGTTCATGCCGGACCACGGATCGCCGGCGGTCTCGAGCCGTGCGGGCAGTGACGCGATGGTGAACTGGTCCGGGTGGATGTCGTCGATCTCGGCCCACGCGATGGGGGTGGACACCTGCGCTCCGGGCCGGGCGCGGACCGACCACGCGCCGAAGACGGTCTTATGCGGCGCGTTCTGGTTGTAGTCGACGAATACCCGCGCGCCGCGTTCCTCTTTCCACCACGCGGCCGTGATGAGGTCGGGCCTGCGGCGTTCCAGCTCGCGTGCGGCGGCCACGGCGGCGGCGCGCACCTGATACGAATCCCAGCGCGGCTGGAGCCGGACGTACACGTGCAGGCCGCGGTTGCCCGTGGTCTTGGGGTAGCCGGCGATGCCGAGCTCCCCGAACAGCAGCTGCAGCTCCCGGGCGGCCTGGCGGATATGGGTGAAGTCCACGCCGGGCGTCGGGTCGAGATCGATCCGCAGCTCGTCGGCATGGTCCGGGTCGCCGGCCAGATAGGGCCAGACATGGAAGCCCAGGCAGCCCAGGTTCACCGCCCACAGGACATGGTCGGTGTCGGCGGCGACCAGTGCCTGCGACGTGGTGCCGTTGGGCGTCGACACCGTGGTGGTCTGCAGCCAGTCCGGGATGTTCTTGGGCACTCGTTTCTGGAAGAAGGAGGGTCCGGCCGCGCCCTCCGGGAAGCGCTGCAGGAGAACGGGCCGTCCGCCCATCGCGGCCATCAGCGGTTCCGAGACCCGCAGGTAGTGCTCGGCGAGGTCACCCTTGGTCTCGCCCCGCTCGGAGAAGAGCACCTTGTCCGCATGGGTGATCAGGTTGCTGCGCATGCTGCCTCATTCCTGTGGTCGGCGACGATTCTGCCAGCCGCGGCGCCGTAAGTGACGCAGGTCAGGGTCGTCAGGGCGGCTCCGGGCGGTATCCGGTGAGCTGTGCGGTGAACCGCCTGACCGCGCGCGGGGTTGGCAGCAGGTGGCACTGGTCGCTGCGATGCGGGCGCGCCGTCCCGGTGCCGGCGTCGCTGCGATGCGGGCGCGCCGTCCCGGTGCCGGGCTAGCCGCAGGCGGCCCGCCGCAGATTTCCCGCGAAAAAGTTGTATGCGTGGCTAACCCCGTGACTCTCATCATCGTCACAATGACAACTCGCCACACCGCTGCCCCGGCGCGCAACGGGCAACTTCGCCGCCGCCGCTGGCCGCGGCGGAAAGGAACAGGCCATGAAGAACGCCGTCAGGGTATCCGCAGTCGCCGGCATCGCGCGCGGGGAGGCTGCTCCCCGCCGCCTGATGAGCTGCGCGGCCGCCGCCATCGCCGGGGCCGGCCTCATTGCGGTCACCGGCTGCTCGGCCGCTTCGTCCGCCGCGGCGCGGCCCACGGCCACCGTCACCGCGACGGTCACCGCGGGCAGCTCCGTGACTGCCGCCTCGCCGCCGGCAACCGTCCCGCCCCCGACCCAGCCGGCCAGTCCCGCGGCAGCCCCGGTACTCGGCCAGCTCACCGGGGCGTTCGCGCACGGTACTGGCTTCGGGCAGGCCAAGCCATCAAGGATCTTTAACGGCGGTGACCCCACAGGACTCGTCACCGGCATCAGCTGGACATCCTGGGGGGGAGCCCAGGCCACCGGGACCGGCACGAGCGACTACGTCGGGCCGAACCAGTCGGTCGCCACTGGCACCCAGCAGCCTGTCACCGTCGTCGCCTTCCGCCTGGGCACCTGCGACGGCAAGCTCATGTACCGGGCGGTCGAGTGGTATTTCTCCCAGCACGGCCAGGCCTTCAGCCCCGGCAGGTACGAGAACGTCTGCACCGGCAGCTTCGTGCCAAGCCCGTAGCGGCCGTCGCCGCGCCGGTCCTGGGGGTTCTGCCAGGCGGTGCTCGACAGCGGCGCCTTCGGCTGGGATGGCGGCTTCGGCACCTCGTGGCTGGTCGACCCGACCTGCGACCTGACGGTGATCGTGCTGACGCAGCGCATGTTCGAGAGCGGCGAGCCGCCCCAGGTGCACCGCGATATTCAGGGCGCAGCGTACGCGGCGCTCGCCTGACCTCGCCTGACCTCGCCTGATCTCGCCGGCCCCCGCCTGACCGGCCCGTTCGGCGCGGTGCGGACCAGCGGCTCACCGCCGCAACTCGCGAATCAGCTCGCCCTCGGCTTCTCGCCGGCGGTGCGTCCGACGAGGTCGACGCTGATCTGCCACAGCCTCGCCGCGGCGGCGGTGTCGTGGGAGGACCGGCTGGAGGTCTTCGGCTTGCTGTCCGCGAAGTACTTGCCGGTGATGCCCTCGACCTCGGGTGAAGCCGCCAGGTAGATCGAGGTGGCCGCGCCCTTCCTTGTCGACTTCAGGAATAGCCGGACCAGGGGAAGGAAGACTCTCCACATCGGCGAGGGATCCTCGGCGGCGAATCCGGTGCGTACCACGCCCGGATGCAGCACGGTGGCGGTGACGCCGGTGCCGGCCAGACGGCGCGCCAGCTCGTAGGTGAACATGACGTTGGCCAGTTTCGACTGGTTGTAGGCCTGCTGTCCGGAGTAGCGGCGCTCGCCTTGGAGATCGTCGAAGTTGATCTTGCCCATCGCGTGGGCGCCGGAGGACACGGTTACTATCCGGGCCGGAGCGCTGGCCTTGAGCCGATCGAGGACCAGGTCGGTGAGCAGGAACGGGGCGAGGTGGTTGACCGCGAAGGTGTGCTCAAGTCCGTCGGCGGTGACATGGCGGGTGGACCAGAACCCGCCCACGTTGTTGACCAGCACGTCCAGGCGCGGGTACGCCGCCAGGACCGCGCCGGCCAGCCGCCGTACCTCGGCCTGCGATGACATGTCGGCGGGGAACGAATCCACCGCAGGATTGCCGGAGGCCGTGACGATGTCTGCCGCCGCAGCGCGCGTCCGGGCAATGTCGCGCCCGGTAATGCCGACCCGGGCACCCAAGGCCGCCAGGCCTATGGCCGTGGCCCTGCCGATCCCGCCGGTACCGCCGGTGACCAGAACCGTCTTGCCGGCCATCGGGCCGGTGGTGATGTCAACCATCGCTGACTCCTTAGTGCCGGAGCGGCTCCGCCCGGCGGTCACTGGTTGCGCCACCGGGGGCGGCGCTTCTCGGCAAAGGCGGTCACGCCGGCTCCGGCGGGAACAGCTGGTCCGCCCGGTCGTCGGTGGCGGTGACCCGGTTGCCGACGCCGAGCGAGCGGACATAGACGCGCTCGCCGATGGGCTGGCCCGTGCTGAGCAGGTCGAGGATGGCGGTGTCGCGATCGTCCGTGCGGGCCACGAAGCGGCGCCCGTCAGCGTCGAGGCGGCCGACGACAATGCCGGTACGGGCGCCGTCGCGGCCCTGCTTGACGGTGTAGGTCTCGACGGTGGCCCATCCGTCGGCGTGGCGTGCCTGGGCGGGCGCGGCCCAGCTGCTGATCTCGGCTTGCAGGCTGAAGCTGCGATCTGGTTTCCAGGCGGCGGGTCTGGTGGAGTAGACGCCGACGGAGTACTTGCTCATGACGCCGCCGTTGGCGCCGACGAGTCCGTAGGTGCCGGGGCTGCGGCGTGCTCGCTGGACGGTTTCGGCGATGGCGTGCATGGAGTAGTTGCTGCCGGCGCCGCCGAAGAACGGCAGCCCGCCAGTGAGCGTGAGCCCGCGGGGATCATCGGGCGGCAGGCCGAGGCCGTCGCAGATGTTGAACACCGGGGCCGGGAAGCAGCTGTACAGGTCGATCGTCGTCAGGTCGTCGGCGCTGATGCCGGCCACGTCGAGTGCATGCCGGACGGCCATCACCGCGGCGGGGCTGGCCGACAGATCGGCCCGGTCGAGCAGGTCACGTTCGCGCAGGTCGGCGTGGCCGTGCAGGAATACCCACGCCTCGCGCGGGATACCGCGCCGCTGCGCTGCGGCGACCGAAGTGAGCAGGACGGCCGCGCCCTGGTTGACCTTTTCGCGGGCCACGATGTAGCGGGTGTAGGGGTCGGCGATGGGCCGGTTCGCCTCGGTGGGCGTGAGGAGTTCCTCGGCAGTGCGCGCGGTCGGCGCGGCGGCGTGCGGGTTGCCGGCCGCAATGCGGGTGAACGGCGCGAACAGGGCGCCCATCGAGGCGGCGTACTCCTCGCGGGTCAGCTTGAGCCGGGCCCGGCGGGCGTTGTCGATCAGGGCGTACTGGCTCGGCGCGCCGGTCAGGCCGTGTGCCGCCTGGTGCATCGAGACCAGGCCGGCCAGGCCGTACCCGCGGTCCTCCAGGCTGCCGTCGGCGTGCTCGGTGAAGTCGGGCCGGTCGTCGGCCTTGGCGTAACGCGCGACGGTGGAGATGGCCTCGGAACCGAACACGAGCGCCACCTCGCTGCCGCCTGCGGCGATCGTCGCGGCAAGCTCGTTGACCAGGTGCTGCGGCGCTTGGCCGCCGCTGACCTCCAGGATCGCCCTGGCGGGCGTCACCCCGAGGCGGCCGGCGACAGACCGGGGATAGTTGTCGGAGCGGCCCAGCCGCGCACGGGCCCTCGGACTGGAGTTCTCGAACTGCCGGACGCCGGCGACGGTGTCAACCGCGGCGGCCAGAGCCTGCGGGTCCGCCCCGGTGTCGGCCAGGGCCGCGCGGGCGGCGTCGGCGGCCAGATCCACCGGCGAACGGCGCTGGTATCCGGGATCTTCGAGACGCTCGGAGGCCTGCCCGGCGCCGACCAGGACGGGGGTACGCGGATCGAGATCCTCGATATCGAGCTGCGGGTGAGCCATCAGCTGCGGTCCTTGCGCGTCCAGGTCACGACCGCGTCCATGGCCTCATCGAGCTGCGGGTGAGCCATCAGCTGCGGTCCTTGCGCGTCCAGGTCACGACCGCGTCCATGGCCTCGACGACGGCCCCGTCGACCCGCAGCGGGTTGATCTCGAGTCCGAACTTGACCAGGTTGCGGTAGGCGAGCAGGGAGAACATGGACTTGTTCGCGGCGCCCACGAGCGCGACGCTGCGCGGCCGCAGCAGCCGGTTCAGCCGCTCGGCGGTGATCTGAGCAGGCATCGCAACTCCCTGGTCAGGTGAAGGCGCGGTTCATCAAAGGCGCGCAGCAGGCCCGGCCAAGGGCCACGACTGGCGCGCCTAATAACTGAACGCTGAACGTTCACTTTCCTGTACATCCTGACGGTAACCGAGTTCCTGCTGCACGCCGTGACCGCAGCCCCCGGATCCGACCACTGAGCGTCCGCAGGCAGCCAGCGTCGGCTCTCCCAGGCCGGCCATCGCACGGCTGATCCATGATCGTGGTTGATTTTTCCTGGATGGCCGGAAAAAACAACCACGATCATGTCCGGCGTCCGGCGTCCGGCCCGGCGTCCGGCCCCGGCGTCCGGCTGCCGGCGGCCGGGCCGTGACCTGCGGAGATGCTGTGAATGCCGGGGTCACGGCAGACTAGGTGCAACGCGGACCTACGACGGAGGCCAGCCAATGACCGAGCCGATGACGCAGCCGATGACCGATAAGACCAGCCGGGCGGCCGGCGAGCCGCTGAGCGCGCTGCTGGAGCGAGCGGAGCCGTCACATCCGGCGTTCGTCGTGCCCGAGACCGGTCAGGTGCTGACGTACGCGCAGGTGGCGGCCAGGATAGAGACACTCGCGCAGCGGCTGGCCGGCCTCGGGGTCCGGCGCGGCGATCGCGTTGCGCTCACGCTGCCCAATGGTCCCGACTTCGTCCTGCTCCTGCTGGCGATCACCGTCCTCGGCGCGGCAGCGGCCCCGCTCAACCCCGCCTACACCGAGACCGAGTTCACGTTCTTCCTGACCGACATCGCCCCCAGGCTGTTCCTGATTCCCGCCAGCCGCATCCCGGCCAGCCAACCGACAGCGGCCAGCGCCGCCGCGGCGGCCACGGCGACGACGGTGCTCACGGTGCAGGCCGCTGACGACGGACCGCCGGGACTGCTCGGCGCCGAGGGCGCGGCCGCGCCGCAGCGGTCCTTCGAGCGGGGCGGGCCGGACGACGTGGCCGTTGTCCTGCACACCAGCGGGACGACCAGCCGCCCCAAGCAGGTCCCGCTGCGCCAGCGGAACCTGATGGCCTCCGTTCGCACGATCGCCGCGCATTACGGGCTCAGCGCGCAGGATATTTCGTTTTGCGTCATGCCTCTTTTCCATATTCACGGGCTCGTCGCCTCGGCCTTCGCCACGCTGAGCAGCGGGGGGACGGTCATCGCGCCGCAGCGATTCACCCCGCACCGCTTCTGGCCGCAGGCCCGCGAGCACGGGGCCACCTGGCTGTCGGCCGGCCCGACGCTGCATCAGATGATCCTCGACAAGGCCGATGACGCCGGGCCGCCTGACGCGCTGCGGTTCGTGCGCTCGTGCAGCTCGGCGCTGTCGCCCGCGCTGCTGGAGCGAGCCGAGCGCGGCTACGCCGCGCCGATGCTGGAGGCGTACGGCATGACCGAGGCGAGCCATCAGATGGCCTCTAACCCGCTGCCCCCGGCCGCGCGGCTGCCGGGCTCGGTCGGCGTGCCGACCGGTACGCAGATCGGCGTGGTCGCTGCCGACGGGGCCTTCCTGCCCGACGGGAGCCCCGGTGAGGTCGTCATCCGCGGCCCCGGCGTGATGTCGGGCTACGTGAACAACCCGGCGGCTACGGCCGAGGCGTTCTTCGGGGACTGGTTCCGCACGGGGGATCGCGGGGCGCTGCGCGACGGTTACCTCACCCTGGAGGGACGGCTCAAGGAGATGATCCTGCGCGGCGGCGAGAACATCGCCCCGGCGGAGATCGAGCAGGTCCTGATGTCCCATCCGGCCGTGCGCGACGCGGTCTGCTTCGGCGTGCCGGACGACAAGTACGGCGAGCTGGTCGCCGCCGCGGTGACCCTCGGGCAGGACACCGGGGCCAGGGAGCTGATCGAGCACTGCCGGGGGCAGCTGGCGGCCTTCAAGGTGCCGGCCAGGATCGACGTGCTGCCGGAGATTCCGCGCACGGCCACCGGCAAGGTGCAGCGCCGGCGGGTGGGGGAGTTCGTGGCGCAGCGGCGGGCCGGGCAGTGAAGTTCGCCGTGCTCGGCGCCGGGGCGATCGGCGCATACGTCGGCGCCGCGCTCGTGCGGGGCGGCGCGGACGTCACCCTGATCGCCAGGGGCCCGCACCTGGCGGCCATGGCCGAGCACGGCGTCCGGGTACTGTCGCCCCGCGGCGACTTCACCGCCCACCCGCGGGCGACCGGCGACCTGGCCGCGGTCGCCGGCGCTGACGTGATCTTCGTCGCGCTCAAGGCCTACAGCCTGCCCGAGATCGCCCCGCGCCTGGCGAAGCTGCTCGCGCCCGGCACAGCAACTATCTGGGCCCAGAACGGGATTCCGTGGTGGTACTTCCAGTCACTCCCCGATTCTGCCGGCGGCGCGGGACTGGAGAGCGTGGACCCGGGCGCGGTGATCGCCGGCTCGATCGCCCCCGAGCACAACGTCGGCTGCGTGACCTACTGCTCGACCGAGATCATCGAGCCCGGCGTGATCCGGCATATCGAGGGCACCCGGTTCACGCTCGGCGAGCCAGACGGATCGGCGTCGCAGCGGTGCGCCGCGATCTCGGCCGCTTTCGCCGCGGGCGGGCTGAAGGCCCCGGTCGAGGCCCGGCTGCGGGACCAGATCTGGCTCAAGCTCGTCGGCAACGTGGCGTTCAACCCGATCACCGCGCTGACCAGGGCGACGCTGGGGGAGCTGGGCACGGTGCCGCAGATGCATGACCTGCTCCGGGCGATCTTCGCCGAATGCGCCGCGGTGGCCGGCCGGCTCGGGATCAGGTTCCCGGTCTCGCTGGACCGCCGGCTGGCGGCCGGGCTGGCCGTGGGCGACCACAAGACATCGATGCTCCAGGACCTCGAGGCAGGCAAGCGGCTCGAGCTGGACTGCATGACCGGAGCGGTCGTGGAGCTCGCGGAGCGCCTGGCCATCGACGTCCCGCATGTACGGACTGTCCATGCCTGCGCCAAGCTCCTTGACCAGCTGGGAACGCAGCACAGGGCCGGGGCCGGGTGATGGTGCACCAGGCCCCGGCCCTGTGCTGCGTGCTTCAGCGGCCGCGCACTTGCGTGGTGGAGACCGCGTGCGCGGCTATCTGGGCCGGGCAGAACCTGGCGGTGGCCCACTCGCGGTGCGAGAACAGCCTGGTCTGGTCGGCATAGTGGGGCGACGCGGGGTTGTCTGACTCGGAGTAGGTCAGGAGCGTGGCCGCCTGCGGGCAGGGGTCACCAGTTTTCCAGGTGACGACCTGGATGTAGCTCGAGCCGGTGAGCACCACCCCGGGCTGGAACTGCTCGATCGCGTTGAACTCGCCATTGGGGTCACCGGGGCCGCCGGGCAGCGGGATCTTCCTGCCGTTGCGCAGGACGTACTGCACGGTGCCGAGCGCCACGTTGTAGGGAAGGTGCTCGGCCTTCAGCTCGGCCAGAGCGTCACCGAACGCTGTCCGGACCGCCTTGCTGGCGGTGTCCAGCCCGTAGGGGGTGTGGACCGGGTTGGCGGCGGTGAACGGGTGCGACCAGGGGCCGTTGGGAAGATCCAGTGCGCTGAAGCTGGCTTCTTCGGACCCCCAGAACTCGCGGAACAGGACGGCTCCGCGGGAGCCGGGGTTCTCCCTGCCGTTCCAGGCGGCCAGCACGCGGCACGAGTCGCCCACTGCGATGGTGGCGCCGTTGCTCCTGGGGGCGCGGCCATGGGGCAGCGAGCGGCACATCGACACCAGCTGCGGCTTCACCAGCGTGGCGCCGTACTGGATGTCAGAGAACATCAGGTTCTTCATGTCCCGGAACGTGAATCCGGCGGGGCCAAGGCCGTCGGTGCCGGCGATCCGCTTCGTCACCATGGTCAGGGCGCTGCGGGTGCGCAGGCCCAGGTCCGTGAAAGGCGCGGGCGCAGCGATGCCGCCGATGATGGCAGGGAAGCCGGTGAGCGGGCGGGCGGGGTTGGACATCCAGTAGCTGTCGTTGGAGTTCTCCACGAAGTCGCGGCGCATCAGGACGGGCTCTTCGCTGGGGCCGAATATGCCCGGCGCGGCCGAGTCCTTGTCGGTGCCCCAGGCACACGACGAGCGGGAGCCGTCCAGTATCGGCGGCCCGCCGTTGCGGAGCGACCTCGTGCCGAGAGCGGTGTCGCACCGGGCGAGCTCGGCGTTGGTGACGTCCGGGATGGCCCCGATGTCGGCGTACAGGGCGTGGCCGGTGGAGTCGGCGGCCAGCGTGTTCAGCCAGGGAATGCCCTGATATTTGCGCAGGATCGACAGTTCCTGCGCGGCCGAGTGTGCCTCGTCGGTGGCCAGGAAGTGGTTGAGGAACCGGAAGTTGCTCGCGTTCGCGTCGGCCAGCGCGAAGGCCATGCTGGTCGTCCAGGGCAGCGGCGTCCCGTGGACCTCGTCGATCATCGGCCCGTAGCGGGTGGACCAGAGGGTGTGGTGGAGCGCCCTGATCTTCCCGCCGGGCAGCCGCACGTCAACGGTGATCCTCCGGTGCGCCATCGCGGCCGGCTTGCCGTTGAAGAGGTACTCGGTCGGGTGACCAGGCACGAGGGTCAGCTGGTAGGGCGTGACCGTGGACGCGGTCGAGGTGGTCTGGGTCCACGCCATCGTGGCGGTGAACCCGACTGCCACCAGCGGCATCCCGTAAAAGGTGGCGCCCTGGACGTTCATGGTGCCGGGGATGGTGAGCTGCACCTGGTAGAAGCGCTCGGGGCCGGCCCACAGGAAGTGCGGGTTGCCGAGCAGCATGCCGTGCTGGTGATCCCTGGTCCCGGCCGAGCCGACCGCGATCGCGTTGCTTCCGATGTCACCGGGCAGGCCGGACAGGCCGGCCGGCGTGGCTGCCTGTGCGCGCTGCCCCCGGCCGGCCAGTAGCGTCGCGGCGGTGAGCTCCACGTTGTCCGGGCGGCCAGCCGGGCGGCCGGCGGCGGCGCGGCGGACGGCGGCGGTACTGCTAGCCGGCGGCTGCGCGTTGGCGACGGCGCCGGGATCGGAGGCGGAGCCAAACAGGTCGACCAGCTGATAGAGCCGCAGGTAGGCGTCCATGGTGGTGATCGGCTTCACCCACGCCTGGCCGCGGCACGCCTGGTCGGGCACTCCCCTCGCGCCGCCCACGGAGGCGAGATAGCGGTTGTAGCCGGCGACGTAACCGGTGATCAGCTGGCGCAGTTGCGGTCCGATGGCACCAGGGCCGGTGCGGACCGCCAGCAGCCGGGAGATGACCCGGCGGTCGATCACGGACTGCCAGAAGGCGTCACTATCCAGGTTGCGGATCGGGCTGGCCAGGAGCGTATAGCTGCCGTCGGGGCCGAAGTAACGCGACCTGTGCCCCTCGACGGTGACGTAGTCGTTCGCCATCGTGCACAGGTCGTCGCCCGCGAAGGCGAACCCGTACCCAAAGCCGAGCGAGCCGAAGCTGCGTGCCGTTATGTGCGGGATGCCGTAAGCGGTCCGCACGATAGTCGCCGCATACGCCGGCCCGCTGGCGGCGGGCCTTGCGGCAGCGTGGCCGGCGCTAGCCGGGACGCAGGCGGCCAGGGTGCCGGCGGTCAGGGTGCCGGCGGCGGCCACGGCCGCGAGCCAGCGCCACCGGTGCGCGTGCCCTCTCGCCGCCTGGCCGCCGCTGCGTTGCGGCCGCTCGGGCGCAGCGGACCTGCGCCGGTGAATCCAGCTGGTGTTCACGGGTGTTCTCCTTGCTGTGTGACGTGGGCGATGCTGTGTGACGTGGGCCATCCGGCGGAGCAGGGCGGAAATCGGCGTTCGATGGGCTGTGCCCGAACGTAGGCGCCGGGCGGGGCGGTGGTCTGCGGCCGCAGGAGCGAACCTGCTCGGCCACAGGGATGAATCGCTACCGCCGCGGGGATGATGCGCACGGTCCTGGCCCGGCGCTACGTTCGATGCATGCGGGCGATGCGGCGTGCCACAGTGCCTGACCTGGGTACGGTCCTCGATGCCGGCATCGCCCTGGTCGGCATCGGCCTGACGGCCGTGGCCGCATGGGACCGGCGCCTCGTCGGGACGGCGATCGTCGGCCCGCCGTGGCTGCTCGCCGTGCTGCCGCTGCTTATCGGCGCGCCGCTGGCCGTGCGCCGCCGCGCGCCACTGCTGATGTGGACTGTGGTGTGGGCAGGCATATCGCTGCAGGCCCTGATCACCCGGCACCCGGCGGGGGGACCTTGGCTGATGTTCGTGCTGCTCGTGGGCAGTTACTCACTGGCGGCGCACAGCAGCCTGCGCCGCGCTCTTGCCGGCCTGGCGGTCGCGGCCCCGGGCGCGGCGATTTACATCCTGGCCGGCAGCGGCATCGTGGGCGGCCAGTCAGTCGCGGCCCCGGGCGCGGCGATTTACATCCTGGCCGGCAGCGGCATCCTGGGCGGCCAGTCACATGCTGCCAGTCTGTTCTTCGCTCCCGAGATCCTGGCCTGCTGGCTGCTCGGCGTGTTCGTCCGCACCCGGAGGCAGGCCGCATCGCTGGCCGGGCGCAACGCGGAGCTCGAGCGCCAGGCCGAGCGGGCCGTGGCCGCCGAGCGGGCCCGGATCGCACGGGAGCTGCACGACATCGTCGCGCATCACCTCAGCGTGGTGGTCCTGCAGGCCGCCGGGGCCCGGGCGTCGGGACGGCCTGCCGCCGGGGCCCTGGAGAAAATTGAGCACAGCGGACGGCAGGCGCTGACCGAGATGCGCCGCCTTCTCGGCGTCCTGCGTGAGCCCCGCGAGGAGCCCGGGCTCACGCCGCAGCCGGGCCTGGGCGAGCTGGCGGCACTGGCCGAGAGCGTTCGCGCGGCAGGCCTGCCGGTGCATCTCGCCATGGACGGTGACCACGCGACGCTGCCCGCGGCCGTGGACGTGTCCGCCTACCGCATTGTCCAGGAAGCGCTGACCAACGTCCTGAAGCACGCGGGCCCGGCGCACGCCGAGGTGGCCATCGGCTGCGTCGCCGGCGCGGTAACGATCGAGGTCACCGACGACGGGGCCGGGATCCCGGCTGCTGGAGCGCAGCCGGGCGGGCAGGGACTGGTCGGCATGCGCGAGCGGGTGGCGATATTCGGCGGCGAGCTGCTGGCCGGTCCGCGGCCCGGCGGCGGATTCGCCGTGCGGGCCCGGCTGCCGCTCGGCTACGGGCCGTCGTGATCAGCGTCCTGATCGTCGATGACCAGGACCTCGTCCGCGAGGGCCTGCGGATGATGCTGGAGGCCGAGCCGGACCTCTGCGTCGCCGGCGAGTCCGGGACCGGCAGCGATGCGCTGGCGCAGGCGCGGCGGCTCGATCCCGACGTCGTCCTGATGGACGTCCGCATGCCCGAAATGGACGGGATCGAGGCCACCGCCCGCCTCGTCCGAGGGGGCTGCAGGGCGCGGATCCTGATGCTGACCACCTTCAACCTCGACGAGTACGTTTACCGCGCGATGAAGGCAGGCGCGAGCGGCTTCATGCTCAAGGACGCCCGCCGTGAGCAGCTGGCCGGCGCCGTGCGGACCGTGGCCGCCGGCGAGGCGCTGCTCGCCCCCGCCATTACCCGGCGCCTGATCGAGGACTTCTGCCGCGGGCCCGCGCCGGGCGCCGCGGCCGCCAGCGCGACCGGGCGTCTCAGCGAGCGGGAGGTCGAGGTCGTGCGGCTGGTCGCCCAGGGCTTGTCGAATGCCGAGATCGCGGCCAGGCTCTACCTCAGCGAGGCGACGGTAAAGAGCCACGTTGCCCACATCCTCGCCAAGCTGGGGCTGCGCGACCGCGTGCAGGTCGCGGTCTTCGCCTACGAGAAGGGCATCGTGCGGCCGGGCCGCAGCGCCTGACTCATGGCCGCCGCGTCACCGGCGCGTCAGCCGCGGCGTCAGTCGGCGCGCCGGTAGGCGCGGACGGCGAGGGGCGCGAAGACGATGAAGATCCCGGCCAGCCACGCGATGCTTTTCCACAGGTTTGCCTCGATCGGGAGGTGGCCCAGAGCCAGCGCGCGCATCGTGTCGATGACGTAGGTGACCGGCTGGTTGTTGGCGAAGGCCTGCAGCCAGCCGGGCATGGTCGCGATCGGTACGAACGCAGAGGACAGGAACGTGATCGGGAACAGCCAGATCAGCCCGAACGCCTGCACCGACTCCTCGTCCCCGATGGCCAGGCCGGTAAAGGCGGCGATGCAGCAGATCGCCAGCCCGAAGACGATGGACAGCACGACCATGGCGATGGCCGGGACAATGCCGTTCTGGAACCGGAAGCCGACCGCGTAGCCGACCCCGATGACGATCAGGATGGTCACGGCCATCCGCGCGGTATCGGCGACCAGGCGGCCAGCCAGCACCGCCGAGCGCGCCATCGGCATCGACTTCAGCCGGTCGATCACGCCCTTCTGCAGCTCCTGGGCGAGCGCGATGGCGGTGCCGAACGTCGCGAATGCCGCGGTCTGCGCGATGATCCCCGGCATCAGGAAGTTGACGTAGCCGCCCGCGACCTTGATCGCGCCGCCGAAGACGTAGCGGAACATCAGCACGAAGATCACCGGCTGGATCACGGTGAACACGATGTAGGCAGGTATTCGCAGCCAGACCAGCAGGTTGCGCCTGGTGATCGTGAGCGTGTCGATCACGGCCCAGCGAGTCCTGATGAGCAGGCCGGGCGTCCCCAGGCTCGGTGTCCCCGGCTGCGCGGCGACGGCGGTCATGACGCCCCCTTCGTAGTGTCCTTACCAGCCTTTCGGCGGCCCCGCCGGCGCCCGGCGGGCTGTTCTTCTTCCTCGGCAGCGTGCCCGGTCAGGGCGAGAAACACGTCGTCGAGGGAGGGCCGGCGCAGCGCAAGGCCGTGCGTCTCGACCCCGGCACTGTCCAGGCTGCGCACCGCCTTGATCAGCGCCTCCGAGCCGCCGCCGCCGACACCGACGCTGACCACGCCGGTCTCCGCGTCGAAGTGCGGCTCGCCTTCACCGACCTGCGCGATCGCCGCGACGGCGTCGGAAATCCGGCGGCGATCGGGCACCGTGAACTCGACCACGTCCCCGCCGACCCGGCCTTTCAGCTCCTCGGCCGTGCCGGCCGCGATGACCAGGCCGTGGTCGATGACCACGATCTCGTCAGCCAGTTCGTCGGCCTCGTCAAGGTACTGAGTAGTGAGCAGTATCGTCGTTCCGCCGGCGACGAGCGACCGGATGATGTCCCACATGCCCAGCCTCGATCGCGGGTCCAGGCCAGTTGTCGGCTCGTCGAGGAACAAGACCTGGGGCTGGCCGACCAGGCTGGCGGCCAGGTCCAGGCGGCGCTGCATGCCGCCAGAGAAGTTCTTGGCCGCCCGGTCGGCCGCGTCGAGCAGGTCGAACTGCTTCAGCAGCTCGGCAGCGCGGCTGCGGGCACTTGTCCAGCTCAGGTGATACAGCCGCCCGACGATCTCAAGGTTCTCCCGGCCGGTGAGCTCCTCCTGGATGGCGGCCGACTGCCCGGACAGGCCGATCGACCGCCGGACCGCGGCAGCCTCCCGCACGACGTCGTGGCCCTCCACCACCGCCCGCCCGCCGTCCGGGAGCAGCAGCGTCGTCAGGATGCGCACGGCGGTCGTCTTGCCCGCGCCGTTCGGGCCGAGCACGCCGAGCACCGTCCCGCGCGGCACCGCCAGGTCGATACCGCGCAACGCGTGCACCTCGCCGAACGACTTGGTCAGGCCCTCGACGAGAATCGCCGGCCCTGAGCTGGTCTGTGCCACCACATCCTCCTGAGCAGGCCCTCAGGCCCATCGACGTCCGCGCGAAACGAACCTACCGGCAGCGCCACCGTGTCGGCGAACGAGAAACCGCTCCGATCGCCGTCATCGGCAGAAACCCCGCCAAGACCGTCGATCATCACGTCTCGGCCGTGCTGGCGAAACTGGACGCCCGACCCGCAACGCCGCCGCGTCACGGGCGCCCGGTTCGGCCTGGTCGGGGCGGCAGAAATCTAGGGAACGCCGCACGAAATCTAGGGAGTCACTCCGATCCGGACGCGAGCCCGGCCGTCATACGGTCGCCTGGACCCATTCGGATCGAGGAGGACGCGCAGCAGGCCGCGGCTGAGCGGTCACATCAGGCTCCGGGCGCCAGAACCGGCTCAACGTATCTGCAGCGCCCGGATCCGCTCTATTGGCTAAGGGGCCTGACGGCAGCTAGGGACGCCAGGGATCAAGCAAGGAGAGGGACATGACGACTGACAAGAAGCAGGCCGGGGTCTCGCGGCGGCGCCTGCTGACGGGGGCAGGGCTGGCCGGGGCAGGCCTGGCAGTCGGCTCGGCCGGCGGCCTGCCAGGCGCTTCGGCGGCCACCGCCGGGGCCGGAGCCGCTACGGGGCCGCACCAGTTCGCTCGGCCCGGCGCGCCCGCGGACAGCCATCTGTTCGGGCGGATCTTCCCCGGGCTGCCGCCGTTTGCCGACGCGAACGACAAGGTCCGCGCCGCCCTGCTGGAGGTCGGCAAGCAGGGCGGGATCATGGACGCCGCCGATGACCTCGCCGCAGGCCCGAAGAACCTGATCGTCGACCCGACGGTGAACGGCAACCCGACAGCGACCAACCCGTATGGCACTAACCCGGACAACCCGACGATGACGGCAGGCTCCACGTTTGTCGGCCAGTTCACCGATCACGACATCACCTTCGACCAGACCTCGCACCTCGGCGTGCCGGCCAATCCGCTGACGTCCCCCAACACCCGCACGCCCGCGCTCGACCTCGACTCGGTCTTCGGCGGCGGCCCGGGCATGCGGCCGGACCTGTATGTGCCCAATCCCGACGGGTCTGTCGGGCCGGCGCTGAAGATCGGCACCGGCGGCGTGCACGAGGACGTCCCCCGCGTCGCCAACGGCGACGGCACGTTCACCGCGCTGCTGGGCGATCCGCGCAACGACGAGAACGTGATGGTCGCCGGGCTGCACGCCGGCCACATCCTGTTCTACAACCGGGTCCTGTCCGAGCTGGGCAGCTTCAGCCTGCATACCTTCCCGTCCGCCAGGGGCGCGGATCTGGCCAGCTCCTACGCCAGGTTCCTGATCGCCCGCCAGATCACGCTGTGGCACTACCAGTGGCTGCTGGTCAACGAGCACCTCCCCCAGATCGCCGGGCAGGCCGTCGTCAGCGACGTCCTTGCCCGCGGTAACCGCTTCTACCAGCCG
>Ga0080026_10000008_pt1 | contig 39767 bp, 32 predicted proteins | sample OrgsoiDNA2013045_FD_70941 | JGI IMG/M metagenome (GOLD analysis project Ga0080026, IMG submission 70941) | Permafrost soil microbial communities from the Arctic, to analyse light accelerated degradation of dissolved organic matter (DOM) -... | ecosystem: Environmental > Terrestrial > Soil >... | reverse complement strand
GTTGAAGCCGGCCGGGTCGATGTAGTTGTTCATGTACAGGCGCTTGAGGTTCTGCTGGATCGTCGAGTGCCGTACCTCGTCGATCATCTGGATCGCCTGGCCGTTGTGCAGCTCCGGGTTGGGGACCGTCCGGAACAGCAGCGGCATCGCCCGTGCGGCCGAGATCTCGGGCAGCGGGATGATGGACAGGAACAGCTTCTGCCACTCCAGCCACCGCTCTTGCACCTGGCGGAACATATTGCCGCGGATAGCGCCGTCGGATGCTCCGTAGACCCGGTGGTCCTTCTCCTCCTGCATGGGGAAGTAGGACCGCAGGACCTGCTTGAGCGGATCCTTCTTGTCGGCCTTCTGGAAGGTGTAGTCGGTTCCGTACTGTGACACTGGCTCGTGGTACTGCGGTTCCCAGGACAGTTCCTGGATCTTCTGGTGGGCCTTGGCCACGCTCTGGCGACTCATCCTCACTCCTCACCCGTCGCTTGGGTCGGCTGAGACAACATGCCCGCAGCCGTGATCGTCTTGTCCAGCGTCGGCGCCTCGCCTCGCCAGGCTGGTACCCGGGCCCGGTCGGGCCCGAAAGTCCTCATGTGCTGGAAAGTACGACGTGGCAGGCCTGGCGGGGATCTCAACATGAGACAGTGACCAGCTCAGGCGTGCCCCGGCTGCGGCGTGCCCCGGCCCGCACTGTCCGTTCTCGGCGGATGTGACGGCCTGGAGGCTGCGCCTCAGCTCTCGCCGAACATGACGGCCCGGATGTCGGCAAGCTCCTGGCGGACATCCAGCGAGACCTGGCGGCTACCCTCCGGCGCCGGCGTGATCCCCAGCGCTTTGAGCAGCTCTGCCGCCGGCGCGCCAGGGTCACCTGCGCTGCCCAGGATGGGATGCAGCCCCTGCTCCGCCAGATGGTGGAAGACCAGGTTCACGATGCTCCAGGGATTGAAGGTCTCGTCCTGCGGTTTACCTGGCTGATCCATCGGGAATCTCCTCGCGGGTGATCAGGCACGATGGCTTCCGGGCATCACAAGGCCTCTGGAGCGAATCGGCGGTCTCAATGTGAGACATGTACCGGGAGACTATCGTCCTATTCTGGCATTACTACACAGCCTTTTGAACGCGGCCCCGCGGGCTGAGCCGCCCGCGAGGGCCGGCCCTGGGAGGGGGTGGCGCCCATGCCGCGACCATCGACGCACCCGCCAGGCCTTATCACGGGTGACCGGCTGGCCAAGAACCGGGAGCGATTCCTGACCGCTGAGCCGGTCGAGCCGGACCAGGTACGGGAAACCATCCTCGCCTCGTGGCGGCGGTCACAGCGTTGGAATGTCGCGGCAGATCACATTGACCTGGCCTACATCCGCGACCCGGACCTCGACAGCCCGCTGACTCGCTGCGCGCTGCCGGTGCTGCGGCACCTGCGCGAGCACCTGGACGGCCAGCCGATCAGCGTCATCCTGACCGACCCGGCGGGCGTAGTGCTGACGCGCCTGGTGGCCGACCACGACCTGGACCGGCACCTGGAGAGCGTCAACCTCGCGCCCGGCTTCAGCTACGCCGAGGCCTCCGTCGGCACCAACGGGATCGGCACGGCGCTGGAGAGCGGCAGGCCCACGCATGTTTTCGGCCACGAGCACTATGCCGAGAACCTGGAGGATCTTGCCTGCGCCGGGGTCCCGATACACCACCCGATCTCCGGCAAGACAGTCGGCGCGGTCGACCTGACCTGCTGGCGCAAGGATGCCGGCCAGCTGCTGATCACGCTGGCCAAGATCACCGCTGACCAGATCAGGCAGGCGCTGCTCACCGACGGCAGCCTGCGGGAGTTCGAGCTGCTGCACGAGTACATGCGGGCCTGCCGGCGCACCGCCGGAATGGTGCTCGCGCTCGACAACGACGTGGTCATGATGAACGACTACGCCCGTCAGGCGCTGGACCGTGGCGACCAGTCAGTCCTGCTCGAGCAGGCAGCCGAGACACTGGCCAGCGGGCAGCCGGGCGCCGTGGTGCTGGACCTTCCGTCCGGCATCACTGTGCGGATGCACTGCCGGCCGGTGGTCGGCGAAGGCCGGTTCGCCGGCGGCGTGGTGACCGTCAAGATGGTCGAGCCGGGAAAGGGCACGACCGCCGAGGCGGGACAGCAGGCCCGGATGTTCCTGCCCGGCATGGTCGGTTCCGGGCCCTTGTGGCTGCGCGCGTGCCACGAGGTGGACGCGGTCTACGGCTCGGGCGACTGGCTTGCCCTGCAGGGCGAGCGGGGAGCCGGAAAGCTGGCCCTGCTGCGCGCGGTCTGCCAGCGGCGCAACCCGGCGGGCAGCTTCCACGTCGTGGATGCCGCCGATGTCGGCGACCAGGACTGGCTGGCCAGGGCTCGCCAGGAGCTGGCGCATGGCGACGGCGGGCTGGTCATCGCCCACGTCGACCGGCTCAGCGCCCGGCGGCTGCACCAGCTGTCCGCGGCCCTGCAGGGAGCGCGGGCCGCGGGCAGGCAGGACTCGCTGTGGGTAGCGGTCACCCTGAGCCAGGAACGCAAGACCGGGGATCTCGCCGAGCTGCTGTCGTTCTTCCCGAGCACGGTGGAGCTTCCGCCGCTGCGCCATCACATCGAGGACCTGCACGAGCTCGTGCGCTTCTTCCTCGCCAAGCTCAACCCCGACGGCCGGCTCGGCTGCTCGCCCGAGGCAATGCAGCTGCTCGTCCGGTACAGCTGGCCGGGCAACACCGAGCAGCTCCGGCAGGTCCTGCGACGCGTCGTCCAGTACCGGCGAACCGGGCTGATCCTGCCGGGCGACCTGCCGCCCGAATGCCGGACGGTGAGTCGGCGCCTGCTCAGCCCGCTGGAGGCGATGGAGCGCGATGCCATCGTGCAGAGCCTGACGGACTTCGCGGGCAACAAGGTGAAGGCGGCCAAATCCCTCGGAATGTCGCGCGCCACGATCTACCGCAAGATCCACGAGTACGGGATCGTCACCCCGGCCAGGTGACCGCCTGGGTGGCCAGGGGCACTACATGGTGCAGTAGTGATTCAAATTGAGAACTGCGGCATTTCACTGGTGGAGTAAAGAAGTGGTAGAGCCCGCGTCAGTGGCCGGGTTCCCGGAAGCTTCCCATAAGGAGCACCGATGGCTGCAGCGCCCGAAGCATCCCCCGATCAGTCCGCCCAAGTCACGGCCCAGCCGGCTGCGCAAGCCGCATCGCCCGCGTGGGGCGGCGACCCCAACACCCTGGGACTCTCGTGCTTCATCCTGGGTGTGGTGGCGCTCGGCCTGACGCTTGTCGGTGTCGTGCCCGCCACGGCTGGCGGCGCGCCACTGGCCATAATCCTCGCCGCAACCTCGACCGGGCTCTTCATCACCGTCATCTGGGCCGCTGCCCTCGGCCAAAGCGCTGTGGCAGGCGTCTACGGAATCTTCGCCGGCTTCTGGCTGAGCTACGGAGTGCTTGTGCTCGGGCTCGACCATAACTGGTTCGGACCGGGCACGACCGCCGCCGCCGTTTCCACCGTGGAGCTGTTCCTGATCACCTGGCTGATCGTCGTGGTGATGCTCATGCTCGCGAGCCTCCGGCTGCCGCTGGCCTTCACGGCCGTGTTCGCGCTCATTGCCGTCGCGGTCATTCTGGTACTTATCAGCTATGAGCAGGCATCGGCCGGCCTGGCGAAGGCCGGCGGGTACTTCGTCCTGGCGTCCGCCGTGGTGGGCATATATCTCTTCTTTAACTCGCTCTCGGTAGCCACCGGCGGCAACGCCCTGCCGCTCGGCAAGCCGGTCCTGGGCGGCTGATCGGCGGCCGGCTCGGCCAGTCAGCGCCCAGCCAGTCAGCGCCCAGCCAGCCAGCGCCCAGCCAGCCAGCGCCCAGCCAGCCAGCGGCCACCCCCAGGTGACGTGCCGATTCTCTCAGCGCGATCCGGTGAGCGGGAGAACGCTCAGCGCCAGGGCCATGGACAGGGGGACGGCGACCGCGCCGAGCCGGCTCGCCCTGACGATCGACGGGCGGGCGCCCGCGGTCCGCGCGGCGCGAAGCCACAAGATCCATGCCAGCGACCCGGTCACGAAGAGGTTCGGGCCGAGATTGAGGCCGATCAGCAGGGCAAAAGGGTGACTCGGCGTCCTGGCTGCGAGCGCCGACGCGGCCGGCAGGTTGTTGACCAGGACCGAGGCAGCCGCGGCGACCGCCGCGGTGGCCCAGCTGTCCAGGTGCGACAGCAGGATGGCAGGTCCCGACCAGGCACGGCCCAGGCTGCCGAGGGCGACGGCCACGCCGAACAGGCCAGCGAGCACCGGGACGCCGAGCACTTCGGCTATGTCTCGCAGCGCGGCCCTGCGCCGCAGCAGGCGGATGCCGATCGCGGCAGCTCCGGCGGCGGCGACGGGAATGGCCGGGGACCGGAGCGCTACCACCAGCACCGTGGCCAGTGCTACCGCGGCTAGCCCCAGGCCAAGGACGGGCGGATCCGGCCGCGCTGGCTCGCCGGCCTCAGCCTGCATCTCGCGGCGCTCAAGGAAGCCGACCACGGCCCAGGTCGCTGTCAAGGCGGCGAGCCACGGCAGCCACATCCGGGCGAAGAACCGTCCCCCGGTCAGGTGGAGCTGGCCAAGGACGATCAGGTTGGTCAGGTTGGAGCCGGGCAGCAGGAGCGACCCGGCGTTCGACAGCAGCAGGCACCCGTAGAGAAGGGGTGCCTCCCCCGCTCCCCGGCTCCGGGCGGTGTACACCAGGACCGGGGTCAGGAAAGCCACGGAGGTATCAAGGTTCAGGGCCGCGGTCACGACGCCGACCGCCGCCGCCGCACCCGCAAACAGCAGGCCGCCGCTTCGCGACGTGCGGGCCAGCTGGTAGCCCGCTGCGGCGAAAAGGCCGTCCTCGTTGGCCACCAGCCCGATCAGCAGAAGCCCGGCGACCAGTACGAACGGTGACCAGTCCTGCGCCACCGCCATCCGCGCGGCGCCGGGATCGGCCACCGCGGCGATGCCTGCGCCGATGGCGCCAAGACATGCCAGCAGCCAGCCAAGACGCCGCTCGGTCACTACGGGACGGCCTCGAATGCCCGGCCGGCTCTCGTGGCTGCCGGACCGCTGCGGAACAGGCCGGTGCTGCCATCGGCAGCCGGGGCTGGCAGCGCGAACCATGCGTAGCGCTGCACATAGGACAGGCGCCGCAGCATCGTGGTTGATGCCCGCACGAACGCGGCCTGCAGTCGCTGGGACGGGAAGCTCGCCGGAGCGCCGAAGCTCGCGAGCGCGTACTCGGTCAGCCAGATCGGCTTGTGATAGCGCGCGCGGATCGCCTGTAGGTAGCTCTTCAGCTGGCTGACGGCGGGAGCGGTCGCGAAGTCGCCCCCGTACCAGTGCACCGTGATGAAGTTGACCCGGTAGCCGCGGGCGGCGGCACCCTGCATGAACTGGTCCAGCCAGCCGCCCGGCGTGGCGGCGTCATCCGCGACAGCCGGGCTGCCCAGTCGCATTCCGGTGGCCATCAGCTGCGGCCACAGGCTGAGCGCCTGCGAGACCGTCATGTTGGACTGGCTCCTCATGTCTGGCTCGTTGAAACCAAGCAGGATGTGCCCGTAGAGCTTGGCCTGGCTGAGGGTGGCGGTGCTGACGCTGCGTGGACCCCAGATCATCGGGACGAACTTCACTCCCCGAGGGGCGCTGATGCCCGCGTGACCGGCCGACCAGGTGTAGTACCAGGACACGCCCGACTCCTTCAGTGCCTGCCGGACGCCGGTGAATTTCCAGGCGCTCACGCCCTTTCTCGCGTTTGCCGCGCTGGCAGCGGTCACGGCCGTCCGCGGTCCCGTCCGTGGCACCGGGCGGGGCTGCTGGCGGGGTTGCGGGCGCCTGACCGCCGCGGTGACGTGGCTGGCGGCCGCCGCGGAGCGGACCAGGGCCGACCGGTTGGCCTGGGCGTGGACCACGGCGAATGTGCCGACGGCGGCACAGCTGGCCGCGATGGACAGGGCGGCGACCTTGGCTGGCACCGAGGCTTTAGCCAGCATCCGCACATGTCGCAGGCCGGAAGTGGCCTGCCGGGGCGCATGGCGGCTAGCTGACTGCGGGTGACGGTTGCTGATTGGCGCCTGGCCGCGCTGGGATGTCGGCTGACCGCCATGGGAGCGCGCCTGGCCACCCCGGTACAGATGGGCATAGCCGGCCGTGATCTCGCTGCGGTCAAGCTCACCGCATGCCTCCAGCCACCACAGTGCGAGCAGCTCCTGGTCGTCGGCATCCAGCCAGCGGGCCGCCTGCGCTGTCTCACGGCGCTGGCCCGACAGGCCGAGCCGCAGGATCGTGACATCCAGCGCCTCCCGGCCGCCGTGCTGGGCGGCAGCCACCGTCTGCACGTCAGTCAGGCCGTCGTGTGGCATCCGAATGGCACCTCGCGTTTCGTCAGAGCCCGGAGATGGAGACGCCGGGCACCGCGGGAGATAACGAAAACTCCGCACGCGCATAATCTCGCGCGCGGTGGCCACCGCGCGCGATGGTTGCCGCAACTAGCCGCAATGCGGGCGAAGCACTCGCCGCACCGCTGAGCACCGGCAGAGCCTGTAGTTACGCAGGGTATACCCTCAAGGTATTGCTACATGATCATCTATTGACTGCAGGTATACTCTCAGTGTATTGTCGCGGTGTGAGTGTTCCTCTTACCCTCCTTGGCCTGCTCGAACGGGAGCCGAGCCACGGATATGACCTCAAGCGTGACTACGACACCTTCTTCGGCCGGGGCAAGCCGCTCCCGTTCGGCCAGGTCTACTCCACCCTGGGCCGCCTGGCCAGGGACGGCTTGGTAGTGCCCGGAGAGGCCGAGCCAGGCGCGGGGCCCGACCGCAAGCGCTACGCCATCACCGACCTAGGGGCAACCGAGGTCAAGGCGTGGCTGGCCGAGCCCATAGAACCGGAGCCCCATCTCCAGACGGTGCTGTTCGCCAAGGTCGTACTGGCGCTGATGCTCGGCCGCCCGGCCGAGCGCTATCTCGATACCCAGCGCGCGGCGCACCTGCAGCGGATGCGGGAACTGACCGAGATCAAGCGAAAAGGCGGCCTGGTGGACGTGCTTCTTGCCGACCACGGCCTGTTTCATCTCGAAGCCGATCTTCGATGGATCGACATGACGACGGCCAGGCTCAACGCCCTGGCAGAAATGGTGCGTGCCTCATGAGCGTCGCGAACCTGTCCGCGGCACGGAGTCCCGGCAGTTGCCTGATCGAGGCCAGGGACGTGTACCGGTCGTTCGGCCAGACCCCAGCACTGCAGGGTGCCACCTTGTCGGTGGCCAGCGGCGAGATCCTGGCCATCATGGGCCCGAGTGGCTCGGGTAAGTCGACGCTGCTGCACTGCCTGGCCGGCATCTTCACGCCGGACAGCGGCGAGGTGTGGTTCGACGGCCGGCGGCTCGACGAGCTCAGCGACACCAAGCGCACGGAGCTGCGACGCACGGCCTTCGGGTTCGTCTTCCAGTTCGGCCAGCTGGTGCCCGAGCTGAGCACGGTGGACAACATCGCCCTGCCGCTGCTGCTGAACAAGGTCAGCCGCAGGACGGCCTACAAGAAGGCGCGGGACTGGCTGGAGCGACTGGGACTGGCGGACCTGGCCGGCCGGCGCACCGGAGAGCTGTCCGGCGGCCAGGCGCAGAGGGTGGCGCTCGCCCGCGCGCTCGTGGCGCAGCCCAAGCTCCTTTTCGCCGACGAGCCGACCGGCTCACTGGACTCGCTGGCCAGCGAGACGGTCATGGACCTGCTGGTGAGCCTCGCTCGCGAGGAGGGCACGACCGTGGTCCTGGTGACCCATGATGCCCGCGTTGCCGCCTATGCCGACCGCGAGGTCATGGTCCGTGACGGCAAAGTCACCGCGCTATCAGATGCAGAGGTCGTCAGATAATGTACCGACTAGGCTTGCAGTTGTCCCTGCGAAGTGGCAGGGAAGCGCTCATACGGCTTATCCTAACAATGGTGGCGGTGGCAGTCGGCGTCGCGATCCTGCTGGCCGTGCTTGCGGACTTTCACGCTTTTCAGGTCACTAACAGCAGGCCGTCGTGGGAGTCCACTCAGGGCGCGCCGGTCAGCCAGAAATCCGGCTCCGCATCGAATGCGGAGCTCTGGAACTACAGTAATGACATCTTCAAGGGCCAGACTATCGAGCGGCTTGACGTAGCGGCCCTCGGGCCGCGGGCACCGGTCCCGCCGGGTATTTCCCGGCTTCCGGCCAGCGGGCAGTACTATGCGTCCCCAGCGCTGGCAGCCCTCATACGCAGCGTACCCCGCGCTGAACTGGGTGCTCGCTTTCCGGGCTCGCAGGTCGGCACCATCGGTCAGCAGGCGCTGACCGGCCCGAATGAGCTGGTAGCCTTCGTGGGCGCTACACCTGCCAGGCTGGCTGCTCTGCCGAGCACTGTCCAGGTCGGCAAGATCGCAACCGCTGCCGGGAAGCAGCTCTGGTCGAACTATTTCCGGTACGCTTTTGGCGCTGGCGCCATTGCCTTCTTGTTCCCGATCCTCATTCTAATAGGCACGGCCACGCGGCTGGCCGCCGCCCGCCGTGAGGAGCGTTACGCCGCTCTCAGGCTGGTCGGGGCTACGTCGCGTCAGATCAGCGTCATTTCCTCGGTAGATGCTATCGTGGGTGCCTTGCTCGGCACTGCCCTGGGTATAGGAATATTTACTCTGCTGCAGCCAGCACTGGCCGGCACGGCAATTACCAGCGCCCGGTATTTTGCCAACGACGTTACTCCTACCGGCCGGGGTTACGTGGGCGTCCTGGTAGCCGTCCCCGTCGCGTCAGCCATTGGCTCGCTCTTGTCGTTGCGACGCGTCCGGATCTCGCCGCTGGGCGTGAGCCGCAGGGTAACCCCTCCGGCTCCCAGGGCGTGGCGGATGATACCGCTGCTGGCTGGCATAGTCCTGTTCGTAGTGGGCCTGCAGCTCACTACTCCGGAGTCTATCGGGGCGCCTGCCTTCCCTGGTCTTCTCCTCGTCCTGGCTGGCCTGATGGTAGGCGGGCCCTGGCTCACCGCCCAGGCGGCGCGCCTGGCCCCGATCCTCGGGAAAAGCGCGTCATCACTTCTGGCGGCGCGGCGGCTGGCCGATAGCCCGAGAGCCGCCTTCAGGTCTGTCCGCGGCCTGGTGCTGGCCGTTTTCCTTGGCACTCTCGTTGCCGCGTTCTTGCCCTTCGCAAATTCGACGACAGCGACGCCGAGGGCCAATGCGCTGAGCAATGTGCTCCTGGACGGGTTCATGCCTGCGCCGGTATGCGGCAACAATGTCAACTGTACTGGCGGCGAGAGTGGCTCTTTCGGCCCGGGTTACGTTCAGGCCAACCAGCGTTCCGCCCAGCAAAAAATAGCGCTGGAAGGACTCCCCCCGAAGGCCGGCGCCCGGCTCGTGAGCCAGCTGCGGACATTCCGGGGTGCTACAGTCTTCCCGCTCTATTCTACGCCGCAGGATGCGAGCCCCAATGGTTTCGGTGGCGGCGATGCTATCGTCAGCTGCGCAAGCCTTCGCCAGCTCGCAGTGCTCGGCCAGTGTGCTCCGGGCGTCAAGGCCGTGGAAGCTAACACCGGTAGTCTGATACAGAGCGACAACCCCCTCTTCAGCACCGATCCTATCGCTGACCGGTCAAGCCCTGCTGCCTCGGACAATTTCAGCCACCTGTACTTGCAGGCGGTGCTGGTCAGGGTAAACAGTCCGGCAACGCTTGAAAGGATCCGTACGTTCCTGGTCACCCATACCGCCCAGTCGGCATCAGGCACTGCGCCGAGGACATTCGGCGAGGCCGTCCAGGCGAGAGTAGCTGTTGGCACGACCGTACAGCGGCTCGTGGATATCGCGGTCGTCCTGACATTGCTGGTGGCCGGCTGCAGCCTTGCGGTCGCAGTCGGCGGAAGCCTGGTGGAGCGCAAGCGACCATTTACGCTGCTGCGCGTGAGCGGGACGCCAACCTCCGCGCTCTATAAGGTAGTACTCCTGGAAGCGGTAATGCCCCTTATTGCCGCTGCGCTGGTTGCCGCAGTCACGGCCTATGGTATATCAGTGCTGCTAGTCAGCAAGCTGGCGCCGGCAGGCACTCCTGTACCAGTTCTAGGTCACGTCTACTACCTCACCATGGGAACGGGCGTAGTCATCTCCCTGCTGGTGGTCCTCGTGACGCTGCCACTTCTCGGCCGTATTACGCTGCCCGCCAATGCACGTTTCGAATAGGCAGCCGGGAGATGCAGCCGGGAGATGCAGCCGGGAGATCAGGTCACCGGCCGGGCGCGCGCGGCGGCCATCTCGCCGACGGCGTGGCGGACCCAGTCCCGCGCGCGCTCGTGCGTGATGCCGAGGCCCCTGAGGGTCCTGGCGCCGGTGTCCTTCCCCTCCGCCAGGATGCCGAGCAGCAGGTGCTCGGTCCCGATGAAGTTGTGGTCCAGCTCGAGCGCGGCGCTCAGGCTCAGCTCGATCACCTTCTGCGCGGGCGGAGCGAAGGGGATGCGCTCCGGGGAAGCGGCGTAGTCAGGTACCGGCCCGGCGCCCAGCCGCTCGCGGATCTGATCCGGGGTGGCGCCGAGGGCTTCGATCGCCATGGCGGCCAGGCCCTCGGGCTCGCTGAGGAGCCCGAGCAGCAGATGCCCGGTGCCGACCCGGCGCTTGGACATCGCCAGCGCCTCGCGCCTGGCCGCCGCGGCCGCAGCCCGGGCCCGGGGCGTGAACCGGTTCAGCGGGAGGTCGCGGCCGTCGAGGCCGGACCGGGCCGGCACGAAGCGCTGCTGCGCCGCCTGCTTGGTGACGCCCATCGCCTCGCCGATGGCGCTCCACGACGCGCCGCTGCGGCGCGCCTGGCCGACGAAGTGGCCGATCAGCTGGTCCGCGAGGTCACCCAGCCGCCGTGACGCCAGCACGGCCTCGCTGAGCCGGGCCAGCGGATCAGCATCCTGCGTCTCGTCGATGTGGCTGATGAGATCATCAAGCCGGATAGGTTCAGCTGCCATGCGTCAATCCTACGTTGACGGCTGCACTGCGTCAACTTTGGGTTGACCCTCGGGCGGCCGGCCGTCCCCGGGCCGTCCCCGGGCGGGGAGGCCAGCAGCGGCTGACGGCAATCGCGGGGCGTACGGGCGCCAGCCACGCGAGACTGGTGACGGCCCCGACGCAGGGCATGCACCTACCGGATTTGGAGGTCAGCAGATGGCGCAGGGTGCCCGGCTCGACTCGGTGGTCATGTTCGTGCAGCAGCTCGACAGGTCGGTGACTTTCTACCAGGAAGTGCTGGCGCTGGAGGTCGCCGACCGCAGCTCGACCGCGGCGCTGCTGATCAGCGCTCACGGCTCGCAGCTGATCCTGCGGGCCATGGGAAGCAATGCCCCTCATGCCCTCGGCAGCGTGGGCCTCCAGTACGTCATCTGGACCGCGGGCGGCCAGGACGACCTGTCCCGATGCGAGCAGGCACTGAAGGGGCACTCCGCCCATACCGAGACTCGCAGCTGCGAAGGGGTCACGGCGGTGGAGGGCCGTGACCCGGACGGCATCACCGTGATCGTCACTTACCCCGGGCCCGATCAGGTGCCGCTGCATGAGCTCCCGGTACGCATCTACGGCTGGTGAGGTCGGCTATCAGCCCGGCAGGCGGCGTCTCGTAGGCTTGTCGCGTGCTCGGTCTCCCCGATGGCGTACGCGGCTGCCTCTTCGACCTCGACGGTGTCCTCACCAAGACGGCGAAAGTGCACGACGCGGCCTGGAAACAGATGTTCGACAGCTACCTGCGCGAGCGGGCGCGGCAGACAGGCCGGCCCTTCGTGCCCTTCGACCCGGTCAAGGACTACGACGAGTATGTCGACGGCAAGCCCAGGGCGGAGGGGACCCGCTCGTTCCTGGAATCGCGCGGCATCAAGCTGCCCGACGGCGGCGCGGACGATCCGGCCGACGCGCAGACCATCCACAGCCTGAGTAACCGCAAGAACGCGATCGTGCTGCAGCGGATCCGCGACGACGGGGTGGAGGCATACGACGGCTCGGTCCGCTATGTCCGGGCGGTCAGGGACGCGGGGCTGCGCCGCGCCGTAGTGTCGTCCAGCGCCAACTGCCGTGACGTCCTGGTCGCGGCGGGCATCGAGGACCTTTTCGAGGCCCGGGTCGATGGCGTGGTCGCTGAGCGGCAGCGGCTGCGGGGAAAGCCGGAGCCGGACACGTTCCTGGCCGGGGCACGTGCCCTCGGGCTCAAGCCGGCCCAGGCGGCAGTCTTCGAGGACGCGCTGGCCGGCGTGGCGGCCGGCCGGGCCGGCCAGTTCGGGTACGTGGTCGGAGTCGACCGGGCCGGGCAGGCCGATGCGCTGCGGGAGCACGGCGCGGATGTCGTCGTCACTGACCTCGCCGAGCTGATGGACCGCCGGTGATACGGCAGGCGGCGTTCACGGTAGAGCCGTGGTCGCTTCGGGAAACCGCGCTGGACCTCGACATCCTCGCCCAGTCAGAGTCGGTGTTCGCGCTGTCGAACGGGCATGTGGGCTGGCGCGCCAACCTGGACGAGGGCGAGCCGCACGGCCTGCCGGGGAGCTATCTCAACGGCGTTTACGAGCTGCAGCCGCTGCCGTACGCGGAGGCCGGCTACGGCAATCCGGAGTCCGGCCAGACGGTCATCAACGTCACCAACGGCAAGATCATCCGGCTCTTCGTCGATGACGAGCCCTTCGACGTGCGCTACGGCGAGCTGCGCGAGCACGAGCGGGTGCTGGACTTCCGCGCGGGCGTGCTGAGTCGGCGCGCCGAGTGGGTATCGCCGGCCGGGCAGGCGGTCCGCGTCTCCTCGGTCCGGCTGGTGTCGCTCACCCAGCGAGCGATCGCGGCGATCTGCTATGAGGTCGAGCCGGTCGACAAGCCGGCCCGGATCTCGGTGCAGTCCGAGCTGCTGGCCAATGAGCAGCTCCCGCCTGCGGGCGCGGATCCCAGGGCTGGTGCCGTGCTCGAGAACCCGCTGAGCAGCGAGTTTCACAATGCCGAGGGCACGACCGTGGTCCTGGTGCACAAGACCCAGGCCAGCGAGCTGCGGATCGGCTCGGGGATGGATCATCTGATCGACGGGCCGGACGGCCTGCAGGTCGAGTCGCGGGCCTATACCGACGGCGGCGTCGTCACCTCGACGGTCGTCCTGGAGCCGGGACAGCGGCTGCGCGTGATCAAGTTTGTCGCCTACGGCTGGTCCCAGATGCGCTCGATGACCGGGATCCGTGATCAGGTATGGGCGGCGCTGAGCTCGGCCCGGCAGCTCGGCTGGGACGGCCTGCTCGCCGAGCAGCGGGCCTTCCTGGATGACTTCTGGGACTGTGCCGACGTGGAGGTGGACGGCGATACCGAGGTGCAGCAGGCCGTCCGTTTCGGGCTGTTCCATATTCTGCAGGCGGGTGCCCGCGGCGAGAACCGCCCGATCGCGGCGAAGGGGCTGACCGGGCCTGGTTACGGCGGGCACGCCTTCTGGGATACCGAGACCTTCGTGCTGCCGGTACTGACATTTACTGCCCCTGCCGCGGCCGCCAGCGCACTGCAATGGCGGCAGAGCACGCTTCCGGCGGCCCTCGACCGGGCCGCTCAGCTCGGCCTGAAGGGCGCTGCGTTCCCCTGGCGGACGATCGCCGGCCAGGAGTGCTCGGGCTACTGGCCCGCGGGTACCGCTGCCTTTCACATCAACGCCGACATCGCGGATGCGGTAGTCCGCTACTTCGACGCGACAGGGGACGAGGCATTCGACCGCGGAGCAGGAATGGAACTGCTGACGCACACAGCGCGCCTGTGGCGGTCCCTCGGCCATCATGACGCCCGCGGGCGGTTTCGCATCGATGGGGTCACCGGCCCGGACGAGTACAGCGCCGTCGCCGACAACAACGTCTACACCAACCTGATGGCCCGGCAGAACATGGCGATGGCGGCCGAGGCGGCGAAGCGGTATCCCGACCGCGCGGTTGAGCTCGACATCGACGCCGAGGAATCGGCGGGCTGGCGCGACGCGGCGCAGGCCATGTACATCCCCTACGACGAGATGCTGCAGGTGCACCCGCAGGCCGACGGATTCACCCGGCACCAGGTCTGGGACTTCGCAGGTACCAGCCCCGAGCAGTACCCGCTGCTCCTGCATTTCCCCTATTTCGATATCTACCGCAAGCAAGTGGTCAAGCAGGCTGACCTGGTGCTGGCCATGTACTTGTGCGGGGAGTCCTTCACCGCCGAGCAGAAGGCGCGGAACTTCGACTACTACGAGCCGCTCACGGTGCGGGACTCGTCGCTATCGGCATGTACCCAGGCAGTCATGGCCGCCGAGGTCGGCCATCTTGGCCTCGCGTTCGACTATCTGGGCGAGGCCGCCCTGATGGACTTGCATGACCTCGAGCACAACACCCGCGACGGCGTGCACATCGCCTCGCTGGCCGGCACCTGGATCGCCCTGGTCGGCGGCTTCGGGGGCTTGCGCCACTGGAACGGCTCGGTCAGCTTCGCTCCGCGCCTTCCCGAGGGCCTCACCAAGCTCGCGTTCACTCTCCTGATCCGGGGACGGCGCCTGCGAGTCGAGATCACCCACGACGACGCCACTTACACTCTGGTCGAAGGCGACCCGCTGGATGTCCGGCACCATGGCGTGGCGGTCCATCTCCCTGACGCCAAGCCGCAGGTCCGCCCGATTCCGGCCGCGGATGTCCGTCCTCGGCCCAGCCAGCCGCCGGGCCGGGCGCCGGCCCACCGCAGGGCCAGCGCGGAGATGAGCTAGCCAGACGAGCTAGCGGAGGCGAGCTAGCGGAGGCGAGCTAGCCGCGCGATCGCGGCGGCTCATCGCGCGGCAGCAGCGCGGACACCGTCGGCCCGATCACGATGACCGCCGGATTGCTGATGGCCGGGGCGCTCCGCGATCCGGCGAGATCGCCGAGCGTGCACCGGCTGACCCGCTGGCGCGCGGTCGCTGCCCGCTCGATGCAGGCCACATCGGTGCCGGGCGGCCTGCCCAGGCCGATGAGATGCCGGGCGATGCTGGTCAGGTTCGCCGCCGCCATCAGCAGGACGAGGGTGTCGGCCGAGCGCGCGAGGATCTTCCAGTCAACCGGGCTGTCGGGGTGCCCGGGCGGCAGATGGCCGGAGACCACGGCGAAGGACTGCGCCACGCCCCGGTGCGTGAGGGGAATGCCTGCCAGTGCCGGGGCCGCGGTGGCGCTGGAGAGCCCGGGTACGACCGAGCACGGGATCCCGGCCTCGGCGCAGGCAAGGACCTCCTCCCCGCCCCGGCCGAGGACGAACGGATCTCCGCCCTTGAGGCGGACCACGTGGTGCCCGGCCCGTGCCTGGGCCACGAGCTCGGCGCTGATGTCCTCCTGGCTGAGCCGGTGCTCACCGGGCTTCTTGCCCGCGTCGATCAGGACCACGCCGGGCCGCAGGCCCGCGGTGAGCTCTGGGTCGACGAGGCGGTCGCTGATGACGACGTCGGCGCTGCGCAGCGCCTGCCAGCCGCGCAGCGTGATGAGGTCTGCCGAGCCCGGCCCGGCCCCCACCAGCGTGACGTGCCCGACGACCAGCCCCGGCGCGGGCGGCTCACGCCGGGTGGCGTCGGCCGGCCCGCGCCGGGTGGCGCCGGACTGCGCGGGCCGCCCGTTTCCGGCGGCTTCGGACTGCTGGCCGCGGGCGAGAGTCGAGGCTGCCCGTGCCTGCGGCGAGCTGCGCCGGGCCGCGCAGGCCACGGCCTGCGGGCTCTGCCCCTCGGCTGCGCTGGCCGCGTGCGCGGCCCGGGCCAGCCTGGCGGCAGCATGCGGCAGGCCGGCCCAGTGCAGGTGCAGGTAGGAGGCGAGCATGCTGGGACCCGCCCAGCCGTGCCGGGTGCCGTCGGCCAGCTGCCACGCCGGCTCGTCTCCGTGCGCCGGCTCGCTGACGGTGTGGTGGAACTCGTGCGCCCGCACCCGGGTGCCGGCCGCCAGCAGCGGGGTATCGCGCAGCGCGGTGGCCTCGCGGTAGCCGAGGGTCAGTCGCCCGGTCATGCGGGCATCCGCGGGCACCAGCCCGCACTGCGACCGCGCGTTCAGCGTCGCACCCAGCCAGAGCAGCCCCGCGCACTCCGCCACGATGGGCATGCCCGCCGCCGCCCGCCGCCTGACCTCAGCCCGCAGCGCCGCGTTGGCGGCCAGCTGGTCGACGTGCACCTCGGGGAACCCGCCGCCCACCACCAGCGCGTCGGTACCCGGCGGCAGGCTTTCGGCGGCCAGCGGGTCAAAGGTCACCACATCCGCGCCCGCCGCGGCCAGCAGCTCGTCATGCTCGGCGTAGCCGAAAGTGAAGGCCGGCCCGGCGGCGACGGCAATCCGCGGTCGTCGCCCCGCCCGCGGCCACGGCAGGCCACCCGGCGGCCGCGGCAGGCCGGCGTCAGCTGCGGCAACCACATCAGCCGCGGACCATGCGCCGACGGCCAGATCGGGCGCGCTGCGGGCAATGCGCACCAGCAGGTCCAGGTCAAGATCGCGCGCGACCAGTTCCCGCAGCGCTGGCAGCCAGGTCCGGACGGACGCCGCACGCTCCCCGGCGGGGATCAGCCCCAGGTGCCGTGATGGCGTGTGCAGGGTCGCCTCCCGGCGCAGCGCGCCCAGCACCGGGATGCCGGCTGGCGCGAGTGCCTCCCGCAGCACGGCCTCGTGCCGGTCGGAGGAGACCTGGTTGAAAACCACTCCCGCCAGAGCCACCCGCGGGTCCCAGCTGGCGAAGCCGTGCACGGTGGCGGCGATGGAGCGGGAGGTCCCGGCGGCGCCGACAACCAGCACGACCGGCGCGCGCGCCAGCCGCGCGACGTGCGCGGTGCTGGCGAACTCGCCGCGTCCCGCCGCGCCGTCGAACAGGCCCATGACGCCCTCGATCACGGCGATGTCCGCGCCGCGGGCGCCATGAACCAGCAGCGGCGCCATTCGTTCCTCGCCGGCCAGCCAGGGATCGAGGTTGCGCCCCGGCACCCCGCACGCGGCAGCGTGGTAGCTCGGATCGATGTAGTCGGGCCCGACCTTGTGCGGGGACACCCGCAGGCCCCTGGCCCGCAGGGCCGCCATGATGCCGGCGGCCACTGTCGTCTTGCCGTCTCCCGACCGGGTGGCGGCGATGACGACGCGCGGCAGGCTCACCATTCGATGCCGCGCTGGCCCTTGCGCCCGGCGTCCATCGGATGCCTGATCTTGGTCATGTCCGTGACCAGGTCGGCTGCCTCGACCAGGGCGGGGCTGGCCCGCCGGCCGGTGATCACCACGTGCTGAGCTCCCGGACGAGAAGCCAGAACGGCCAGTACCTCGTCAATGTCGAGCGCCCCGTTCGCGAGCGGATAGGTGAACTCGTCCAGCACGAGCAGCCGGTAGGTCTGCGCCGCCAGGTCGCGGGTGACCTGCTGCCAGCCTTCCCTCGCGGCCCGCGCGTGGTCCTGCGGCTGGGTTCGCAGCCAGGACCAGCCCTCTCCCATCTTGTGCCAGGTCACGGGCGCTCCCTGCCCGGTGGCGGCGTGCACCTCGCCGAGGGCCTTCAGCGCGCCCTCCTCGCCGACCCGCCATTTAGGGCTCTTGGTGAACTGGAAGACGCCGATCGGCCATCCCGCCGACCAGGCGCGCAGCGCGAGCCCGAACGCTGCCGTGGACTTTCCCTTGCCGTCGCCGGTATGCACGACCAGCAGCGGCTGCGCGCGCCGCTCGCGCGTGCTGAGCCCGTCGTCGGGAACGACGGTGACCTGGCCCTGGGGCATCAGGAAGCCTCCTTCAGGCGGATCAGGGCGGCCAGCGCGTGCCCGGCCTGCTCCCGGAGCGGGCCGGCCTGCGCGGCGAGACCGGGGACGGTGACCAGTTCCGCGGCCAGATGGCGGGCTAGCACGCCGGCCAGCCCGAGGCGCACCGGCCCCTCCTCAGCGTCCACCACGATGCTCGTCGTGCCGGTCCGGGCGAGCGCGTCGGCGGCCCGTTTCGCCTGGGTCACGGGATCGCTGCCCCCGGTCGCCCGGCCATCGGTGATCAGGACGAGTATCGGGCGGCGGGCCGGATCTCGCCACCGTTCCCGCCGGATCAGCTGGCGGGCTGCCTCCAGCCCGGCGCCGAGCGGGGTGCGCCCCCCGACCGGAAGGTCACCGAGCCGCCGGGCGGCCAGCTCGACCGATCCGGTCGGGGGAACCACCACGGTGGCCCCGGTACCGCGGAAGGCCAGCAGCGCGACCCGGTCACGGCGCCGGTACGCGTCGCTGAGCAGGGACAGCGCGGCAGTGGAGACCGTGGCACTGCGCCGCCGGGCGGCCATCGAGCCGGAGGTGTCCAGTAGCAGCACGATCAGGTTCGACTCCCGGCCCCGGCGCAGGCTCGCGCGCAGGTCGCCGCCGGTCACGCGGAACGGCGCGCCCGGCCTGGCCAGCACGGCGGCGCGCACCGTCGGCAGCAGCTCCGGCCGCCGGCCCGACCGGATGCTCGCGATCGGCCTGCCATGCAGGCCGCGAGAACTCGACCGGCGGCCCTCGTGGCCTGAGCCGGTCCCGCTGGCCTGAATGTGCCTGACCCGGAACAGGGCTCCGGGCGGCGCGCAGGTGCGGGTGCCGGCCGAATCGCCCGCGGGGCCAGGCCCGGCTGGCTCGCCCGCAGATCCCGTCGCCGGCGGCCCGTCCGACGCGGCCGGCGGCCCGTCGTCGGCACCCGCAGGCGCGGTGGCACCGGACGGCCCGTCCGACGCACCGGGCGGTCCAGGCGGCCCGCCGCCTGGACCGCCGCCGCCCCCGTCGCCGGGGGGCAGGTCGCCGTCCGGTGGCGTGCCGCCGTCCGGTGGCGTGCCGTCGTCGGAGTCCGGGCCCAGGGCCTGCTCCAGCGAGGCGGCGTCGGCGCCCGGGTCGTCGAACGGCCCGCGCCGCTGCCGGTGCAGCAGCGCCAGCCGCGCGGCCACCCGCACATCCGCGCCGGTGATGACGTCCCGTTCCTGCCACGCCGCATGCGCCAGTGCCGCCCGGCAGGTGATCAGATCTCCGCGCATGCCGTCCACGCCGAGCTTCGCGCAGGCCGTGGTGACGCGCAGCAGCTCGGCATCGGGCAGCTCGACCTTGTCCAGCCGAGCGCGGCCAGCGCAGATCCTGCTGGTGAGCTCCCGTTGCGCCGCGACGTGGGCCGAGGTGCTCGCCGCCGGGGACCGGTCGTGATCAAGCCGGGCCCGCACCACGGCGGCCCGGCGCGCCGGGTCGGCGCTCGCGACCACGGGTATGCACAGGCCGAACCGGTCCAGCAGCTGCGGCCGCAGCTCGCCTTCCTCCGGGTTCATGGTCCCGACCAGCAGGAACGAGGAGGCATGCCGCAGCGAGATCCCTTCGCGCTCCACGTTCGTGCTGCCGGTCGCGGCGGCGTCGAGCAGCACATCCACCAGATGGTCGGGCAGCAGGTTGATCTCGTCGACATACAGGATCCCCCGGTGGGCCAGCGCGAGCAGCCCGGGCGCGAACGCCGCTGCCGTGCCCGCCCCGGCCAGCACGCGCGGGACATCGAGGCTGCCGGTGACCCGGTCGTCGGTGGCGCCCAGCGGCAGCTCCACCAGGCGGGCCGCGCGGTGCGCGGCCCGGCTGCCCGGCGGGTGCGGCCCGTCGGGGCAGCCCGGGTCCGGGTCGGCCGGATCGCAGGAGAACCGGCATCCGGCCACCACGCTGATGCCCGGCAGGATCCCGGCCAGTGCCCGGACGAGAGTCGTCTTCGCGGTGCCCTTCTCGCCGGTGAGCAGCACGCCGCCGATGCCGGGGTCCACGGCGCCCAGCAGCAGGGCCAGCCGCGCGTCATCCTGGCCGACGATCGCGGAGAACGGCAGCCGGCCGGACACCGGCCTGGCGGACACCGGATCCCCGGACACCGGGCCGCTCACGCCTGCGCCTCCTCAAGCTGCCCCTCAACCTGCAGGTAGATCTCGCGCAGGGCGTCCAGGGTCGGCTCCCGCGGCGCCTCCCACAAGCCCCGGTCGGCGGCCTCGAGCAGCCGCTCGGTGATCCCGCGCAGCGCCCACGGGTTGCTGGTCTCCAGGAACTGCCGGGTCTGCGGGTCGAGCACGTAGGACGCGGCCAGCTGCTCGTACATCCAGTCGGCGACCACGCCGGTGGTGGCATCCCAGCCGAAGAGGTAGTCGACGGTCGCGGCGAGCTCGAAGGCGCCCTTGTAGCCGTGCCGGCGCATCGCGCTGATCCAGCGGGGATTCACCACCCGGGAGCGGAACACCCGCGCCGACTCCTGCACCAGGGACCGGGTCCGGACATTGTCGGGCCGCGTGCTGTCGCCGACATAGGCCAGCGGGGCCGTGCCGGTCAGCGACCGGACGGTGGCGATCATGCCGCCGTGGTACTGGTAGTAGTCGTCGGAGTCGGCGATGTCATGCTCGCGGGTATCGGTGTTCTTCACCGCGAGCGCGATCCGCCGGTAGGACGATTCCATGTCCTCGCGTGCCGCCCGCCCGTCCAGCTCCCGCCCGTAGGCGTGCCCGCCCCAGGCCGCGTACACCTGCGCGAGGTCCGCGTCGTCCCGCCAGGATCCGCTCTCCATCAGCGGCAGCAGGCCCGCGCCGTAGGATCCCGGCGGCGAGCCGAAGATGCGCGTGGTGGCCCGGCGCAGGTCCGCGTGCCGCTCCAGGTCCGCAAGCGCGTGGGCCCGGACAAAGTTCGCGTCCGGGTCCTCATCCAGGCCGGCGACAAGCCGGACAGCGTCATCCAGCAATGTCACGACATGCGGGAACGCGTCGCGGAAGAACCCGCTGATCCGGACGACCACGTCGATCCGCGGCCGCCCGAGCTCCCCGGCCGCGATGACCTCAAGGCCGGTGACCCGCCGGCTGGCGTCATCCCACACCGGCCGCACCCCGAGCAGCGCCAGCACCTCGGCGATGTCGTCGCCGGAGGTCCGCATGGCGGCCGTTCCCCAGACCGACAGCCCAACGGTGGACGGCCACTCCCCCGTGTCCTGGCGGTACCGGGCCAGCAGTGAGTCCGCGAGCTGCTGGCCGGTGTCCCAGGCGAGCCTGGACGGCACGGCCTTGGGATCCACCGCGTAGAAGTTCCGGCCGGTCGGCAGGGTGTTGATCAGCCCGCGCAGCGGAGATCCGCTCGGGCCGGCCGGCACGTGCCCGCCATCGAGGGCGTGCAGCACCGCGGCTATCTCGCCAGTAGTGGCCGCGAGCCGCGGGATGAGCTCCTCAGCAGCGAAACGCAATAGCCGCTCGGCACTCTGGTTCCCCCCGCCGAGCACCTCCGTGGTAATCGCCGGGGCGGCGTCGCTCCGCCAGCCGGCCAGCTCCATCCCCTCCACCAGGGCCCTGGCCAGTTCCTCGGCCCGGTCGACCACGGCACGGGAGGACTTCCCGTCCTCGGCCAGGCCAAGCGCCTCGCGCAGGCCCGGCATCCCGCTGCCGCCCGCCCAGATCTGGCGGGCCTGGAGCATCGCGAGTACCAGACCGACCCGCTGTGCGCCCTCCGGCGCCACGCCGAGGACGTGCAGGCCGTCGCGGATCTGGGCGTCCTTGACCTCGCACAGCCAGCCGTCGACGTGCAGCAGGAAGTTGTCGAACTCTTCGGTCTGCGGCCGGGAGTCCAGGCCAAGGTCGTGGTCGAGCCTGGCGGCCTGGATCAGCGTCCAGATCTGGGCCCGGATCGCCGGGAGCTTGGCCGGGTCCAGCGCGGCCACGGCCGCGTGCTCGTCCATCAGCTGCTCCAGCCGGGCCAGGTCACCGTAGGTCTCGGCCCTTGTCATCGGCGGCACCAGGTGATCAACGATGGTGGCATGCGCCCGGCGCTTGGCCTGCGTGCCCTCGCCGGGATCGTTCACCAGGAACGGGTAGATGAGCGGCAGGTTCCCCAGGGCCGCGTCCGGGCCGCAGGCCGCTGACATGCCGAGGTTCTTGCCCGGCAGCCACTCCAGGTTCCCGTGCTTGCCCATGTGCACGACTGCATGCGCGCCGAAGCCCTCCTCCAGCCAGCGGTAGGCGGCCAGGTAATGGTGGCTCGGCGGCAGGTCAGGGTCGTGGTAGATCGCGACCGGGTTCTCGCCGAAACCGCGCGGCGGCTGCACGAGCAGCACCACGTTGCCGGCCGTCAGGGCGGCCAGCACGATATCGCCATCGGCGCTGGACCGGCGGTCGACGTACAGCTCGCCCGGCGGCGGGCCCCAGGCCGCCTGCATCGAGGCGCGCAGCCCGGCGGGCAGAGCGTCGAACCAGCGCCGGTACTGCGCGGCCGGGATGCGCACGGCCGCGCTGGCCATCTGCTCGTCGGTCAGCCACTCGGGGTCCTGGCCCCCCGCGGCGATGACGGCGTGGATCAGGGCATCGCCGTCCGGCGGCTCGAGGCCCGGCAGCGCGCCAGGCCCGCTGACGGGACCGACGTCGTACCCGCGCTCGCGCATGGCCCGGAGCACGCGAACGGTGCTGACGGGAGTGTCGAGCCCGACCGCGTTTCCGATCCTTGAATGCTTGGTGGGGTATGCCGACAGCACGATCGCTATCCGGCGGCCGGCCGGGGGGATGTGCCGCAGGCGGCCGAGTGCGACCGCCGTCCCCGCGACCCGCGCCGCCCGCTCGGGGTCGGGGACGTAGCGCGAGAGGCCGTCCGCGCCGGTCTCCTTGAACGAGAACGGCACGCTGATCAGCCGCCCGTCGAATTCCGGGATCGCCACCTGGGTCGCGGCGTCGAGCGGGCTGAGCCCGCCGCTGGCCTCGGCCCACTGAGTCCTGGGCGAGGTCAGGCACAGCGCCTGGACGACCGGGATGTCCAGGGCGGCGATCGCCCCGACGTCCCATGCCTCGTCCTCACCGCCCGCCTGGGACCGCGCGGGCACGGTCCCGCCGGCTGCGAGCACGGTCACGATCAGGACGTCCGCCCGGGCCAGGGTCGCCAGCAGATCGGGGCCTGCGGTCCGCAGGCTGGCACACCAGACGGGCAGGGCGCGGGCGCCGCAGGAGCCGATCGCCGCGCACAGCGCGTCGACGAACGCCGTGTTGCCCGCCAGTTCGTGCGCCCGGTAATAGAGCACCGCCACGACGGGAACGCCCGCATCCTCCGCCGAGCCGGCCGCCGCGCGCCGCCCGGCGGCCACTGGCTCGTCCGCCGCCTCGTCCGCTGCGACTGGCTCCTCGTCTGCCTCCGCCGCCTCGTCCGCCGCCGCCGGCTCGTCGTCTGCCTCCGCCGCCTCGTCCGCCGCCGCTGGCTCGTCGTCTGCCTCCGCCGGCGGCTCGTCCGCCACCGGCGGCCACGGCCGCAGGCCCCAGGCAGGCATCGGCTCGGGCGCGGCGAAGCCGTTGCCGGTCATCAGGATGGTGTCGGCCAGGAAGTTGGCGAGCTCGCGCAGGTTGCCGGCTCCGCCGTGGGCCAGGTACTCGTGCGCCTGCGCGGCGATACCCGCGGGAACGCCAGACAGCGCCATCAGGGCGGCGTCCGGGACCATCTCACCGCCCAGGACGATCAGCGGCAGCGGCTGCCGCCGCAGCGCCGCGAGGCCGTCGGGCCACGCCTGCTGGCCGCCGAGCAGCCGGACGACGACAACGTCGGCGCCCGCCAGCAGCGGCGGCAGCTCAGCGGCCGGGAGCCGGGCCGGGTTAGCCAGCCGGTAGTCAGCGCCGCTGGCCCGGGCGGCCAGCAGATCAGTATCGGAGGTAGAAAGCAGCAGGATGCTGGCCTGACGGTCGTAGTCCACAATCGGCCCTCCTCGGGGTCCGCGCCCCGGGTCGTGGGTGGCGGCGGCCGGAGTGTCCTGGCTCCCCGGATCGGCGCGCGCCCCGGCCTTCCCGCCCGTACGGGCCGTGACCATGCTGGGGCTGCGCTCCCCGGTGACAGTGGCGGGACCGCGCCGGATTCTCACCGGCTTCCTCCACTGACCGTCGCTAGCTCCTGCAGACTCTCGCGCACACTGTGCGGGCCCGTCAACACGAGGCCGCTCTGGTGTTCCTGCCGCCCCAGGCGCGGGAGAGTGAGGCCAGTCATCGTAACGTTCTGTCTGACCAGCTCGCGATCGACAGGGAGGTCCAGTGCCGTCACCACCTCCGGGTCCTGCCGCATGACTGCCGCGGACGCCTGCCCTGGCCTCCTCGACCTGCATGCGGCCAGGGACGGCTACGTCGCCCGGATCCGGCTGCCCGGCGGCTACGCCAGCGGCGGGCGGCTGCGTGCCCTGGCCGCCCTGGCCAGCCAGCTCGGCAGCGGCTGCGTGGACCTCACCGCGCGCGGCAACGTGCAGCTCCGCGGGGTGCGCGCCGACGACGCTGGCGAGCTGGCCCGGCGGGCGGCGGCGGCCGGGCTGCTGCCGTCCCCCGCCCACGACAAGGCGCGCAACATCGCCGCGAGCCCGCTCGCCGGCCTCACCGGGCACGCGGACCTGCGCAGGCTAGTGCAGGCGCTGGATCGGGCGCTGCTGGCAGATCCCGGCCTGGCCGCGCTGCCCGGGCGGTTCCTGTTCTGCCTGGACGACGGAACCGGCCGGGCAGGGCTCAGCGGCTGCGATGTCGGCCTGCGCTGCGGCGCCCGCGGTGCTGATCTCATCGTGGCGGGCCGCGAGACCGGGCTGCACGGGCCGCCCGCGCGCATGGTCGGGCAGGCAGTCGCGGCGGCGCGGGCCTTCCTGCTCCAGCGCGAGCCGGTGTCGGGCGTCGCGCGCGTGAGCGGCCTGTCCGACGGCGGGGCGGCGATTGCCGCGGCCCTCGGCGGCACGCTCGGTGACAGGGCCGCGGATACCGTGACCCGGCTGCCGCTGGGGCCTGTCCCGGATGCCTCGCCGGCCACTGCTGCCCGTCCGGCCACCGCTGCCCAAACGGCCACCGCTGCCCAAACGGCCACCGCTGCCCAAACGGCCACCGCGCTTGCGGCTGGTCCTGCGCTTGCGGCCGCAGTGGTTGCCGCGCCCCTGGCCAGGCTCACCGCGCCGCAACTCGCTCTGCTCGGCCGGATGGTCCGTCCCGGTGAAGCCGCCCGGCTGGCCGCCGCGGGCCGGATCGTCCTGCCGCTCGCCGAGTCGGCCGAGGCGGCGCTGGCGCGGCTCGCCGACGCCGGCCTGCTCGTCTCCGACGATCACGGCCTCGCGGCCGTCACTGCCTGCAGCGGGATGTCCTGCACCAGGTCGCTGGCTGATGTGCGATCCCTGGCCAGGCGCGTTCCCGGCCTGGCTGCGGTGCACTGGGCGGGGTGCAGCCGCACATGCGGCCTGCCCGCCGACGCCGACGCCGTGGTCGCCCTGTCCGCCGATCAGTTCACCCTCGCCGACGGCCAGGCTCTCCCGCGCCTGGCTGACGGCATCCCGGCCAGCGACATCCTGACTGCCGGAGTCCTGGCCGCCGCGGCAGGCCGAGAATGATTCCCGCCTACGAGCGCGATGGTGCCGCGATCTACCGCGCGTCGTTCGCGATCATCCGCCGGGAAGCTGACCTCGCTGACGTCCCGGCGGCGCTGGAGCGCGCTGCCGTGCGCATGATTCATGCCTGCGGCATGACTGACCTGGTCAGCGACATGGCCTGGTCACCGGATTTCGCGGCGGAAGCCGAGGCGGCGCTCGCCGGCGGCGCCCCGGTCCTGTGCGACTCCTCCATGGTCGCGGCGGGCATCACCCGCTCCCGGCTGGCCGCCGGCAACGAGGTGGTGTGCACGCTGCGCGATCCGCGGGTAGCCGGACTGGCCGAGCGGCTGGGAACCACCAGGACCGCCGCGGCCGTCGACCTGTGGCGTGACCTGCTCGACGGTGCACTGGTGGCGGTCGGCAACGCCCCCACCGCGCTGTTCCACCTGCTGGAGATGGTGGCGGCCGGAGCACCCCGGCCGGCGGCGGTCGTGGGCATGCCGGTCGGCTTCATCGGCGCTGCCGAGTCCAAAGCAGCCCTGGCTGCCCACCCGCTGCGGCTCCCATTCCTGGTCGTGCACGGACGGCGCGGCGGGTCCGCGATCGCATCCGCGGCGGTCAATGCCCTCGCGAGCAAGGCAGAGTGACTGAAATGACAGCAGGCCGCCTCACCGGCGTCGGGGTCGGCCCCGGCGACCCCGAACTGGTGACCGTGCGCGCCGCGCGGCTGATCGCCGAGGCCAGCGTGGTGGCGTATCACTGCGCGCCGCATGGCCGCAGCATCGCCCGTGCGGCGGCAGCCCCCTACCTGCGGCCCGGTCAGGCCGAGGAGGTGCTGCGCTACCCGGTGACGACCGACGGCACCGATCACCCCGGCGGCTACCCTGGCGCCCTTGCGGACTTCTACTCCGAAGCCACGAGCCGGCTGGCGGCGCACCTGGAGGACGGCCGTGACGTGGTCGTGCTGTGCGAGGGGGATCCCGGCTTCTATGGCTCCTACCAGCATCTGCATGCCCGCCTGCGCGCCCGTTTCAGCGCTGAGATCGTTCCTGGCGTGTCCTCGATCTCGGCAGCCGCCGCTGCGGTGGGCCAGCCGCTGGTCCAGCACGATGAATCGCTGACTGTCCTTACTGGCACCCTGCCTCCGGAGGTACTGCGCGCCCGCCTGGCCGCGGCCGACGGGGACGCGGTGGCGATCCTCAAGCTGCGCCGCGACTTCGCGGAAGTACGCGCGGCGCTGGACGAGGCGGGCCTCCTCAGCCGGGCCCATTATGTGGAACGTGCCGGGACCGATGCGCAGCACGTCGCGCCACTGGCCGGCGTTGACCCCGCCTCGGTGCCGTACATGTCGCTCGCCCTGGTGCCGGGCCGGGGCGAGCGGCCGGCCGCCCCGCCCGGCGTGACGGTCATCGGGCTCGGCCCTGGCGACCCGGCCTGGCTCACGCCCGAGTCGGCGGCCGCGATCGCCAGCGCCACGGACCTGGTGGGCTACCGGCCGTACCTGGCCCGGATACCGCAGCGCCCGGGCCAGCACCGGCACGCATCGGGCAATACCGTCGAGGCCGACCGTGCGGCACTCGCCCTGGATCTCGCCGTCAAAGGCGGCCGCGTGGTTGTCGTCTCCTCCGGTGACCCGGGGGTGTTTGCCATGGCCTCCGCGGTGATCGAGGAAGCCGCAGCCGACAGCGAGCGATGGGGAGCCGTCGAGATCGACGTCCTGCCGGGCGTCACCGCCGCCCAGGCGGTGGCGAGCAGGGCCGGTGCGCCGCTGGGCCACGACTACTGCGTCATCAGCCTGTCGGACCGGCTCAAGCCGTGGCCGGTCATCGCCGACCGGATCGACAAGGCGGCCGCGGCGGACCTGGTCCTGGCGCTCTACAACCCGGCGTCGCGCACCCGCACCTGGCAGGTCGGTGCCGTCCGCGACCTGGTGCTGCGGCACCGAGATCCGGCCACGCCGGTGGTGGTCGGCCGTAGCGTCGGCCGGCCCGGCGAGCAGGTGAGCGTCACGTCCCTGGCCGACCTTGACCCTGCGGGCATCGACATGAACACGCTGCTCATTGTCGGGTCGAGCACCACGCGGGTAGTCCCGCAGCGCGGCCGGCCTGCCGTATTCACGCCCCGGCGCTATCAGGGGCCCGACCCGGCGGCGGCGCCGGCTCACCTCGATCAGCGTCCCGGCGCCCGGCGCGCGCCGGGACCTGCCCGAGCACCCAGCGGACGGCGTCATCCACGGCGGGGACAGGCACCGCCGCCGGCGAGTCCGGCCGGCGGACCATGACCACCGGGATGCCCAGATCACGGGCGGCGGCGAGCTTGCCTGCCGTCAGCGAGCCGCCGCTGTCCTTGGTGACCAGGACATCGATCGCGAAATGCCGCATCAGCGTGCGCTCGGACTCACGGGCGTAAGGCCCCCTGGCCAGCAGTACCTCGCGATTGGCCGGCATCGCGCCATCCGGAGGATCCACGCAGCGGATCAGGAACCACAGCCGGTCCAGGACGGCGAAAGCGGCCAGTCCCTGGCGGCCGGTGGTCAGGAAGACGCGCGTGCCGAGTGCCGGGAGCAGGGCGGCAGCCTCCGCGAGTGACCCGGCGTGGTGCCAGTCATCGCCATCCTGCGCATGCCATCCAGGGCGCGCGAGCCTCAGCAGCGGCAGGCCCGCCTGCGCGCAGGCGGCGACCGCGTGCGCGCTGATTGTCTCGGCGAAAGGATGTGTCGCGTCGACGACCGCGTCCACGCCTTCGGATCGGGCCCAGTCAGCGAGCCCCCGCACCCCGCCGAAGCCCCCGACCCGGACCTCGCCCACCGGCAGTACCGGGTCGCGCACCCGGCCGGCCAGCGAGCTGATGACCCGTACGCCCGGCCTGCCCGCGAGGTCGGCGGCAAGTACCCGCGCCTCGGACGTCCCGCCGAGCACGAGAACTGTCACCCGGCCCGCGTCCCGGTTTACAGTGCCCGCGCCGGCCGGCCCCGCACCTGGCACGTCCGCGTCGTCCGGCCCAGCTCCCGCCATATCCGCTCCCGCCATATCCGCTCCCGCCGTCCCCCGCTCCCGCCTTCCCCCGCCTCCCGCCATCCCCCGCCTCCCGCCATCCCCCGCTCCCGCCATCCCCCGCCGTGTTTGCTATCCGGGCAAACCCTGATCCTGCTCGGGCAGCATCAGGGTCGCATGGGGGAACTTCCCGATACCCAGGCCGGGATCGCGGCGCCACGCTAGAGCCATGAACACCGCAGCACCGAACCCGCAAGCTATCAACCACACCGATGCGGATCCAGAACCGGGCAAGCACACCCAGCAGTGGCCGCTGTCCCGCCCCGTCCAGGACCGGATGCTGGCGGGAGTGGCCGCCGGCATCGCCCGATACCTCGGCGTCGACGTGACCATCGTGCGGATCGTCCTCGCCGTGCTGACCGTCGCCGGCGGCGCCGGGCTGCCCATCTACCTCGCCGGCTGGCTGCTGATCCCGGAAGAGGGCGCCGAGCAGTCCATCGCCAGTGAGCTCATCCAGTCCCTGCCCGGCCAGTGGCACTGACCAACGGAGGTCGCATCGACATGTCAGCGCCGAGCAGCCCGACATGGCTCCTAGCCGCAACCCGGCGTCGCGCCAACTACGCCGACCTGCGGATCTCCGACGCCGAGCGCGCCGAGGTTGCTGATCTGCTGTCCAGGCACTACGGGGACGGGCGGCTCGACCAGGCCGAGTTCGACGAGCGCCTCGATCAGGCGATGAGAGCCAGGACCTACAAGGACCTGAGCGGGCTGTTCGCCGACCTGCCGCGCACCGAAGCGGCCGGCTCATCGGAGGCGTCCAAGGTGTCCGAGGCGGTGGCGCGCGGACCGCACCGTCGCCCGATACTCCGTGACCTGTTCCGCGGTCTCTTCGTCATCCTGGTCATTGTGATCGCCGCCGCCGCCGGGCGTGCCCTTGTGTGGTCATTGCATCCCTGGGTGTGGATCGCAATCATCGGCGCGATCATCCTGTATGCGACCCGGACTCCTAGGGGCACCTCGTGAACATGGGGATCGTTCGTAGCTGAGCGCTAGGCGTGATCTGGCGGAGGGTCCAGGATCTGGCCGGTGTCCAGGTTGAGCAGCACATGCTCGTGCCCGCGACGATCTTCCTCCGCCGTCATGCGGTCCCGGTACATGCGCATGTGGTGCGGATGAACGAACAGCGCGAAATGCCCCAGCTCGTCGCTGCCCTCCAGCAGGTCGAACCACGGGAAGGCGCAGCGCGCAAAGCCTTGCGGCTTCATCCGGTGATTCGTCCAGCAGTATGTTGAGTGCAGTTCGTAGATCCTCTTGATGTCGTCGGCATTAGCCATACGCAAACTCTACCTGCCTGCTGAAAGCTCCGAACTCGAACACATGCACGATTCGGTGAGCGAAAATCCGGCAGTCGACGCGCGGCCGGGTACATCCCCGAGCATCAGCTGCTCCGCCTGCCGGTCAGGGCCGCACTCCTCCAGCCGCAACGCGGCCCGATCTGAGCGCCGCTACACCCACTCTGACCCTGCCCGAGGTACTAGCCGGGACCAGGCAGCGTCTGCCCTGCTCAGCGCCCGGCTACGAACGATCCCCAGCCTGGCGTCGTGGTGGTCAGGCCCTCTTCGCGCAGGACGCCCAGAGCGCGGAGCGCCGTGCCCCTCGACACGCCGCGCGTCTCGGCAAGCTCGCCCGCCGATGGCACCTGATCACCCGGCAACAGCTCACCGCTAGCGATTTTCTCGCGCACGATTCCCGCGATCTCGCGGTACGGCGGATCCTGCCTCGCACGGCTGACCGGCGGGCGGCGTCGCAAAACTTCCGTTCCCATACTCCTCAAGGGGCGGCCAGGCGGACGTCGATGACCTCGGACCGCCAGGCCCGCCGGTGCGTGCTGGCGCATAACTGCCGGAACTGTCGTCCCGGCCAGCAAGACTACGATCGGCTACACCGTGAGCAGAAGGCAACGATGGACGAGCGGCTTAACAAGATGACCGGCCGTGTACCAGCAGATGAGTTCAAGGCCAGGGTCGCCCAGGTCGCGCTGCGGGCCGCCGGGGATCACGGGTTCGCGCTGGCTGGCAGTAATGCGCTGGCCGCGCACGGCATCATCTCCCGCCCGACCGAGGACGTCGACCTGTTCGCCGACCGGCCCGGCGCGGTCGCGGCCGGGGCCGGCCTGGTGGCCGCGGCGCTCACGGAGGCCGGGCTTACTGTCACTCCGGTCGCGGAGACCAGCGATCTGGCCGATGTCTTCTACGGGTTCGACCAGGAGATGGCCGAGTACGAGGTATCAGGCGCCGGCCACGTGGTGCGCCTGCAGCTCGTCCACTTCGGCCGCAGCCGCCCCGCCGTCATGATGGACATCGGCCCGGTCCTGCACCTCGATGACCTGCTCGGGTCGAAGGTCGCGGCGCTGGCGACCCGCGCGGAAGCACGCGACTACGCGGACGTGGCGGCCGCGCTCGCCACTTACGGCCGCGAGCACCTGATAGCCCTGGCCCGCCGCGCCGAACCCGACCTGGCCGACGAGGAATTCGCCGACGCGATGCAGCGCCTCGACGGCCTGGACGACGCGGTATTCACCCGGCAGTACGGATTCAGCCCCGCACAGGCCCGGGACATCCGCGGCGCCTTCGCCACCTGGCCGCGGACAGCGGAGCCTCAGGCGGACAGCCGCGGGCCAGACCGCGAGGCCGGAGCGTAATCGCCGAGGGCAGGATGCCGCTCCTGCCAGGCCCGCCGGACCCAGCGGGGCAGGTACAGGCCGGGCCACAGGCGGACCAGCGTCGGACCGTCCAGCCAGGTCCGCAGCTCCTCGACGCTGACCGCCTCGCGCAGCACCGTCTCATAAGTCCACTGCAGCAGCGCCGGGTCGTCCAGGTCGACGTGCCGATCCGGCTGCCAGAAGAGCCGGTGCGGGAGCTCTACCACCCCACTGGTGGGACCACGCAACTCAGCCAGCCGGGGCACCGTGACAACACGCCTATGCGGGGCCATGACGATCAGCCCGCGCCGCGATGAGGGCAGCGCCGCAGCCGCTGCCGGCGGCCAGGCTGGTCGGTCCATAGCCATCATCGTAACGCGCATGACCGGCGAGCGCCGCGCGGCGGCTTCAATCTCCGCAGCGCCGCCCCGCGTTCGATCACCCGGCGCCGATCGCGGCGAGGGTGCCGGGCAGGTTCTCCCCTGCTGCAACCCCCCGCTTTCGTCCAAGCCGCCGGACAGATAACCGGCTCTGCCCCGGCCCGGCGGCGGGCACCCGCGCACCCGGCCGCCGGGTGCTGGCTGACGAGGCCTACGGTTCCCGCGCCAACCGCGCATACCTGCGGCGGCGCGGAATCGCCTGCGCCATCCCGGAGAAATCGGACCAGGTCCGCAACCGCAAGAACAAAGGAAGCGCCGGGAGCCGCCCGCCCGCCTTCGACCCCGAGCTGTACAAGCAGCGCCACGCCGTCGAATGCGGCATCAGCAGGCTCAAGCGCAACCGCGCCGTCGGCGGGAACGTAGGGCCGGTCTCATTGCTCGGTTGCCCGGCGCAGCAGGTAGGTGTCCATGATCCAGCCCTTGCGGGCCCGCGCCTCGCTGCGCAGAGCCCGGATCTGCTCGGCGACGTCGGCCAGGTTCCCGGACACCAGGATCTCGTCCTTGGTCCCGATGTAGGCGCCCCAGTAGATCTCGATGCCGGCGTCCGGCAGGGCCGTGAACGAGCATGCGGCGTCCAGCATCACGACCACGTCGTCGCAGTCGTCGGGGAAGCCGTCTGCCAGCCGCCGCCCGGTGGTGATATGCACGGGCCTGCCGACCCGGGTCAGGCTCACCCGGTGCCGCGCGGCCAGCGCCTGGACGCTGCTGATGCCGGGTATCACCTCGTACTCCAGCTCCAGCGCGCCGCCGGCGACGATCTGCTCGATGATCGCCAGGGTGCTGTCGTACAGTGCCGGGTCGCCCCAGACCAGGAATGCGCCGCACTCCCCGTCGGCAAGCTCGCCGGCGATGAGCCGCTCGTAGATCTCGGCCCGCTGGCGCCGCCACTCCTCGACGGCCGGGCGGTAGGGCGCGGCGCCGCGGTCCCGCTCCGGATCCGGCGCATGCACCATCCGGTAGGAGCCCGTCTCGATATACCGCTCGCAGATCTCCTGCCGGAGCACCATCAGGTCCTGCTTGTCGGTGCCCTTGTCCATCACGAAGAACACGTCCGCCTGATTCAGCGCCCTGACCGCCTGCACGGTCACCTGCTCGGGATCGCCTGCCCCGATCCCGATGATCAGTATCCGTCTCATGGCCGCGGTTCCTCCCTGTCACCGTTCGCCGGGTGGTCATGGCCGGCTGCCGGGTGGTCATGGCCGGCTGCCGGGTGGTCATGGCCGGCTGCCGGGTGGTCATGGCCGGCTGCCGGGTGGTCATGGCCGGCTGCCGGGTGGTCATGGCCGGCCGTCTGGCGGTCCCGCGCCGCCGAGTAGAGGTGGCTCTCCCGGAAACCGCCGTGCGCGAGCACCTTCCCCACCACGATGATGGCCGTCCGCCGGATGCCCGCCGCGCGGACCCTCGGCGCGAGCTCGCCGAGCGTGCACCGCAGCACGACCTCATCGGGCCAGCTCGCCCTGGCCACCACGGCGGCCGGGCAGTCCGCCCCATAGTGCGGCAGCAGCGCCGCGGCGACCTGATCGATGTTCTGCACCGCCAGATGCAGGACCAGGGTGCAGCGCAGCGCCCCGAGGCTGGCCAGGTCCTCGCCGGCCGGCATCGGGGTCGCCCGGGCCGAGGTCCGGGTCAGCACCACGGTCTGCCCGACGCCCGGCAGAGTCAGCTCCTGCCGCAGTGCTGCCGCCGCGGCCGCGAACGCGGGCACGCCGGGAATGACCTGCCACGGCACTTCCGCCGCGTCCAGGCGGCGCGCCTGCTCGGCCACGGCGCTGAAGATCGACGGGTCGCCGCTGTGCAGCCGCGCCACGTCCTGCCCGGCGCCGTGTGCGCCGACGAGCTCGCTGGTGATGGCATCGAGGTCCAGCCCGGCGGTGTCGACGAGCCGCGCATCCGGCCGGGCGCCGGCCAGGACCTCTGGCGGGACCAGGCTGCCGGCGTACAGGACCACGGGCACCGTCGAGAGTATCCGCTGGGCGCGGACGGTCAGCAGATCCGGGGCACCCGGCCCGGCACCGATGAACCACACTGTCATGGCCTGATCACCTGCCATTGGGTCACCGGCAGCGCGGGGCGCCAGGTCGTGAACCCGCCGAGCGGGCCCGCGTAGCTCAGGGCCAGCTTGACCAGGTGCCCGCCCACGGCGCGCTGCCACTGGTGCAGCACGGCCTCCGATTCCACCGTGACCGCGTGAGCCACCAGCCGGCCGCCGGGCGGCAGCGTGTCCCAGCAGCTGTCCAGCACGCCGTCGGCGGTCAGGCCGCCGCCCACGAAGACCGCATCCGGCCGGGCCAGCCCGGTGAGCGCCGCCGGGGCCGCGCCGCAGACAACCTCGAGCCCCGGCACGCCCAGCGCGGCGGCGTTGCGCCGGACCCGCTCGGCCCGGTCCGGCCGGGCCTCCACGGCGACGGCGCGCGAGCGAGGATCCGCGCGCATCCACTCGATCCCGACGCTGCCGCTGCCCGCGCCGACATCCCAGAGCAGCTGGCCGGGACCAGGCGCGAGCGAGGCCAGGGCCAGCACCCGCGCCTCGCGGCGGGTCAGCTGGCCGTCGTTCTCATAGGCATCGTCGGGCAGCCCTGGTACCCGCGGCAGGACGGCGGTACCGGCATCCGGCTCGCACGCCAGCGCCACCACCGACAGGTCGGCGAACCGCCCGGCGCCGGGGCCGGGGCCGCAGGAGCAGGCCGGATACGGGCCGGCCACCCGCTCCGCGCTGCCGCCGAGGTGCTCAAGCACGGTCAGCTGCGTCCGGCCCCAGCCCCGGTCCGCCAGCAGGGCTCCGACCGCGGCCGGGGTGCCGCCATCACGGCTCAGCACCAGGACCCTGGCGCCGGGCTGCACCGCCGGGAGGATCACCTCGGCCGGCCGGGACACCAGGGACACCACGTCGACCTCGTGCTCTGCCCAGCCGAGCCGGGCGCACGCCAGGGCAACGCACGACACGGCCGGCAGCACCCGGATCGCATCCGAGCCCAGGCGCCGGGCCAGCGTCGAGCCGAGCCCGTGCAGCATCGGGTCACCGCTCGCGAGCAGGCACGCGCCAGGGTGGGCCGCGACGAGGTCGTCGAGGCCGGGAAGCAACGGCGACGGCAGCGCAACCCGGCGGCCCGGCGGATCTGGCAGGTCCGGCAGGTCCGGCGGATCTGGCAGGTCCGGCAGGTCCGGCGGATCTGGCAGGTCCGGCGGATCCGGCAGGACTGGCAGGACCGGCAGGAGCGGCAGGAGCGCGAGATGACGGGCGCTGCCGACGATCACCGGCGCCTCTCTCAGCACGGCGCGCGCCACCTGCGTCAGCCCGTCCCAGCCGTCGTCGCCGATTCCCACGACTGTGACGCGCGCCTGCGGGCTCATCCCGGCACCTCGATAGTTAGCGACAAAACGGACACGGCAGTTAGCAGTGCAGATTACCTCCCCCATAGGGGCGATGATCTGCACTGCTAACCGCCAGCGCAACGAATGCGCCCGTCAACTTACCAGCGCGGCTCCTGCTTGACGCCGCGCTGCCGGTCCCCGTACGGTGGCGCTGCCGCGGTCATCGACTGCGGTGATGCAGTCCCAGCGAAGTCCGGTGAGATCCCGGCGCTGTCCCGCAACGGTAGTCCCCCAGCAGGGGGCGAGCCCGGTCGCCTGTTCTGCGTCGGCGAAATGGCCCTCGAAGGAAGGGCGGTTCGTACGTGACCGCGGCGCCCCGCATCCGGCTTCCGGTCGTTCTTGCCTGCTGCGCCGCGCTCCTGCTGGTCACCATGACCCTGGGCGTGGCCGTGGGCTCGGTGCCGCTGAGCCCGGCCGCGATCTTGCGGGTGATCGCCGATCATCTGGCCGGTCATCCGAGGAACACCGTCGCCGACGCCATCGTGTGGCAGATCAGGCTGCCGCGGGTGCTGCTGGCCGCCGTGGTGGGCGCGGCGCTGACCACCGCCGGCACCGTCGTGCAGGTGCTGGTGCGGAACGCGCTGGCCGATCCGTTTCTGCTGGGTGTTTCCTCTGGCGCCAGCGTGGGCGCGACCGCGGTGCTGCTGTTCGGGGTCTTCGCCTCCCTCGGCATCTGGGCGATCTCCCTCGGCAGCGTGCTCGGCGCCCTGGGCGCGATGGCCGCGGTCTTCCTGGTGTCCCGCAAAGGCCGCGCCCTGGCGCCGACCCAGCTCATCCTGTGCGGCGTGGTGCTCTCGGCCCTGTTCGAGTCGGTCACCAGCTTCCTGATCTTCCGCGGCAACCCGCAGGCCACCCAGTCGGTGCTGTTCTGGCTGCTCGGCTCGTTCGGCCTGGCGAACTGGCCGCAGCTGCCGATCCCGGCCATCGCCCTGGCCGTGGCCATCGGGTACCTGCTCGCCCAGGGCCGGGCCCTGAACGCGCTGGCGATGGGCTCCGAGCCGGCCGCGTCGCTCGGGATCGATGTGCGCCAGATGCGGCGCAACCTGTTCATCGTCACCTCGCTGATGGCCGGCGTGGCGGTGGCCGTCAGCGGGGTGATCGGGTTCGTGGGCCTGGTCGTGCCGCATATCGTCCGGCTGATGGTGGGATCCGATCACCGCCGGGTGCTGCCGGTCGGCGTCGTGTTCGGCGCGTCGTTCATGGTCCTCGGCGACCTGCTGGCCCGCGTGATCGTCGCGCCGCAGGAGATGCCGATCGGCGTGATCACCGCCTTCATCGGCGCGCCGACCCTGATCATCCTCATCCGCCGCCGGCCGTACCTGTACGGAGCGGCCGGATGAGCCTGGAACTGCGGGGCCTGTCGGTGGACATCGCCGGCCGGCGGATCGTCACCGACGTCGGCATCGCCGTTCCGCGCGGCAGCTTCGTCGGCCTGCTCGGCCCGAACGGCAGCGGGAAGTCGACGATCCTCAAGACCGTCTACCGGGTGCACCGGCCGGCGGCCGGCACGATCCTGCTCGACGGCGCGGACCTGCTGGCGCTGCGCCCCAGGGACGCCGCCCGGCGGATCGCGGTGGTAGCCCAGGAGTTCGCCCTCGAATTCGACTTCACCGTCCGGGAAATGGTCATGATCGGCCGGACTCCGTACAAGCGGGCCTTCGGCAAGGACGACGAAACGGACAGGACGATCGTCGATCACGCCATCGAGCGGGTCGGTGGCCAGGAACTCGCCCACCGCGGCTTCAATACGCTGTCGGGCGGCGAGAAGCAGCGAGTACTGATCGCCCAGGCCATCGCCCAGGGCGCTGACCACCTGATCCTGGACGAGCCGACCAATCACCTGGATATCCGGTATCAGGTCGAGATCCTCGAACTAGTCACCGGGCTCGGCGTCACCGTGCTCGCGGCCCTGCACGACCTCAGCCTCGCCGCCATGTTCTGCGACACCGTGCACCTGCTGGACGGCGGCCGGATCGTGGCCGGCGGCAAACCCGAGTCCGTGATCACCCCGGCGACGGTGCGCCAGGCGTACGGCGCGGATGTCCTGGTCATCTCCCATCCCGAGACCGGGACGCCGCACCTGATCCCGCGGCGCTCCGCCGCCGGGGATCGGGCGTCCTCGCCCTCCCCGGTCCTGCCCGGCCCGGTCCGGCGCTGCGGCGCGGACGGGACCAGCCAGTGAAAGGAAAAACCCGTGTCGCTCTCCTCGTCCCAGCATGGCGGACCCCGGCGTGCCGGACTCCGGCGTGCCGGACCCCGGCGTGCCGGACCCGAGCGTGCCGGACCCCGGCGTGGCAGACCCGAGCGTGCGGGGTACCAGCAGGGCCGCAGGTTTCGGCTGGCAGTTCTGGCCGGTGCGCTGACGATGACCGGCGGGGTGCTCGCGGCCTGCGGCACGTCCGCGGCTGACCCCTCGGGTGCTCCGGCCGCGTCGGGTGCTCCGGCCGCGTCGGCGACGGCCGCCAGTTACCCGGTCACCGTGACCAACTGCGGCACCGCGGTCAGCTATGACCGCGCCCCGAAGCGGGCGGTCTCCAATGACATCAACACCACCGAGGACATGCTGGCGCTCCGGCTTCAGGCCGGCATGGTCGGCGACTTCGGGGTGACCGGGGACGGGCCGGCCAGCCAGAGCGTCCCGGCTCAGTACCTGGCCGGCTTCCGCACGGTGCCCGACGTCTCGCCGGGCTACTTCACGCTGGAGAAGCTGGTCGGGCTGCACCCGGACTTCCTGTTCGCGGGCTGGAACTACGGCCTGCAGGCCGGCACCAATCTCACGCCCGACAACCTGGCCCATTACGGGATTAAGACCCTGGCGCTGACCGAGTCCTGCGCCCATGTGCAGTCCGGCAAGAGCGCGGTCAGCATCGGCGACACCTACCAGGACCTGCGCAACCTCGGCGCCATCTTCGGGGCGCAGCGGCGGGCGCGGCGGGTGATCAGCGCGATGCGGGCCCAGGTGGCCGCGGCGCGGGCCAAGATAGCGGGTCTTAAGCCGGTCACGGTGTTCGACTACGACAGCGGCGAGGCCGCGCCGTTCACCGGCCCCGGGCTGGCGATGCCGAACGCGCTCATCAGCCTCGGCGGCGGGACCAATATCTTCGCCGGCCTGAAGCAGAGCTGGACGTCGGTGTCCTGGGAGCAGGTGGTCAAGGCCGACCCCGCGTGCATCATCATCAACGACTACGGCACGCCGACGGCCCGGCAGAAGGAGAAGTTCCTGGAGACCAGCCACATCACCAGGGGGCTGACCGCGGTGCGGAACAGGTGCTTCCTGCCGCTGGCCTACGACGAGGTGACGCCCGGCCCGCGCAATGCCCAGGCCGTCACGGCCATCGCCCGCTGGCTGCACCCCGGCGTCTTCGGCCTGCCCGCCGACGGCTCATGACGCGCGATGGCGCCAGGCCCTGGAGCTACCCGACGATCTCGGCCGCGCAGCGCTGGCCGCTGCGCAGGGCGCCTTCCATGAAGCCCTGGAAGTTCAGCGACGTGTGCTCCCCGGCGAAGTGCAGGTTCCCGTGCCGCTGGCCCTGGATGCCGTTGAAGGCGGTGTACTGGCCGACCTTGAGGTACGAGTACGCTCCGCCGATGTGCGGGTCGCCGGACGACCAGGCATAGAAAGCCTTCCCGTTGAAGGCGGCTCTGGCGCCGGGGAAATTCGTTTCGAAATCTTCGAGGTAATCCGCCGCCATGGCGGCGGGTGCCGGGCCCGCGTAGGAGCTGAGCCGGTAGCGCTGGCCGATGTCGGCGCCGGCCGCGCCGCCGGGCAGGGCCACCAGGATTCCCGGCGTCCCGGGCTGGTCGATCGTGGTTTCCCAGCCGCCCTGGACGACACCGTTGTCGTACATGTTGCCGGTCCAGCGGTCGGCGTTCCAGACCCGGCGGGAGAACTGCATCTGGATCTTCGAGTTCGAGCCGAGCGGCTCGTGCCGGATCGCGCGCAGCTGCCGCGGCGGCAGCGCTATGCCGCGCAAGTCCACCTCGCGCAGCCGGGTGAAGGGCAGGGCAAGCACCACATGATCAGCGGTGACGTCATGGGTGGCCAGGCCGCGGGCGAACGTGCAGGTGTAGCGCCCGTGGCCGCGCCCGCGCACGGCGACGAGCCGCTCGCCGAGCCGGACCGTTCCGGCTGGCAGCCGCGCGACCAGGCCGGAGATGAGCTGATCGTTGCCGCCCCGGACGTGCCATTTCTCGTCGGTCCCTGACAGCTGCGGCGACCGGCGCGGCTGCAGGCCGCTGGCCGAGCTGTCGTACAGGCCGAGCAGGTAGATCAGGTTCAGCGCCGACTGCTCCTCGGCCGGCCCGCCGAACTCGTCCAGCAGGACCGCGACGCAGAGCCTGCCGAAGTCAGATTTCAGGCCGCCCCGGATGTTTTCCTCGATCCACCGCGTCGCGGGCATGTGGTCCCAGCGCCGGCCCCAGCGGGTGTGGTGATTGTGCAGCGTGGGCCAGGGCGCTTTCCGGTTGGCCGCATCGAAGAACAGCTTGAAGGCCCAGTCATGCCACTCGCGGTTCAGCGCCGCCTGCGGCCAGAAATGACCGCCGAACCGCAGCCGTTCCTGCTGCGGGCGGGTATCGGGCGGATACCGGTTGACGTTGTCCAGCGCCAGGCCGAAGTCGCGGGCCAGGCGGCGCATGGCGGTGTGCTCGGTGGAGATGAACTCGCCATGCTGCTCGGTGAACTGGCCCGCGTCGAAGAAGCCGCGCAGCGTGTGGACGCGCCCGCCGGGCCTGGCTGAGTTGAACTCGTAGATCTCGCTGCGGATGCCGTGGCGGTGCCAGAGCCGCAGGGCACAGCCCAGGCCGGCCAGTCCTGAGCCGATGATGACGACCCGGGGCCGGTGACCGGAGGCGGACGCCGGGCTGGCTGCCTGCCGGAAGGACACCGGGAGCATCGTCGCGACGGCGGCTGCGCCCGCGCCCTGCAGCACCGCCCTGCGGGACAGCACGTCGGCGGCCTCCTCGATACCGCATCTGGCCTGGCGGGCATACGCCGCCGCCGCC
>Ga0080026_10000007_pt1 | contig 40830 bp, 30 predicted proteins | sample OrgsoiDNA2013045_FD_70941 | JGI IMG/M metagenome (GOLD analysis project Ga0080026, IMG submission 70941) | Permafrost soil microbial communities from the Arctic, to analyse light accelerated degradation of dissolved organic matter (DOM) -... | ecosystem: Environmental > Terrestrial > Soil >... | reverse complement strand
CCGAGAAGTTCGCCACGCAGGCGATCATGCCCGGGGACGCGGGCGTGACGGCCGGGTCCTGGCCGGGGGACGCGGGCGTGACGGCCGGGTCCTGGCCGGGGGAAGCGGGCGTGACGGCCGGGTCCTGGCCGGGGGACGCGGGCGTGGCGGCCGGGTGCTGGCCGGGGGACGCGAACCGCAGGAACGACAGGACATTGCCCGAGCTGTCGTTCGCGTCGATCCAGCCGAATCCGTCCGGCGTGAAGTCCTGCGTCCACAACGCCGGCGCCGCGCGGTAGGCGGAGTTCAGGTCGCCGACCAGCCGCTGGACCCCGGCATGCGCCTGGTGGCCGAGTGCCTCCCAGTCGATCCCGGTCTGCTCGGACCACTCGGCGGCCTGCCCGAACTCCGACCCCATGAACAGCACTTGCTTGCCCGGATGTGCCCACATGTAGGCGAACAGGGCCCGCAGCCCGGCGAACTTGCGCCACGGGTCGCCTGCCATCTTGCGCAGCAGTGACCCCTTGCCGTGCACGACCTCGTCATGCGACAGCGGCAGGACGAAGTTCTCGGTGAAGGCGTAGATCATCGAGAACGTCATCTCGTTGTGGTGGTACTGCCGGTACACCGGGTCATAGCCCAGGTAGGCCAGGGTGTCGTGCATCCAGCCCAGGTTCCACTTCAGGCCGAACCCCAGGCCGCCCAGATGCACCGGCCGGGTGACGCCCGGCCACGCGGTGGACTCCTCGGCGATCATCATGACGCCGGGGACCCGCTTGTAGCAGGTCGCGTTGACTTCCTGCAGGAGGGAGACGGCGTCCAGGTTCTCCCGGCCGCCGAGCGCGTTGGGCGACCACTCGCCCGCCTTGCGCGAGTAATCCAGGTACAGCATCGAGGCGACGGCGTCCACCCGCAGCCCGTCGATGTGGTACTCCTCCAGCCAGAAGAGGGCATTGGCGACCAGGAAGTTGCGGACCTCCGGCCGGCCGTAGTCGAAGATGAGCGTGCCCCAGTCGGGGTGCTCGCCGCGCTGCGGGTCCGCGTTCTCGTACAGCGGCCTGCCATCGAAGCGCGCCAGCGCCCACGCGTCCCGGGGGAAGTGCGCCGGAACCCAGTCGACCAGGACGCCGATGCCCGCCTGGTGCAGCTGGTCGACGAGGTAGCGGAAATCATCGGGCGTGCCGAACCGGGCCGTCGGCGCGTAATACGACGTCACCTGGTAGCCCCAGGATCCGCCGAACGGGTGCTCCGCGACCGGCATGAACTCCACGTGCGTGAAGCCCATCTCAGCGACATACGAAACGAGCTGGCTCGCGAGCTCGACATACGACAGCCCGAGCCGCCAGGAGCCGATGTGGACCTCGTAGACGCTCATGGGAGACACCCGCAGGTCACGCGCCGCGCGCCCGTCGAGCCAGCCCCGGTCACCCCACTCATAGCCGGAATCGAAGACCACCGAGGCCGTGGCGGGGGGCTCCTCGGCGCGGGTGGCCATCGGGTCCGCCTTGCTGTGCCACGTGCCGTCGGGCCCGCAGATCTCGTATTTGTACCGGGTGCCGGCGCGGACTTCCGGCACGAAAAGCTCCCACACGCCGGATGATCCCAGCGAGCGCATCGGGTGCGCGCGCCCGTCCCAGCCGTTGAAGTCCCCGATGACCCGGACACCTTGCGCATTCGGCGCCCAGACCGCGAACGAGGTTCCGCCGGCCTTCTCCTGCACGTGCGCGCCGAGAACCTGCCACAGCGCCTCGTGCCTGCCCTCGCCGATCAGGTGCAGGTCGATGTCGCCCAGCGTCGGCAGGTGCCGGTAGGGGTCGTCGCTCACGTACTCGAGCAGGGTGCCGGTGCCGGACGTGCCGGTGCCGGACGTGCCGGTGCCGCCCGGGTCGTCGCCTGCTACGCCGGCGTCAGATGGGCTGCCCGCCCCCGCGCCCCCGCCGGTGGCGTGCTGGTAGGCGACCGCAAGCCGGTAGTCCGGAATCTCGCTGACCGGGAGCGTCACGGAGAAGACGCCCTGGTGCACGTGATCCATCGCGAACCGGCGGCCGTCGGGGAGCACCGCGGCGACGGACGCGGCCAGCGGCCGCAGCGCCCGGATGGTGACGCCGCCAGGACCGGGGTGCGCGCCGAGAACCGAGTGCGGGTCGTGATGTACTCCTGCGACGATCCTGTCGATCTCGTCATGGCTGACGGGGTCAGCCGTGCCATCCGGCGTCCCCATCGTCACGCGGTCGCGATCGAATCGAGCGGTATGGATAGCCAGGCGGGCCGCTGCCGGGACTCGTAGACCACTTCGTATACCGCTTTCTCTAGCATCAGCGCGCGCAGCAGCGCGGCGTTGGCCAGCGGATCCATTCCGCCGGCCCGGGTGTACCCGGCGCAGAACGCTGCCTGGCAGCGCTCCACCCAAACCTGCGCGGCTGCGCGCAGCCGCTGAGCCTCCGGATGGCCGAGCAGCGGGTGCCGCGCCGCGTAGTCGAACGATCGAAGCATTCCAGCCACGTCCTTCAGGGCGGGATACCGGGCCCGGCGCTGGGCCAGCGGGATCGCGGGCTCGCCCTCGAAATCTAGCGCTATCCAGCCCGTCGGGGTCCGCAGGACCTGGCCGAGGTGGAAGTCGCCGTGCACTCGCTGGATGGTGACCGGGCTGGCGATCTGGCGAAGATCGGTGAAGGACGCGCGGAGCTTGGCCGCATGCCGGCCGAGCTCGGGAACCTCGGCGAGGGCTTCCTCCAGCTTGCCGCTCATGTGATCGGCGAGATGGGTCAGCGCCCGCGGCGCGAGCTGGCCGGTGCCGAAGGCAGCGGCCAGGTCGGCGTGCATCTCGGCCGTGGCCTGGCCGAGCAGGTAGGCCTCGCCGGTGAAATGCGGGTCAGCCTCGGCCGGGAGCACGCCGCTCGCTCGGCCGTCGTCCGGGTTGCTCGCGCGCCCCCCGTTCACGCTCGCGCGCCCCCCGTTCACGCTCGCGCGGCCGCCGGAGATCTCGGCGTAGAGGCGGCGCAGGCCGCTCAGTGCAAGCGACCAGCCATCGCTCGCGCCGGGCAGGTACCTGGAAAGAACGCCCAGCAAGGCGGACTCGCCGTCCAGCTGGGTCTCGATCCAGCCGAGCGGAGCGGCGACACGCGTAGATCCCAGTCGCGAGAGTGCCGCGGCCACCTCCAGATCGGGATTCTCGCCAGGGAAGGGCCTGCGGAGCATCTTCAGGATCGCGGACTCGCCGAAGACGAGGCTGGTGTTGCTCTGCTCGGCGGTGAGCACGCGGCTGCCGGGCCAGTTGTCGATCGGCACGCCGGGCTCCCGGACGAAGCGCAGCGGGCCGATCGAGCGCTGGCCGGCGATGCTGCGCAGCAGGACGCTGGTGAGAGCGGGATCGTGCAGGGCGTCATAGGCGATCATCCCGCCTGCGACAGGCCCGATGACGGCATGGCCAAGCGAGGCGGGCAGAGCCGACCTCAGGCCGGCCAGGACCTGATACCTGGCGGTGGCACCGCCCTGAGATGCCGTGATGACCAGATGCCGCATTTCAGGATCGCCGGCCGCCAGCGTGACGTCAGCGGTGATCGCGAGATCCCGGATCGGCGCGTTCTGGCCGGAGTACCACCGCTGCGTCGGCAGCCAGCGTGCCAGCGTGTCCACAAATGTCATGGTTCCAGATCTGCTCCGTCACTCACTTGCCGCCTGGCACCCACGGCGAACCCAGCACCTTGCGCATCAGAGTCAAACAGCCGTTCAGATCGTGGACACGACCGGGTGGCACTGGGCTGCGCACGGCGGCAGCGGCCGGGAAGCCGACAATGTGAGCTGCCCGGACGTAAGCCCGCTAAACGGGAGTGATCTGCCCGGCCGCAGGTCCGCTAAAACGGGTCCTGGGCTTTTCGGAGGAGATATACCGATTTATTAGCGCTGCGGGGGAGGCTGCAGCACGAACCAGTAGAAGCCATGGCCGGGCAGGGTCAGCAGGTAGGTGAGCTCGCCGATCGGCGGGAACGTGACGCCGCCCATGCACTCGACCGGCGTGACACCGACGAACCTGCTCAGATCCAGCTCGACGGGCTGCGGGAACCTGGACAGGTTGTTCACGCACAGGACCCGGTCCACGCCTGCCGTTTGCGGGTCCGGTTCCTGGTTCTCGCGCACGAACGCCAGCACGCTGGGATTGGACGAGTTCAGCTCCTCGCAGCTGCCGAGGCCGAACACGGGGTGCCGTTTCCTGATCTCGATCATGCGCCTGGTCCAGTGCAGCAGCGAGCCGGTGTTCTTCTGCTGCGCCTCCACGTTGATCGCCTGGTATCCGTAGATCGGGTCCATGATCAGCGGCAGGTAGAGCCTGGCCGGGTCGCAGCCCGAGAATCCGGCGTTACGGTCGGGCGTCCACTGCATCGGGGTGCGCACGCCGTCGCGGTCGCCCAGCCAGATGTTGTCGCCCATGCCGATCTCGTCGCCGTAGTACAGGACCGGCGAGCCGGGCAGCGACAGCAGCAGCGCGGTGAACAGCTGCAGCTGGTTACGGTCATTTTCCAGCAGCGGGGCGAGCCTGCGGCGGATCCCGATGTTGGCCTTCATCCGCGGGTCCCTGGCGTATTCCGCGTACATGTAGTCGCGCTCGTCGTCGGTGACCATCTCCAGCGTCAGCTCGTCGTGGTTGCGCAGGAAGATGCCCCACTGGCAGCCGGACGGGATATCCGGCGTCTGGGCCAGGATCTCCGAGATGGGGTACCGCTGCTCGCGCCGCACCGCCATGAAGATGCGCGGCATCAGCGGGAAGTGGAACGCCATATGGCACTCGTCACCGCCCACCTGCGTGTCGCCGAAGTACTCGACCACATCGGCCGGCCACTGGTTCGCCTCGGCGAGCAGCACCCGGTCCGGGTAGAGGCGGTCTATCTCCGTCCGGACGCGCTTGAGGTACTCGTGGGTCTCCTTGAGGTTCTCGCAGCTGGTGCCCTCCCGCTCGTACAGGTACGGCACCGCGTCCAGCCGGAAGCCGTCGATGCCCAGATCGAGCCAGAACCGCAGCACCTCCAGCATCGCGTCCTGGACGCGGGGGTTCTCGTAGTTCAGATCCGGCTGGTGGGAGAAGAACCGGTGCCAGTAGTACTGGCCGCGGACCTGGTCGTAGGTCCAGTTGGACTGCTCGGTGTCCACGAAGATGATGCGCGCCTCGCTGTACCGGTCGTCGGTGTCCGACCAGACGTAGAAGTCGCCAAACGGGCCGTCAGGCGCCGTCCGCGAGGACTGGAACCACGGATGAGCGTCGCTAGTGTGATTCATGACCAGATCGGCGATGACCCGCATCCCGCGCTCGTGCGCTGCCTCGACCAGCTCGACGAAATCCCCGATGGTGCCAAAGTCCGGCAGTATCGCCGTGAAGTCGGCAATGTCGTACCCGCCATCTCGCAGCGGGGAGGCATAGATGGGCAGCAGCCAGATGCAGTCGATGCCAAGCCATTGCAGGTAGTCGAGCCTGGACGTCAGGCCGCGGATGTCGCCCGTGCCGTCGCCGTTCGAGTCATGGAAGCCGCGGATTAGGACCTCGTAGAAGACCGCGTGCTTGTACCACTGCGGATCACGGGGCTTATCGAAGGAGAAGGAATCAGGCACCGGCTCCCTGGGAACCGGCGTGCTGCCCTGGTATGCCGGTAGCTGCCGCGCGGGCTCGCCGTGCTGCGCTGGCTGAGGCTGCATCACCACTGCGTTCTCCTGCGGGTATTCCGTCATCCTGCTCGATGTATCCGTCGTGCCTGCTCACTTGTGACAGTCAAGATGTGCGCGGGTGCCGTCCAGGGTTCAAGCCGCACGAAATTCGCCTGACCCCACCGATAGGACCGTCCGGAAAGCTCGTCCGTAACGCCGAATCCAGCGCCCACGTCGATGCCGAGCGCGGGACCGTCGAGCCAGACTGTAGCCTCACGAGCCTGGCGCGGATCGAGGTTAACGACTACCAGCACCGTGTCGTTCGCCTGGGCCCCTCCCACCGTGATCTCGATACGCTTAGAAAAGCACAGTATCTCGGGTTGGTCGGGATAGTGAAAGCGCAAGTTGCGGAGCTGGTGCAGGGCAGGATGAGACCTGCGGATCGCGTTGAGCTGCGTGATAAGCGGCGAGATGCTTCGGCCTGATCGCCGCGCCTGATCCCAGTCCCGCGGCCGGTACTGGTATTTTTCCGAGTCCATGTACTCCTCGCTGCCCGGGGCGGCGGGGACGTTCTCGCACAGCTCGAAGCCCGAGTAGACCCCCCAGGACGGGGACAGCATCGCCGCGAGCACGGCGCGGACCGCGAATGCCGCCGGGCCGGCGTGCTGCAGGTACCCGCCCAGGATGTCCGGCGTGTTGACGAAGAAATTCGGCCGCATGCAGGCAGCGGCGGGACCGGACAGTTCCCGCAGGTAGCCGGTGATCTCGGCGGCGGTGTTGCGCCAGGTGAAGTACGTGTAGGACTGGTGGAATCCGATGGCCGCCAGTGCGTGCATCATGGCGGGCCTGGTGAAGGCCTCGGCCAGGAAGAGCACGTCGGGATCGGTGCCGGCCACCTCAGCGAGCAGGCGCTCCCAGAACCGCAGCGGCTTGGTGTGCGGATTGTCGACCCGGAAGATCCTGATGCCGCGGTCCATCCAGAGCCGCACCAGCCGGAGCATCTCCGCGTAGATCCCCGCCGGGTCGTTGTCGAAGTTGAGCGGGAAGATGTCCTGGTACTTCTTCGGCGGGTTCTCCGCGTAGCCGATCGTGCCGTCCCCTCGGGTGGTGAACCACTCGGGGTGCTCGCGTACCCACGGGTGGTCCGGCGATGCCTGCAGCGCGAAATCCATCGCCACTTCCATGCCGAGCTCGCCGGCCCGGCTGACGAAAGCATCGAAATCGGCCATCGTGCCGAGATCGGGATGGATCGCGTCGTGCCCGCCTGCCGCTGATCCGATGGCCCACGGGGAGCCGGGATCGCCGGGGCCCGCGTTCAGCGTGTTGTTAGGGCCCTTCCGGGCCGTGCTGCCGATCGGATGAACCGGCGGGAGGTAGACGACGTCGAATCCCATCTCGGCGATCGCGTCCAGCCGGCCGGCCGCTGTGCGCAGCGTCCCCGATTCCGGCGTGGCGCAGCCGGCGGGATCGATCCGCGCGCCCTCAGAGCGCGGGAAGAACTCATACCACGAGCTGTAGAGCGCGCGCTCGCGGTGCACGAGCAGGGGGAAGCTGCCCGAGCGGGTGAGCATGTCCCGCAGCGGGAAGGCCGCGAGGATCGCCGCGATGTCCGGGCCCTGGGTCGCCGCGAGACGCTCCAGCGGCGGGACCCGCTCATCGCGCAGCCGGTCGGCCAGTGCCTCGAGTGCCGCGCGGGCCGCTTTGGCCCGCAGCGCCTGATCCGGCGCCGCGGCGCGGACTGGGCGGATCTGGCGTGCCGCGCGCTCGAACAGCAGCGCGCCCTCGGTGAGCATCAGCGCCACGTCCTGGCCGATGGGCACCTTGATGCCCGCGTCATGCTGCCAGTGCGCCATGGGGTCGCCCCACGCCTCGACCTGGAAATGCCACAGGCCCTGGCTGCTGGCGCTGACGTCGGCACCGTAGCGATCGGTTCCCTCGGCCAGTTCCCGCATGCCCACCGGCGGGCTCCGCCGCCCGCCGGGATCGCGCAGCACGACGCCCGCGCCGAGCATCTCGTGCCCCTCGCGGAAGACTGTGGCGCTGACCTGGAATACCTCGCCGGTCACTGCCTTGGCTGGACGCTGCCCGCAGTCCACGGCGGGCTGCACGTCACGTATGGGAATCCGCCCGATCACTCCTGAAAGCTACCCAGCCAGGCTTGGGGCCACGCGGGCGGGCGGCCGTCAGTCGCGCGACGCGCTGCGGCGCCATCGCCGGTGCCGCCCGGGAGCAGCCCGGCGCGGCGCCGGCCGGTGCGGTATCTGCCGAGAAGCGCTGTCTGCGACGGGGGTGCGCGCGCTGCCGGGCGCGTCGGGATTACCGTCTACTCGAAACACGCATTAGGGTCGCTCTCCGTGAGAGCTATCCGCCGCTTTACGGTCCACCCGGTTCTGCCCGAGCCGCTCGCGCCGCTGCGCGGCCTCATGCTGAATCTGCGCTGGTCATGGCATCCTGAGACGCTTGAGCTGTTCGCCGCGATCGACCCGGAGGGGTGGGAGCGGGCTGAGCAGGATCCGGTGACCCTGCTCGCGCAGGTGCCGCAGGAGCGGCTGGCCAGCCTGGCGGCCGACAGGAAGTTCCTGCGGCGTCTCAGCGATGCGGCCGATGATCTGCGCGATTACCTGGCCGGCGCCCACTGGTACCAGGCGGCCGACGAGCTGGTCGGCAGGCCCGCGGGCATTGCCTACTTCTCGCCCGAGTACGGCATCACCGCCGCGCTGCCGCAGTACTCCGGCGGCCTGGGCATCCTGGCCGGAGACCACCTGAAGGCAGCCAGCGATCTCGGCGTGCCGCTGATCGGCGTCGGCCTGCTCTACCGGCACGGCTACTTCACCCAGTCCCTGTCGGCCGAAGGCTGGCAGGCAGAGCGGTACCCGGCCAGCGACCCCAACGGCCTGCCGCTGGCGCTGCTGCGCGACGACCAGGGCGCCCCGGTCCGGGTCACGGTCGGGCTGGCGGGCGGCGCCGACCTCGCCGCGCAGATCTGGATCGCGCGCGTCGGCAGGATCCCCCTGCTGCTGCTGGACTCCTACGTGGAGGAGAACGAGCCCGCCCTGCGTGAGGTCACCGACCGGCTCTACGGCGGCGGGAGCGATCACCGGCTCCGGCAGGAGCTGCTGCTGGGCATCGGCGGCGTCCGGGCGGTCCGGGCGTTCTGCGCGATCACCTCCCATCCGGAGCCTGAGGTCTTTCACACCAACGAGGGTCACGCCGGCTTCCTCGGCCTCGAGCGCATCCGCGAGTACGTCGAGGCGGGCCTCAGTTTCGATGCGGCCATCGAGATGTGCCGGGCCGGCACGGTCTTCACCACGCACACCCCGGTGCCCGCGGGAATCGACAGGTTCGGCCGGGAGCTGATGGAGCGCCAGTGCGGTGAGGATTCCGCGGACCCGGCGCTGCCCTGCGACCGGGTCCTGGCCCTGGGAGCGGAGACCTTTCCCGGCGGTGACCCCGCGGTGTTCAACATGGCGGTCATGGGCATGCGGCTGGCCCAGCGCGTCAACGGCGTGAGTCGGCTGCACGGCGAGGTGAGCAGGCAGATGTTCACCGGCCTGTGGCCGGGTTTCGACACCGCCGAGGTGCCGATCGGGTCGGTGACCAACGGCGTGCACGCGCCCAGCTGGGTCGCGCCGGAGATCCTGAACCTGGTCCAGGCAGGCGAGACAGCCCAGGCGGCAGCCCGGGTAGCCCACGGAGGCCGGGCAGGCCGGGCTGATCTGGTGCCCGCAGAGGACGGATTCTCCTGGGCCAGCGCCGGGGCGGACCCGGCGCGGATCTGGGAGATCCGCACACTGCTGCGGGCCAGGCTGGTGGAGCAGGCACGCCGTCGGCTGCGGGCCTCCTGGCGGCAGCGAGGGGCCTCGGCGGCGGAGCTCTTCTGGATCGACAACGTCCTCGGCGAGGACGTGCTCACGATCGGCTTCGCGCGGCGCGTCCCGTCCTACAAGCGCCTGACGATGATGCTGCACGATCCCGCCCGGCTGACGGCGCTGCTGCTGGACCCCGAGCGCCCGGTGCAGATCGTGATCGCCGGGAAGGCCCATCCGGCCGACGACGGCGGCAAGCTGCTGATCCAGCAGATGGTGCGGTTCGCCGATGATCCGCGGGTGCGGCACCGCATCGTCTTCCTGCCGGACTACGACATGGCGCTCGGCCGCGCGCTGGTCCAGGGCTGCGATGTGTGGCTGAACAATCCGCTGCGACCGCTGGAGGCCTGCGGCACATCCGGCATGAAGGCGGCGCTGAATGGCGGCCTGAATCTCTCGGTGCTGGACGGCTGGTGGGATGAGTGGTACGACGGCGCCAATGGCTGGGCGATTCCGTCGGCCGACGGGGTGAGCGATCCCCGGCGCCGGGACGAGCTGGAGGCCACGGCCCTGTATGACCTGCTCAGCCAGTCGGTAGCGCCGTTGTTCTACGACACCGGATCGGATGGCTTCCCGCGCCGCTGGCTGGAGATGGTGGCGGGCACCCTGCGGACCCTCGGGCCGAAGGCGCAGGCGACCCGGATGGTGCGGCAGTACGTTACCGAGCTCTACCTGCCCGCGGCGCAGGCATCCCGCGCGCTCGCGGACGGTGACTCGGCAGCCGAGTACTCCGGCGCCCGTGACCTGGCGGCCTGGAAGCACCGGGTCACCAAGGCCTGGCCCGCGGTACGCATCGACCACGTCGAGGCGGAGGACGGCGAGCAGAGCCCCGGCGCGACGCTGACGGTGCGGGCGAGCATCGCACTCGGCGAACTGTCCCCCGATGACGTGACCGTGGAAGTGGTGTACGGCACCGCCGGCGACCAGGACGAGATCATCGATCCGGTCCGCGCCGCCCTGACGCTCGAGGTCCAGCCGGGGAGCGACTCGGTGGCCCGCTACTGCGGCCAGGCGGCGCTAGGACGCCCTGGGCCGTTCGGCTATACCGTTCGGGTGCTGCCGCGGCATCCGATGCTGGCCGGCCCAGCGGAGATGGGCCTGGTCACTATGCCGGTGGCTCCCGGCGCAATGGTCAGCGGAGATTTGCGCTGAGTTGGCTGGTCACGCCCGGTGCGACATTAGTGCGACACAGTGTGCCCGATAAGTCACGGCGCGCAGTAAACCATTGACGCGGGCCTGGCGTCCTGCATACAAGAACATCCCGGCCGGTCTCGGAATTTCTTCCCTCGCCAGCCAGAACGCCAGCAAAACTGAAGGGGACATGACATCCTGTGATAGGACGCTGTCGGTCAGTAACGGCATAGTATCGTCACGTTCAGTTACCGGACAACCACCCCTGATGATGAGAGGACCCGCCGTCGTGAGAACCCAGATCAAGCCGGAGAACCGGCTTCTGACCCCGGCCGAGGTTGCCGCGATGCTCCGAGTAGACCCCAAGACGGTCACGCGGTGGGCACGGGGCGGCAAGCTGTCATCGATCCGCACTCCGGGCGGTCACCGCCGCTACAGCGAGAGCGAGGTTCGCGGATTCCTGAATGGCTGGCAGGGCGTCTCTCTGCCGCGCACGTCAGCCGAATAGCACGGCCTGCGCCTGCTCCGGCGGTAGCTGCGGCAGGCTCTGGCCACGGTCAACAGCGGGGGAGCCGACGGGCCGTTCCGCTAGCGCTGATGCGCGGAGGAGGTGAGCGGCGTGTTCCCTGCCAGGCCCGCTGGCGGCAGCTACGGCTGCGCGCCGCGCCCCTGGTGAGCACGGACCTGGAGTACGGTCCGCCAGCCCCTACCGCACCGCGATCTGCGGGGTCGTCAGAGCCCGCCGCGACATCGCTCGACCTGATCATGCCGCCGGCCGCGGCTGGTTCGCCTGGCGCGGCTGGTTCGCCAGGCGCTGCCTTTTCGGGCGGCACTGCCTTTTCGGGCGGCACTGCCGTGGCTCCCGGCGCTGCCTTCTCGCCGGCCCGGCGGCGGCGCGCCGGGAAGCACGCCGGGCAGCCAGCGCACTGCCGCCGGGCAGGAGATCGCACTTCGGCAATGGCTGCGCTGCGCCCCGGCGCCATCCGGGACGAGACCCGTCCCTTACCACTGATCGCCGTGGGCCAGGGGGAGCCGCCGGAAGGCCAGGGGGAGCCGCCGGAAGGCCAGGGGGAGCCGCCGGAAGGCCAGGGGGAGCGTGCCGCTCGCGCACGCACCAAGACCGGGGATGGCCAGGCGGATCTGCCTGGCCATCCCCGCACCACCACGCGAGGACCGGGGCGTCTGGCTGCCCCGCATCTCCTGCTCGTGATCCTTGCCGTCCAGGCAGTCCTGTCGGCGCGCCTTATGCGGGCCAACTCCGCATTCCAGGACGAGGCACTCTACCTGTGGGCCGGGCGCCTTGACCTCGCGCACTGGCTGCACGGGGCGTCAGTCCCGCCTTTTCCTGCCTACTTCTCCGGGTCACCCGTCATCTACCCGCCGCTGGGAGCGCTGGCCGCCAGCATTGGCGGCCTGACCGGCGCCCGCTGCCTCAGCCTCATATTCATGCTCGGCGCCACGGCCGCGCTGCACGGTGTCACGCGGCGGATCTTCGACCGCCGCTCCGCGCTGTTCGCCGCGGCGCTGTTCGCGGGGACCGGCTCGGCGCAGTTTCTCGGCGCATTCGCGACTTATGACGCGATGGCGCTGTTCCTGCTCGCCCTCGCCGCGTGGCTCGGAGTACGGGCCGTCGAGAGCAGGCCGGCGCGCTGGCCGTGGCTGCTGGCGGCGTCAGGCTGCGCGCTCGCGCTCGCCGATTCCGCCAAGTACACAGCCGCGCTCTTCAACCCCGTCGTGGTGGTCATGGTCGCTCTCTTCGCGGCCGGCCGGCGCGGCCGGCCAGCGGCGGTCACCGCGGCCGCGCTGACCGCCGGGGTCGCCGTCGTGGCGATCTGCGCGGCCATAACTGTCGGCGGCAGGCTGTACTGGCACGGGATCACCTCCACCACGCTCGCTCGCGCGTACGGGCCGTCGCCGCCTGCCGGCATCCTGCTGGACGGGATCGGCTGGGTCGGCGCGATCGCGCTTTTGGCCGTCGCCGGGACCGCCACCGTCGCTTGCGTGGGGCGCGGCTGGCCGATGAAGGCCACTGCCGTGACGCTGAGCGCCGCGCTGTTCCTCGCGCCGGCGCAACAGGCACGGATCCACACCTACACCAGCCTGTTCAAGCACGTCGGATACGGCGCATGGTTCGGCGCGGCGGTGGCGGGATTCGCCCTGGCATCTCTCGCGCACGCCGTCCCCGCCGCCAAAGCGCCCCGCGCGTTCCGGCTTGGCACACTCGCCGTCGCCGTCGCCGCCCTGCTGGGCTCGGTCCTGGCCGGCAACCAGTTCGGCAACTGGCCGAACTCGGCGGCATTCGTCAGCCGGCTGCGGCCCGTCATCGCCAGGGCCGCGGGCCCGGTCCTGCTGGAGGATGACAGCGTCCCCGCCTACTACCTTCCGGGCGCGACGGGCTGGCAGGCGCTGGCCAGCACCGCCTATTTCGTGTACACCGATCCCGACACCGGCAAGCACGTGACGGGCGCGCGTGCCTACGCCGCCGCCATCGACCACCGCTACTTCTCCGTCATCGCCCTCGCCCTGAACCTCCCGGTGGACCGGGCAATCAAGCGCGAGGTCATCGCGAGCGGGAATTACCGGCTGGTCACCGCCCTCCCTTACGCCACGACCAGCTTTCACGGTACCTACCGGATCTGGGTACGTACCCCCGGGCCCGCATGACGGCCGCTGCCGTCAGGGCGGCCGGCCGCCACCGCAAGGCAATCATCGCCCCCAGTCCCCCCGACGATGCCGAGAAGTACTTCTATGACTGGCGCTCGCTGCCCTACCTGGCGACCATCCTGCTGATCGCGTTCCTGTCGGCCATGGGCAGCCAGGTCTGGTTCGAGATCCATGCCGGGGCATGGCCGCTGTCGGGCTTCACCGTGCTGGGCATTGCCGCGTTCGCGTTCTCGATGCCGCTGTGCTTCACCGGCCGGGGCTATGACATGGAGGCGCATGTCCTGCGCATCCGGGCCTGGCAGCCGGTGAGGTGGCCCGAGGTGGACATCTACCTGCCGGTCTGCGGCGAGCCGATCCAGGTGCTCCGCAACACCTGGATCGGGGTGTTCGAGCTGGTGCAGGCCTACCCCGGCGTGGCCAGGCCGTATGTGCTGGACGACGGGCCGGACCCGGCCGCCGCCGCGCTGGCGGCCGATTTCGGATTCACCTACTGGGTGCGCCCGGACCGGGGCGAGCACAAGAAGTCCGGCAATCTCCGGTACGCCTTCGCCCGCACCGGCGGCGAGTACTTCGTGATCCTCGACGCCGACTTCCGGCCGCGGGCCGACTTCCTCGCTGAGACCCTGCCCTACATGGATGACCCGAACGTGGCAATCGTCCAGACTCCCCAGTATTTCCGCAGCGACGCCAGGCAGACCTGGGTCGAGCGGGCGGCCGGGGCGATCCAGGAAGTGTTCTACCGGTCCATCCAGACCTCCCGTGACCGGCTCGGCGCATCGATCTGCGTGGGCTCCTGCGCTGTCTACCGCAGGACCGCGCTCGAGCCGCAAGGCGGCACTACCCTGATCGACTACGCAGAGGACGTGCACACCGGGCTGGACGTGCGCCGTGCCGGATGGTCGCTGCGCTATGTGCCGATCGTGCTCTGCGCGGGCCTGTGCCCGGACTCGCTGGATGCGTTCATCCGGCAGCAGTACCGCTGGTGCACCGGGTCTACCAGCACCATCTTGACCGGGCGGCTGTGGAGCGTCCCGATGGGCAGGCGGGCCCGCCTCACGTATGTCTCCGGCTTCTGCTATTACCTGTTCACCGGGGTCTCGGTGTTCGTCATCCCGGTTATTCCCATCGGGCTGCTGGCCTTCATGGCCAGGAGCATCGAGCCGCGCAATTTCATCGTCCTGGTGCCGGCCATCGTCGTCGGGATGTTCCTCTACCCGATCTGGCATCACAGCGAGTACGAGCTCAGCGGGATCCTGCCGTTGTCGCTCGCACGCGGCTGGGCGCACGCGCTGGCCATCTGGGACTATGCCCGCGGCGCCACGATGGGCTGGCAGCCGAGCGGCTCGAAAGTCAGTTCCCTGCGCCGGTTCTGGATCGGGGTACGCGCCTGGAACGGCGGCACGGCGCTGCTGTGGCTGGCGCTGTTCGCCTGGCGCACGGCGCAGTACGCGTCACCCCGGTTCGTCGTCCTGGGCTGCTTCGGCCTGATCAACCTTGCCGTCGTGGGGCGCGCCGCGTTTCCCGGGAGAGGCGCCGCATGACTATCCCGCCGCCGCAGCCAGCAGCGCCCAGGCGCGGCCGGAGCGCGCACCGCGCCCCGGCCCGGATCCTCGGGGTCACCCAGATCGTGCAGACCACCGACCTGCCCGCCGGAGTCAACGCGCTGGCGTCCGCTGACGGCAAGACGATCATCGTCCGGGCCGGCCTGGACACGATCACCCGCCGCCGCGCCCTGCGCGAGGTGCTCGGCGCCACCCACCGGTTCCCTGCCCTGGCGCTGTACCCGGCGCTGGCGGACGCCCGCATCCGCCGGTTCGCGGTCGAGGCGGCCGACGCCGTGTCCGGGCTGGTGCAGCACGCCGCCGGCCTGCTGAGCCCGGAGAGTCCCATCACCGCCATCGTGGCCAGCGCCGCTGTGGTTGTCGCCGGTGCCGGGGTTACGGTCGGAGTGGCGACCGGGACTATCCCCGCACCGCGGCTGCCCTTCGCGCACGCCAACACCGCGGCCCCGGCAAGCGTCTCGAAACATCTGCACCGGGTTATCAAGACCCTTCCGACGTATCCGGACTCCTATCTGGGCGTCTATGAGGGCGGGACCCCCGGCAGCTACACGCCCGTGATCGCGTTCGCCCATGCCGTCAGGCACATCCCGAACCTCGCGCTCTACTACAGCGGCTGGGGTGAGCCGTTCAACTCCACCTTCGCGCACGCTGCCCTGGCCAACGGCGCGACTCCCGTCATCCAGATTGATCCTGATAACAAGCACATCAGCCTGGCGGCGATCGCCCGCGGGGCGTCCCGCCAGTACCTGGTCAAGTTCGCGGACGCGGTGAACGCCTACGGGCAGAACGTGGTCATCGGCTTCGGCCATGAGATGAATGCCAGCACGTACCCGTGGGGCCACGGCGCCGCCCCGCCGGCCGACTTCGTTGCCGCCTGGCGGTCTATCGTCACCGTGTTCCGCAGCCAGGACGACTACAACGTGACCTGGATGTGGACAATTAATATCAATACCCCGCAGACGGGTCCGATCAGTGACTGGTGGCCCGGCGACAACTTCGTCACCTGGGTCGGCATAGACGGCTACTACTTCAGCCCCACAGGTACCTTCCCGAGCGTCTTCGGCCCCACCATCGCCGACCTAAGAGCTCTCACCGGCAAGCCGATACTGATCTCCGAGACCGCGGCCGACTCTCCGGGGGGCGCGGAGGCCAGGCAGATCCGCGGCCTGTTCGGCGGCATCCGGCGGCGCCAGATACTTGGCTTCATCTGGTACGACGAGGTCGGCCACACCGGGCGGGACTGGCGGCTCGAAGACAACGCGCCCGCGGCGCAGGCATTCCGCAGGGCCGCGAGCGGCTATCGGTAAGCGGCGGGGCGGTTACCTAGCTGTCATCCGGACTGTCGTCCCGACTGTCGTCCCGACCGTCGTCCCGACTGTCGGCGGCTTCGGTCAGGCGCTTCAGCGCTGCCCAGGCGCGGGCCGGATCGTCGGGAGGCTGATCCTGGCTGATGGCCGCCACCCACTCCTTGCCGCTGATGTTCAGCCGTACGCCCTGGACGCCAGAGCCGCGGGCGGAGGTAAGGGCCTGCACGAACTCGACTGGGGGCGCGCTGCTCTCCAGCGCGCTGCCCTCCGGCGCGCTGCCGTCGGGCACGCTCAGCCCAGCTGACTCCACCACTGCGGTGATGAGCTGCCAGAGCGCATCCACGCGCCCGGCGATGCCGACCACGGCGTCGGCCAGCGCGCAGGCTAGCTCGGCCGCCGGCCCGGGATCGCTGTCGGCTAGATCCTGGGTGAGCTGACGGACCCGCTCCAGGTCTGTTGCCTCAGGGCGGCGGCCGGCCACTGCCTTAGGTTCCGTACCGGCGCTCGCTGTCCGCGGAGCGCCCGTCGGGCAGCTTGATGCCCAGCTGGAGGGCAATGGCCGCGAGCAGATCGCGGGCCTCATCCTGATCCATCTCGCGGATGCGCTGCAGGACCTCCCCCCCAGCAGCCGCCCCCGCCGGAACCGCGGTCAGCTCCCGGGCAGCGTCGGCCCGGCCGACCTGCTTCAGCTGGGCAGGAGTCACGCCGACGACGGCTGCCATCCGAGCCAGGGTGGCCGCGGGACCGCGGACCGGCGCGTACACCCCCGCGCTCACTACCTGGTAGCCGCCGGTGATCTGACGCCAGCGGCCTTCGCTGATCCCGGCCCGCCGCGCGGCCTCGCGTGCCGACAGCTGGGCCCGGCGCATGGCATCGGTGATCAGGGCACCCCACGGAGGGGGCTCGGGTCGGTTCGGCATGCAGCCTACCTTCGCATGAACTTCGCACCGTTGTCCACACTCTGACGAATTAGATTGACCGTACGACCGCTGTCTGCCACGTAAAACGCGTCCGAAGAGGAATTGTGCGCAACTTCGCGCGAAGTCTTGACCCTTCGCGCTTTTGCACACTAGGTTGAGTGCCGGAAACCCAGGGCCTAGAAGCCGGGAGGCTTAGGCGTCCTGGTTCCGGGCCGCCAGCAGTAGGGGGGACAGGGACATGGGAGTGATGCTTTCTCTTGACCGGCCGAGGCAGTCACGCGGCCGCAGGCACGGCCAGCACGCCAGGACCGCGGATGATCAGACGTGCGTGGATGCGCTCGCCGCGCTGCTGCGCTATGACGCCTCGGGCGCGGACCGCTGCCTGAGCAGGCTGGCCAGGACGGTGCTGGCCGGGAGGCTGCTTCCCGCGGCGGTGGCCCTCGCCGAGGCGGTGGGGACCGTGCTGACCGAGGATTCCCGGCCGGGCCGGCGGGTGGCCATTGGCTTCACCGCATCTCCGGCCTGCTTAGGCGGCCGGTGCAGGGACCGGGCCGATGGCCCGGGTTGCGAGTCCAGCGCATGCGAGCATGACTGCCACCCCGACCTGAGCCAGGCCGGGCGCGACGGCACTCCTGCCGCCTGACGCGGTTGCGGCCTGCGGCTGTCGCCTGGCGGGGGCGGCAGTCGCAGGCGCAGGCCAGCACACGGCCGCACTGGCCGCACCGGCCGCACCGGCCGCACCGGCTAGCCCGCCGCGCCGCGCCTGCGTAGGATCGTGGCTCGGCAGGGAGGTGCTGCGTGGGCGAGTTCGTGCGGGTAGAGACCGGCGAGTCGGTGGCGACGATCCGGCTGGACCGGCCGCCGATGAATGCGCTGAATGCTCGGGTTCAGCAGGAGATTGCCGAGGCGGCCGCGCAGGTGAGCGCCGACCCGCTCATCCGGGCCGCCGTCATCTACGGCGGCGAGAAGGTCTTCGCCGCGGGAGCTGACATCAAGGAGATGGCCGAGGCCAGCTACGGCCAGATGGCCGCGGATACCCGGCGGCTGCAGGACTCATTCACCGCGGTGGCGAAGATCGGTAAGCCGGTGGTGGCGGCAATCACTGGCTACGCCCTCGGCGGCGGGCTCGAGCTCGCGCTGTGCGCGGATTTCCGGGTCGCGGGCGAGAGCGCCAGGCTCGGGCAGCCCGAGATCCTGCTGGGCGTCATCCCTGGCGCGGGCGGAACCCAGCGGCTGCCGCGCCTGGTCGGGCCGGCCAGGGCTAAGGACATCGTGTTCACGGGGCGCTTCGTCGGCGCGGCCGAGGCTCTGGCCATCGGGCTTGTCGACAAGGTCGTCCCCGACCAGGAGGTGTATCCGGCGGCACTGGCGCTGGTGGCCCGCTATGCAAGCGGCCCGGCGATCGCGCTGCGCGCCGCCAAGCAGGCCATCGACGAGGGCCTGGAGGTGGACCTCGATACCGGGCTGGAGATAGAGCGGCTGAACTTCGCTGGCCTGTTCGCCACCGAGGACCAGCGGGCAGGAATGCGCAGCTTCATCGAGAATGGGCCTGGCAAGGCCACCTTCGCCGGGCGCTGACCGGCGAGCGGTGACGTGCAGTGACGGCAGACACAATCTTCAAGATCAGGATGGCGGGGATATGACCGAGTCGCCCGACAGCCCGTCCCTCGACATGGTCACGGCGGCGCTGCGAGCGGACAGTGCCGACGCCACCATCTACGCCAGGGTGCTCACCGAGTCGCTGGGCGACTCGCTTCCGCCCGGCTGCGTCACGGTCGACCGGGACCGGACGATGTCCGACCGGATGCACGGCCGCCCTGGCGCGGTCACGAAGATCACCGTCCGGCTGGGCGAGCAGGTGATGACGCTCGGCATCCAGCGCGGGGTGCCGGTGGCGGAGGTCTGCCGCGAGGTTCGCGGCGTGGTCCTGTCCCGTCAGCCGGTCCAGGTCGCTCAGTGGGCGGCCGAGCTGGCCAGGGCGCTGCTGACGCACGCGGAGCAGAACGCCGAGGCCGCCAGCGCGCTGCGCCGGCTGGTCGCTGGAAGCTAGGCGCGGGGCCGATGCACCAGGCATACCGGACCGCTCTGGTCACCGGGGCTTCCAGCGGCATCGGCAGGCAGCTGGCCAGGCAGCTTGCCGGCGACGGCTGCGATCTGGTCATCCTGGCCCGCCGCACCGGCCTGCTGGAGGAGCTCGCGGCCGACCTTCGCGCCGCGCACCAGGTCAGCGTGGAAGTCCTGACCGCCGACCTGACCTCGCCAGCCGGCGTCACCGCGGCGCGGGACCGGGTGTCCGACCCGGCCCGGCCGATCGAGCTGCTCGTCAACAACGCCGGCCTCGGCTCCGAGGGGCCGTTCGCCGAGCTGCCGGCCGCCAGCGTCGACGGCCAGGTCAGCCTCAACGTGATGGCGCTCGTCGCGCTGACGCACGCGGTGCTGCCCTCGATGCTGCGCCGCGGGCACGGCGGGGTGCTGAACGTCTCGTCTGTCGCCGGGTTCGTCGCGCTGCCGGGGTCGGCCGTCTACGGGGCGACCAAGGCCTTCGTGACCTCGTTCAGCGAGAGCCTGTACGGGGAGGTCATCGGCCAGGGCGTGCACGTGACCGCGCTGTGCCCCGGCTTTACCCGCACGGAGTCCGGCAGCGCGGCTGACGAAGCCCTGCCGGCCTTCGCCCTGCTGGACGCCAGCCGGGTGGCGCGGGCCGGGCTCGACGCGGTGGCCGCGGGCCGGGTGATCTGCGTGCCGGGGGCCCAGTACAAGGTAGTCGTGCCGCTGGCCAAGCTCGTCCCGCGCCGTGCCATCCGTTCTGTGCTGAAGGCGATGCAGCGTCCGTAACAGTTATTTCCTCCTCTCGTCCGCGGCATGCTGGCCGCTGTCTATCCGTAGGCTATGAGTGCTATGACTGCCCAGGACCGGACGCCGGACAGGCTCGGGCCCTATCGCCTGCTTGAGCGGCTCGGCGAGGGCGGGATGGGCATTGTCTACCTGGCCCGTGATCCCGGTGAGCGCATGGTCGCGGTCAAGGCAATCCGGCCCGGGCTGGCCGCGGACGCGACGGCCCGGCGCCGCCTGGCCCGTGAGGTCGAGACGATGGGCCGGGTGGACAGCCGGTTTGTCGCCGAGGTCATTGACGCGGACGTGGCCAGCGATCCGCCCTACATCGTGACCAGGTACGTGCCGGGCCGCACGCTCGACGACGTCGTCTCGGCGAGCGGCCCGCTCGCCGGGGCCGCGCTGGGCCGGCTGGCCTGCGGGCTCGCCGCTGCCCTGACGGCGGTGCATGCCGCGGGCGTGGTGCACCGAGACCTGAAGCCGGGCAACGTGATGCTGGTGGACGGGGAGCCCGTGGTGATCGACTTCGGGATCGCGCTGCTGCCGGAGACGACCAGGATCACCATGACGGGCATGTTCATGGGCACCCCCGGCTTTCTCGCGCCCGAGGTTATCGAGGGCAAGCAGAGCGGCCCGGCATCGGACGTGCACTCCTGGGGCGCCACGGTGGCATTCGCCGCCACCGGCCGGCCGCCATTCGGGACCGGCTCCTTTGAGACGATCTTCTACCGGATCGTGCACGGGCAGCCTGATCTCGACAGGATTCCGCCGCCGCTGCTCTCGATGGTTGCCCGCGCCCTGGCCAGGGACCCCGCGCACCGGCCGACCGCTGCTGAGCTGGGCGAATGGGCTGCGGGTCTTGCTCCGTCCGCCCTGGTGCCCGGCGTCGCAGCCGCGGCCGGCGCCGTGGTCGCCGTCGCTCCCGGCGCCGTGCGCGGCTCGGTGGGGACCGTGGCGGACCTGCCAGCGGCGGGCGCAGGCTATCCGCCGCGGCGCGAGATGACGCGCCCGCTGGCCGCGGCCGGCGCGGGCGACTTCCGTGACCTGCTTCCCGCGGTCAGGTACGGACAGGCACCACCCCCCGCGGGGGCCGCGCCGGGCACCCGGCCGCCGGCGGCAGCGCAAGCGGCCGGCCAGCCAGCGAGCCCGGTGCCGGGCACACCGCGATCGGCCTGGAGCCCGCTGGTCATCGCTGTCATGGTGGTGGCGATCGCCGTCAGCGTGGCGTTCCCCCTGGCCGGAACGGCTGCCGCGGTCACCGCCCTGATCGCCCTGCGGGCCGGTGACCTGACCGGCCGCCGGATGGCCAGGCGGCGCTCGCGGCAGGGCCGCCGGCCGGGTGACCGGCCGGTCGCCGCGGCGTTCTTCCCGCTGGCTCTGTGCGGGTCGGTGCTGCGCTTCCTGCTGCTCGCGCCGCTGGGACTGCTCGGGGCCGGAGTAGTGGCCGCGATCGCGATCATCGCCGAGCCGACGCATCCGCTGCCGCGTGCGTTCTCGTGCGGTGCCGGGGCGCTGGTCGCCTACTACGGCCTCGGGCCGGGGTCAGGCGGCTGCCGCAGGCCGCTGAGCAAGATCTTCGGTCCCGCCCGGACCTCGATCCGGCAGGTCTGCGTCTTCATCAGCGTTGCCGCTCTGGCCGTCGCGGCGATCGTGCTTGCCCTCTCGGAACCGCCGTTCTACTGGCCGGTGGGCCACCTGAGCGCGCAGCTCGCAGGGCAGCCCGCGCTGCACAGCGTGATAAGCGACATCCGGACGAGCCTGGTCAAGCTGATAGGGCATTCCGGCTTCTGATGCCGGCGCCGACGTCGCTGCCGTTCTCGGCCGAGGGCTCGGCGGGCCGTTCCGAAGGCTGCTCGGCGGCCTGCTCGGTGACTCGCTCGGCGGGCTGCTCGGCAGAGCGTTCGGGGAGCCGATCGGCAGGGCGCCCGGGGAGCCGATCGCCGGCCCGTCCCGCGGGAGGCTCGGTCGGGGGCAGGGGCCTGACCAGGCCGAGTGCCACGACCTCGTTGGCCAGCCGGACCCGCCGGTTCGGGCCCTCCGGGATCCGGAACTTCTGGTAGAGGCGAAGCAGGTGCTGCTTGACAGCGGCCTCGGTCACCACCAGGTCGACCGCTATCTCACGCGCGGTGCCCGGCGCCACGAACGCCTCATCGGACAGGGCTGGCCGGCACAGCGATGTCACGACGTCCAGCTCGCGCCGGGTGAGCTCCGGTACCGCATATCTGCTCAGCTCGACCTCGGCGCCGAGATCCTCGGCGGTGATCCCGCCGACCCGGCAGCGAGCCGAGCCGAACGTCAGCACGTCGCCTTCCTGCAGGACCCGCCGGGCGGCCAGGCGGCCATTGACCCTGGTGCCGTTGCGCGATAACCCGAGATCGGTGACGTAGACATAGTGCCCGCGACGGACGATCTCGGCATGCAGCCCGGACACGCTCGGATCGTCCAGACGCACGTCGACGCAGCTGCCGCGCCCGACGGTCGTCACATCACGGCTCAGCGGCAGGACGTCGCCGCTGTCCTCGATCCGGATGTAGGGGCCCTCCATGACCGTTTCTCCCGCCTGTCTTAGCAGCCACCGATGTCTTACTGTCCAGCTACCCTGTGAACCGGGGTTCCTACCCTGTTTGTCGTACCTTTGCCGTCGCAGCGTGACGCCGCAGCGTGACGCCGCAGCGATGCTCCGCCTGCCGGGCATAGAGCTGAGCCGACCACTTCGGCTGACGCCGCAGTGCGCAAGTACACTGCCGAGCGAGCCGTCCGGAAGGAAGACATATGGCCGAAAAGTCGTCCAGGGGACTGGCCGATGCCGTTGCCGCGTCCACCGCGCTGAGTGACATAGACGGCCGCGCTGGCCGCCTGTCCTACCGTGGCTATGACATCAGCCAGCTCGCCGGCGCCGCGACCTTCGAGGAGATCGCTTACCTGCTGCAGCGGGGATCCGCGCCGGGCCGGGCCGAGCTGGACAGCTACCGGGCCGAGATGACGGCCGGCCGCGTCACCGGCAAGCTGGTCACGTCCTGCCTGCCGGAGGTGGCGCGCGGCCAGGGCCCGATGGAGGCGCTGCGCACGCTAGTCTCGCTGGCCAGCGCCGGCGACCCGGACTCCGAATCCAACGACCCGCAGCCCAACCTCCGCAAGGCGGCCAGGCTCACCGCCCAGCAGCCGGTCCTGGTGGCCGCCTATGAAGCCGTGCGCAAGGGACGGCAGGGCAGCGATCCCGATCCCGGTCTCGGCCTGGCCGCCAATTTCCTGCTCCAGATCACCGGTACCCGCCCGTCACAGCGCGAGGCGGAGATCTTCGACACCTGCCTGGTGCTGCACGCCGATCACACGATGAACGCGTCCACGTTCGCCGCCAGAGTCTGCGCGGCGACTCTCTCGGACATGCACTCGGCGGTGGTGGCGGCGCTCGGCACGCTCAAGGGACCGCTGCACGGGGGCGCGAACGAGCAGGTGATGCGCGGGCTCGAGGCGATCAGGAACGGCGCTGACGGCGACCTGGAGCAGGCCGTGAGCACCCGGGTGACCGCCCGCCTGCGGCAGGGCGAGAAGCTTATGGGCTTCGGGCACCGGGTCTATAAGACCGAGGACCCGCGGGCCGCGCACCTGCGGCGGATGTCCGCCGAGCTTGGCGCCGCGTCCGGGGACGACACCTACTACCGGATGTCGCGCCGGATGGAGGAGGTGGTCCTCGCCGAGAAGGGCCTCTACCCGAACGTCGACTTCTACGCCGCCACCGTGTACCACTACCTGCGCATTCCCACGGACCTGTTCACGCCGGTCTTCTCGGTGAGCCGGATGGCCGGGTGGACGGCGCACGTCATCGAACAGCATGCCGACAACAGGCTGATCAGGCCGGACAGCGAGTACATCGGCGAGAGCGACCTCACCTGGATCCCGCTGGAAGCGCGGTGAGGCACGCAGCGCGCCCGCCGGCCGGCCGCCGCAGAAGGCGCGACAGGTCAGCGGGCCTGCGGGCGCGGGCCCGCGAGGCAGACGTCGGGCCGGCCGGCTCCGGCGACCCGGGCCGTCGGTGGCTCGGGCAGCTGCCGTACCTGATCGTGCTGTGCGGGACCGGGCTCAGCCTGCTGACCATGCGGCAGGGCGAGCAGGATGTGCGGAGCGGTACGTTGGAGCTGGCAGGCGTGCTGCTCGTCGCGGCCTTGGCCAGGCTGCTGCTGCCGGAGCGCAGGGTGGGCTTGCTCGGGTCGAGGCGGCGGCTGGCGGACGTGGTGGCTCTGGCCGTCCTCGGACTCGGCCTGCTGACTGCGGGGCTGGTCTTTCCGGCCCCGGCTTGACCCGGAGATGGCCCCGCTCAGTCTCGGCCGGGCTGGGCACGCTCCGGCCTGGCCGGCTCCGGGCCGTACGACCCTGGGCAGGCCGATGCCCAGGTGAGATCCGCCAGCAATGGCGCAGGCGCGATGAAGGGACAGCACCAACATGCTCAAGATCAAGGTAGAGAATCCTGTCGTCGAACTGGATGGCGACGAGATGACGCGGATTATCTGGCAGTTCATCAAGGACCAGCTGATCCTGCCCTACCTGGACATCGACCTGAAGTACTACGACCTGTCCATGCAGAACCGCGATGCCACCGATGACCAGGTCACTGTCGATGCCGCGCACGCCATCAAGCAGTACGGGGTGGGCGTCAAGTGCGCCACGATCACGCCCGACGAGGACCGGGTGGCCGAGTTCGGGCTGAAGCGGATGTGGCGCTCGCCCAACGGCACCATCCGCAACATCCTGGGCGGCGTGGTGTTCCGGGAGCCCATTGTCATCTCCAGCATCCCCCGCTTCGTTCCCGGCTGGACCAAGCCGATCATCATCGGCCGCCATGCCCACGGCGACCAGTACCGCGCTACCGACTTTGTCGTTCCCGGCCCCGGTACGGTGACGCTCACGTTCCGGCCCGACGACGGGACCGGCGAGCCGATCGAGCGGGAGGTCGCGCGGTTCCCCGGCGGCGGCGTGGTGATGGGCATGTACAACTTCGATGACTCGATCCGCGACTTCGCCAGGGCGACGATGCGCTATGCCCTGGATCAGGGCTACCCGCTGTACCTGTCCACCAAGAACACGATCCTGAAGGCCTATGACGGCCGGTTCAAGGACATCTTCGCCGAGGTCTTCGAGTCCGAGTTCAAGGCCGAGTTCGAGGCGGCCGGGATCATCTACGAGCACCGGCTGATCGATGACATGGTCGCCCAGGTGATCAAGGGCGACGGCGGCCTGGTGTGGGCGTTGAAGAACTACGACGGTGACGTCCAGTCCGACGTCGTGGCGCAGGGATTCGGCTCGCTCGGACTGATGAGCAGCGTGCTCATGACGCCGGACGGCTCGTGCGTCGAGGCCGAGGCCGCGCACGGGACGGTGACCCGGCACTACCGGCAGCACCAGCAGGGCAAGCCGACATCCACCAACCCGATCGCGTCCATCTTCGCCTGGACCAGGGGGCTGGCACACCGCGGCAAGCTGGACGGCACGCCCGAGGTGACCGCGTTCGCCGACACGCTGGAGCGGGTCTGCATCGAGACCGTGGAGAGCGGCAAAATGACCAAGGACCTGGCCCTGCTCGTCGGCAGCCAGTCGCCCTTCCTGACCACCGAGGACTTCCTCGCGGCGCTGGATGCGAACCTGCGCGCCGCGATGGCCGGGTCCTGACGAACCAGCACGCAGAAGGGGATCACCTTAAAATGGCCCGCACAGGCAAGGTAACCGTCGTCGGGGCCGGGTTCTACGGCTCGACCACCGCGCAGCGGCTCGCCGAGTACGACATCTTCGACGAGGTGGTGCTAACCGACATCGTCGAGGGCAAGCCCGAGGGCCTCGCGCTCGACATGAACCAGTCGCGGCCGGTCGAGGGCTTCGAGACCAAGGTCACCGGGCAGACCACGGGATCAGCCGGCGAGGGATACGAGGCGATCGCCGGCTCGGGGATCGTGCTGATCACCGCCGGGCTGCCACGCAAGCCGGGCATGAGCCGGATGGACCTGATCGGGGTCAACGCCAAGATCGTCCGGAGCGTGACCGAGCAGGTGGTCAAGCATGCGCCGGAGACGGTGCTGATCGTCGTGTCCAACCCGCTGGACGAGATGACCGCGCTGGCCGCGAAGGTCTCCGGGTTCCCGGCCCACCGGGTCATGGGCCAGGCAGGCATGCTGGACACGGCGAGATTCAGCTACTTCGTGGCCGAGCGCCTGGGCGTGCCCGTCTCGTCGGTGCGCACGCTCACCCTGGGCTCGCACGGCGACACGATGGTGCCTGTCCCCTCCGCCTGCTCGGTCGATGGCCGCCCGCTGGCCGACCTGCTATCGGCCGCGGAGATCGAGGCGCTGGTCGAGCGGACTCGCGGCGGCGGCGCGGAGATTGTCGGCCTGCTGAAGACCGGCTCGGCCTACTACGCGCCATCGGCGGCCGCGGCCAGGATGGCGCGGGCGGTGGCGCAGGACTCCGGCTCAGTCCTGCCGGTCTGCGCGTGGGTGGACGGCCAGTACGGCATCTCGGGCGTCTACCTGGGCGTCGAGGCAGAGATCGGCTCGTCCGGGATCAGGAAGATCGTGGAGCGGGACCTGACGGCACCGGAGCTTGCGGACCTGCGGGCTGCAGCGCAGGCCGTCCGGGCCAAGCAGGCCGACGTCGCCAGCCTCTGAGCCGGCGGCTGCTCAGCCGGCGGCGAGCCTGCGCAGCGCGAGCTCGGCGTAGAGCGCCGTGCCGTCGGCAAGCGCCCCGTCGTCGAACACCGCCTCCGCTGAATGGTTGAAGGGCGCGGTCGCCGGATCTGCTCCCGGCGTGCAGGCCCCCAGCATGACGAAGGCGCCCGGCACCTGCTGGAGCACGAACGAGAAGTCCTCCGAGCCGGTCAGCGGGTTCTGGGCGGCCACAAATCGCTGGCCGCCGAACAGGGCGGCGATCGTCTCCTCGGCGAACTTCAGCTCGGCTGCGTCGTTAACCGTCACCGGGTACCCGTCCACATAGTCGGCGGTCGCCGTGAGCCCGTGCGCGGAGGCGACATCGGCGACCAGGCGCACGGCCGAGTCCTTCACGGCCGCGCGCGCCGCTGGCGAGAACGACCGCACCGTGGCCACGAACCTTGCCTCGTCGGGAATGACATTGTCCGCGGTGCCCGCATGGAAGGTGCCGACGGTGATCACAACCGGGTCGAACACGTCGAACCGCCGGGTGACCATCGTCTGCAGGGCCGTCACGATCTCGCAGGCGGCCGGGATCGGATCGGCCGCGTGATGGGGCTGCGAGGCATGCCCGCCCCGGCCGCGGACGGTGACGTGCAGCGTGTCGGAGGCGGCCATCATGGTGCCCGCCCTGCTGCTGGCGACGCCCAGGGACAGCTCGGCGGAGGCGACATGCAATGCGAACGCGGCGACGGGACGTGCCCCGGCGGCATCCAGCACGCCTTCGGCGATCATCTGGCTGGCCCCGCCGAAGCCCTCCTCGCCGGGCTGGAACATGAAGATCACGTTGCCGGCCAGCTCGGCCTTTCGGGCGGACAGCAGCCGCGCTGCTCCGGCCAGCATGGCGGTGTGCAGGTCATGCCCGCACGCGTGCATGGCCCCGTCGACCTGCGAGGCGTACGGGACGCCGGTGCGCTCGGTCACCGGGAGAGCGTCCATGTCGCCGCGCAGCAGCACCGTGGATCCCGGACGGCCGCCGCGCAGTACCGCGGTCACCGCGCTGAGCGACGTGCCGCGGGTGATCTCCAGCGGCAGCCCCTCCAGCGCCGCCAGTACCTTGCTCTGAGTCCGGGGCAGGTCCAGCCCGACCTCCGGGTCACGGTGGATAGCGTGCCGCAGCTCCGCGATCTCGCCGGAGATCGCGACGGCATCGCCATGTACCCCAGCCACCATGGGTGTCTCCGTTTCTCTGTCGTACCGGGATCTCGCTGTCGCAGCGAGAGCATCCGCCTATGTCCCAGGATCGCATGCGGGTGATCGCGGGGCGGGGCGCCGGGCTCGCCTGCCGCGGCCGGGACTGCTTAGACTGTGCGGACACCGCGCGGTTGCGCGGTGCCTGCCGCGGCCGGTGGCATCACGCACAGGCAGCCATCGCGCCCGGCCGACTGCCAAGGTCAGGGATCCGGACGTGAATGGCGTCGTCCTGGACATACTCATCGTCCTGGTCATAGTTCTCGTTGGCGGCTTCTTCGCGGCTGCCGAGATGGCACTGGTCTCGCTGCGCGAGGGCCAGGTGCGTGCGCTGGCCAAGCGCGGCAGGCGCGGTCAGCGGGCCGCGCGGCTCGCCCAGGACCCCAACAGGTTCCTGTCTGCCGTGCAGATCGGCGTGACGCTGGCGACCCTGCTGTCGGGCGCGCTGGGCGCCGCCACCCTGGGCGCCGACCTGAGGGGCGAGCTTGACCGGCACATGTCGGCTGCCGTCGCCTCTGTCGCCTCGATCGCGGTCGTCACGCTGTCGATCTCGTTCTTCACGCTGGTCTTCGGCGAGCTGGCGCCCAAGCGAATCGCGCTGCAGCGCTCCGAGCGGGTATCCCTGGCGGCGGCGCCGCTGCTGGACCGGCTCGCCACCCTCGCGCGCCCCCTGGTCTGGCTGCTGTCCAGGTCGACGAATATCGTCGTCCGCCTGCTCGGCGGCGACCCGACGGCGGGGCGGGGAGTGATGACCGACGAGGAACTGCGTGACATGGTGGCCGGGCACCAGGCCCTGTCCGCCGACGAACGGCAGATCGTCGCCGAGGTGTTCGACGCGGGCAAGCGCCAGATCCGCGAGGTCCTCGTGCCCCGGACGGAGGTCGAGTTCCTGCCCGCGGTGATGTCGCTGGCCGATGCCGCGGCCATCGTCGCGGCCGCGCCGCACTCACGTTTCCCGGTGTACCAGGAGTCCTACGACGATGTGATCGGCTTCGTGCACGTGCGCGACCTGCTGGGCCCCGGCTCCGGGGACGGATCGCGCCGGGTCGGCGAGGTATGCAGGACGGTGAAGCTGCTGCCGATGAGCAAGACCGTGCTGTCCGCGCTCTCCGAGATGCGCAAGGACCGGTCGCACCTGGCGATCGTGATGGACGAGTACGGCGGCACCGCGGGCATTGTCACGCTGGAGGACCTGGTCGAGGAGCTGATCGGCGACATTCAGGACGAGTACGACATCGAGGAGCCGCAGCCCACGCAGTTGCACGGCGGCGAGCTCGAGGTCGACGGCCTGCTGAACCTGGATGACTTTGCCGATCAGACCGGAGTCGAGCTGCCCGAGGGGCCGTATGAGACGGTGGCCGGCTTCGTGCTCGCGGCGCTCGGTCATCTGCCGAGCGACGGCGAGTCGGCCGAGATCGCCGGGCGCAAGCTCACCGTGACACAGCTGGACGGCCGCCGTATCGCCCGGGTACGGGTCGGCCAGCCCGCGCCCGTTCCGGCGCCTGCGCCCGCGCCGGCCGGAGCGCAGCAGGAGCCGGGCGCGGCCGCCCACTAGACTAGGCGGCCTGTTGCCGTGGTGATCGCTGCCGCGCGATGCCCAGCGCCGGAACCTCAGCGGCCGGGACTGCGGCCGGGCCGCGGCGTCTACCTTCGGAAAGGCGGCGCGGTGCACACATCTGCCGATCCTGGCCACGACCCTGGTGGCGCCGGCCACGCTGACGGCTCGGGCACCGTGCTGGTCGTGGATTTCGGTGCACAGTACGCGCAGCTGATCGCCCGGAGAGTCCGCGAGTGCCATGTGTACTCGCAGATCGTCCCGAGCACGATGCCGGCGCGGCAGATGCTCGCCGGGCGCCCGCGGGCGATCATCCTGTCGGGCGGGCCGGCCTCGGTGTACGCCACGGGGGCGCCGCCCGCGCCGCCCGGGCTGCTGGCGGCTGGCGTGCCTGTCCTCGGGATCTGCTACGGCTTCCAGCTGATGGTGGCCGATCTGGGCGGCGTGGTCGAGCGCACCGGCGGCGGCGAGTACGGTGCCGCCGCGCTCGAGGTCATCGCACCAGGCGGCGCACTGCTCGGCGGCCTTCCCGCCCGCCAGCAGGTCTGGATGTCACACGGGGATACCTGCGCGACCGCCCCGCCGGGCTTCGCCGTCACCGGCCGGACACCGGGCACGCCGGTGGCCGCCGCCGAGGACCCCGCCAGGGGCCTGTTCGGCGTCCAGTTCCACCCGGAGGTGCTGCATACCGAGCACGGGATGGAGATCCTGCGCCGGTTCCTGGCCGCCGCGGGCTGCCAGCCCGCCTGGACCATGCGCAGCGTGATCGACGAGCAGGCCGAGCGGATCCGCGCCCAGGTGGGCGATGGCCGCGCGATCTGCGGCCTGTCCGGCGGCGTGGACTCGGCGGTCGCTGCCGCGCTCGTCCAGCGTGCCATCGGGTCCGCCCTCAGATGCGTGTTCGTCGATCATGGCCTGCTGCGCAAGGGCGAGGCGGAGCAGGTCGAGAAGGATTTCGTCGCCGCGACCGGAGTCGATCTCAAGGTGGTGGACGCCCGCGCGGGCTTCATCACGGCCCTGGCCGGGATTACCGATCCGGAGGAGAAACGCAAAATCATCGGCCGCGAGTTCATCCGGAGCTTCGAGCAGGCGGCCCGCGAGATCACCGCTGACGCGGGCCGGCCCGGCGGCCCGGTGAACTTCCTGGTGCAGGGCACGCTGTACCCCGACGTGGTGGAGTCCGGCGGCGGCACGGGAACGGCGAGCATCAAGTCGCATCACAACGTGGGCGGGCTTCCGGACGACATGGAATTCGAGCTGGTGGAACCGCTGCGGGCGCTGTTCAAGGACGAGGTGCGCCAGGTCGGGCTCGAGCTCGGGCTGCCGCCGGAGATTGTCTGGCGCCAGCCTTTCCCCGGGCCCGGCCTGGGCATCCGGATCGTCGGCGAGGTGACCCCCGAGCGGCTGCGCATCGTCCGTGACGCCGACGCCATCGCCCGCGAGGAGCTGTCCAGGGCCGGCCTTGACCGCCAGATCTGGCAGTGCCCCGTCGTACTGCTCGCCGACGTGCGCTCGGTCGGAGTGCAGGGCGACGGCCGCAGCTACGGTTACCCGGTCGTGCTCCGGCCGGTGACCAGCGAGGACGCGATGACAGCCGACTGGGCCCGGCTGAGCGACGACGTCCTGGCGACGATCTCCACCCGGATCACCAACGAGGTACCCGAGATCAACCGCGTCGTGCTCGACGTGACCAGCAAGCCACCGGCCACCATCGAATGGGAATAGCCAAGACCGCAGGCATAACGCACCCGTCCGCGCGTTCCTGGCGCAGCGGCCGTTCACCGTCGAGGTGCTGCCGTCCCGGCTCGTGGCCGGGCTTCTGCCTGACTGACCTGCTGGATCCGCCATGCGCAGCGGCCAGCACTGACCTGCTCTGGTACTGCGCTGGGTCAGGTGATCCGTGCGCGCTCGGCCCGCAGGCCCCGGTAGGAGCCGTCCTCGGCGATCTGCCTGAGCCGGTCGAGCGCGTCCCAGACATCAGTGAACCGGGTGGTGATCGGCGCCGGGCCGAGCCGGAGGCGCTCGGGCGTCCGGTAGTCCCCGATCACTTTGGCCAGGATCAGCGCCTGGCTGATCGGCCACGCGTCCGGGTGGCGCAGGGTGACGTGCGCGCCGCGCCGCGCGTGGTCCCGCGGGGAGGCCAGCGCGAAGCCCAGCGGCGTGAGCCACTCATCGGCCAGGCCGATGAGGTAGCTGGTCAGCGCGACGCCCTTGGCGCGCAGCCGCCGCATCCCGGCCTCGCCGAGCAGAGCGGCGCCCTCCTGCACCGCGGCGGTCCCGATGATCTGCGGCGTTCCGGTCAGGAACGCATCGATGCCAGGCGCCGGGTCGTAGCCGGGGCCCATCGCGAACTGCTCGCGCTGCCCGAACCAGCCCCAGACCGGCTGCCGCAGCCGCTCCTGCAGTTCGCGGCGCACGTAGAGGAACGCCGGCGCGCCGGGCCCCGCGTTGAGGTACTTATAGGTGCAGCCGATCGCCAGGTCAGCACCGGCCGCGTCCAGCTCGACCGGCACCGCGCCCGCCGAGTGGCACAGGTCCCACAGTGCGAGCGCGCCCGCCTGGTGCACGATCTGCGTGATCCTCGCCATGTCGGCTAGCGCGCCGCTGCGGTAGGCCACATGCGAGAGGCTGACCAGCGCGGTGCGGGAGTCGACGGCTGCCCGCAGAGCGTTCTCGCTGAGTCCCTCGTCCATGTCGGTGTGGATCATGCGCAGCTCGCAGCCGCGCTGCGCGGCGATGCCCTCCAGGACGTATCGGTCGGTAGGGAAGTTGTCGTCATCGGTCACGATGACGTCCCGGCCGTCCCTGGCGTCCAGCGCGGCGCAGGCCAGCTTGTACAGGTTGATCGTGGTGGAGTCGCACACGGCCACCTGGCCGGGCGCTGCACCGAGCAGATGCTCGCCGACCGCGTCGCCGGCCTGTCGTGGCAGCTCGATCCACTGCGCCCAGGACCGGACAAGCCCGGCGCCCCACTCCTGGCGGACTACCTCGGCTATGCGCGCCTGAGTCGCGATCGGCAGCGGCCCGAGCGAGTTTCCGTCCAGGTAGATCAGTGACTCATCATCGGCGACGAAACGCTCACGAAAGCCGGCCAGCGGATCCGCCGCATCCAGCTGCACCGCGTGAGAGCGTTCTGGCCGGAAGGTCATCACCTGTCAACCTTAACCGGCGCGACTGGAGCCGCGGCGGCGCGAGGGCTCAGCGGCGCAGCCGGCGCCGCGGGGCGCTAGCCGTGCTTGCGCCGCCGCCGGGACCTGATGCCGAGCGCGAGGAGGGCAGCCGCCGCGAGGCCTGCCAGGACCGGGATGGCCCGCTTGAGCACCGGCATGCCCGCCACGCTGATCAGGTTGATGGCGTCGTCATCCGGCTTCCGGAATGGCGCGCTGGCCGCGGGGGGCTGCGAGATCCCGGCGTCGGGCGCCGTGGCAGCTGCGGTCGTCGTTGCGTCGGGTGCCGTCTGGGTGCCGTTGGCGCTGGCTGGTGACTCGCCCAGGGACAGCCCGCGCTCGGCGAGCTTCTGCCGGATCTCCTCGACCGACGCCCGGCCGATGTTCTCGATGGCCAGCAGGTCCTGCGGAGTGCGGGCGACCAGCTCGCCGACGGTGTGCACGCCCTCGCGCCGAAGACTGTTGTAGGACCGAAGCGGCAGGTGGAGCTCCTCCAGCGGCAGCGCTAGCGCGCTCTGCGGGTCGTCGCCGACCACCGCTTCAGCCGGGTCCGCGACCGGGTCCGCGACCGTGTCTGCCGGGTCCGCGACCGTGTCTGCCGGGTCCGCGACCGTGTCTGCCGGGTCCGCGACCGTGTCTGCCGGGTCCGCGGCAGGGGCTGCGTCCGGGTCGGGAGCGCTGAGCATCTCGGCCAGATTGGCAGCGAAGATCCCGATCAGCTTCCCGCTGACCTCGGACATCACGCCCCGGCCGAACTGGGCGGGCTTGCCGGTCACGTTCAGGTTCGTGTGCACCGTCACGTGAGTCTCGGCGCCGTGATCTTCCAGTACGGAGCGCACCGATGCCGAGGCCGTGCCCGAGCCGCGGGTCTCCTTTCCCGAGGCCTCGAGGGTCACCACGCCAGCCTCGGCATCCCGCTCGGTGAAGCGCGCGGTGCCCGCGTACGTCATCGCGATCGGGCCGACCTTGACCTTGATCCGGCCTTTGATCTCGTCGCCGTCCACGGAGTCGAGGGAGGCGCCTGGCATGCAGGGCGCCACCCTCTCCACGTCCAGCAGCACTTCCCACGCCCGCTCCCGAGGGACCGGGACGGTGAACGAGTGCTCCAGTTCCATCTGTTCAGACTCCTGCCGCTGCTGCGAGTGCCCGGCCGGTCAGCACCCGCGCGAGGTGGCGCCGGTAGTCAGGCGCTCCGTGCAGGTCGGCCGGTGGCTCTGTTCCCTCATCCGCACTGGCCGCGGCCGCCCGCAGTGCGTCGCGGCTGGCTTGCGCTCCGGCCGCGGCGCTCTCGGCTGCCGTTGCCCGGACGGGAACGGGGCCCATGTTGGTCAGACCGATCCTAGCCTCGGCGACGGTGCCGTTCGAGCGCCGGGCCAGCGCGGCCACGCCGACGGTCGCCCAGGCCTGGGCCGTCCGGTGGAATTTCTCGTAACGATAGCCCCAGTCCGATCCCAGCTTGGGTACCCGGATACCGGTCAGGATCTCGGCCGGGCCAAGCGCGGAGGTCAGGTAGTCGACGAAGAAGTCCCGTGCCGCGATCTCGCGCTCGCCGCCTGGCCCGCGCGCGATCATCGTCACCTCCAGCGCCAGCGCGACCGCGGGCAGATCGCCGGCCGGGTCCGCGTGCGCGAGCGCGCCGCCTAGCGTGCCGCGGTGCCGGACAGCGGGGTCAGCTATCGTGCTGGTGGCCTGCGCCAGCAGCCCGCAGTGCTCGGCGACGAGCGGATCGTGCACCAGCTGGTAATGCGTGGTCCGGGCGCCGATGAGCAGACTATCGCCGGCGTCGGCCACGCCGCGCAGCTCGTCCAGCCCGCCGACATCGACCAGCAGGTCCGGATAGGCCAGCCGGAGCCGCAGCAGCGGCAGCAGGCTCTGCCCGCCTGCGATGATCTTCGCGTCATCACCGCCGTCCGCCAGCGCCCGCACCGCGTCGGCGACCGAGCCGGGGCGGACGTACTCGAACTTTGCCGGGATCATGCTGCCCCTCCGGTCTGCTGTGCCTCATCGCTGCCCGAAACCATGCCCTGCGGGCTGTTGCCCTGGGTCATGTCGCTCTGCCGGGCCTCGTGCTGCTGTGCCGCGCTGCCCTGCTCGCCGCCCCGAGCAGTCTGGATCGCGCGCCAGACGCGCTCGGGGGTGCACGGCATGGTGATGTCCCTGATTCCGAGCGGGCGGAGCGCGTCGACGATCGAGTTCACGACCGCCGGAGTGGAGGCGATGGTGCCTGCCTCGCCGACGCCCTTGACGCCCAGCCGGTTGGCGGCCGGGCTCTCGGTCCGGCTGGTGACGTAGGACGGCAGGTCCGCCGCTGACGGCACCAGGTAGTCGGCGAGCGTCGTGGTGACCAGGTTGCCCGCGTCGTCGTAGACCCCCTCCTCGTACAGGGCCTGCGCGATGCCCTGGGCGAGGCCGCCGTGCACCTGGCCCTCGACGATCAGCGGGTTGACCGCCAGCCCGATGTCGTCCACCGCTACATAGGAGCGGATCTTGACGAAGCCGGTCTCGGTGTCGACCTCCGTCGCGCACAGGTGCGTGCCGTGCGGGAACGAGAAGTTGTCCGGGTCGTAGGTGGCATCGGCGTCGATCGTCGGCTCGATGCCTTCCGGCAGGTCGTGCGCGAAGAAGGTAGCCAGGGCGATCTCCTGGATGGTCTTCGTCGCGCCCGCTCCGCTGCGGGCAGTGAACACGCCCCCCTCGAAGTCGACGTCCTCCGGCGGGGCCTCGAGCAGCGCGGACGCGATGGCCTTGGCCTTCTCGATGACCTTGTCGCAGGCCGAGACCAGGGCCATCCCGCCGACGGCCAGCGACCGGGAACCGTAGGTGTCCATGCCCTTGGGCGACACCTGGGTGTCGCCGTGCAGCACCCGGATGTCCTCGAACGGCACTCCGAGCTGGTCCGCGACGATCTGGCTCCACGCGGTCTCGTGCCCCTGCCCGTGTGCGCTCGATCCGGTCACTACCTCGACCTTGCCGCTCGGCAGCATCCGGATCGACGCCTGCTCCCAGCCGCCCGCGCCGTAGGCGAGGGAGCCGAGGACGCGGGACGGGGCCAGCCCGCACATCTCGGTGAAGGTCGAGATCCCGATGCCCAGCTGGACGGGGTCGCCGCTGGCCCGCCGCTGCTCCTGCTCCTGGCGCAGCGCGTCGTAGTCGAACAGCTCGCGGGCCTTGGCCGTGGCGGCCTCGTAGTTACCTGAGTCGTAGGTCAGGCCGCAGATAGTCGTGTAGGGGAACTCCTCGTGCCTGATCCAGTTCCGCGCCCGCAGCTCCAGCGGCTCGATGCCGAGCTCGGCCGCCAGTTCGTCCACGATCCGCTCGATCGCGAACGTCGCCTCCGGCCTGCCCGCGCCACGGTAGGCGTCGGTCGGCATCTTGGTGGTGAAGATCCCGGTGCAGCGGAACGAGTACGCGTCCATCTTGTAGATGCTGGGGTACATGAAGGCGCCGAGCAGCGGGATTCCGGGCGTGACCAGCATGAGGTAGGCGCCCATATCGGCGAGCAGGTCCACCGACAGCCCGCGGATCTTCCCGTCGCTGTCGGCGGCGATCCTGATCCGCTGCCACTGGTCGCGGCCGTGGTGCACGGTCATGTTGCCCTCGCTGCGGGACTCGGTCCACTTGACCGCCTTGCCGAGCCTGCGGGCGACGAGCATCGTGAGAACTTCCTCGGCCGTGACCTGCAGCTTCGAGCCGAAGCCGCCGCCGACGTCGGGCGCGATGACCCGGATGTTCTGCTCCGGGATGCCGGTCACCAGGGCGAGCATGAGCCGCAGGACGTGCGGGATCTGGGTGGATGACCAGAGCGTGACCTCGTCGCCCACCGGGGAGCAGACCACCGCACGGGGTTCCATCGCGCTCGGGATCAGCCGCTGCTGGCGGTAATTGCGCTCGAGCACGACCGGCGCGTCGCGGAAGGCCGCGTCCAGGTCCCCGTTGGCGAAGACCCACTCGAAGCTCTTGTTGCCCGCCTCGTGCACCTTCGGCGAGCCTTCGTCCAGCGCCGTCCGGATGTCGAGCACCGGCTCCAGCGGCTCGTAGTCGATCTCGATGGAGTTCAGCGCGTCGGCAGCGGCGTACCGGTCACGGGCGATCACGCACGCCACGGCCTCGCCGACATAGCGGACCTCATCGACGGCCATCGGCGGATGGGCGGGAATGACGATGTCGGGCGTGACCGGCCACGCGCAGGGCAGGCTGCCCTGCTCGGCGGCGAAGTCCGCGCCGGCATAGGCGGCGATCACGCCGGGCGCGCCGCGGGCCGCGCTGACATCCACCCTGGTGATCTTCGCGTGCGCGAACGGGCTGCGCAGGAACGCCATGTGCAGCATGCCGGGCAGGGATATGTTGTCCGTCCAGTTGGCCTGGCCGGTAATGAGCTTGGCGTCTTCCTTGCGAAGGCGCGACTTGCCGAGCTCGGCCAGGGGCGCTTGCGTCTGCGCGGTCATTGGCTGGCTCCCGCCTCGGCAGCGCGCCGGACGGCGCGGACGATGTTCTCGTAGCCGGTGCACCGGCAGAGGTTGCCCTCCAGGCCGTCGCGGATCTCGTCGTTGGTCGGGTGCGGGTTGTCGCGGAGCAGGTCGGCCGCCGCCAGGATCATGCCCGGAGTGCAGTAGCCGCACTGCAGCGCATGCTCCTCGTGGAAGGCCTGCTGCAGCGGATGCAGCCCGCCATTGGCGAGGCCCTCGATGGTGGTGATCTCGGCTCCGTCGGCCTGTACGGCCAGGACCGAGCAGCTTTTCACGGATACACCGTCCATCAGCACGGTGCATGCACCGCAGTTAGAGGTGTCGCACCCGATGGGGGTACCGGTCTTCCCGACGACCTCCCTCAGGTAGTGGACGAGCAGCAGCCGGGGTTCTACGTGGTCGACGTAGCTGACTCCGTCGACCATCACGGTAATTTGGGTCATGCGCGAGCTCCTCCAGAGGACGGCGGTTGCGCCTGATGCCAACCTAGGGCTGCCAGCCCCGCCGCACCAGCCCCTCGATCAGCCTGGTCCTCAGCCGAACCAGCCGTGCCCGCAGCCGGCTGTCCTGGCGCCCGATCAGGGACTCGAGACTCGCTATGCCTGCTGCATGTCGCAGGTAACGATCGCTATGGCGATGCGCAGCCGCTGTGCGCTCACCCCGGCATCAGGGACGCCGGGGCCAGCCGTTGCTCACCCGGCAGCGGGGGACGCCGGGGCCAGGCGTTGCTCACCCGGCAGCAGGGGACGCCGGGGCCAGCCGTTACCGAGTCGACGCCGGCGTGGCCGGCGCTCAGCCGGTATCCAGAACCTGGAACGCCTCGGCCAGGCGACCCTCGGGCAGGCCGCCCTGCGCGGCCGCGCGAGCCAGCCAGCCGCGCAGGAAGTCCTCGAGGCCCTCCCGGTCGCCGACCTGGCTCTCATGCGCGCGCAGCGCGGCGATCTTGCGCGGGAATGTCGCCGTGATGTCCACGTAATGGTTGGGCGTGGGGCTCCCGGCAATCCACACTTCCCGTGCGGTCCAGGCCTGGAGCCCCTCGTCCGCGAGGAGGTCGGGGAACGCGAACGGGTTGCGGGCATCGGGGTAGACCGCATCGAGGGTGGCGGAGCCGACCGCGCGGTGATCGGGATGGCTGCTGCCGGTCCGCGCGTAGTTGCGGTCGGGGGACGGGGAAATCACCCGGTCGGGCCGGACCTGCCTGATCACCCGAGCCAGGGCCTTGCGCAGCCCGATCGTGGCTTCCACCTGGCCGTCGGGGTAGCCGAGGAACCGGACATCATGCACGCCGACCTGTTTGGCCGCCGCCGTCTGCTCAACGCGCCGCAGGGCCGACATGTCGCTGCGCGATATCGACGGGTCGCTGCCGCCCGCGTCGCCGTCGGTGACCACGCAGTAGGTGACCTCGATGCCTGCTTGCGTCCAGCGGGCGACCGTGCCCGCGGCACCGAAGTCCACGTCGTCAGGGTGAGCGGTAATGACCAGGATGCGGCTGATCTCGGTGTCGTCTAGCACCTCATGATCCTACGGCCTGCGCCGCGAGGCTCGGCGGCGCCGACGGCCTGACCCTGTCGATGTGCCATCGAGCGGGTCGGGTGCCGCTCGGAGGGACATCGACAGGGTTGCCGAGGGGTGGTGCCGTCAGTCCAGGGACGACATCACGTGCTTGACCCTGGTGTAGTCCTCGAACCCGTACATCGACAGGTCCTTGCCGTAGCCGGAGCTCTTGAACCCGCCGTGCGGCATCTCGGCGACCAGCGGTATGTGCGTGTTGATCCAGACGCAGCCGAAGTCCAGCCGCCTGGCCATCCGCATCGCCCGGCCGTGATCGGAGGTCCAGACCGACGAGGCGAGCCCGTAGTCGGTGCCGTTGGCCCAGCGCAGCGCCTCGTCCTCGTCGCTGAACCGCTGCACGGTGATGACCGGGCCGAACACCTCGCCCTGGATGATCTCGTCGTCCTGGCGCAGCCCGTCGACCACGCTGGCCTCGAAGAAGTAGCCCCGGTCGCCGGTCTGCTGCCCGCCGGTGAGGACCCGCGCGTGGTCGGGCAGCCGCTGGATGAAGCCGGAGACGCGCTCCAGCTGGCCGGCGCTGTTCAGCGGCCCGAAGTCGGCGCCCTCGACGTCGGGGCCGCCGACCGTCTGGCCCTTGGCCTGCTCGACCAGCGCCTCGACGAAGGAGTCGTGCACGCCGGGCCCGGCCAGCACCCTGGTCGCCGCCGTGCAGTCCTGCCCCGCGTTGAAATAGCCGGCGATCGCGATGGCCTCGGCGGCCTTGGCCGGGTCCGCGTCGTCGAAGATGACCACCGGGGCCTTGCCGCCCAGCTCCAGGTGCACCCGCTTGAGGCCGGCCGCCGCCGCGGCGGCCACCTCCTTGCCCGCCCGCACGCTGCCGGTGATGGACACCATCTGCGGGACCGGGTGCGACACCAGCTCGCGGCCGGTGTCCCGGTCGCCGCAGATGACGTTGAAGACGCCGGCCGGCAGGTGCTCGCTCATCAGCTCGGCCATCAGCAGCGTGCTGGCCGGGGTGGTGTCCGACGGCTTCAGCACCATCGTGTTGCCCGCCGCCAGCGCGGGCGCCCACTTCCACACCGCCATCATCATCGGGTAGTTCCACGGGGTCACCGCGGCGCAGACGCCGATCGGCTCGCGCCGGACGAACGAGGTGAACCCGGACATGTACTCGCCGGCCGAGCGCCCCTCCAGCATCCGGGCCGCGCCGGCGAAGAACCGGATCTGGTCCACCATCGGCGGGATTTCCTCGGACAGGGTCAGGGCTACCGGCTTGCCGGTGTTCTGTGACTCCGCGGCGACCAGCTGCTGCGCGTTGGCCTCGATCGTGTCGGCGATCCGCAGCAGCGCGAGGCTGCGCTCGCCGGGCGTGGCGTCGCGCCAGCCGTCGAACGCATCGGCGGCCGACGCGAACGCGGCGGTGACCTCCGCCTCGCCGGAGACCGGCGCGGTAGCGAAGGCCTCGCCGGTGCTCGGGTTGATCAGTTCGGCTCGCTTGTCGAAGGCAGTGTCAGTCCACTGCCCGCCGATGAAGTTACGCAGCTCATCCACCACGAGGCCTCCGTTTCGTCTGTAGTGCGGTTTTCCGTTCGGCGGTAAGAGTTCGGGTACCGGGCGCGGCTACCGGCCCGCGGGGGTGCGCTCCTCGCACGCCCACGGGGAGCCGTAGTCGGCCAGGAGGTCGAGGAACGGCTCGGCCGGCAGCGCCTCCGGGCCGAGCACGCCGGCGGCGGACCAGGCGCCGGAGTCGATCAGCTCGAGCGCGACCACCGGGTTGACCGCCGTCTGCCAGACCACGGCCTGGGATCCGTACTCTGCCATCGACCAGGCATTGTCCACCACGTGGTACAGGTAGACCTCCCGCGGCGCGCCGTCGGTGCCGGTGCCGGTCACCCAGGTGCCCGCGCAGGTCAGGCCGCTCATCCTGTCGCCGAGCGTAGCGGGATCGGGCAGGCAGGCCGCGACCACGTCGCGCGGCGACACGCTCGTACCGCCGACCCGCACCGGGTCCGTGGCGTCCAGCCCGAGCTTGTGCAGGGTCTGCAGGACGCCGATGAACTCCGCGCCGAGGCCGTACTTGAAGGTGACCCGCCGTGCCTGGACCCAGCGGGGCATCAGCAGCACCTCCTCGTGCTCCACGTTCACGCACTCCACCGGGCCGATCCCGGCCGGGAAGGTGAAGACCTCGGGCTCGCTGAACGGCGGCGTGGTGAACCAGCCGCGCCCTTTCTCCCAGACGACCGGCGGGTTCAGGCACTCCTCGATCGTGGTCCAGATGGAGAAGGTGGGGGCGAAGTCGTACCCGGCCACCTCGAGATTCGCGCCGTCGCGCACGCCGAGCTCGTCGATCTC
>Ga0080026_10000006_pt1 | contig 41923 bp, 39 predicted proteins | sample OrgsoiDNA2013045_FD_70941 | JGI IMG/M metagenome (GOLD analysis project Ga0080026, IMG submission 70941) | Permafrost soil microbial communities from the Arctic, to analyse light accelerated degradation of dissolved organic matter (DOM) -... | ecosystem: Environmental > Terrestrial > Soil >... | reverse complement strand
TATGCAACCTTATATGAAAACGAGTTAAATCATATGATTGAGCGACGGATGCGCCAGTCCATTTTTGCCGTCGCCTCCTGCTGGTATACAGCCTGGGTAAATGCCGGACAGCCCCCGCTGGACCATCTCGCGCAGGATAGTCTTTCCGTATCCGAACAAAAAGAATATGAGCGTCTGAATCTGGAATGGAAAAACGGGAAAGTACTGGGGAGGGATTGCAATTGAAAGTTGGCTGTTGGCTGTTGGCGGTTGGCCAATGAGATTTTGAAGACCGGCCAACAGCCAACCGTCAACCGCCAACAGCCAACGAAATGTTGTAAATTGCGGCTCTTACGACAATTCTAAAAGATGATGCACAATTTCAATGCCGGGCCGAGTATATTGCCCGGGGAGGTTTTTGAAGAAGCCGCCATGGCCATTTTGAATTTCAGGGATACCGGACTCTCCATTCTTGAAATCGGACACCGGACTACCTTGTTTCAATCGGTAATGGATGAAGCCAGACAGCTCGCTAAAGAACTCATGAACCTGGATGCGGACCATGAAGTATTATTTCTTCACGGCGGCGGCACCACGCAGTTTTTCCAGGTGCCCATGAATCTCCTGAATGAAAATCAAACCGCCGCTTATCTCGACTGCGGCGTATGGGGATCAAAAGCCATCAAAGAAGCCCGCTTATATGGCAACGTGGATGTGGTCGCCTCATCAAAGGATAAAAATTATACGTATATCCCGGAATTTAAAATTCCCTCAGACGCTGTATATTTTCACTATACCACCAATAATACCATAGAAGGCACAGAAATGCTTTCCATACCTGAAACCAATGTCCCGCTGATCACGGATATGAGTAGTGATATCCTGAGCCATGAAATAGATTTTAACCGGTTCGCGCTGATCTATGCCGGCGCCCAGAAAAATATCGGAGCTGCCGGCGTGAATATGGTGGTGGTCAGGAAAGACATCCTTGGAAAAGTGAACCGCAAATTACCGGGCATGATGGATTACCGGCAGCATATCGAAGCCGGCTCCATGCTGAATACGCCCCCTGTTTTTGCTATTTATGTTTGTCTGCTCACCCTGAGATGGCTGAAAAGACAGGGCGGTGTGGCGGCCATTGAAAAAATCAATCAGGCAAAAGCTGAATTGCTGTATAAAACCCTGGAGGCAAAGCAGGGATTCGTTCCGACCGTCGCGAAAAAAGACAGGAGTCGGATGAATGTGGTTTTCCTGATCCCTGATCCTTTGCTTGAGAAAAAATTCCTGGATGCCTGCAAAGAACAAAATATGGTGGGCGTAAAAGGTCACAGAAGCGTGGGTGGATACCGGGTTTCATTATATAATGCACTTCCCCTCGAAAGTGTAAAAGCCCTGACCGATCTCATCAATCAGCTTTAATTTATCATATGGCAATCATATCTGCGTTCCGGGCCCTGAGACCAGCAAAAGAACTGGCATCACGTGTGGCTTCAGTTCCCTACGACGTCCTCAACAGTGCAGAAGCCAGGGTGGCGGTGGGAAATAATCCTTATTCCTTTTTGCATATCACAAAAGCGGAGATCGACCTTCCGGAAGGAACCGACGTTCACAACGAGAAAGTCTATCATAAAGCGGCGGACAACCTCCTCATTTTTCAGGATAACAAAATCCTGATGCGGGACGAAAAGCCATCATTTTACATTTATGAACTGACCATGGGCGGCAGAGAACAAACAGGCCTGGTTTGTGTAAGCGCCGTGGCAGATTATGAAAATAATATCATTAAAAAGCATGAACTGACCAGGCCGGACAAAGAACTGGACCGGATTAACCATATGCGCATTACAGGCGCCCAAACGGGCAATGTATTTCTTGCTTATAAAACAAATGTTTCCCTAAGTCTGATGATCAACCGTTGGAAAGATGCGAATGAAACGGTCTATGACTTTGTTGCCGATGATGGAATCGGCCACCGGGTATGGGTCGTGCATGATCCGCAGACCATAACAGAGATCACCCAGATATTTCACAAACAAATTCCCTGCACCTATATCGCAGACGGCCATCACCGGGCTGCCTCTGCCGCCAAGGTAAAAAACGCGCTGGGCAAAGAAGCCACACCGGATGCGGAATATTTTTTAACCACCCTCTTCCCTTCCGATGAACTACGAATTTTGGATTATAACCGTGTAGTAAAGGATCTGAACGGACTGGACACCAAGCGTTTTCTTGAAAAATTGAACACCCGTTTCCGGGTAAATAAAATGGATGCAGCTTATTCCCCTGATCGCCTGCACAACTTCGGGATGTATCTGGAAAACAACTGGTACCGTTTGGAAGCGAAGGAAAACAGCTTCCCGGATGATCCCATCGGCATCCTGGATGTAAGTATACTGCAGGAAAATATTCTTTCACCCATCCTTAACATTCAGGATCAGAGAACAGATATCCGGATTGATTTTGTAGGCGGCATCCGGGGACTGCAAGAACTCGAAAAAAGAGTGGACAGCGGCCAGATGAAACTGGCCTTCAGCCTCTATCCCGTTAGCATGGACCAGCTTTTTGATATTGCCGACAGTGGCCAGATCATGCCTCCGAAAAGCACCTGGTTTGAGCCCAAACTGCGTGACGGACTTTTAACCCATCTGATCAGATAAACGGTATTTTTGCCGGAACAATTATTCGGGCTATGGGCCGTTTCATAAAGCTGGCCTATATTCAATACATGAAAAAACTTCTTTTCATCATTGGTCTCTTTCTATTCGGTTTTTCCTGTTATGCACAGCAGGCGGATTCCCTGCACCGGGTTGCCAAACAATTCATGCGTAATGGAGATTATCCAAACGCAATTATTGTTTTAGGCAATGCATTAAAACTGGATCCGGACAACCTGGAATTACAAAAGGACCTGACATTTACTTATTATCTCCAGAGAAATTACAGTACCGCGGTGGAATCGGGAAGAAAACTCATCGCACGCAACGATGCCGATGAACAGTGTTACCAGATCCTGGGTATGGCCTACAAAGCTATAGATGAAAAAAAGGAGGCCGACAAAATGTACAGGCAGGGAATAAAAAAATTTCCAAGCAGCGGTGAACTATATAATGAATATGGAGAAATATTATGGGTGAAACAGAACCCCGAAGCAATCCGTTTCTGGGAGAAGGGAATAGAAGTGGATCCGAATTATTCTTCCAACTACTACAATGCCAGCAAATTCTATTACTATACCTATGATAAGGTCTGGAGCCTGATATATGGAGAAATTTTCATCAACATGGAAAGTTACAGCCGGCGCACACCGGAAATAAAATCACTTCTCGTTGACGGATATAAAAAATTATTTACCGATTTAAAAACATCAAAATCCAATTCCACTAAAAATCTCTTTTCCACCGCCTATCTGACCGTTATGATCGATCAGGCACAATCGGTTAACCTGGGCGTAACGCCCGAATCACTTGGCATTTTAAGAAGTAAATTCATACTGGAATGGTTTGAAAAATATGCCGATAAATATCCGTTCAGGCTCTTTGAATACCAGCGGCAACTCCTGAAAGAAGGGCTGTTCGATGCTTATAACGAATGGGCATTCGGCGCTTCCATGGGGCTGTCTTCCTTTCAAAGCTGGACCTCGCAACATACGGATGAGTATAACCGATTTATCAATTTTCAGAAAGGCAGGATATTCAAATTGCCTGCGGCCCAGAATTACCGAAATCTGAATTCCAAATAATCACCATGAACAAACCCGGACGATTGTTTGACTGCATTGCCTACCAGCTGGAAAAATTTCCAAAGCCCGATATGCTAGCCGCTAAGGAAAAAGGTATCTGGAGAAAATACAGCACGCAGGAAGTAGCTGAAACCGTGAATACACTGGCCTGTGGTTTGTCTGCCATCGGCATTTCCGGGAATGACCTGACCATAGACAACCAGGACAAAATCGCGATCATTTCAACAAACCGGGCCGAATGGCTGATTACGGATATGGCTGTTCAAAAACTGGGGGCCGTACTGGTACCCATTTATCCGACCACCAGTAACAAAGAAATAGAATTTATTTTCCGCGATGCCGGCGTTAAATATGTTTTTGCCGGCAGTAAAGAATTGTACGAAAAGATTCAGCAGGTGCGTGCCAATATTCCTTCGATTCAAAATATCTATACGTTCGATCAGATTTCAGGCGCAAACCATTGGTCAGTTCTTTTAACGGATGTTCCCGATTCTAAAAAAAAGGAGCTGGAAATCATCAGCAACACGATCCTGCCGGATACACTCGCAACGCTTATTTATACTTCCGGCACAACCGGTACACCAAAAGGCGTGATGCTGACGCATAACAATATTCTGAGTAATGTAATGTTCTCCAAAAAAAGTTTTCCGTTCGAAGACCGGCCTGATTTCAAAGTACTCAGTTTTTTACCCCTGAACCACATCCTGGAAAAAATGGTGAGTTATGTATATATGTTCAGTGGAAACGGTATTTACTACGCTGAAAGTCTCGAAACGATCGGCGCAAATTTACTGGAAGTGAAGCCGGATGTTTTTACTTCCGTTCCCCGCATACTCGAAAAAGTATATGAACGGATCATGTCCACGGGATCAAAATTAAAAGGAGTCAAAAGAATTTTATTTTTTTGGGCCGTTAACCTGGGGAAAAAATATGATAATAATCGTAACCTGGGTTTCTGGTATAACGCGCAATTGTCACTGGCCAACAAACTTATATTCAATAAATGGCGCGAGGTTCTGGGTAACAATATAAAATATATTATTACCGGAGGCGCCGCCTGCCAGGAAAGGATTCTACGCATTTTCAACGGCGCCGGAATTCCGGTATATGAAGGGTATGGCCCTACCGAAAACTCACCGGTTATTGCAGTGAACCGCAGGGGCAAAGGACTCAACCGGTTTGGAACCGTTGGACCTGTACTCGACGGAGTTGAAATGCGTCTGGAAGCCGATGGTGAAATTTCTGTGAGGGGACCCAGCGTGATGAAGGGATATTTCAAGCGGCCCGACCTGACTGCCGAAACCATTATAGACGGATGGCTTCATACCGGCGATATCGGCGTGCTGGAAGAGGGAAAATTTTTACGCATTACCGACCGCAAAAAAGAATTGTTCAAAACCAGTGGGGGGAAATATGTGGCCCCGGCAGCGATCGAAAACAAACTCCGCGAATCCCGTTTTATCGAACAGATTATAGTAGTAGGGTCTGAAATGAAATTTGTGGGCGCCCTGATCGTACCGGCTTTCGGACAACTCACCGAATGGAGTAATCAAAAAGGATACGATACCTTGTCGCGCGAAGCCTTGATTCGAAATCCATCCGTGATAAAGTTTTACAGGGAGCTGGTAGATGAATTCAACCAGCAGTTCAATCACGTGGAACAAATAAAAAAATTTATTCTCCTGCCTGCAGAATGGACAGTTGAGGCTGGAGAGCTTACTCCGAAAATGAATATCAAAAGAAAGGTAATTCTCGAAAAATACAAATCCTTTGTTGACCAGATCTACAACTGATTCCCCGCTATTCAATTTGTTAAATGAACGAAGAAAATAAAAGACTGCAGGATCCGTCATGGAAAATATGGGGACCTTACCTAAGTGAAAGGCAATGGGGAACCGTGCGGGAAGACTACAGCGAATCCGGATCTGCCTGGGAATTCACCACACATGAAATTGCCCGTAGCAAGGCCTGGCGCTGGGGGGAAGATGGCCTGGGCGGATTAACTGACGATCATTTACAACTATGCTTATCCGTTAGTTTGTGGAATACCCGTGATCCTATTTTGAAAGAAAGGCTCTTTGGTCTGACCGGCAATGAAGGCAATCACGGGGAAGACGTAAAGGAATTATATTATTTTCTGGATGCGACCCCGACTCATTCCTATCTTAAAATGCTGTATAAATATCCACAGCAGGAATTCCCGTATAACCAGTTGCTTGAAGAAAACAAACGCCGTAGCAGAATAGATCCCGAATACGAAATCCAGGACACCGGCATTTTCAACGAGAATAAATATTTTGATGTATTCATCGAATATGCCAAATCCTCCGCAGAAGACATCTTACTAAAGGTCACGGTTTGTAACCGGGGGCCGGAAGCGGCGCCCATCCACGTTTTGCCAAATATCTGGTTCCGGAATACCTGGGCCTGGGGATATTCACACGACATACCCTCGCTGGAAAGAATGACCGACAACAGCATTTTCATTCAGCATAAAAGCCTCGGTAAACGCATCTTACACGCAGAGAATCCGGATCAGCTGCTTTTTTGCGACAACGAAACCAACAGCGAAAAGTGTTATTCCCTTCCCCTTAAAAAAGATGCGTATTATAAGGACGGGATCAACAATTATGTGGTTCACGGAACTGATACGGTGAACCCGGAACAAAGCGGTACCAAAGCAGCCATTCACTTCAATAAAACAATTGATGCGGGGAAATCTGAAATATTCCGTTTACGGATGAGTAAGGATCAGCTTGAAAAACCTTTTGAAGATTTTGAGAAGATATTTGCAAAACGGATTGAAGAAGCTGACACATTTTATGCAGACATCCAGACCCGGCTTGCAAACGATGAATTAAAAAGCATTCAACGCCAGGCATACGCTGGCATGATCTGGTGCAAGCAGTTCTATTATTATAATGTGGAGAAATGGATTACGGGTGATCCCACATCCCCTCCTCCGCCCCCGCAAAGAAAGAATGGCAGGAACCATGAATGGCGGCATCTGAATAATTCAGATATCATTTCCATGCCAGATAGCTGGGAATACCCCTGGTTCGCTGCCTGGGACCTGGCTTTTCATTGTATCTGTTTTGCAGACATTGACCGGGAATTTTCAAAGCAGCAACTTACGCTGCTCACACATGAATGGTACATGCATCCCAATGGACAGCTTCCTGCCTATGAATGGGCATTTTCAGACGTGAATCCACCCATACACGCACGGGCCACCTGGAAAGTGTATACTATTGACAAAACGGCGACGGGCATTCCCGACACAAAATTCCTTGAAACCATTTTCCTCAAATTGTTAATGAATTTTACCTGGTGGGTAAACCGGAAGGATGAACAGGGAAATAATATTTTTGAAGGCGGATTCCTGGGTATGGATAATATCGGTCTCTTTGACCGGAACACGCCGCTGCCGGACGGATCCATCCTGGAACAATCGGATTCTACCAGCTGGATGTGCATGTATTCCCTCAATATGATGCGTATCGCGCTCGAACTGGCCAAAACAAATAGTGTTTACCAGGATATGGCGACCAAGTTCTTCGAGCATTTCTTATATATCGCTCATGCGATGTTTGCGGACAACGAAGGGGGCACGGGATTGTGGGATGAGGAAGACGAATTCTATTATGATGCCATCCAGAAATCCGACGGTAAGGATCTGAAATTAAAAATCCGTTCCATGGTGGGACTGATTCCACTTCTTGCAGTAGAAATTCTTGATGACGAATTGTTGAAGGATCAAAAAGATTTTACAGAGCGGCTGTACTGGTTTCTGAAAAACCGTCCTGAACTGGCAAGCCTGGTTTCAAAATGGGGAGAAAAGGGAAAGGATGAAAAACATCTCCTGTCACTTTTGCGCGGTCATCGCATGAAACGGATCTTATACCGGATGCTGGATGAAAATGAATTCTTGAGCGATCATGGATTACGCGCGCTGTCCAAATACCATCAGGAGCATCCCTATGTTCTGCAAATTGATGATACCTGGTTTTCTGTTCACTATACCCCCGGCGAATCGGATACTGTTCTTTTCGGAGGAAATTCGAACTGGCGCGGCACTATCTGGATGCCGATGAATTACCTGATTATAGAATCTCTGAAAAGGTTCCATGATTATTATGGGGATGATTTTCGAATAGAATATCCAACCCATTCGGGCAACCTGTTTTCATTGAGTGAAATTTCCGACAAGCTTTCTGACCGGATAATTTCATTATTTACCCGCAACACGGACGGAAACCGGCCCGTTTTTGGTGACCAGCCCCTGTTTCAGAAAGATCCCTATTTTAAGGACCATATCCTGTTTTATGAATATTTCCATGGAGATTCCGGCAAGGGCCTTGGCGCTTCGCATCAGACCGGCTGGACGGGCCTCGTCGCACGTCTTTTGATGGTCAGGTAGCTGTTTATTCAGTTATCTTTGCAGCCCGAATTAAAAAAAGTGGAAAAAAGCAATTTCGTAGATCAGATCCGGGTATTCTGTAAGAGTGGACACGGAGGTGCGGGAAGTAAACATTTCATGCGTACAAAATATAATGCGCTGGCGGGACCCGATGGCGGAGATGGAGGCCGGGGTGGTCATATCATCCTTCGCGGAAATAAGAATACCTGGACCCTTCTTCCTCTACGATACTATAAAAATGTACTGGCCGAAAACGGGGAGGCCGGCAGCGGCAATAATTGCACCGGCCGGTTTGGGAAGGATGTTTTCATCGACGTTCCGCTCGGAACGATTGCCCGGGATGAGGTATCCGGACTGAAAGAAGTTGAAATCCTCGAAGATGGTCAGGAAGCTATCTGGTTAAAAGGGGGTCGTGGCGGACTCGGTAATGCGCGTTTTGCCACCCCGACAAATCAGGCGCCCGAACACGCCCAGCCGGGCGAACCCGGTGTGGAGGGCTGGAAAGTACTTGAATTAAAAGTCCTGGCCGATGTAGGGTTAGTGGGTTTTCCGAATGCCGGTAAATCAACTCTGTTATCTGTTATGACTGCCGCCACGCCAAAAATTGCGGATTATGCATTCACGACCCTGGTTCCGCAACTGGGTATGGTGGAATACCGCGATGGAAAAAGTTTTTGTATTGCCGATCTGCCCGGGATCATTGAGGGCGCCGCAGAAGGAAAGGGCCTGGGACACCGGTTCTTACGGCATATTGAAAGAAATGTTGCTCTCTTATTTATGATCCCGGCAGATAGTCCGGATCACCGGAAAGAATTCGAGATTTTACGCAATGAACTGGAACAGTATAATCCGGAACTCCTGGATAAGCGATTTATTATAGCAATCAGCAAGAGTGACCTCCTGGATGAAGAATTGATGTCGGACATCCGAAAAGAATTGCCGCCAGGGATCCCGAATATTTTTATTTCTTCTGCTACGCAGAAAGGTATCCAGGCCCTCAAAGATCTGCTTTGGTCAATTATGAACGAGGACCTTCGCCGCGCCTGATTTTTGAATTTTCTTATCTTCATTGCATCCCTCAGCATGAAAATAATTAACCGCGTAATATTAATGCTTTTGTTTGTGCAGCATCCTTTTACGGGAGGCAGTCAAACAATACCTCTTTCACCGGATTCAACAAAGACCACGGCGGCGGATTCAGAAAAAGATTCACTTGGTCAGGCTGCGGATACAATTCGTCTTGCCGGCGATTATTCTTCTTATGGCAAATCGGTACATGAAGCGGCGGAATCCATTCGTCTTGTTCGGGGTGTTCCCGGTATGGTGTACGCGGTTTTTTCAAAAGACAGCATCATTGATTTTGGAGTGCTGGGTTACCGGATATTTAAATCAAAAGATCCTATCGAAAAAAACGACCGTTTCAATATAGGCACGAATACCGTGGCTTTTACAGCTTATATCGCAGCAAAACTGGTAGAAGCGGGTAAAATAAAATGGAGTACCCAGCTCCTCAGTATTTTTCCGGAATTCGGTAAAAAAACACGGCCGGTTTACAAGTCCATTCGTTTTCAGGATCTCCTCAGCAGCAGAACGCGGATTCCTCCTTTTATGGACATGAGTGACTGGTTTAAAATCCCGAATACAAAAGGGGATATCATCGCTAAACGACGAACATTTACCTACTGGGTATTGCAGCAAAAACCGAACATGGAAAATTTTAATCAGCGGAAAATTGTTTTTTCGCTCGCCGGTTATGTAATGGCGGCTTCCATGATGGAAAGGGTTTCAGGAAAGACCTGGGAAGACCTGATAACCGAATACGTTCGCAAGCCACTCCATATTTCAATGCGCTATTCCTGGCCCAACCGGATGGATCCCACAGCTCCTGCCGGTCACTGGTTCCAGGGAGGTTCATTTCATTCTGAAGATCCGGATACCTGGGTTAAGGTCCATCCGGTATTGTATCCTGGTCAGGGAATTTCAATCAGCATGCCGGATTATATGAAATATATGCAGGCAAATCTGAGTGGTCTGTACGGAGAGAGAATGGCGCTGCCGAAATCTGTTTTTGATTTTTTGTATTTCGGCATTCCGGATTATTCGTTGGGCTGGAACAATGGAAGTTATAATGGCCAGCTATTTGCCTTTCACGAAGGCCTTTCCCCGTTGTTTAATTGCAGGGCAGAAATTCTGAAAGAAAAAAATCGGGGCATTATCGTTATGTGTAATTCCGGTGATAAGGATGGCAGAGGGGCCGTGCTGGACCTTACCCGTCTTCTGGAGGCAAAATATTTCTGACTGGCACGGAATCCGTGATTAGAACTGAGCACAAAAAATTATTTTTGAAAAAACAATCCATGGACTGCATCGCGATGATCCCTGCCAGATATGCTTCAACACGCTTTCCCGGCAAGCTGATGCAAATGCTCGGCAGCAAAACGGTTATCCGCCATACCTACGACAATACCGTTGGAACCGGACTCTTCGACCAGGTGATTGTTGTAACGGACAGCCAGATCATTTTTGATGAAATCAAATCCAACGGCGGAAGTGTCATGATGAGTCGTAAACCGCATGAAAGCGGTAGCGACCGGATTGCAGAAGCGGCGGAAAATCTGGATACCGAAATCGTGGTAAATGTGCAGGGGGATGAACCTTTTGTTCAAAAAGCACCGTTGGAAAAATTGCTCGGGATTTTTAAGAAAGATGCGACGGTACAGGTAGCTTCCCTGATGCAGGTCATAAAGGACAAAAAAAATATTTCGGACCCGAATTTTGTAAAAGTTGCCGTAGACCTGCAGATGAATTCCCTTTTCTTCAGCCGTAGCGTGATTCCGTTTCCGCGGGATCAGTCTCTGGCTGTTACCTACTACGAACATATCGGCGTATACGCTTTCAGAAAACAGGCATTAATAAACTTTACACATTGGCCGGTAACCGCTCTGGAGGCAGCTGAAAAAATCGAATGCCTTCGTTATCTTGAGCATGGCATACCTTTAAAAATGGTACTTACTGAATATATGGGCGTTGAGATCGATACGCCGGGGGACCTGTTGCTGGCCAAACAAAGGATGGGATAAACTTGCAAGTGATTATCTAAACGCTGTTATATGAATGAGACCATGTGGGGGATTGATCTGGGAGGAACCAAGGTGGAAGGAATCATCCTGCGGGGTGACAAGGATCCGGAAACCCTGATCAGGACCCGTGTAGATACCGAAGCGTCCCAGGGATACGATCATGTGATTGGACAGATTGAAAAGCTCGTAAATAAAATGAAAGCAGAATCCAGGCTTTCTCCAACGAAAATCGGATTTGGAACACCCGGAATCCTGGATCCTATTTCTCAAAACCTCAAAAATTCAAATACCACCATATTAAATCATCGGCCATTAAAAAAGGATCTGGAAGAACGCCTGCAATTGCCCATCATCCTGGCCAATGACGCAAATTGTTTTGCCCTTGCCGAAGCTACCTGGGGTGGTGTAAAAAAAGCGGCACCGCGTGCCCGTATTGTTTTTGGAATCATTTTGGGCACAGGTGTAGGCGGCGGTTTGGTAATCGATGGAAAAATATGGGAGGGTCATCATGGAATCGCCGGGGAATGGGGGCATAATTTCCTGGATGAATCGGGCGGACCCTGTTATTGCGGCAAGACGGGTTGTGTAGAAAAAATGATTTCCGGTCCTTCTCTGCAGAAATTTTATGAATCGATAGCAGGCGCTAAAAAATCACTAAAGGAAATTGTTTTGCAAAGAGAAACAGACCCCTATGCGAGGCATACCCTTGACCGGCTGAACCATTTCTTTGGCAAAGCCGTATCATCCATCACGAACATGCTGGATCCGGATATCATTGTTGTCGGAGGCGGTGTTGGAAATATTGATGAAATTTATACAGAAGGAGTGAAATCTCTAAAACATTTCATTTTTAATAATTATTGCACCGTCCCTGTTATCAGACCGGAGCTCGGCGACAGTGCGGGTGTTTTCGGTGCTGCCGCTTTAACACAGAAAGCCTAACGCGATTTAACGCCTAACGCCAAACGCGTAACGCGTAACGCGTAACGCCTGATGCATTTAAAATTTGTTTACAAAATATAACTTTTTATTTTTTTAAATATGAAATTCAGGAATTTCAAAATGGTCAGTTATGTTGTCTATGGCAGGGGAAGTTTCAACCAGCTGGATGAAATTTTAGCGCCACAGAGAAAAGGAAAATCTCCTATGATTTTTCTGGTGGATCATTTTTTTGAAAATAACCCGTTGATAAACCGAATTCCTCTCCGCGATTCCGATAAGATTCTCTACGCCGATGTCAGCCACGAGCCCAAAACAAAACAGGTAGATGTTTTATCGGGCCAGCTGAAACAGGAATATGGAAGTATCAGCGGGATTATCGGCATTGGCGGAGGCTCGGTAATGGACCTTGCCAAAGCGGTTTCACTGATGATGAATAATCCCGGATCCTCCGCTGATTACCAGGGATGGGACCTGGTAAAATATCCGGGTGTTTATAAAGCGGGTATACCCACATTAAGCGGCACCGGAGCAGAGGTTTCGCGCACAACGGTACTCACGGGTCCTGCACGCAAACTGGGTATGAATTCCGATTTTACTCCCTTCGATCAGATTGTGCTGGATCCCGAACTCACAACAAATGCTCCCCCGAATCAGCGTTTTTATACAGGTATGGATTGCTATATACATTGTATTGAAAGTCTTACCGGCACTTTTTTAAATGAATTCAGTAAATCCTATGGAGAGAAGGCCCTGAATCTTTGCCAGGAAGTATTTCTGGGCGATGGATCCTGGGGATCTGTGCAGGATGACAAACTGATGATGGCTTCTTACGCCGGTGGAATGAGCATCGCTTATTCACAGGTTGGCGTTGCACATGCGGTGAGTTACGGTTTAGGATACCTGTTAGGTACCCGGCACGGCGTGGGCAATTGCATTGTATTTGACAAGCTGGAAGAATACTATCCGGAAGGAGTAAGAGAATTCAAAAAAATGGTAGTAAAAAACAAAATTGAAATACCGCAGCATATCACCCGGGGACTCAGCGATGAACAGTTTGATACCATGATCAATGTTTCGCTCGGCATGAAACCTTTGTGGGAAAATGCCCTCGGCCCCGACTGGGAACGTATCATGACAAAAGAAAAGCTGAGAGCGCTTTATGAAAAACTTTAATAACGCCTGATGCGAATAGCCTGTATTATAATGGCGCATAAAGAACCTCAGCAGATTGAACGTTTTATTAGTAGATTCAGCCAGCTTCCCTTTGACTTTTACTTGCACATAGATAAAAAAACAAAAAAGGAACCATTTTATTATTTATCAAACCTGCCAAATGTCCGGTTTGTGAAGAAGCGGATTCGTGTAAGATGGGCGTCCTACGGTTTTTTGCACGGAGTAATCCTGGCTCTGAAAGAAATAACGGCCACCGGTATTTCGTATGATTTTATCAGCATTATGAGCGGTCAGGATTATCCTATCAAACCGGTTGCAGAGATCTATCGGTTGCTGGAAGAAAATATGGGCAAAAATTTTATCAGTTATGAAGAAGGCGGAGAATGGTGGCGCCATGCCATTACCCGTATTAACAGTTATCATTTTACAAATTTTGGTTTCCGGGGCAGGTATAGAATCCAGTTTTTTTTGAATGCCTTTCTGCCAGCCAGGAAATTTCCTCTCCCATATACGCTCTATGGCGGGCCCAGGGCCATGTGTATGACGCTTTCAACAGATTGCGCTATTTATATTGCGGAGTTTATTGAATCAAATAAAAAACTCCGGCGATTTATACGCTTTACCTGGGGCCCCGATGAATTTGTGATCCCCACCCTCATTATGAACTCAAAATTCAAACAATCCGTCATAAATAATAACTTCTATTATATTGACTGGTCAAAGGGTGGCGACAATCCCAAAACACTCACAGTGGACGATTTCGATTTACTGATGTCTTCCGGTAAAATGCTGGCGCGAAAATTTGATATCAGGCAGGATGCTGTTATTCTGGATCGGCTGGATAATTGTTAATTGTTAATTGTTAACGGGTAAGGCCCAAGTAAATGATGAACCCTCATAACAGAATCGTTGACAATGAACAATTGACAATTATTTCGGCAGCGTCTTAAATACTGTCTCGCTAACGGTAACCGGATATTTTTTCTTCAATTCCTCAATCCAGTTATTCTCCAGTTCATTCTGATAGTCGTTGATCAGCAATCCACGGGCTTCCTCAAAAGTCCGTGAGGAAGGGGCCGTATATTCCCGGAGTATGTAGGCGAACTGAACTGATTTGTCCGGGCTGGTCGTCAGTTCTGTAAACCGGCCTGCTTCCACCCGGCTATTACCCGGAATTTGTTTCCATTCAAACCTTCCTGAATCAGCCTGAATTTGTCCGCTGAAACTATCCACCACTTTTCTCCAACCAGATATATTTTTTTCAAGATCGTTTTGCAGTTTTTTTACCACCGATTGTGTAGGGGAGCTAAAAATGATGGCTTCTGCACCGGGTTTCCACGCGTAGTTTGCGGAATGAGTTGCGAAATATTTTTTCAATCCATCAGAATCTGCGGCGGCCCGGGTCCATATTTGCCGTTGCATGATTTCAAATAACAGGTTGCCATCGCGGAATTCATTTACCTGTGTCGCAAACTCTTTATTGTATTTTTCAAGATGTTCCTTGTAATAATCGAATGCTACGGTCTGACGGTACAAATCCAATATTTCGGAATTGGTTTTACCATTCGTTAATGTGGGTGCGGACTTCAGGCTTTTTCGATAAGCGATCCAATCTCCCAACATATATTTTTTATCTGAGAACTGGAACAGGACCGACTGATCATTCAGGCCTGCATCCGGAGAAGGTTTTCTATTTTGCAGGAGACTGTCAGTATAATTCCATAACCGGTCCTCTGCAGGAATAAATTCCTTAAACTGCGTCTGCTTTAATATGGTCTGCAGCATTTGTTTTCTTGAAACCGATACGCGGGGATCCGTTTTAATTTTTTCTTTCAGATCATTTAGTGTTTTCTGATCTGCAACCGCCGGAACCGGCATTCTCGAAATTCTTTTAATAATGTGATATCCGAATGACGAGGCATAGGGCCGGCTTATCTCTCCGTCTTTTTTCAGGTCGTAGGCGGTTCTTTCAAAACCGGCTTCATATTTGCCGATCCCGAATTCGGGCAGTGAGCCGCCCAGCAGATATGATAAATTATCTCCGCTGAACTTTCTGGCCATCTCGCCAAAGTCTGCCCCTTTCTGCAGCGCCTGGTAAATGGAATCCGCTCTCCGTTGCGTTTCAGCCCTGGTCAATTCATTGGCCTGATAAGGAAAAGCAATCAGGATCTGTGCGACACGGATACGCCCCGCAGCAGGCCTTTCAGCCGTTTTCTTTAGTATATTATATCCACCGGTGGTTCGGAAAACAGGACTATATCTAAGTGTAACGGTTCGGTTTGATCCATTTTTACGATCCATATGATATGCCACACTTTCCATCGCGTAGGGAAGATCGAAGACGGTAATATATCCCAAGTCACCCTGATTATTTTTCACAAAAGGGTCTTCTGAAAACTGACTGGCAACAGCACCAAAATCAGTATTATTTCTCAACGCCTGGTAAGCATCCTGGATTTTTTTCCAGGCCCTGGCCGTATCTGCGGGTGAGGCATTTTTGGGAGCCGCAACAAACAGGTATGAAACGCGTATATCACGCTGACTCCGTAAAAAAGCCTCTCTGGCCATCTGATTCAGACTGCTTTCGTCATTAATATACTGATCAATAATCTGACTTTTGAAATTTTGCAGTTCGGTCCTTTGACCCGTCAGGGTATCCAGTTTCATATCAAAGGCCGCCTGTACTTTCAGCCTGTAACGGATGTACAGATTGAGGTATTCGCGGTACGCTTTATCCGTCGATTTTATTTGAATATTATTTTTCCGGAATGCCTTTAGAAATTCATCACGGCTGATGGTTTGATTTCCGTAGCGAACAAGGGTTTGACCGAAAAATGAATGGGACCAGGTGAGCAGAATAAAGATCAGTACAACATTCTTCATATTCAGGGTGTGTTGACCTTTTTCAGTTTCAGGTTGATGACTTCATCGATCTGCTGATAAGTGAGTTTCTTGGCGATGATCCGCTTTTCTTTATCCAGCAAAAAGATGGACGGGGTTTGATAAACATCGTATAACTGTCGGTAATCCGGCCTCCCGGCGGCGACTTCTGCATCGTGCTGGGCCGTGGTCTGGTAAACGTTTATCCAATCGCCCAAATTGTGGCTCTTGATAAAATTACGCCAGTTCTCCTGCCCGCCATCTACCATCACCCCGTAGATCTGAACGCCCTCATATTTCCACCTGGCCTGGTAAATAGAGTCCAGTTTGGGAATCATCTCTTTACAATGGCTACAGGTGGGATCCCAGAAACAGACCACCACAAAATTGGCAGGTATTTCATAGAGTGACCTGGTTTTTCCCAGGGTATCGGTCATTTCCAGGTTGGCAGCCGGTTGGCCGATCAGGTTCGCCATGATGCTATAGGCCCGGTCGTCTACAAATTTGCGGTACTTCTCAGTGAAAAAATCTGCCTGCCCGGTATTGATGTATTTTTCAAATAGGTGAATAAACACGGCATCCTGCCCCATGAATTCAGGATTGATATATTTCTGTACGAAATAAACGAGAAGGAATTTGAACATGTCCTTGTTGGTCCGGGAAAAAAGTAGCATATGGTCTATTTCCCTTTCGAGTGAATCAGGTTCCGGGGAGACCAGGTCCTTATAATAGCGATCCAGTTTGGGTTCAAAAATGGGCGTCCGGATCAGGCGGTCATCAGTAAAAGAAATATTATCCCAGTAATGCGCCTTGAAATACCGGTAAGCAAACGTGCTGTCGGGTTTTCCGTCCGGGAATGTGGGTATGGGCGGAACCACAGGTTCTTTTAGCGCGCGCAGTAAGGTAGCCAGCAGAGAATTCGGATCTTTATTCTGGATACCATCCCGTTCAATTTTCACTTCTTCATTCACCTTCCTTATTTTCTCCTTGATTACCGAAGAATCATTTTTTGTTTTTGTCTCTTTCAGCTGCCCCTGCAGATTCGTAAGCTCCTTCCCGCGATTATTCATGAAAGAAGTATACTCAAGAAAAGTTTTGTTTTCAGGTGAACCGGAAAAGCTAATACTTGCGGGCAGATGGAGCGAATCAGCTGAAATAGCAAACTGTTGCTGCTGATCGATCAGCAATTCAAAAAGGATTTCCTTTTTAGGGGAAACAATAAAATAAATTCCGCCGGCCAATTTTGCTTTGCCCTGAAAAACACCCTCTGAATGGCCATCCAGGATCACAGAATCGGCCACGGCCTTTACTTTGCCGTAATGATAGCCCAGGTAGACCTTGCTGTTTGTAAAAGGTTTTAGGGTTAGATGGATGGAATATCCCTGGGAATATCCGAAACAGGACATCAATAAGAAACTGAAGGCAGTAAATGTCTTTTTAGATAAAGGGTTGATCATAGGAATGCTAAATTAGGATAATCCTACATTTGCCGCCGTGGGAAAAAAGAAAAATATCGTATTGGAGAATCTGGTGGTCACCGGGTACGCTGCCGAAGGCAAATGTCTGGCTAAACACGATGGCAAAGTAATTTTTATGGAGAACGCTGTTCCTGGTGATATTGTTACTGTCAGGCTGATAAAAAATAAAAAAGACTGGGCTGAGGCCCAGGTGATCCGGATTACCGGTTATTCTGCCGAGAGGATTCCACCTTTCTGTAAACACTTTGGTATCTGCGGAGGCTGCCAGTGGCAGATGCTTCCGTATGAAAAACAACTGGAATACAAGCAGGATCAGGTTCTGCAAAGCCTGAAACGCATCGGCAAACTGGAATTACCGGAAATCAGGCCCATCCTGGGTTCCGAAAGGACCCGGTTATACCGGAACAAGCTGGAATATACATTTTCGAATCGCCGCTATCTCCTAAGGGAAGAATTGGCTGATCCGCAAATATCGGCCATTCAGGACGCGGCAGGGTTTCATGCCCGGGGGATCTTCGATAAAGTGGTTGACGTGGATACCTGTTATTTGCAGGATGAACCGACCAACGGGATCCGTAAGGAAATTAAACAATGGGCCATTGAACGGGGCGTTTCGTTTTACGATATTCAGCGCCACGAAGGATTTCTTAGAAATGTACAGATCAGGTTGTGCCGTACGGGAGATCTCATGGTAAATGTTGTTTTCGGTTATGCGGATGAGCCGTTGCAAACCATCCTGCTCCGGCGTCTGCGGGATCAATTTCCATCCATTACCACTCTGCTTTACACCATCAATCCGAAGTGGAACGACAGCCTGAACGGACTGGAACCCGTAGTTTTTCATGGCGAGGGGTATGTGATTGAAAAACTGGAGCGATTCTCATTTAAGATCGGACCGAAGTCTTTTTTCCAAACCAATACAGCGCAGGCAGAGCGTTTATACCAGGTTGTGAGAACATTTGCGGCGTTACAGGGAACCGAAACCGTATATGATCTTTATTGTGGAACGGGAAGTATCGGAATATTCCTGAGTGACCAGACAAAAAAACTGGTGGGCATCGAACTGATCCCGGAAGCCATCGCGGACGCAAAAGAAAATGCTTTGTTAAATGAAGTACACCATGCAGCGTTTTTTGCCGGCGATGTTACTACGATCTGCGACGATGCTTTTTTTAAAACCCATGGCCGGCCCGACCTTATCATATCGGATCCGCCACGGGCTGGCATGTCAGATAAACTGGTTGCCAAACTGCTTGAAATCGCGGCAGAAAAAATAGTATATGTGAGTTGCAATCCGGCTACGCAAGCCCGTGACCTGCACCTGCTCTCGGAAAAATATCAGATTTCAGCGGTTCAGCCGGTGGATATGTTCCCGCATACGCTTCATATTGAAAATGTCGTTGCGCTTTTCTTAAAGCATTAACTTGCAGCCAGTAATTTCTGTTGAACATGACCGATTTCCGTATGGGGCGTTCCCAGGTTATTCCGCCCGTAATTAAAAACCTGATCATTGTCAATGTCATAGTCTTTTTGATCCAGAAAACGATGGAGCGCACGGGCTCTCCTTTCATGGAAAACTTTTTTGCACTTCACGATATCCGATCCTTTTTTTTTAAGCCCCACCAGTTAATTACCTATATGTTCCTTCATGGAGGTTTCGCGCATATTTTCTGGAATATGCTGATACTTTGGATGTTCGGAAGTATCCTGGAAAATTATTGGGGACCAAAACGCTTTTTGACTTTTTATATCATCTGCGGAGTCGGAGCTGCCATATTACACTTGTTGGTCCTTTTCCATGAATTGACGCCGTTCTGGCAGGAGCTCAATAATTACCCCATTCATGAACAAAGCAATTATATACAAAATCCCGGTTCTGATGTAAACACAGCAACCCTGGGTGCGTCGGGGGCCATCTTTGGCTGTATGGTTGCTTTCGGTTTGCTGTTTCCGAACAGCCTTATCTATATTTATGCCCTGATACCGGTAAAAGCCAAATGGGCCGTTCTGGCCTATGTATTATTTGAATTATTTTCCGGAATTCAGAATACAGCCGGGGATAATGTGGCACACTGGGCGCATCTGGGGGGTGGACTGGTGGGTCTGATCCTGGTATTTTACTGGCGAAAAACGGATCGACGGAATTTATACTGAACCAGGATGCCATCCGGCTGTTAATCAGTGAGTGTCCAAACCATCGCCGGCATCCAGTTGGAAAATTGAATCGTGATATGAATGTCAAAGAAGATAGTTACCGGAAGCGAATGAACCTGGGCCAGGATGGAAACGCACTTGTCCAACTCCTGGTTCTGAATGCGGTGATTTTTGTTATTCTGAAGTTTGTATATGTATTCTTCCTGCTGACCGATGCTTCGATGCAAGGCTACCTAACCCATGTATTCAACTGGTTCGTTTTACCCGCAAACCCCGAAAAAATTATATTGAAGCCATGGACACTGATCAGTTTTATGTTTACTGATCAGGAGTTATTCCGTTTTATTTCCAATATGTTCTGGCTGTGGAGCTTTGGCTATATCCTGCAGGACCTTACCGGGAACCGGAAGTTAATTCCCATTTACCTCTACGGGGGGTTTGGGGGCGCCCTCATTTTCATAATTTCTTACCTGTTAATTCCCCAGCTGCGGGCCCAGATAGACACCCACAGCCTGTATGCTGCCAATTGTTCGATCGCTGCTGTGGCCGTTGCGACAACCGTCACATCTCCCGATTACCGGATTTTCCCCATGATCAGTGGGGGCATTCCGTTATGGATCCTGACCCTGGTCTTTCTGCTTTTGAATTTCTCCGGTGTCGGAAACGGTGACACGGCCACTTATCTCGCATACGCCGGTGCCGGGGGAATCGGATTCCTGTTCATTTATCAGTTGCGCAGGGGTCGTGATGGAAGCATTTGGATCAACCAGTTTTTTGACTGGTTCGGGAACCTGTTCAATCCGGATAAAAAGAAAAAACCAAGAAATAAAAAGGATGAATTTTATTATAATGTTGCAGGCACCCAGCCTTATAAAAAGATTCCCAACATCACACAGAAAAGAATCGACGAAATACTTGACAAGATCAACCAGCAGGGATACCGGTTTCTGACAAGCGAAGAAAAAGAGATCCTGAAGAGAGCCGCTGAAGAGGAAGATTTGTAACTTCAAAGATCCTTCTTCATGACATCACTGCGGAAATTTACCAGACGATTTTTTATTTTCCTGAATATTGGTGTAGGTCTCTTATTTATCCTTTCCTGTTGCAATGCATTATTACATCCGGACAAATGGTGGTTCATTTCTTTACTGGCATTTTTTTTCCCCCTGTTCCTCATCATATTATTGGCTTTTTTAATTTTCTGGCTCTTTGCCTGTGCGCGCTATACATGGATATCACTGGTATGCCTGCTTGTTGGCTGGCAGAATATTCACGCGTTTTTTGGATTCAGTCTTTCGAAACATGATTTTACCCATAAGGATTCAGGCAATATCCGGATTATGACCTGGAACGTAAGAAGCTGGGATGAATTCACTACAAGAAAAACAGGCGCCTCGGGACACCGGCTGCCCATGATGCAACTGGTTGGAAAACAGCAGGCGGATATTCTTTGTTTTCAGGAATTTTATGAGCCGGCTGATACCGGTAAATCGAATATCAGGTATATCAGCAGGCAATTGCAATTCCCTTATTATTACTTTTCAAGGGACTATCATAACCGAACCAATAAATATGAAATCGGGGTGATCATATTTTCAAAATATCCGATCGTCGCTACGTCTAAAACAAATTTTATTACAGATACGATTCAGAAAACGGAAAGCCTTATTTCAGCAGATATTAATGTGAACGGGAACTTGATCCGCGTGTTTACCACCCATCTCCAGTCCGTACTGTTTAAACAGAAGGATTTCAGAAATGTCGAAATTATCCGTAACGCGGACGACAGTATGCTGGAGGCATCCCGGTCCCTGGCAAAGAAATTAAAAGAAGCCCTGGGACTTCGGGGTTTTCAGGCCGACACGGTGAAAAGGCATCTGGATTCCAGTCCCTATCCGCTCGTTATCTGCGGAGATTTTAATGATGTTCCGAATTCCTATACCTATTTTCATATCCGCGGAAACCTGCAGGATGCTTTCATTTCAAAATGTTTTGGCATTGGCAGAAGTTATATTCATATTTCACCCACACTTCGGATTGACTATATTCTTCCTTCCAGGGAATTTCTTATTGTGCAGACCATGAAACTTTCATCGCCATTTTCAGATCATCATGCCGTACTCACCGACCTGCAACTGCAGGAGAGAAAGCGATAAATGTTTATATTTGGGCGAAGGCATGAGCAACTTAAAATTTTATAATTCTTATACAAGACAGAAGGAAGAATTTATTCCCATAACGGCCCATCACGTGGGGATGTACGTATGTGGTCCCACCGTAAGCGGGGAAAGCCATCTGGGCCATGCCCGGGGATTCATTACGTTTGATGTTATTTACCGTTATCTGATTCACCTGGGATATAAAGTCCGGTATGTACGAAATATTACCGACGCAGGTCATTTTGAAGAAGAGGGCCGCGAGGCCGAAGACAAGATTTCCAAAAAAGCAGTTATTGAAAAGCTGGAGCCCATGGAACTGGTACAGAAATATACCAACCTTTTCCATTGGGCCATGCGCCAGTTCAATAACCTGGATCCCAGCATTGAACCCACCGCAACGGGCCATATTGTGGAACAGATCAATATGATCCAGGAAATCATGAAGGCGGGGTACGGATATACCGTTAATGGCTCCGTTTATTTTGATGTAAAAAAATATGCTGAAAAATATCCTTATGGAAAACTCAGCGGCCGCAAACTGGATGAACTTTTGGAAACGACGCGCGACCTGGAAAGCCAGGAAGAAAAGCGAAACCGGCAGGATTTTGCACTTTGGAAATTAGCTCCGCCCGGCCATATCATGCGCTGGAGCAGCCCCTGGGGGGAAGGATTTCCCGGATGGCATATTGAATGTTCCGCTATGAGCACCAAATACCTGGGAGCCCAGTTTGATATACACGGCGGCGGAATGGACCTGATGTTCCCCCATCATGAAAGTGAAATCGCGCAGAGTATGATTTGTAATCACCAGATGGCGGCCCGTTATTGGATCCACAATAATATGATCACGATTAACGGGAAAAAAATGGGCAAAAGCTATAACAATGTGATCCGGCTGACAGATATGTTTTCCGGAAACAGTCCCCTCCTTGCCCAGGCCTATCATCCGATGACCATCCGGTTTTTCATTTTGCAGACACAATACCGGAGCACATTGGATTTTGGCAATGAAGCATTGCAGGCGGCAGAAAAGGGTCTGAAGCGGCTTTGGGATGCTTACCAGGAACTGCTGAAAATGAAAACGGATCCGATGAAAGTCATAAATGAGCAGATCGAAATACAATTCAATTCGCTTTGCCATGAGATGGATGATTTTATGAATGATGATTTTAATACAGCCAAGGTGCTGGCCAATATGTTTCAGCTCGTAAATCATATCAATTCCTTCCGGAGCGGCGACCTGGAAAAGGCAACCCTTTCAGCTGAAACGTTGTCTTATGTGCAAACCCAGTTTAAAACCTATCTGGAGGATGTACTCGGCCTTCAGGATGAAAACAAAACGGGCTCAGATAAGCTTAATGGCATCATGAACCTGCTCATCGAAATCCGCCGCGAGGCCAAGGTTAAAAAAGACTATCAGACTTCGGATCGAATACGCAATCAGCTGATGGAAATTGGCATTTCGCTCAAGGATGAAAAGGACGGCCGGGTCAGCTTTAACATTGAATAAACCAATAAATATTCACCGGTAATTAATATAATCGTACCTCGCGATATGAAATCAAATGATGTTCAACAATTGGCTGAAATGAAAAAATTATTTTTAAAACCCGGACAATATATTTTGCAGGTCTCTCTTTTCTTATTTTCTGCTTTTGCCTGCAATAAAAGTAATCCCCCGGGTGTGAATGCCCAAACATCCACCATTTCATATGTGCTCGCGAATGCATCGAATACAACAATTTTTCATTCGGCCGTCGTAAAAGCAGGACTGGACACCGTTTTCAACAGTCCTTCCCTGTTCACCGTTTTCGTCCCGACTGATCAGGCCTGCATCCAATCGGGATACAGCCAGACAGTAATTAATGGTTTCTCGGGTGATCAGGCTAAACAATGGGTCCTCTATCAAACCTATGCGGGTACGGTATTTACAACAGAATCTTTTATCGGAAAATCAGAAGAAAAACTGGTTATGGCCGATGGTGATTCTATTTTTGTTTCCGGTGATTCAAACAGAACTTTTGTAAATGGTTTCGAGACGCAAAGCTCTGAGCTCACCACCAGCAACGGAGTGCTGATCGCATTACAAAATGTGTTGGTGCCTCCAACAAAAAATCTGGAGCAACTGGTAAACAGCGATACTTCATTTACTTTTTTAAGTCAGGCAATCAATTTGGCTTCTCCCACACCGGACTCGCTGAGCACCCTGCTCTCCACGGGAGGCCCCTTTACATTTTTCGCGCCGGACAATGATGCTTTTAGAAAATTGGGTTATAATTCACCCACCGATCTGAATGCAGTAAACCCCGACAGCCTCCGCTTGATGGTTTTAATAAGCCTGATTCCCCAACGGCTATTTAGTAATGATATATCGGACAGCAGCACGTTTAAAACCGTCAGTGACAGCACGCTGATCTTTTCTATTCCGGGGTTAGAGGCCCAGGTCAAAGTGCTGGGCAGCCCTTTTACTTCAAATATCATTACGATCAATTCGATGGCGATAAATGGTGTATTATTTAAAATTGATGAATTGCTGGACCATTAAACCCATTAATTTGCGATATGGCCATCAGTCGCTCTTCTTATCTTATACATCTTTCAAAAGATAAAAAGCTCGCCAGATTATTATCGGGACAGGAGTCTTTTTCGCTGACCAGACGAAAGCATGTTTATCTATATTTATGTTTCAGCATCTTAAGTCAGCAACTTTCTACAAAAGTTGCTGATACGATTCGAAAGCGTTTTCTCAAGTTGTATCCCGGAATACCGACTCCTGAACAGATCCTGGCGACCGCACATGAAACACTTCGCTCCATTGGGCTATCCGGAGCCAAGGCTAACTATGTACACAATGTGGCGCGATTTGCAATGGAGACTGGTATGGACTATAAAGTACTGGATAAAATGAATAATGAGGAAGTCATTGAATACCTGATCCCGATAAAAGGCGTTGGCAGGTGGACGATAGAAATGTTACTCATGTTCACACTGGGAAGGGAAGACGTGTTTGCCGTAGACGACCTGGGTATACAACAGGCAATGATCAACGTGTATAAGCTCGATAAAACAGATAAAAAAAGGTTAAGGGAAGATATGCTTCGGATATCAGCCAAATGGTCCCCATACCGGAGTTTTGCCTGTCTGCATCTGTGGAGACATAAGGACAATGTTCCGGCCGTCTGACAAAAACCAGGCAACCCGAACTCCTGTTTACCGTATTCATTAAAAGAAGACCTGTAGTAAGCAGGCTGTTTAAAGAAATAAATTATATTGCGTCCTCACCTCCCCAATCATTCATATATTAAATATTTAAAGATGAAATCCATCAAAAGTCTCCTGGTTGTTGCGTCAATCATAGTAATTGGTCTGGTTAGTTGTAGCAAGGGGTCTACCGGACCAACAGGAGCAACCGGACCCGCAGGACCTGCCGGGCCTGACAGTGTACTATATTCTCCATGGACTCCATTAGCATTAACATATGTTACCGCTGATACATTGTTTGAAGAAACTATTACCGCACCTGCCATAACTCAGGCTATTTTGGATAGTGGGGTCATTCTCAGCTATGTCAATTTTAAGGAACAGAATGGTACCTATCATGTTCTCCCAACCGTAGGTCTGCTCGGTCAAGGGTTTTTTGAAGATTTTTCTGTAGGCGCGATAAATATAAATTCTGTATTTGATTATAGCACTTTACCTTACCGGTACGTGGTCATACCCGGTTCACTAAAAGCAGGAAACAGTGCCAATCCAAAAATCAAGGGGTATACCATACAGGAGCTGAAAGCCATGCCATATGAGCAGGTGCAGCAGGTACTCTCTAATAATAATTAAAACGCGCAACGCCTAAAGCCTTCTTAAGCCTAAAACCTTTTTAAGCCTAAAGCTTAAAGCCCAAAACCGATATAGTAATAATTTACAAACAGTCTTATAATATTTAAAAACCCAAAAAGAAGTTTTAGGCTTTAAGCTTTAGGCTTTAGGCTTTTTTATTTATCGTATTTATTCAGGAACTCAACAAGACGGGGATCTACTTGTCTGGCTGTATCGGATAATGTTTTTCCAAAAAAATGTACTTCATACTCATTCCTGAATACACCGGATGCCTGTGTTTTGGAGAATTCTTTTTTATTAAATGAAGTATATGTCATATAAACTAAAGCAACCAGTCCGAAGGCCGAATAAACTAACAGGCAAAGGAAACTCAGCCGTTTGAGGACCCGATTTTTGGTTAAGGAAGTCTGGCTGATCACAGCAGCCAGTAAGGGTATAACGGGCACCCAGAACCGCGGATCCGGGAATGGCCAGTTGAAAAGGAGCAGGATGTAAAAAAGAAGATAAGCCTTTACTACAAAAAGTATATTGTTTTTCTTAATAAAACAGATAAAAACAAATACGCTGACGGCCAAAATTCCTGAAATAAGGTAAAGCCAGTATCCGAATGGAACGGGCAGAAAACTGATCAGCTTCGCCTTGGGGCTATTCAACAATATCTCTCCCCATTCTGAAAAATGCCAGGCGATCACATTTGAAAACCGGAGACCTCCTTCAAATTGCTTGGGAATCGCAGCCAGATAATAATTGAACCCAAGCTGTTTGGAGAAGATAATTCCAATAAGGACACAAAGAATAAGGACTCCTACCCCGATCCCGTTTTTCTTCATGAGCCCGATGAGTTGTTTTCTATATTCCCATACCAGGGCAGTGAAAAGGGCAGCAACCAGGGCAATGCCAACGGTACGGGTTAGAAATGCCAGACCCGCAAATAGAAAAGCCAGCAGGAGATTCCAAATATTTTTAATTCGGAGGAATTGATAATATGCGTATAAACTGGCCATGGAAAAAAACAGGTATTGAAGTTCTGATAAAGGATGCAATACAAATTTGATGATGGTCCAGTTTATCAATACCAGGAAAAACAAAAAGTAGGGAGAACGGATATGGTCAAAAAATTTTCTCACGAAAAATAATGCGCCCAACAGGTATAAGCAATTCACGAATACGATGGAAAAAGATTTCAATATACCAAGTTTTGAAAGCAAAAGCAGCAGGCCGGTATAACCATAAGGCAGGTAATCGTTTGGATTCGCTCCAGGCGGGCATTTGGATTCAATGCAATCCTTTATGGAAAAATACCGGAGCATGTCGAAGTGCAACCGGAGCGGAGTAAAACAATTTAAAAAAAACACGAAGCCCAGTATATAAATAACCCATTTTAGGATCCGGGCCTGTTTTTCACCGGGTAATGGATAGGTCGGGGACTTGGTCATGTGTCTAATCTAAATGGTTTGTTGCCACAGAAATCACAGAAATTCCAATAAAAGGCGAAACAAACCAATCTATGATCCTGAACAGAGGTACCAGCCGATTATAGAAATTTATTTTTCCTGGGGAAATGATTTTCTCCTTCAGAATAGTTCCTGATAACCACCACCCAAATATAGCTGTCGCATTAAAATACCGGCTGTTTATAACGACCAGTCCGGCCGATCTCAATAAGTTGTTCAATCCGCGTTTAGTATATCTTTTGTAGTGTCCCAATTCCTGGTCTAGCGGATTATATAACCATTGTCCGGTCGGAACCAGGATGATCATGTTGCCATTTTTTTTTAATAATGCTTTTGCATTCCGTATGGCGGTTGCATCTTCTTTAATATGTTCAACGACGTTCAGGGCGATGACGGTATCAAATTTTTTCAGAAGCCCGGAGTTTTTTGTTTGGAAATCCGGTAGTGAAAGATCCAGTTCATAAACTGCCTGAAGATGCGGGTCCTGTCCAAATTTTTTTTCAAGCACCTGACAATACTCGGGACGAAGATCACTGAGCGAAACCACGGGCTGATCTCTTAATAAAAAAGTCGAAATATTTCCTATGCCACTTCCGATTTCGAGGACCTGCCCTTTCGCGAATTCACTAATTTTTCCATAAAGCCATCGGTTAAAAGCGGGAGCCTGGGAAAAAGTTTCCAGGGTTTCGAAGCCTAACGGATCCGATTGCGTTTTAATTTCCATCAACGGAACAAATTATATTTAAGAATACAATAAATAGCCCGAAAGCCATCTTTCCATCCGATTTTTTTCCCTTCCACGTAAGTCCGGCCATAATAAGAAATCCCAACCTCATAAATCCGGATGCCGGGTATCCGGGCCAGCTTGGCTGTTATTTCAGGTTCAAATCCAAACCGTTTTTCTTTCAGATCAATATGCTGAATAATCCCGGTTTTACACAGTTTGTAACCCGTTTCCATATCTGTCAGGTTGAGATTGGTAAGTATATTGCTAAGCCGGGTCAAAGCCCTATTGCCGATAGAATGCCAATAAAAAAGGATACGGTGCGGGTGTCCGCCCATAAAACGGGAGCCATAAACCACATCTGCGGAACTCCGTAAAACCGGTTTAAGCAATTCATTAAATTCCTCCGGATCATATTCCAGATCAGCGTCCTGGATGATCAGGTATTCACCGGTCGCCTTTCTGATCCCGGTGTGGATAGCGGCTCCTTTGCCCTGATTCGCATCGTGTTTGTAATACTGCAAATTCATTTCAGGATGCGTGGACCGGTAGGTAAGCAGTACTTCTTCCGTATTGTCCGATGAATAATCATTTACCAGGATGACTTCTTTTTGCAGATTATGAACCAGTTTAACTGCGTCAATACGATCCAGGATGAGATGAATGGTTTTTGCTTCGTTGTAAGCAGGTATGATGATGGAAAGCGTCTTAAATGAATCCATATCTGGAAGGCTTTTTTAAACGTCCGGGGAATTGGATTTTAAGATGCCGGGCGGCAGTTTCGCTGGAATACCTGCTAGCCCTATAATATTCAATGAATTAAGTTAGCTAAAATAGCCTATCCTGTTTGATAATACAAACCGGGATCAAATAAAATTTGCCGCCTGAAAAGGAACCCCTACCTTTATATTTGATGTTTAAACTTTAATATACAACAATGAAAAAGATCCTTCTATTCGGCATGTTTGGTTTCGCGGCAGTTTTATCTGCATTTGCACCATCCCGCCATTTAAATTCTTTGAGCGCTTCTTCTCCCGATCAGGCGACTAACTGGACACTTGATAAACCACATACCAATGTGAAATTTTCTGTATCCCATTTGGTAATTTCAGATGTGGATGGAAAATTCAAATCTTTTGACGGTACGATGACGAACACGAAACCTGATTTTTCTGACGCAAAAATCAATTTTTCGGCCGATGTCAGTTCCATCAGTACCGACAATGATCAGCGTGATGCGCACCTGAAGTCTGATGACTTCTTCAACGAAGCAAAATTTCCGCAGATAAAGTTCGAGAGTACTTCATTTGTTCCGCTGGGGAATAACAAATATACCCTGGTTGGAAATCTTACTATCCGCGACGTAACAAAAGCCGTAACGTTTGATGTAAAATATGGCGGAACGGTCAACATGTATGGCACCCATATAGGATTCAAAGCCACAACGACCATAAACCGTTTTGACTATAACCTGAAATTCAGTGCAACGACTGAATCTGGTGGAATGGTGGTTGGCAAGGATGTCGACATTACACTCAATGTAGATTTCAAGAAATCCTAACTGCAAATTTGGGAATTTGGAAATAATCATTTCCAAATTCTCAAATTCTCAAATTACTTTTTCTCCTCGTACTTCTTCTGTGCTTCCTGTGCTTTTTTGAAATCAAGCACTACTCCGTTGATACAATACCGGAGGCCGGTAGGCGGGGGTCCATCGTCGAACACATGTCCCAGGTGTGATTTACATCTTCCACACTCTACTTCGGTTCTTTCCATTCCGAAAGTATTATCTTTTATATAAATGATGCTGGTTTTACTGATTGGTTCATAAAAACTCGGCCAGCCGCAACCGCTTTCGAATTTGGTATCACTTCTGAACAAGGGATTTCCACAAACCGCACAATAGTACGTTCCAATCTCCTTGGAAGTTTCAAATTTACTTGTAAAAGGCCTCTCGGTTCCTTTTTGCCTTGCAACATTGTAGACGTCAGCCGGAAGTATTTTTTTCCATTCTTCGTTGGTCTTATTTACCAGCGAATCGGGATGGCTCTGGGTATTTTCCATGTTTGCAGTTTTAGATTTATTAGACTGAGAATAACATTGCTGAAACAGCAATGCAAGCATTATTAAACCAGAAGTTCTTAGTATTCTATTCATATGATATTATATGTAACAAATCTACGCAGTGGCTGTTCGTTTGGTTTGTCATTTCCTTGACATATGGAAGATTTTACATTTTTATTATCATGATGCAAGTCTGGTTTCGCTGCATTTATACACGAATACCGACCGATTTGTTAACGGAATTACAAGAAGCGTACACTATATTTGTTCAAACCTAAGGCTAGCCATCATGTTTAATTTAATTCTTTTCGGTCCCCCCGGAAGTGGGAAGGGCACGCAGTCTGAGAAGCTGATTGCCCGTTATGGTTTCAAGCACCTGAGCACCGGGGACCTGTTACGCAGCGAATTCAACAATGGAACGGCATTGGGGCTGGAAGCCAAAAGCCTGATGGACCAGGGGCAGCTGGTTCCGGATGCCGTTGTCATCGGTATGATCCGTTCCTGCCTGGAACACAATCCCGGGGCGAACGGTTTTCTTTTTGACGGATTTCCGCGTACGAACGCCCAGGCCGTGGCGCTTGATGGTCTGCTCGATGAAATAAACTCCCCCGTTCGGGTAGTCCTGGCCCTGCAGGTCTCAAAATCAGAGCTCATTAAAAGACTGCTGAACAGGGGACTTACTTCCAGTCGTTCAGATGACGCAAATGAAGCCGTGATAGATTCCCGTATCGCAGAATATGAAAGAAAAACAGCCGCCGTGGCCGAATACTACAAGAAGTTTAATAAAGTGGTGTATATCCCCGGCGAAGGATCAGTTGATGAAATTTTCCACTCACTTTCGAAGGAAATAGACAAAAGAAAGTGAGGAAAGTATGGGAGTGAATTTTTTATTAAATTCTATTATCGCTGTTCCCATGTGTTTGTTTCTGTACAATTCAAATTCCCATACTCCCATACTCCCATACTTCCCACACTTGCCTCCCATACTTGCCTCCCATACTTTCCTCCCATACTTGAATTTTAAGCTGAAGGCTTAAAATTCAGCATCCCGCTTCTTAATGGCTTTTTCCACTCTGACAGAAATGCGGATACTGATTTCATATAAAAGGATCAGGGGAAGGGCCACAATGGTCTGGCTCATCCAGTCCGGCGACGGGGTAATCACCGCCGCAACAAACAGAATGGCCACATATGCATATTTCCGGTAGGTCCGGAGAAAATCGGGAGTTATCAGTCCGATATGGGTAAGCACATAACTGATCAGGGGGAGCTGAAAAGCAATACCCGAGCCGATCAGGATATCCAGCAGATTATCCAGATAATCATCGAGCGTGGGCCGGGTAATCAACATGCCGGTCATGCCCAGTTTATAGTTTGAAAGAAAGCTGAAGGTGAAGGGAGCCAGTAGGAAATATCCAAAAGCAATTCCCAGCATGAAAAAAAAGGTGACAAAAAATATCGAACCCCGGGTACTTTTAATTTCCCTGGCCGAAAGGGCCGGTTTTACAAACCGCCAGAATTCCCAGAAAATATATGGGAAAGCAATTATGAATCCGCATACAAAAGCGATCGTAATACTGGAAATAAACTGGGATCCGAAGGCGGTTGTCTGCAACTGGACGTTAGCGGCAGGCAAACAGAGTGTGTCGCCGATATGCAAAAAATGGCTCAGGTGACATAGACCCACCACCGAAAGAAAATTCTGTTTTAGCGGGCCCATGATGATATTCTCAAAGATCCAGTCAATCTTTAAAAATGCGAAAATCGCGAGGAAAACGATGGCCAGTACGGACCGGACGATATGCCAGCGCAATGCTTCAAGATGCTCGATAAATGACATTTCCGCCTGTCCCGGAGTCCTTTTAAAAATGCTAAAAGCCATATTTCACTGGGTTGCCATTTATTAAGGCTTCGCAAAGTTAAATTGAAATGAACTTACTTCCTAAGCCGAAAGCCGACATAAGCCTAACGCTTAAAGCCTAAAGCCAAAAACCTCTTTTTGGATCTCTAATTAGATTTCCTGTTTGTTCCACTATTCGATGGAAATATTTATTAAAAGTTTTAGGCTTTACGCTTTAAGCTTTCGGCTTAACAAGGCTTGTATTGGTTTTAGGCTTTAAGCTTTGGGCTTTAGGCTTATATTGGTTTTAGGCTTTACGCTTTAAGCTTTAGGCTTAATAAGGCTTGTATTGGTTTTAGGCTTTACGCTTTAAGCTTTAGGCTTAATAAGGCTTATATTGGTTTTAGGCTTTAAGCTTTCGGCTTAACAAGGCTTATTTAAGGAGTTTCATCTTTACCATCTCTATCCGGGTATCGCTTACGCCCAGTATTTCAAATTCATAATCGTCGATAATAATATGTTCCTTCAGATGCGGAATGGCTTCATGGCGGTTAATGATAAAACCCGATAAGGTTTCGGATTCATTTTCCGGAAATTCAAGGTCATACTTCTCATTGAGATAATCCAGTTCCAGCCTTCCGGCGAAAATAAATTCTTCATTGGATAATTTCTTCTCCTCAAATTCTTCGGTATCATATTCATCCCTGATTTCTCCAAAAATTTCTTCCAGCAGGTCTTCCATGGTTACGATGCCCGCCGTGCCGCCAAATTCATCAACAACCCAGGCGATACTTTTTCTTTCCCGGCTGAATTTACTGATCAGGTCCGTTGCGCTCATACTTTCAGGAACAGCGGGAATAGGCAGCAGGATGTTGCGGATGGAAACGGGCGCCCTGAACAGATCCAGCTGGTGGATATAGCCCATCACGTGATCAATATTCCCATCGTACACCACGAGCTTACTCAGTTTACTGCTCATAAATTTTTTCCGGGCATCGTCAATATTCAGACGGATATCGATTCCTTCAATTTCTTTCCGTGGTATCAGGCATTCTCTCACTTTTACCTTGGGTAAAGAAAGCGCTGCTTCAAAGAGCACTGTATTCAGTTCCTGTTGTGGCTCATCCGTTTCACCCATTTGCTGGAAAAAATTGCTCAGGTCCGCTTTCGCAAAAAGATCCTTGCGTTCATCAATACGTACATTAAAAACATATTTCAGTATCCATTCTGAAATACGTGTAAAAAAAACTGAAACAGGATAAAATAAATTATAAAAGAAATTACTTATGGGAGCAAAAAAGTCAAGCAGACTGTCGCTTTTAGCGCGAAATAATGCTTTTGGGATAAGCTCCCCGAAAAAAAGAATAAAAATGGCAGACGTAAGAGTTTCAAATCCCAAACGGAAAATATCCACCCAGGCCTGTGGCACAACTGTTTTCTTGATAATAAATTCCCATAAAGGTGACAGGGTTTCGCCTACCAACAAACCGAAAATAACCAGGAAAAGATTAAATCCGATCAGCAGCGCACTGATGAACCGGCTGGGGGTATCAAGAAAACCGGACAGTAAAATACTGCGCTGGAGACCCTGTTTCTTTTTGATTTCAATGGTAAGCCGGTTCGCATTGGCAAATGCGATCTCTATGCCGGCGAAAAAAATGATCATCAGCCAGGCGATGATGATCCAGATCAGGGTATTGGTATTGATCATGCAAATACGAATATAGACGGAAAAGCCTAAAGCCTAAAGCTTAAAGCTTAAAACTTTCTGCAGCCACGTGTCCTCCTTCATCGGTCATCGATTCGTCTTCGATTCATCGTATATACATCCTCTATTCGTCCTCCATCCTTTTCCGGCCAACCGCCAACCGCCAACCACCAACCGTCAGCCGCCAACCGTCAACCGTTTGGCCAGGAACTCTGAAATGATATGCCGGGCCTCTTCACAGGCTGTCTGCAGGTTGTCGTTGACTATAATTTTATTGAAGTGATGGCGGAAGGAAATTTCATAAGAAGCTTTATTTAACCGGTCCTGTAGTGCTTCGGCAGATTCCGTGGCCCGGTATTCCAATCTCCTTTTCAATTCCTCAATAGAAGGGGGTTGTACAAAAATCGACAGGCTTTGTTCAGGGTATTGTTCCTGCACATGAATGGCACCCTTTACATCAATATCAAGGATCGGGATTTTATGATTTGCACGGATGCGCTGAAGCTCTTTTTTTAATGTCCCGTAATAGCGGCCCTCATAAACCATTTCCCATTCCACAAATTCCTGATTTTGTATTTTATGCTGGAATTCTTCCAGCGTCATAAAATAATAATCAACACCATCCACTTCATCCGGCCTTTGCTTACGCGTGGCAGCGGAAACTGAAAATTCCAGTTGGGGAAAATGCTGCAGCAGGTACCGGGTGATCGATGTTTTCCCCGCGCCCGAAGGTGCCGTTATGATGATCAGCATCGCAAATATTTATATTCTTTTAATCGAGGCCCCCAGGCGGTTGAGACGCTCGTCAATATATTGATAACCCCGGTCGATCTGACCGATGTTCTGGATCACACTCTTTCCTTCCGCACTCATGGCGGCGATTAATAATGAAACTCCTGCTCGTATATCCGGGCTGCTCATTGTAATACCGCGCAGCTTATGCAACCTGCCCAAGCCGATCACCGCTGCCCGGTGTGGATCGCAAAGAATGATCTGCGCGCCCATGTCGAGCAGTTTATCTACAAAAAATAACCGGCTCTCAAACATTTTCTGATGAATGAGCACACTTCCTTTTGCCTGGGTGGCCACGACGAGCATCACGCTCAGCAGGTCCGGTGTAAGCCCGGGCCATGGATGATCGTAAATCGTAAGTACAGAGCCGTCGAGGTAGGTTTGAATTTCATATAGGTCCTGCTGCGGAACATAAATATCATCCCCCTGAATTTCAATCTTAATGCCCAGCTGGCGGAATTTATCCGGAATCTGACCAAGTTCTGACACACGGGCATCTTTAATCAGGATCTCACTCTGGGTCATGGCCGCCATGCCGATAAATGAACCGATCTCAATCATATCAGGCAGCATGCGGTGTTCCGTTCCTCCTAACTCCTGCACTCCTTCTATCACGAGCAGGTTGCTGCCGATACCGCTGATCAGGGCACCCATCCGGTTTAACATCAGGCAGAGCTGCTGTATATAGGGCTCGCAGGCTGCATTATAAATAGTTGTTTTACCTGTGGCCAGACTGGCAGCCATTACGATATTGGCCGTCCCCGTAACAGAGGGTTCTTCTAAAAGAAGATAGGTTCCTTTTAATTCAGGCGCTTCGAGACGGAAAAAATCATCTCCCGTATCGTATGAAAAACGGGCGCCCAGTTTCTCAAAACCGCTCATATGCGTGTCCAGCCTTCTTCTGCCGATCTTATCGCCACCTGGCTTGGGAACAAATGCTTTTTTGAATCTGGCGAGCAGTGGGCCGGCCAGCATAACGGAACCTCGAAGTTTACCACTTTTATTCCGATAGGTTTCGCTGGTCAGATAATCGACATTCACATCATCGGCCTGGAAACTGCAAACATGACGCGAAGATCGTTCCGTCTTTACCCCCATCTCCTGCAGAAGTTCGATAAGAAGGTTGACATCGAGGATGTCAGGAATATTTGAGATGGTGATTTTGCTCTTGGATAATAAAACCGCACTGATAACCTGGAGCGCTTCATTTTTTGCTCCCTGAGGAATGATCTCTCCTTTCAACCGTTTTCCTCCGGTCACTTCAAAGGCATTCATTCAATATCTTTTCTTTTTGAATTTACCTCCGCGATCGTTGTTCCGGTTATTGTTATTATTATTTCGCTGAAATTTCTGATTACGTTTGTTGCGATCATAGCCATATCCGCCGCTGTTCCTGTCCCGGTTTTCATTCGGACGGAAACTACGCACGAAGGGTGTATTGGTAAACTCCAGTTGACCGTTTGTAATGGCGCTGAGCTCCCCCTGAATGGCATCGTCGTGAACCGTTTCTTTATGCCAGTTATTATAGGCCAGCTTCATGTAATAGGCAATGGCATTGGCGAAACCGTTTTTCTTTTCCGGATTTTCTTCCTGCAAAGCCTTATCAATGATGAGCTCCAGATTTTTACCGAGATGCGCGTGTTTCGGATATCGCTTCGGGTAAGGAAGCGGATCTGATTTAGGTTTCAACGTTTCGGCAGTTGGAATCGGGTAGGGAGAAGAAACGTCGAGTTTGAAATCGGATATCAGAAAAAGATGGTCCCATAATTTATGACGGAAATCCTCCACATTTTTCAGATGCGGATTCAGAAATCCCATCAATTCAATCACGACAGCCGCGTTTCTTTCGCGAACTTCAGGATCTTCGATGGTAAGCAGGTATTCGATCATCCGCTGGATATGGCGGCCGTATTCACGCATAATCAGGTGATTACGCGTTGTATTGTATTCCATTATGTAGTATTTATGCCCGACAAACCTACGGAAAAAAATCAGTTCACGATCACCTTGGTCAGGAACTGCCTGTTATTGGCCCGATTTACCGCCCGCAGAAAGTAAATTCCACTCGCTGGTTTGGTTGAGAGGTCCAGATTGGCGATGCTGTTTCCAGCAAGCTGAACCTGCTTTCTTTCAATAATCTGACCCGTGGTATTAATCAGTTCCAGGCTGAAATTTCCGGTTTGCTGTTCATCAAACTGGACAAGTATTTTGGTAGTTACCGGATTCGGATAAACCTGGATACCGGGACGTTGATCCTCCTGCTGCAGGTTTACCACCTTTACGATCGAATAAACGACGTTTCCTTCCGGATCGGTACGTTTGATGCGGAAATATAGGTCTCCCACATCAGTTTGAGAAGGGTTGTATTGATACTGGTATTGTGCAACAGTACCCGTTGGAGCAGATCCAGCCGGGACGGTTCCGGCTGACTGCCAGCTTTCGTTGTCTTTGCTGTATTCGATTTCATAAACTATACCCTTTTGATCATTCGTGCCAAGCCATTGTAATGAGATGGTTCCATTTTTTTTGTATGCTGAAAAATTGCTGATGACCGCTCCCAGTGGAACAGTAGGACACCAGTAATAAGTTAGATTGAGCGTTCCGCCGATGACCGTGGTTACTGATGAATTGTAATTTGACCCTCCGTCCAGGGTGATCATACCCCCGTTTATGGAATAGGCAAAATTAACCGTACCCAGGCCGAGATATGCGGCATTCCCGCCGGCCATTCCTATGCCGGTAGGAAAAGTGATGATATTTTCGGGGGGATAGGTTATGGTATCACCTGGTACCCCAAATGGAGCCAGGGTATCATACCCGTGAACCGAGTTGTATACGTGTGTAAGCGTAATCCCCGGACCGGAGATTTTATTTGTCAGCGTTAATTGAAAAAGGAAGGCGGTACTATCGGGGCCCGTATTACCAGCACCTGTAACCGAAGTTCCGGTAATGGTATCGTGTAAAGTGACACAACTCAGGTTCCCGAGGGCTGGGTTGAACTGTTGAAAGGAAAAATTCAGCGTACTCGTTGTTGTCGGGGAAATGGTTATGGACTGATCAATGGCAGTTGCCGGAATTCCACCGGTACAAAGACATTGTGCGTGTACGTATGGATGGTGGAAAAAAATGAGACATGCGAAAAGCATGAAACCCCTGAAGTAAAGATTTTTCATAGTACGGATTTTGATGACGGATGACGGAAAACGAACTACTGTAAAAATATCTAATAATAAATAGGATTCATAGCGTATTAGTACTTGAAGCCCGGTTCGTATTTTCCGCGGTTGCGACTCCTTTAAAAGAGATCGGAAAACCAACTGTTTTTCCCACTAACTTTGCTTTATAAGCTCAGGGCCGAAAGCCAAAGGTTCAAAACTAAGTTATTGATTATTAGTATATTACTCGAATGAAAAACCCGGGATCCGGAAAATCAACCACACAACAATCACACTTAAGATGACTGAATCTTCGATACATATAAAGGTCGGCCTGGATGAAAATAAAATGCCCTCGGAAATCATCTGGTGCGCCCCGGACAATTCACCCGAAAATACCCGGAAATCCAAAGCCTTCCTGCTTTCGCTCTGGGACGGCACGGATAAAACCGCCCTCCGGATCGATCTGTGGACAAAAGACATGATGGTGGATGAAATGGAAGACTTTTTCTATCAGACTCTCATGACGATGGCAGATACCTACCAGAGGGCTACCCATCACGACGATCTGGCCGCAGATATAAAGAATTTTGCAAGGACCCTTTACCAAAAATCGAGAGATAAACAATTAAAAGAAAATAAATTATAATTTATAATATGAGCCTGGAACAAAAAGTTATGACGGACCTGAAGACGGCCATGCTGGCTAAGGATGAAAAAGCACTCCGGTCCCTGCGCGCTATTAAGGCGGCTATCCTTTTGGCAAAAACCTCTGAAGGAGCAGGCGGGGACCTGAAAGAAGAGGATGAGGTTAAACTGCTTCAAAAGCTAATAAAATCAAGAAAAGATTCTCTTGAAATTTATCAGGCCCAGGAACGTGCAGACCTCGCCGTTAAAGAAGAAGAAGAAATTGCCATAATTGAAAAATTTCTGCCCAAACAAATGAGTCCCGATGAGGTCAATGCTGTTCTTCAGAAAATAATTGCAGAAACCGGCGCTAGTTCTCCTGCTGATATGGGAAAAGTGATGGGCGCAGCTACAAAACAACTCGCTGGAAAAGCGGATGGGAAAACGATCAGCACTATGGTAAAGATGTTGCTCTCGAAGTAATTTGACAATGTGCTGATGTGCCAATGTGCCAATGTGCCGATAAGAATGACCGAAAAAATTATTAAAAAGCCTTTGCCCGATATCAGAGACCACTGATTGCATAACTCATTTCCAATTAGCTTAGGCACATCAGCACATTGGCAAATTGGCACATTACTCATAAATCTTTAAGCGCGCGCGTAATTTTTCTGTTTCTTCCTGCAGCTGTTTTATTTTTTCCAGCAAATTTTTCAACGCATCAATACCGGCTACATTGATGTCCAGGTCATAATACATGCGGCTGAATTTTTCCAGCTCCGCCATTTCTTCCTTCAAAATAAAACGCTGGTTTTCGCGGTGACTGATTGAAATCAAGCCATACGATTCCAGGGTTTCCAGAAAGGTTGACTCTACATGATAATAGGAACAAAACATTTCGACTGATATGATTTCGTCGTCGGACATTCGTTTATTTCATTTTCGAAAGTTCGTTAAAAAGTTCCTTTTGCCGTTCCGTTAGGTGTTGCGGAATTAAAATATTATACGTCACAAACAGATCGCCAAAGCTGTTTTCATGTTTATACACAGGAAATCCTTTGCTTTTTAACCGGGCTTTCGTTCCATTCTGCGTTTCGGGTTTTACTTTTAGCTTGATCTTTCCATCTAGGGTATCCACCATCACCTCTCCGCCGAGCACGGCCGTATACAGATCCAGGTTCAGGGTGATATACAAATCATTTCCCACTCGTTTAAAATCCGGGTCCGGGGCTATCCGGAAAGTGATATACAAATCGCCGTTAGGTCCGCCATTTACCCCAGGTGCGCCGTGATTTTTCAAACGGATTACCTGACCGTCTTCGACACCCGCCGGTATGGTAATACGGATATTTTTCCCATTGACAGTTAAAGTCTGGGTATGTGTTTTTACTGCATCGCGAAGGGAAAGATGTAATTCTGCCTGGTAATCCTGTCCCCGGAATCTTGTGCCGCCCGCTTTTGAACTGCGCGCGCCGGAACCAAACATCTGTTCGAAAAAATCAGAATATTGTCCGTCGCCGAATTCCCGCCCGTCAAATGCTGAGAATGGATTTCCGGATTGACCCGATCCTCTTTCTCCGGAATAGGCTCCCGATTGTCTTGCTTTTTCAAACTGTTCCGCATTCTCCCAGTTCTCCCCGTACTGGTCATACTTTTTTCTTTTCTCCGGATCGCTGAGCACTTCATTGGCTTCATTGATCTGTTGAAATTTTTTATTGGCTTCTTTGTCCTTGGGGTTGAGGTCGGGATGTAATTTCCTGGCCAGTTTGCGGTAGGCTTTTTTGATGTCCTCTTCCGAAGCTGTTTTGGAGATTCCGAGAATTTTATAATAGTCTGTATAAGCCATATGTATCCTGGACTATACCAGTTCTTTCACAACATTCCAAATAACTTTTGGTTTGCCGAGCGTATAATAATGCAAAACGGGAACGCCGGATTTTTTTAATTCACGGCTTTGTTGTATCAACCATTCAGTACCAATTTGTTCAACTTCTTCGTCAGACTTGCATTTCATGATAGCATTGGACAGGTCAGACGGGATATCAACGTGAAAAACTTTGGGCAAGAGGCTGAGCTGTTTTTTATTCGTGATGGGTTTCAGCCCCGGAATGATCGGGACCTCAATTCCGCTTTCCCTGCAGGTTTTTACAAAATCAAAATATTTCTGGTTGTCGAAAAACATTTGCGTGGTTACGTATTCAGCGCCGGCATCCACTTTTGCTTTCAGGAACGTGAGATCGGTGGCCAGGTTGGGGGATTCGAAATGTTTTTCCGGGTAACCGGCTACACCGATGCAAAAATTGGTTTTGCTCCCATTCTTAATATCTTCTTCCAGATATATTCCCTGGTTCAGGTTCACGACCTGTTTTAAAAGATCGAGGGCATACTGATTTCCACCGGGCTCGGGTGTAAAAGCGGCTTCATTTTTTGGAGCATCTCCCCGTAAAACGAGTACGTTATCCACCCCCAGGAAATGCAGGTCGATCAGGGCGTCCTCCGTTTCCCGTTTTCCAAATCCTCCGCAGATCAGGTGGGGTACGGCGTCTATCTGGTAATGGTTCATGATGGCGGCACAAATACCAACCGTGCCGGGCCTTTTCCTCACTTCCACTTTTTCAAAGGTCCCATCGCTCTTTTTTTTGAACATGGTCTCACTCCGGTGGTAGGTCACGTTTATAAATGCCGGTTTGAACTCCATCAGGGGATCCAAGTGATCATAAATCGAACTGATCGTCTTTCCTTTTAAAGGGGGAAGGATTTCAAAGGAAACTACGGTATCTTTTGCGTCGTGGATGTGATCAATAACCTTCATCAGTGGGTTCCCGAACGGTTTATTTGTGGACGCAAACTTAATTCAATAGCGCTATAACACAAGCACCTGTTAAACTATTTTAAAATGAACCGGTTACACATTCTTCTGGTATTTTTGTCGAAATTCTACCGGCTTTGAGTCTTACCATTCATACCAACGACCTCGTAAAAAGTTATCACAACCGCACGGTGGTTGACCATGTTTCCATCAACGTGAAACAGGGTGAAATTGTCGGTCTGCTCGGACCCAACGGAGCAGGTAAAACAACAACTTTCTATATGGTGGTCGGTCTGATCAAACCAGACGAAGGACAGGTTTTTCTCGATGACCGGGACATCACCCGCATGCCCATGTATAAAAGGGCACAGTTGGGACTGGGCTATCTTCCACAGGAAGCATCGGTTTTCCGCAAACTTTCGGTAGAAGATAATATCAAGGCCATCCTGGAAATGACCCGTCTTCCCAAAAAGGAACAACGCGAAAAGCTTGAATTCCTGCTGGATGAATTTCGCCTGAATCATGTGCGTAAAAACAATGGGGACTCGCTGAGTGGCGGGGAAAGAAGACGCACAGAAATCGCGCGTGCCCTGGTAGTGGATCCAAAATTTATCTTACTGGATGAACCTTTTGCGGGAGTGGATCCCATTGCCGTAGAAGATATCCAGGCGGTGGTCGCCCGTCTGAAATATAAAAACATCGGAATACTCATCACCGATCACAATGTAAATGAAACACTTTCCATATGTGACCGGGCTTACCTTCTGATAGAAGGAAAAATCTTCAAACACGGCACAGCTGAAGAGCTCGCCGCCGATGAACACGTACGTCGTCTCTACCTGGGTAAGAACTTCGAATTGAAGCGAAAAGACTATCTTCATGAGGAAGCTTCCAGGCCCGTTATTTAAATCT
>Ga0080026_10000004_pt1 | contig 42010 bp, 39 predicted proteins | sample OrgsoiDNA2013045_FD_70941 | JGI IMG/M metagenome (GOLD analysis project Ga0080026, IMG submission 70941) | Permafrost soil microbial communities from the Arctic, to analyse light accelerated degradation of dissolved organic matter (DOM) -... | ecosystem: Environmental > Terrestrial > Soil >... | reverse complement strand
CGGCTGACAGTCCGGCGGCTGACAGTCCGTCGGCTGACAGTCCGGCGGCTGACGGGCCGGCGGCGGGCGGCTCGCCGGGATTGACGGCGCCGAACCAGACCACGGACGCGCGCGGCGAGAGCCGGACTCCGGCCATCCCGCCGGCCGCCCGGCCCTGCGGCCGGACCGACGCGGCACCGAACCGCAGCAGCTGGGCGTCGCTGGTGATGAACACCAGATCGTGCGCCTCGTCCTCGAGCTGGACCGCACCCACGACCCGGTCGCCGTCCTTTAGCGCGATCACCTCGAAGTCGGACGCGTTCTGCGGGTAGTCGGGGGCGACCCGCTTCACGACGCCGCCCGCGGTGCCCAGGGCCAGGCCTGCTCCCGCGGTGTCCGCGGCGACGATCCCGACGGCGGTCTCGCCCGGCGCGGTGGACACGAACTCGCTGACCGGCGCGCCGCCGGACAGGCCGGGGGAGTGCGCGCTCGGCGGAAGCGCAGGCAGGTCGAGCACGCCGAGCCGGACCAGCCTGCCGTGCGAGGTCACCACGCCGATGGTGCCGCGTGCGGTCGACGGTACGACCGAGGCGATGGCGTCATGCGCCGCCCGAGGGCCCCCTGGCGATCCGCCGGAAGCCGGGGCCGCCGCGGAGCCGGGAGCTGCGGACACGGCCCGTTGAGCATCTGGGCTGTCCACGGGAAGGGCCTGCTGAACGGCTGGCTGCGCCACGGCAGTGCGGGCCAGCAGGCCGGTTGAGGACAGCAGCACCGTGCACGGGTCGTCGGCGACCTCAAGCGGCACAGCGGCGGTCCTGGCCGCGCCGGTGCTCTCCAGCAGGACGGTCCGGCGGGGAGTGGCAAATCGGTCGCTGACGCTGGCCAGCTCATCGGAGACGAGCTCGGCCAGCCTGGCCTCGGAGTCCAGGATGGCGGTCAGCTCGGCGATTTCCCGCTGCAGCGTGTCGCGCTCGCGCTCAAGCTCGAGCCGGTCGAAGCGGGTGAGCCGGCGCAGCGGGGTGTCCAGGATGTACTGCGCCTGGATCACCGACAGGTCGAAGACCGACATCAGGCGATCCTTCGCCTGCGCGGCGTCGTCGCTGGCCCGGATCACCTGGATGACCTCGTCGATGTTCAGCAGCGCGATGAGCAGGCCGTCCACCAGGTGCAGCCGCTCCTGGCGCTTGAGGCGACGGTGGGCAGTGCGCCGCCGGACGACTTCGAGCCGGTGGTCGACGTAGATCTGCAGCAGCTCGCGCAGCCCGAGCACCCGCGGCTGCCCGTCGACGAGGGCGACGTTGTTGATGCCGAAGGTCTCTTCCATCGGGGTCAGCCGGTACAGCTCGTCGAGCACCGCCTCGGGATGGAATCCGCTGCGGATCTCGATCACCAGGTGCAGGCCGCGGTGCCGGTCGGTCAGGTCCTTCAGGTCGGCGATGCCGGCCAGCTTCCTGGCCTGGACCAGGTCCTTGATCCGGCTGACCACCTTCTCCGGGCCGACGCCGTACGGAAGCTCGGTAATCACGATCCCGCTCCGGCGGGGGGTGATCTGCTCGATCCGGGCGGCTGCCCTGGTGCGGAAGATCCCGCGGCCGCTCTCGTACGCGTCCCTGATCCCGTCCAGCCCGACGATCTTCCCGCCGGTCGGCAGGTCAGGGCCGGGCACGAAGCGCATCAGCGCCTCCAGCGGAGCGTCCGGGTGGGCGATCAGGTGCCGGGCCGCGGCCACCACCTCGCCGAGGTTGTGCGGAGCCATGTTGGTGGCCATCCCGACCGCGATGCCCGAGGCGCCGTTGACCAGCAGATTGGGCAGCGCAGCGGGAAGCACCTCCGGCTGTACCTCCTGGCCGTCGTAGTTCGGCATGAAGTCGACGGTGTCCTCGTCCAGCGAGGTGGTCATCTCCATCGCCGCCGCGGCCAGGCGCGCCTCGGTGTACCGCATCGCGGCCGGCGCGTCATCGCCGCCCAGCGAGCCGAAGTTGCCGTGTCCGTCGATCAGCGGCAGCCGCATCGCGAACGGCTGCGCCATCCGGACCAGCGCGTCGTAGATGGCGCTGTCGCCGTGCGGGTGCAGCCGCCCCATGACCTCGCCGACGACGCGGGCGCACTTGACATGAGCGCGCTCGGGCCGCAGGCCCATCTCGCTCATCTGGTACAGGATCCGCCGCTGCACGGGCTTGAGCCCGTCGCGCGCGTCCGGCAGGGCACGCTGGTAGATCACCGAGTAGGCGTACTCGAGGAAACTGCCCCGCATCTCGTCGGTCACATCGATGTCGACGATGTTTTCCTCGAAATCATCGGGAGGCGGAGTTGTCGTAGTGCGTCTGGCCATGACCGCCATTGTGCCGTCCCGCAGGCCGGTGACGCTCGTGGCGCGGCCGGTGTGGCGCGGGCGGGGCGCGCGGGTCAGGTGGCGGAGAAGCCGCCGTCGACGCAGAAGACCTGCCCGGTCACGTAGTCGCTGGCCCGGCTGGCGAGGAACACCGCGATGCCTTCGAAGTCACTGGCCTGGCCGTTGCGGCCGATCATCGTCCTGGCCGCGAGGGCGGCCGACCGGCCCGGATCGCTGGCGGCCTCGCGGGTCAGCGGCGTGATCACGAAGCCGGGGGAGACGGCATTGCAGCACACGCCGCTGGCTGCCCACGCCTCGGACTGGGACCGGGTCAGCGAGGCGAGGCCGCCCTTGGACGCCCCGTATGCGCCGCTGTTGCCGAACGCGCGCAGCGCCTGCTGCGACACGATGTTGATGATCCGGCCCCAGCCGCGCGCCGCCATGCCGGGCCCGAAGCGCTGCCCCAGCAGGAACGGCGCGGTCAGGTTGACTGCCATCGTCTCGTCCCACTCGGCGAGGGTCAGGGCATCCATCGGGGGACGCAGGTTGATGGCAGCGCAGCTGACCACGATGTCCGGCTCGCCGAATTTCGCCGCGGCCTGCCGGGCGCCCAGCTCCAGCGCGGCGCGGTCACCGAGATCCGCGCTGACCCAGGCGGCCGTGCAGCCTGCCGCCCGCAGGTCGGCGGACGCCCGCGCCAGCTGCTGCTCGCCGCGCGCCATCAGCACGACCCTCGCCCCGGCGCCGGCCAGGGCGCGCGCCATGGCGCGGCCGATGCCCGAGCTGCCGCCCGTGACCAGCGCCACCTTGCCGTCCAGGGAGAACAGCTCGCCGAGGTAATCTGCCATGACAAATCTACGAGTATGACCGCCGCGCGCGGGACCGCGCCGCGCAATGGCTAGAGCGCAGGGCGCGCGCCTACCATACTCAGCGCGCGGGCAGCGAGCCGGCAGCCGCTGACCAGCGCCTCGCCGGGCGGCTTCTTGTCGATCCACGCGGGCAGGAAGCCCGCGCAGAACGCGTCTCCGGCGCCGGTCCCGTCCACGATCCGCTCGACCGGCGGGCCGGGCACCCGGAACGGCTCCGGGCGGCCGTTGGCATAGAGGAGCGCGCCATCAGCGCCGAGCTTCATCACGACCTGCGGATACCAGGCATTCAGCACCCTGGCCGCCTGCTCGGGCTCCTCCCGCCCGGTGATGACCCTGGCCTGGTCACCGTTCACGAACAGCAGGGTCGCGCCGTTGGTCAGCTGCAGGAACGGCTCGGCCCCGGCGCGCTCGAGCGGCGCGGCGGACGCGCCGTCCACCGACACCGTCATCCCGGCCCGCTGCGCCAGGGCGATGGCGGTCAGCGTGGCCTGCCGCGAGCCCTCGTTCAGCAACGTGTAGCCGGAGACATGCAGGTGGCTGCCCGGCGTGAACAGATCCTTAGGCAGGTCGTCGGGCGAGAGCGCGGCGTTGGCGCCCGGGTCCGACAGCATCGTATGGTCGCCCTTGTGGGTGACCATCACCACGCAGGTTCCTGTCGGCCGCTCAGGATCCATCACGAGCCGGGCGTCCACGCCGTAGCCCATCAGCTCCATGTCCCTGTTCCGGCCCGCGATGTCAGCGCCGCGCCGGCCGACAAAGGCCACCTCGGCGCCGTCGACGGCAAGCCAGGCGGCAATGTTCGCGCCAGAGCCGCCGCCATGCATGGTTACCGTAGCTGGCGTGTCGCTGCCCCTGGCAAGCGGCAGCGCAGCGTGGGCGACCGTGTCCGTCATGAGATCGCCAACGACGACAATACGCGTCATGTCGTCACCACCTTGATCACCGGGACTGGGCCCGGCGCAGTCTTGGGGGCGCCCGGCTCAGAGAGCTAGCGGATAGAACTTAACAGCTCCAGAGACCCGTCTCGTGCCGTTCGCTCTCCGAATCCGTGATGAGCGGCGATTCCGGTCAAAGTCGGAAAGGGCCGCGGCGGCGCCGCGGCTGCCCGCGGAGCCTCCGGCAGCCCCTGCCCCCGGCCGCTGGCGGAGTCCGCGCAGGCCGCCAAACAGCTGCTGCGCAGGACATCCGGGCATGCCGCCGGCGTGCCCGGCCGGGCGCAGGGCAGCCGGCGCGGGCCCGGGCCGGCCGGGCTGTAGGCTGGCGGGCACTCCGGCGGGCCGAATCTGGACCATTGAGGCGATGCATGACCTGGACCTGGCAGTTTGAGAAGGAAGACGGGACGACGATGGCGTCCCGTGGCCTGCCGAAGGAGACCTTCAGCAGCCAGGGCGACGCGGAAAGCTGGCTCGGTGAGCAGTGGCGCAGCCTGCTCGATGCCGGCGTCGAGCAGGTTACCCTGCTCGACGACGGCAACGCCGAGTACGGGCCGATGAGCCTGCGGCCCCCCGAGGAGTAACGCCGATGAGCCCGCGGCCCCGAGGAGTAACGCCGGATCAGGGCCTGCTGGCCGGGCTGGCCGTCCGGGACGGATCCCGCTCGATCTGCGGGCCGAGGATGTCGTCGATGCTCTGCATGATCGCCGGGTCAAGCCGTACGCCCGATGCCTTCACGTTCTCCGTTACCTGCTCGGGCCGGGTGGCGCCGACAATCGCGGCGCAGACATTCGGGTTCTGCAGCGTCCAGGCGATCGCGAGCTGCGACAGCGTCAGCCCAGCCTCTTCCGCGACCGGCTTGAGCTGCTGCACCCTGCTGAGGATCTCGTCGGTCAGGTAGCCGCGGATGAAGTTGGAGCCGGTCGCATCGGTCGCGCGCGATCCGCTCGGCGCCGCGGCGCCCGGCAGGTACTTGCCGGTGAGCGCGCCCTGCGCGATCGGGGACCAGACGATCTGGCCGATACCTTCCTTCTCGCACAGCGGTACGACCTCGGTCTCGATGACCCGCCAGATCATGTTGTACTGCGGCTGGCTGGAGATGATCTTGTCGAATCCCATCTCCGCGGCGATCTGCAGCGCCGCCGCGATTTCCTGCGCCCGCCACTCCGAGACGCCGACATAGAGCACCTTGCCCTGGCGGACCAGGTCATCGAAGGCGCGCAGGGTCTCCTCCAGGGGGGTCTCGCTGTCGTAGCGGTGCGCCTGGTACAGGTCCACGTAGTCGGTCTGAAGCCGCCGCAGCGAGGCATGGGCCGACTCCATGATGTGCTTGCGGGACAGGCCGCGGTCATTCATGCCTGGCCCGGTCGGCCAGTAGACCTTCGTGCAGATCTCCAGGGACTCACGGCGCACGCCGTGCAGCGCCCGGCCGAGCACCGCCTCGGCCTTCGTGCCCGCGTAGACATCGGCGCTGTCAAAGGTCGTGATGCCCGCTTCGCGGGCCGCGGCGACGCACGCCCTCGCGGCATCCTCCTCGACCTGCGAGCCGTGCGTGAGCCAGTTGCCGTAGGCGATCTCGCTGATCTTCAGGCCGCTGCGGCCGAGGTGACGATGTTCCATGCCTGGAACCCTAATGCCCCCGGGCTGTCAGCAACGCGGCCAGGTCGCGGGGCCTGGCTCAGACCTTGGCGCCGCGCTTCACTCGCGGTGCCGGCATCCGCATCCTGCGCATCTGGGTGCCGCGCATGGCCGCGTAGAAACGGATCCCGCGGGTGCTCTCGCCCGGGTAGCGCAGCTGGGCCATGCGCTGGACCTTGCGGCCGACCAGCCAGCCCTCGACCAGCAGCACCGCGAGGATCCCGAGCACGACATAGTCGATGACCAGCGACTTCCTGATACCGGGAAGCAGGAACACGACCAGGAGCAGCACCGCGCCGAACAGGTAGAACTCGCTGGCGGAATACCGGGAGTCCACGTAGTCACGGGCCAGCGCCCGGACCGGCCCCTGGTCCTTGCGCGGCAGCGCCCAGTCCTCCCCGCGCTTCATCGCGGCGAGCCTGCGCTGGCGGCCGGTGCGGTCCTTGTCGCGGGACTGGCGGTAGGCAGCCTTACGGTCGGCCGGTGCCGTGTAAGGCTGCCGCCTGCGGCTCTCGGCCTCGCTGCGCTTGGGCGTCGGCCTGCCCTTGCCGGCCGTGACCCCGGGACGGCCGGAGCCGGTCGGCCCGGCCGGGCTCGATGTGTCAGCGCCCTGCCCGCGTGCCGGGTCCTGATCGAGCACGTCAGGGGCATCAGTAGTACGTCGTCGGAACACGCTCACAGCCTACCGGGACGAACCCCCCAGACCGCCAGGGCCGCGCGATGGCCAGCGGCGGGCCCCCGGCCGTGGTTCGGACGTCCGTTATGACTGCGGCGTCAGGCCGTCGTAGGCTGAGGGCCAGCACCTGCCAACAACTTCCGTTGCCTCTGCAGCATTGCAGTTCGCGGCATCGCCGCGCCGTGCGGCAGCGGTGTACAGGATGAGGGGATGGTCGCGCGTATGGGCGTGATGAAACGGGTCTCGCTGATCTTCAAGTCCAAGGCCAACAAGGCCCTGGACAGGATGGAAGATCCCCGGGAGACCCTGGACTACTCCTACCAGACGCAGCTCGAGCTGCTGCAGAAGGTCCGCCGCGGCGTCGCCGACGTCGCGACTTCGCGCAAGCGCGTCGAGCTGCAGATCAATCAGCTCCAGCTGTCATCGAAAAAACTGGACAAGCAGGCCAGGGACGCCCTTGCCGCCGGCCGCGAGGACCTGGCGCGCGAGGCGCTCTCCCGCAAGGCCGGCGTGCAGGGTCAGATGACTGACCTGAACACGCAGTACACCTCGCTGCAGGCGGAAGAGGAGAAGCTGACCGGCGCCTCGCAGCGGCTGCAGATCAAGGTCGATGCCTTCCGCACCAAGAAGGAGACGATCAAGGCCACCTACACCGCAGCCGAGGCGCAGACCAGGATTAACGAGGCCTTCACCGGCATCTCCGAGGAGATGGGCGATGTCGGCATGGCGATCCAGCGCGCCGAGGACAAGACCGAGCAGATGAAGGCGCGCGCGGGTGCGCTCGACGAGCTGATGGCCTCGGGCGGCCTGGACGATGTGGTCAGCGGCCCGCGTGACGATATCCAGGCCGAGCTGGACCGGATGGGCGCCGGCCACGACGTGGACGCCGAGCTGGCGCGGATGAAGTCTGAGCTCGGGCAGGGCAGCGCGCCGCGGCAGCTCGAGGCGACACAGGAGCCCGGGTCGGGCGCGCCGGAGGTGCCGCCGGTCCGCGCCGTGCAGCCTGCTGATCAGCCGCCGGCCGGTGACGCATGATCGTCAGGATTCTGGGTGAAGGCCAGCTGCGCGTCGACGACTCGGCCACGGCCGAGCTCAATGAGCTCGACTCCAGGCTCGAGGCGGCGGTGGAGCGCGACGACGAGACCGGCTTCAAGGCCGCTCTGGACGCGCTGCTGGCGCGGGTCCGGTCCATCGGCACGGCGGTGGAGGCCGAGTTGATCGAGCCGTCGGCGCTGATCCTGCCGCAGAAGGACGCCACCATGGCCGAGGTCCGCAAGCTGCTCTCCGACGACGGGCTCATTCCTGGCTGAGCTGCGCAAGGGAACGATCACGGGGGTTCGCCCGTTTGCAGGATTGGCCGGTGCGGTGAGACCGGCGGCGCTGCGGGCTCCCGCCGTGCAAACTGGTCCCGCGCCTGAGATGTAATGAAGTAAGACGGCTTCGCTAGGCAGCCGCAACGAAACGGAGGCGCCCCGATGGCGCGGACTCGCTATGCGACTGACAGAGGGCTGATCGCGCGGATGGGCGCGACAATGTTCCTGCTCGGACTCGTGTTCTGTGCCTTCATCCTGGTGCTGTTCTTCGTCCTGTTCGAGTACCAGAGGCGCCGGGCCGGCGCCGGCGGGGATAACGGCAGCAGTACCGGCCTTATCGTCATCGCCGCGGTGATCGGGATTGGCAGCGCGTTCGCGTCCTACTACTGGTCCGACAAGATCGCGCTCAGCGCCTCAGGCGCGCGCCTGGTCGGCCCTCAGGACTCGCCGGCGGCGGCCCGCCTGCACGGCACCGTGGACCGGCTATGCGCGCTCGCCGACATGCCCAAGCCGCGGGTCGCCATCGCGCCGGTCCAGATGCCGAACGCCTTCGCGACCGGCCGGAGCAGCAAGGTGGCCGTCGTGTGCGCGACGCAGGGCCTGCTGGACCGGCTCGACCCGGAAGAGCTCGAGGGCGTGCTCGCGCATGAGATGTCGCACGTGGCGCACAAGGATGTGGCGGTGATGACCATCGCCTCGTTCCTCGGTATCGTCGCCGCGCTGCTCGTCCGGTTCGCGTTCTACTCGGAGCTCTTCGGCGGCGGCGGCCGGGGCCGGGGCGGCGGCGGCCGGGGAAACAGCCAGGGCGGCGCCATACCTATCATCCTGGTCGTCATGGTGGTCGGGATGGTGACGTACGCCGTCAGCTTCCTGCTGATCCGGCTGCTGTCGCGGTACCGGGAGCTATCCGCTGACCGGTCCGGTGCGCTGCTGACCGGACGGCCCTCGGCACTGGCCAGCGCGCTGGTGAAGGTGACCGGCGATATGGCCAGGATCCCGACCAGGGACCTGCGCGCGGCCGAGCCGCTGAACGCGTTCTACTTTGCGCCCGCGTTCTCCAAGCGTGCCGGGCAGTTCAGCATGTCATCGATCTTCTCGACCCACCCGCCGCTGGAGAAGCGGCTGAAGGAACTCGACAAGATCTCCCAGCAGCTCAGCAGGTAGGCGCGAGCTCTGCAGTAAGGCGCGCGAGGGAAACTCGATCCGCCGCGCTCGACGCTCGGGAGGTAGCAGGTGGGGTTCCTGGACACGCTGCTCGGCCGGACCAAGCCGGTGCCGCCAAATCTGGACGCGCTCTTCGCGCTGCCGTCGGCGGCCATCACGCTGCAGGCCGCCACGGACTTCCAGCCGACCGGGACCGGTTCTGTCTGCTTCCGGGCGGCCGAGGGCAAGGCCTTCAGCGACATCGAGAAGGACGTCCGCGACCTGCTCAATATGGGCCAGGGGAAGACGTCCGTTGAGGTGTCCCTCGACTCCTACGGGTTCACCTGGCTGGTCTGCCAGCACACCGGTGACGACGTCGAGGGCCTGGTCACCGACCTGCACGCGGTGAATTCCTCGCTGGAGCTCGGCGGGTTCGGCCCGCAACTGCTCTGCACGATCCTCAGCTTCCGCGACTCCCCGGGGCGGCGGCTGGGACTGGTGTACCTGTACAAGCGCGGCAGCTTCTATCCCTTCGCGCCGCTGGGCGGGGAGCGCCGTGACAGCGCCCTGGAGATGCAGGTGCGCGGCTCGCTCGGCGCCGATCTGAAGGTCGAGCCTGACCTGGGCCGCTGGTTCCCTGTCTGGGGCGCGCCCGGCCTGTAACTCCTCCGGCCGGGCCGGAATGATGGCAGAGGGCATATCGTTGGGGCAAGAGACCAGGCCGCCTCGTCCGGGGCGGCAGCCAGTCGGATGCAGGAGCTAAACGCAGATGACAGTTGAGCAGGACGTGACCACGCAGGGCATCAACCTTACTGAGGCCGCAGCGGTTAAGGTGAGCGGCCTGCTTAAGCAGGAAGGCCGCGATGACCTCAGGCTGCGCATCGCCGTGCAGCCGGGCGGCTGCTCTGGCCTGCGCTACCAGTTGTATTTCGATGAGCGCCAGATCGACGGCGACGTCGTCAGCGAGTTCGGCAGCGTCCAGGTAGTCACCGACAAGATGAGCATCCCCTACCTGTCAGGCGCCTCGATTGACTTCGTCGACACGATCGAGAAGCAGGGCTTCACGATCGACAACCCGAACGCGGGCGGTTCCTGCGCCTGCGGCGACTCCTTCCACTGAACCGGACCGCTCTTCGGAGCGCTCTCCGCGCGCGCTCGTCGGCCGACCCGTAGTTCTGTTCGGCGATCGGCACCATCTGCCGGCCCGGCGCCATCTGCCGGGCCGGCGGCGCCTGACCGGGCGGCCCGCGCGTGACCGGCCGGCCAGGTCGGCGCGGCGGCCGCGGCCGGAAACGCGGTAGCCTGTGCCCGCCCCATTCAAGGTGCCCCCGCCCATCCAAGGTGCCCGCCGCAGAGGATAGCCGTGCGCATTGCCGTGACCGGGTCGATCGCGACCGACCACCTGATGACCTTCCCCGGCCGATTCGTCGACCAGCTCATGCCGGACAAGCTGGACAAGATCTCGCTGTCGTTCCTGGTCGACACCCTGGAGATCCGCCGCGGCGGCGTCGCGGCGAACATAGCGTTCGCCCTGGGCAGCCTGGGTCTGCGGCCGTTGCTGGTCGGCACCGTCGGCCCGGACTTCGGCGAGTACCGCGACTGGCTGGAGCAGCACGGCGTCGACACCGCGTGGGTGCGCGAGTCGGCGCGGCACCACACGGCGCGGTTCATCAGCACGGCCGATGCCGACATGAACCAGATCGCGTCCTTTTACCCTGGCGCGATGTCCGAGGACAGGGACATCGACCTGGCCGACCTGGCAGGCCGCGTGGACCTGGTACTGGTCGGGGCGACCGATCCGGCGGCGATGCTCGCCTTCAGCGCGCAGTGCCGCGAGCACAAGATCCCGTTCGCTGCCGACAGCTCGCAGCAGCTGGCCACGCTGGACGGGCAGCAGGTCCGGGACCTGGTGGACGGCGCCGCCTACCTGTTCTGCAACGAGTACGAGGCAACGCTGACCGAGCACAAGACCGGCTGGACCAGTGATCACCTCACCGCGCAGGTAGGGGTCCGGGTCACCACCCTCGGCGCGAACGGCGCGCGGGTCGACCGGGCGGGCCAGCCGCCGGTGATCGTTGGCCCGGTGCCCGGCGTGCAGCCGGAGGAGCCGACCGGCGCCGGAGATGCGTTTCGCGCGGGTTTTCTGGCCGCGACCGCCTGGGACCTCAGCCTCGAGCGCGCCGCCCAGCTCGGCAACCTGGTCGCCGTGCACGCGCTGGAGACAACGGGCCAGGAGTACGAGCTCACGCCGGGCCCGCTGGCGGAGCGGCTCGGCGCCGCCTACGGGCCGGCCGCCGCCAGGGACCTGGCCGAGCACTTCGCCTGACCAGGAAAAACCCGAGTCGCATAACGGCTAGCAGCCTGCCCGTCGACCCCGCACAGCCGGTGACGGCGCCGTGCCGGACTGCGCGATAGCGTGGCGGACATGGCCGCTGCGCTCGCCTCCGGGTATCACGGCCCGCCGGAGCTGACCCTGCTGCGCGCGTTCACCGAGTGGACTGTCGATCCGTGGGCACTCGCGTTCGTGCTGCTGCTCGGCGCGGCGTACCTGGCCGGAGTCCGGCGGGTACGCCGGTCCGGCCAGCCGTGGTCGGCGGGCAGGATCGTGGCGTTCTGCGGTCTGGGGCTCGGGTTCGCGGTGATCGCGACCATGTCGTTCGTGGGCACGTACCAGCCCGTCCTGTTCTACGCCCGCGCCGTGCAGACGATCCTGCTGCTGCTGACGACCCCGCTGTTCCTCGCCCTCGGCCGGCCGCTGAGCCTCGCCATCGCGGCGCTGCCGGGACTCGGCCGGCGGATCGAGGCCGGGATCCGGGGCAGGGTCGCACGGGTGCTTACGTTCCCGGCCATAACTACCCTGGTCCTTGTCGTCACCCCGTTCCTCGTCTACTTCTCGCCGTGGTACGCGACGGGCTTCCGCAGCACCGCTGTGCGGGAGCTGACCTACCTGGCGCTGCTGGCGCCGGGCTTCGCGTTCTTCTGGACGCTGCTGCGGGTCGACCCGGTCCCGAAGAAGTATCCGTACCTGGTGTCGCTGTGGGTAACGGGGGCCGAGGTCGTGGGCGATGCCATCCTTGGCCTCGCGGTGATCGCCGACCAGAACCTGATCGCGGGCGCCTACTACCATGCGCTGGCCAGGCCCTGGGGCCCGAATCTGAGCACCGACCAGGTACTCGGCGGCGGCGCCCTGTGGATTCTCGGGGACATCGTGGGCCTGCCGTTCCTCGCTGCTCAGCTGATCCAGATGATCAGGGAGGACGAGGCCGAGGCGTCGGTGATCGATGCGGAGCTTGACGCCAGGGACGCCGCGCGCGCCGAGGTCGCGGCCGCGGGAGCCGAGGTCGCGGCCGCGGGAGCCGCGGCCGCGGGAATGGCCGCCGGCGAGCCGGGGGGAAGCCGTTGCCCGGCGGCGGCCGCGCCGGGCAACGGCGGCGCAGGGCCTGAAGGGCCTGCAGGCTCTGACCGGCCCTGGTGGGAGTCTGACCCGAGATTCGCCGACCGGTTCCAGCCGGTCGACTCCCAGCGGGCTGACTCCCAGCGGGCTGACGGTCAGCGGGCTGACGGTCAGGAGTAGCTGAGCGGCAGGCGCGGCGGGGCCGCGAGGCGTCAGTAGGTGCGCCGCACCAGGAACGACCAGCCATCGGCCCGTGCGGTCGTGCGCACGAAGTCTTGCGACTTCATCATGCACCATGCGGGCACGTCGGTCTTTGCCGCGGGATCGTCGGCCAGTACCTCCACGGTCTGGCCGATCGGCACCTCCCTGATCCGCTCGGCCAGCATGATGATCGGGATCGGGCACTTCTTGCCGAGCGCGTTGATCGTCAGCGCGGGTGAAGGAACATGCGCCGGCGCGGGCTTGGCTGCGCCGGCGGGGCGCGGCGGGGGAGTCACGCGGTTACCTCCAGGTAGGGGCCGTCGGGGCGGCGCGCTGTTTCGGGGGGAGTGACCTCGAGGGCCCTGGCGCCGGGGGCCGCGACAGCTGCGACGGCCGCGACGGCTGCGACGGCCGCGACGGCCGCGACGGCTGCGACGGCTGCGACGAGGCCTGGGTCCGTGACGCCAGGCGCTCTAACAATGCGGCGCAGCCGGGTGACGGTGCTCGGCAGAATGGTAACGAAGTAATCCGCTGACTCTCGTGAAATCCCACGAGGAACCGATACCCGGTCGATGACGTGAGTAAGCACGCCCATTGCCTCGACGATGTACTCGGGCGCGCGACGGCGCAGGCGATGACGCCCGGCGCGTCCGCCGAGCCGGGTCCGCGGCGGCCGGAGCTGCGGTCGCCCGGGGCCGACGCGGCGTCGAAGTAGGACACGAATACGACAGTAGGCCCTGGCGGGCTCTCGGGTGGGGCGGTCGTCTGGCTGGATCTCCCGGCGAGGCTGTTCGAGGACTCCGGCGAGTCTGCGCCGGGGGTACCGAGAGGTCGTGCGAGGCTGCGTTGTACTGTTTCCACGACAGACTGTAGGACGAGCAAAGACCGGCCAGTGGAGCCGGGAGTCATCCGCTGGGAAGGCAATCTGTGAGTCCCATTCGCAGTGCCCCGCGCCGAGGGGGGAGAGCAGGCCAGCTGCGCCGCTGGGCGCCGCGTGCCCTCATGCTGGCTGGCTTGCTGACCGTCACCACCGGCTGCAAGTCGACGTCGTTCACGCGCCTTGGGATGCCGGCCCCGGTGACCAGGCAGGGCCAGGTCATACTCGATCTCTGGCAGGGATCCTGGATCGCGGCGTGGGCCGTCGGTGCCCTCGTCTGGGGCCTGATCATCTGCGCGGTGATCTTCTATCGCAAGCGCTCCGACCGGATACCGCATCAGGTCAGGTACAACCTGCCGATCGAGATCCTGTACACGGTCGTGCCGTTCATCATGATCGGCGTCATGTTCTACTTCACGGCCAAGGACGAGAACTACATCGACAAGCTCTCGCCGCACCCCGATGTCGTGGTGAACGTGACCGGGTTCCAGTGGAAATGGGAGTTCCAGTATCCCCAGTACCGGGTCAACGGCAGCCCCGGCCTGACCGACGTGACCGAGCTCGGCGTGATGGCGAATCCGGACGTGCCGGTCAGTCAGCAGCAGCTGCCGTTGCTGGAGATCCCGGAGCACGAGACTGTCCGGTTCAATCTCACCTCGATCGATGTCATCCATGCGTTCTGGGTGGTCCCGTTCGACTTCAAGCGCGACGTCGTCCCCGGCCATCCGAACCATTTCGAGGTAACGCCGACTTCCCTGCTCAGCGGCGGCCCGAACTCCATCGGCCGCTGCACCGAGCTCTGCGGCATGTATCACAGCCGGATGCTGTTCCGAATCAAGATCGTGACGCCGACGCAGTTCCGCCAGTGGATCAACGCGCAGCAGGCGCAGCAGAACGCATCTGGGGGTGCTCAGTGACCGCGATCCTTCAGCCGGGCCAGCCGGCTCCGGTAGCCGCGCCGCGCAGCTACCGGAAGGGCTCGATCCTCGCGGACTGGCTGTCGACCACCGACCATAAGATCATCGGTCACCTGTACCTGATCACCTCCTTCGCCTTCTTCATGATCGCCGGGCTGATGGCGATGATCATGCGCGCGCAGCTGCTCGGGCCGGACAACCACCTGGTCACTGACCAGCAGTACAACGAGCTGTTCACCATGCACGGCACGATCATGCTGCTGCTGTTCGCGACGCCCCTGTTCGTCGGGTTCGCCAACGAGATCATGCCGCTGCAGATCGGCGCGCCCGACGTGGCGTTCCCCCGGCTGAACCTGCTCAGCTACTACATGTTCGCCTTCGGCGGCGCGATCCTCCTGCTCAGCTTCATCACCCCCGGCGGGGCTGCCGCCTTCGGCTGGTACGCCTACTCGCCGCTCACCAGTTCGCTGTACTCGCCGGGTATCGGCGGGGACATGTGGATCATGGGCCTGACGCTGTCCGGGCTCGGCACGATCCTGTCCGGCGTCAACTTCGTCACCACGATCTTCTGCATGCGCGCCCCCGGCATGACCATGTTCCGGATGCCGATCTTCACCTGGAACATCCTGCTCACCAGCATGCTCGTACTGCTGGCGTTCCCGGTGCTGGCCGCGGCGCTGCTGGTGCTGGAGATCGACCGCAAGCTCGGAGCCCAGGTGTTCGACGCCAGGAGCGGCGGCGCGATCCTGTGGCAGCACCTGTTCTGGTTCTTCGGGCATCCGGAGGTCTATATCGTGGCGTTGCCGTTCTTCGGCATCGCCACCGAGGTGCTCCCTGTCTTCAGCCGCAAGCCGCTGTTCGGCTATAAGGGCCTGATCGCCGCCACCATCGCGATCGCCGGCCTGTCGATGACCGTGTGGGCACACCACATGTTCACCACCGGCGCGGTGCTGCTGCCGTTCTTCTCCTTCATGACCTTCCTGATCGCGGTCCCGACCGGCGTGAAGTTCTTCAACTGGGTCGGCACGATCTGGCGAGGGCAGCTCACATTCGAGCCGGCGATGCTGTTCATCCTCGGCTTCCTCGTCGTGTTCCTCTTCGGCGGCCTGACCGGGGTCATCCTGGCCTCGCCGCCGCTGGACTTCGCCGTCAGCGACTCGTACTTCGTGGTCGCGCACTTCCACTACGTGCTCTTTGGCACGGTGGTGTTCTGCATGTTCGGCGGGTTCTACTTCTGGTGGCCGAAATGGACCGGCAAGATCCTCGACAACACGCTCGGAAAGCTGCACTTCTGGGCGGTCTTCATCGGCTTCAACATGACGTTCCTGGTGCAGCACTGGATCGGGCTTGAGGGGATGCCGCGCCGCGTGGCCAACTATGTCGGCCTGCCCGGTGACGTCACGACGCTGAACCAGATCTCCAGCATCGGCTCCTTCATCCTGGGCGCATCCACCTTCATCTTCCTTTACAACATCTACAAGACCTGGAAGCACGGGGAGAAGGTCACTGCGGACGACCCGTGGGGCTTCTCGAACTCGCTGGAGTGGGCCACGTCCTGCCCGCCGCCACGGCATAACTTCACCTCTATACCGCGGATCAGGTCTGAGCGGCCGGCCTTCGACCTGCACTATCCGCACATCAGATCCGGCCGGGACCGGGTGGCCGAGCGCGAGGCGGCCGAGCGCGAGGCGATCGGGGTAGGCGAGTGAGCCCGGTGGCAACCGCAGATCTCCTGGCCCGGATGAATGCAGGGGTGTCGCTATGAAGGTCGAGGGTGCCCTACTCCTGGGCTGCGCGCTGTTCTTCGGCATCGTGGACCTCGTCTACTGGTATTTCTCGCATGACCCGACCGGGACGACCGCGCTGGCGCTGGCCGTTGGCCTGGCCTTCCTCAGCGGGTTCTACGTCCTGTTCACCGGGCGGCGGCTCCCGCTGCGGCCGGAGGACAACACCCGGGGCGAGATCGAGCAGGGCACTGGCGAACTGGGCTTCTTCAGCCCGCATAGCTGGTGGCCGCTATTCGTCGGCCTGGCCGCGGCCACGGCCGCCCTTGGCGTGGCCATCGGCTGGTGGATGTTCCTGATCGGCATCCTGGCCATCCTGCTCAGCGTGATTGGCTTCGTGTTCGAGTACTACCGCGGCCATTACGCGCACTGACCTCGCACTGGCGTGCAGTGCGATGACGCCGTCACCGAGCCGGTGACGCCTGGTCATCGGTACCGGGCGCCTCGGCCGCGAAGGCAAGACCGCGCAGGGCCAGCTACGCGACCTCGAGCGGGGGCCGGCAGGAAGGCTGCAGGTGGACATCTACGAGGCGCTGTACGCCACCAGGGCGATGCGCCGGGTGCGGACTGACCGGATATAGCCCGGCGCGGACCCCGGATGCCGCAGGGCGCCCAGCGGCGGAAACGTGCAGAGCCGCGCTCGCGGTGCCGACGCCTGATCCCCGGCACCTCAGCCGACCCCGGCAGCTCAGCCCGACCCCGGCACCTCAGCCCGACCCCGGCACCTCAGCCGACCTGAGGCAAGCGGTTGCGGTCCCGTGTCGCGCGTCAGGCTACGAACCGGGCTGAGTGTCATGATCGCCGGTTGCCGGGACGGCCGCTGGGGCATTGTCGCCGTGGCCGTTGCCCAGCGCGGCGTCGTGACCGTTGCCGTGCGGAGCGCCGTTGCCGTGCGGAGCGCCATAGCCGTCGCCATGCCCGCCGGTCATCGGCACGCTCTCGTTGAGAACCTTGTTCAGCCGCTCCCTGACCTTGCCAATGCCGCCGCGCATGTCCGGTGCCGGGACCGCTTCCTCGTCCTCCGAGGCATCCGAGGCATCCGAGGCGGTCGCCGCGGGCAGGCTCAGCGGCTCGTGCCGGGACATCAGCACGGCGCGAGCCTCCTCGGTGACGGGTCTGGTCTCCTCGATGAACTCGCCGCTGGGCAGCTGCCGGATGATTCCGGTCTCGACGCCATGCTCCAGCAGGTTCAGGTCCTTGCGCTGCAGGCCCAGGCAGATCCGCTTGGTAATGATGTAGGCGGCGATCGGCACCAGGAAAACGGCGTACCGGGCAACGATCGTCGTGGTGTACAGCGGAATGTCAAAGTGGTCGGCGAGGACGTCGTTGGCGCCCTCTAGCCACAGCACGCCGTAGAACGCGATCGTGGTCATCCCGATCGCGGTCCTGGTGGGCGCGTTGCGCGGGCGGTCGAGGACATGGTGCTCGCGCCGGTCGCCGGTGATCCACTGCTCCAGGAACGGCCACAGGGCCGCCCCGGTCATGATGAGCCCGAGCGGCAGCAGGGCGGGGATGAACACGTTCCAGGCGATAGTGTGCCCGAAGATGACCGTCTGCCAGGCGGGCATGATGCGCAGCGAGCCCTCGAGGAATCCCATGTAGAAGTCGGGCTGCGAGCCCGACGAGATCCCCACCGGGTTGTACGGCCCGTACAGCCAGATCGGGTTGATCTGAGCGAAAGTGGAAGCCAGCGCCACCGCGGCGAAGGTGAAGAAGAAGAACGCGCCGGTCTTGGCCAGGAAGTACGGGTACAGCGGCGCGCCGACCACGTTCTGGTCCGTGCGCCCCTTGCCCGGCATCTGGGTGTGCTTCTGGTGGAACATCAGGAACAGGTGCGCGGTGATCAGCGCCAGGAGCAGCCCGGGAATCACCAGCACGTGCAGGATGTACATCCGCGGGATGATGTCGTTGCCCGGATAGGGACCGCCGAACAGGAAGAACTCCAGGTAGGTCCCGACCACCGGGACGGACTGCAGGACGCCCGCGGTGATCCGCAGCCCCGCGCCGGACAGCAGGTCGTCGGGGAGCGAGTAGCCGAACAGGCCCTCCACCAGGGCCAGCGTGAACAGCGTTATCCCGATCAGCCAGTTGACCTCGCGCGGCTTGCGGAACGCGCCGGTGAAGAAAATCCGGAGCATGTGCACCAGGATCGCGGCCACGAACAGATCCGCGGCCCAGTGGTGGATCTGGCGCATCAGCAGGCCACCGCGAACATCGAAGCTGATGCTCAGCGTCGAGGCATACGCCTGGCTCATCCTGACCCCGTCGAGGTGCAGATACGAGCCGTGGTAGGTGATCTCGGTCATGCTGGGCTGGAAGAACAGCGTCAGGAAGGTGCCGGTCAGCAGCAGGATGATGAACGAGTACAGCGCGATCTCACCGAGCAGGAATGACCAGTGGTCAGGGAAGATCTTCCTGAAGAGGGTGCGGAACCCCTTCGCGCCGCGGAACCTGTCGTCCAGCCAGCCGCCGACCCCTTCGAGTGCGCGTTCGGTACTCATGAGCGCTCCCAGTAACTCGGGCCCACGGGCTCATTGAAGTCGCTCTGAGCGACCAGGTACCCCTGCGCGTTGGTGGTGATGGGCAGTTGCGGCAGCGGCCGGGTGGCGGGCCCGAAGATCACCGCCGCGCCGCGCGGCGCGTCGAACGTCGACTGATGGCACGGGCACAGGATGTGATGGGTCGTCTGCTCGTACAGCGCCGCCGGGCATCCGACGTGCGTGCAGATCTTCGAGTAAGCGACAATCCCGTTCACCGTCCAGTTCAGCACCGTCGGCGCTTGCAGTTCCCCCGGCGCGAACTTGATGATGATCACTGCCGCCTTGGCCAGCGCGTCAAAGTCGTCCTGGAAGCCCTCGGGGACGACAGTGATCATGCCGCCTGGGGAATCGAAGTCCTCGGGCCTCAGCGGCCGGTTGCTGCCGTAGGCGATCAGCCGCAGGCCCTTGCGCCAGACTGTGAAGTCCAGGCTCTTACGCGGCAGGGGACCGAGGTCGCGCAGCAGCAGCACCGGGGCAAGGACAGCCGGCAGCGTCGCGGCGATCAGCGTGCGGCGCACCAGCGGCCGCTTGGCGAACTGGCTGGCATCGGCCCCCTCGTTGAAGGTCTCTGCGAACGCCTGCCGATCCGCCGCGGCGGACGCCAGCGGCTTGCGAGCTTCGGTTAGCTCCACATCGGGCATCAGCTGGCGGACCCAGATCGTGGCGCCGACGCCGAGGGCGAGGAAGGTGATCCCCATGGCCGTGCCCAGGGCCAGGTTGGAGTGCAGCGCGGCGGTGACCGAGTGCACCTGGAAGGCGAGGTACGCGACGATGAAGCCGATGCCGGCCAGCATGGAGACGATAAAGCAGGCCGCCACGACGCGCTCTGCCCGCTTCGCCCGGTCCAGGTCAGGCGGGTCGGCGGGCAGCTCGCGCTGGACCGCGGGCTCCGCGCCCGGACCGCCTGGATCGCCCAGGCCGAGCATTGTCCTGGCCTCCGCGGGCGGCGGCGTGCCGATCACCCGGTGCGGACCCGCCGGGGCATCGCTGACTGCCGGATCGTCCGCCATCAGGCCGTCGGGCAGCTCCGCTGGCCGGTCATCCGGCCGGGGAGGGCCTTCTTCCCTGGGCAGCCCGCCGGCATTGAACTCACTCATGGGCCTTCCCGTGCTTCGCAGTGATCCACATTGCCGCCAGCACCATGAACAGCAGCAGCCCGAGGAACGCGACCAGCCCCTCGGTCACCGGCCCGACGCGGCCCAGGCTGACGCCGCCCGGGTTCGGCTGAGACCGTGTCTTCGTGACATACGCGATGATGTCGGCCTTCTCGCTGGGCGTGATCGTCGTGTCGTTGAACACCGGCATGGCCTCGGGCCCGGTCAGCATCGCCTCGTAGATCTGAATGGGCGTCGAGGCAGTCAGCGGCGGGGCGAACTTGCCGTAGGTCAGCGCGCCGCCGGCGCCCACGAAGTTATGGCACTGCGCGCAGTCGGCGGTGAAGAGCTGCTGGCCGAGCCCGACATTGGCATTCGCCGCGCTGACCTGCGCGGCCGAGGGGATGGGCGGCCCGCCGCCCAGCGACGCGATGTAGGCGGCGATCGCGCGGATCTGTGCCGGTTTCAGCTCCGGCGGCTTCCGGTCATTCTCGGCGCCCTGCTCCTTAGCTGGCATGCGGCCCGTGCTGACCTGGAAGTCAACGGCGGCGGCGCCCACGCCGATCAGGCTCGGCGCCACGCCGGTGGTGCCCTGGGCAGCGAAACCGTGGCAGGTGGCGCAGTCCTGCAGGAAGATCGACTTGCCGGACCCGATCTGCGCCTGCTGCGCGGCCGAGGGCGCGGCAGCCGAGGCCGGGCTGGAGCTCCCCGTGATGACGGCGTAGATGGCGCCGACGAAGAGGAGCCCGAGCAGGACGACGGCGTAGCCCGCGATGGGCCGCCTTCGCCTTGCGGTGATCCAGCTCACTGATCTCCCCAGTTTCCGGTCAGTGGATCAGGTAGATGGTCGTGTACAGGCCGATCCACACGACGTCGACGAAATGCCAGTAGTACGAGACGACGATCGCGCTGACCTGCTGTTCCTGAGTGAACCGCTTCGCCGCGAAGGTGCGGCCGAGCAGGAAGAGAAACGCGATCAGGCCGCCGGTGACGTGCAGCCCGTGGAATCCGGTGGTCAGGTAGAACACCGACCCGTAGTTGCTGGACGACAGCGTCACGTGCTGCTTGCGAATCAGGTCCAGGTACTCGTATCCCTGGCCGCTGACGAAATACAGGCCCATCAGGAACGACAGGACGTACCACTCGCGCAGCCCCCAGCGGCTCACGTCCCAGATCCGCCCGGACCGCCTGATCTGGCCGCGCTCGACCGCGAACACGCCCAGCTGGCAGGTGACGCTGGACAGCAGCAGAACGATGGTGTTCGCCGTCGCGAGCTTGAGATCCAGGTCCGCCATCGGCCAGTGCCTGCCCAGGCCCTTGTCGACCGACCTGATCGTGAAGTACATGGCGAAGAGCGCCGCGAAGAACATGAGCTCGGAAGACAACCACACGATTGTCCCGACACTGACAAGGTTCGGCCTGCTCGCGGGTGTGCGAGGAACGACCTCGGTTGCTGCTGTCGCCACGGGGCCCATTATTACGACACCACGTAGGGGGACGTCGCGCGACCCCCCGGGTCGGTACGATCCAGTTCCATGAAGGTCGTTGTGTACAGCCATGATGCCGACGTACGTGCCCGGATACGGCTTGCCATCGGGCGCCGCCCCGCACCTGACGTGCCCGAGGCTGAGGTGATAGAGGTAGCCACGCAACCTGCCCTGATCCGGCTGCTGGACTCTGGCGGCGCGGAGGTCATGGTGCTGGACGGCGAGGCACATCCGGCCGGCGGCATGGGCGTCTGCCGCCAGGCCAAGGACGAGGTCTACGACTGCCCGCCGGCGCTGCTCATCATCGGCCGGCCCGACGACGGCTGGCTGGCCACCTGGTCGCGCGCCGACGCCGTGGTGAGCCATCCGATCGACCCGGCGGCGCTGGCCCAGGCCCTGGCTGGCCTGATGCGCGAGCGAGCGGCCGGGGCCGAGGCTGCCAGGGCCTGACTCGCCTGGCGTCAGTTCTCGCTGGCGTCAGTTCTCGCCTAGCCTCAATCTCGCCTGACCTCAATCTCGGACCGAGGGGCCCATGGATTCCCGCACCGCGTGGCCCGCGCTCATCAGCGCGCTGATCAAGGGGAAATCGCTCACGACCATGGAGACATCCTGGGCGATGAACGAGATCATGGACGGCGCGGCGGCGCCTGCCCAGATCGCCGGCTTTGCCATCGCGCTGCGGATGAAGGGCGAGACGGCCGGCGAGGTAAGCGGCCTGGCCCAGGCGATGATGGAGCACGCATCGCCGATTTCCGTCCCCGGTCGTCTCGTCGACCTGGTCGGAACCGGTGGCGACGGTGCGCGCACCGTCAACATTTCGACCATGGGAACGATCGTGGCCGCAGCGGCAGGTGCGCGGATGGTCAAGCACGGCAACCGTGCAGCGTCCTCGGCCTGCGGTGCCGCGGACGTGCTCGAGGCGCTCGGAGTCGTCATTGACCTGCCGCCAGCGGCGACCGAGCAGCTAGCGCAGGAGATCGGCATCGCGTTTCTGTTCGCGCCCCTCTATCACCCCGCGCTGCGGCACGCCGCGGGTCCGCGCAGCGATCTCGGCGTGCCGACCTTCTTCAACTTCCTCGGGCCGGTGGCGAATCCGGCCCGGCCTACCGCGCAGGCAGTGGGCGTGGCGGATCCCCGGCTGGGCCCGATCTTGGCCGGCGTCCTGGCCGGGCGCGGCTGCTCATCCCTGGTGTTCCACGGTGAAGACGGGCTCGACGAGCTGACCACGGCTGCGCCTTCCACCGTCTGGGTGGTGCACGACGGCACCGTCAGCCAGACCTCACTCGACCCGGTCGTGCTGGGAATCGGCAGGTCGGGGCCCGGAGACCTGCTCGGCGGTAACGCGGCCCGCAACGCGGCGGTGGCACGCGCCGTCCTGCGCGGCGAGGCGGGTCCCGTCCGGGACACCGTCCTGCTGAACGCGGCGGCCGCTCTGGCCGCCGAGGCCGGCGTGGATGGCCCCGATGATCTCGCGGCCGCGCTGGCCGCTGGCTATGCGCGCGCAGCCAGCGCAGTCGACTCGGGTGCCGCCGAGGCACTCCTTGCCCGCTGGGCCGCCGCCAGTCACCGTCTGGCCGGGGAACGCGCCTGACCGCCGCGGGGGGCGCGCCGGAGCGCCCCCCCGGCAGAACGACGCGCCAGCGGCGCCCCGGGCAGAACGACGCGCCAGCGGCGCCCCGGGCAGAACGACGCGTCAGCTCGGCTCTGGGTAGCCGATCGCGAAGGCTGCTTCGAGGTCGTGACGCGAGTACGTGCGGAACGCGATATGGGTCTCGGTGTGGGTGACACCGGCGACTCTGTTCACTGTGCCGGGGATCACGTCGCCGAGTTCCTCGTGGCTTCGTACCCGGATCATGGCCACCAGATCGAACTCGCCGGTGACTGAGTAGACCTCGCTCACCTGCGGTATCTGAGCAATCGCCTCGGCCGTCTCCGGGATGCGCGCGACATCGGCCTTGACCAGAACGATAGCCGTGACCATTGCCGCCTCCTGCTCCCTCCGGAGCCTGTGCCCCGGATGCGGGAGTAGCGTACCGTCTCCCCCGATCAGGCGCTGATCTCGGCAAGCGTGCGGGCACCTGCCTCCGCCAGCATGCGCAGGAGGCCCTGGAGCACATCGGCGGTGGCCTTGGCATCGGCCAGCGCGCGGTGGCAAGGCTCGGTCCGCGCGGCGAAGTAGCTCGCCAGCGTGGCCAGCTTGCAGTCGGGCACCTCACCGGCGCCGAGCACCAGACGGGCCAGGACCGCGGTGTCGATGACGGCGAAGGCGGGCCAGGGGATGCCGCACGCGGAGCATGCAGCGGCAAGGAAGCCGAGGTCGAAGGGTGCGTTGTGCGCCGCCAGGACGCACCCCTCGGCAAAGGCGAGGAATCCTGGCAGCACCTGCGCCATCGGCGGTGCCTGGCCGACCATCTCGTCGGTGATGCCGGTCAGCGCAGTGATATCCGCCGGGATCGGGCAGCCCGGATTGACCAGCGCCGAGAACTCAGCGGTCACCTGGCCGCCGCTGAGCCGCACGGCGCCGATTTCCGTAATCATGGCCTGCTCGGGCAGCCAGCCTGTCGTCTCGACGTCCACGATGACGAAGTCGATGCTTCCCAGCGGGGACATCGTCCGATCGCCGGGGGGACCGAAGTGACGGGACGCGGGCCGTGGCGGGCTCGCGCTCGGCGGGGGAGCGGGCGATGTCACCGGCGGGGAGGCCCGCTGGGCATGTCCTCGGCGCAGCAGCCGGCTCAGGGTCAGCGTCTTCAGGTCCCATCTCGTCACGGCTTCACGCTAGGGCTGGGTACCGACAGTCCGGTCAAGGCGCGCCGCCAGTCCGGTCAAGGCGCGCCGCGCGGCTGCGCTTTGCCAGTGCGGAGGGTACCTGCTGGGGCATGTGCTCCGGTGCTTGACGGCGGGTGGCGGAGGCGATGAGGTGCTCGACACGGGTGCGAGTGTGCGCGAAGTGGTTGAATCTAGTGCCCGAACTTCACTAGTCTCAGGCAGCAGGCCGCGTCGCTTAGCAGCCGCCACGTTGGCGGCGGCGATCGGCAACTGCCGAATTTCCCGAGCTGGCCGCATGGCCGGCCTGGAGAGCCGGGGACCCATCGGAGGATCGCGGGGCTGTCGCCCGCTCGACTCCAGGGGTGAATCGGCCCGGACCAGATCGCTGGACTGGGCTGTAGGGCCTCTTCCACAGCCCGAACCCGTCAGCTGACCCGGTAGGCAGACAGTGGGAGAAGGAGCGTGTCACGTACGTGCATACGCCGCCATCAGTTCGAAGGATTCTGAGGCATCGTGGCGCGGCTGTCACCACAAGCCTCATCGCCGCCGGTGTGCTTATCGCGACCGGCGGAACAGCCGGAGCCACCCCGCAGCCCACGGTCGCGCAGGTGCGGAACAACCTCAGCAAGCTGAATATCAAGGCCGACAAGCTTGGCGAGCAGTCTGACCAGGTGCGCCAGGAACTGGCGTCCGCCAACCAGCGGCTGACGCTGGTCAATCGCGAGGAGTCGCGATACCTAGCCCGGTTTAACGCGATGCGAGCAGAGGTTGGCAAGATCGCGGCGACTGCTTACGAGACCGGCACCGGCAGCCTGAATTCATCGGCCGCGCTGCTCACCTCCGGTAACCCGCAGCAGATACTCAACCAGTCCTCGATCTTGGTCGAGTTGTCGTCGGCCAACAACACTGAGATGCGCCAGTTCGTCGCGGCCGCTCGCCAGCTCACCCAGGCGCAGCAGACGGCGCGGCGGGCCAAAGCGGCGATCGTGGCGCTCAGAAACAACCTGAGCAAGCGCAAGAAGGCGCTCAGCAACCTGATTACCCAGCAGCAGACATTGCTGGCCCAGCTCACCCCGGCACAGCAGGTCGGCACCGGCCCCGGTGTCACCGGAACCACCAAGCCCGTCACGTACACCGGGACGACGAAGACGCAAGCGGGCCAGGCAGTCGCGTACGCCTACTCGAAGATCGGCGACGCCTACGTCTGGGGTGCCACCGGGCCGAGCAACTTCGACTGCTCCGGGCTCACCATGGCCGCGTGGGCGTCAGCAGGCGTGCAGATCCCGCGCGTCAGCTACGACCAGATCAGTTCACTGCCCTCAGTTCCGCTGGACGCGCTGCAGCCGGGCGACATCCTCGGATTCGCAGGTAACTCCCACGTGGGGATCTACGTGGGAGGCAACAAGCTCATCGATGCGCCGCACTCCGGTGCGGATGTGGAGCTGATCCCGCTGAGTGGCTGGTACGCGCAAGAACTCGACGCAGCGGTGCAGCCGTAGACCCGCGGCAGCGGGTCGACGGCCCGAGTTCATGCTAGCTAGCGGCCAGGGTGCGCAATCGGCGATCCCTGGCCGCTGGTCTACGTCCCCTGACAGCCAGGGCAGCGGTCCCCGGCCGCGACGATCGCTTTCGTCGGTGTCGGCCGACGACGGTGGCGGCGAGGCCAGCTTGGCTGCGGCGACCGCGCGTCGGCGGCACGGCATTACGATGCCGCGAGTCCTGATCGTCACCAATGACTTCCCGCCGCGCAGCGGCGGCATCCAGTCGTTCGTGCACGCGCTCGCCTCCCGGCTGCCCGCCGACACCGTGACGGTCTATGCGCCGTCGTGGGACGGGGCCGCCGCCTTCGACTCCCGGCAGCCATTCTGCGTCGTCCGCCACCCGAGCTCGCTGATGCTGCCGGTGCCGTGGGTTGCGCGCCGGGCGTCCCGGATCCTGACTGAGCATGGCTGTGACACCGTGCTCTTCGGAGCCGCAGCTCCACTGGGCCTGCTGGCGCCGGCGCTGCGCCGCGCAGGCGCTCAGCGGATCGTCGCCCTGACGCACGGGCACGAGGCAGGCTGGGCCGCGCTGCCTGGCGCGCGGAGCCTGCTGCACAGGATCGGCGACCAGGTCGATGTCATCACCTACCTGGGCGAGTACTTCCGGGTGCGGGTGGCCAGCGCCCTGTCGCCCGAGGCGGCGGCCCGGATGGTCCGGCTCGCGCCCGGAGTAGATACCACGGCGTTCCGGCCAGGCGCAGGCGGGGCAGAGATCAGGGCGCGGCTCGGGCTGGGGGAGCGGCCGGTCGTGGTGTGCGTGTCGCGGATGGTGCCGCGCAAAGGGCAGGACACGCTGATCCGGGCCTGGCCGCAGGTGCTCGCCGCGGCGGCGGAACGCGAGGTCCCCGCTCCGATAGCACTGGCCTCGGTACAGCGACCGGTAGGCAAGCATGCCCGCGTCGCTGAAACGGCGGTACCGGCATCGGCCGCGGCGGCGGAGCCGGTTTTGGCGGCGGAGCCGGACGCGGCGGCGCAGAATGCCCGGCCCATCCTGCCGGCCGACCCGGTGCTGCTCCTGGTCGGTGACGGGCCCTATCGTGCAGAACTCGGCCGCCTGGCCCAGCGGGTCGGGGTATCGGACTCCGTGATCTTCACCGGCCCGGTGCCGTGGGAGGAACTGCCTGCCTACTACGACGTGGGCGACGTCTTCGCCATGCCCTGCCGGACCCGGCGGAAGGGCCTGGACGTTGAGGGCCTGGGAATTGTCTACCTCGAGGCCTCTGCCGCAGGCCTGCCAGTCCTCGGCGGCGATTCTGGCGGCGCGCCCGACGCGATCCTGGACAACGAGACCGGGCATGTGGTCTCCGGCCGCGATGTCGCGGCAGTCGCCGACCGGCTGATCGAGCTGCTCGGTGACCCGGCGGCCGCCGCTGCCATGGGTAACAAGGGCCTGGCCTGGGTCGAGCGCGAGTGGCGATGGGATTTCGTGGCCGAACGGCTCCGGCAGATACTGGCAGGCTGACCGGCCGGAGTGAGGCGAGCTGCCGGCGGCTTTTCCGTTTTGGGAATGCAGGGGGCTGACGGTTCAGCTGTAGAGCGCGTCGATATCGGCCGAGAAGTCCTTGACGACCACGCTCCTGCGGATCTTGAGCGATGGCGTGAGGTGGCCGCTGGCCTCGGTGAAGTCCGAGGCCAGGACGCGGAAGCGGCGGATCGACTCGGCCCTGGAGACCGCCTTGTTGGCGTCATCCACCGCCGTCTGGATCTCCGCGATGAGTTCCGGGTCGTCCTTGAGGTCCGCCGCGGTAGCGCTCGCCGGGCGGCCGTGCTGGTGCTTCCAGTGATCCAGCGCGTCAGGGTCCAGCGTGACCAGGCTGGCGATGTACGGGCGGTTGTCGCCGACCACGATGCACTGGCTGACCAGCGCGTGCGCGCGGAGCCGGTCCTCCAGCACCGCTGGCGCGACGTTCTTGCCGCCCGCGGTCACGATCAGCTCCTTCTTCCGCCCGGTGATCCGCAGGAAGCCCTCCTCGTCCAGCTCGCCGATGTCGCCGCTGCGCAGCCAGCCGCCTGAGGCCAGCACCTCGCCCGTCGCGGCCTCGTTGTGCCAGTAGCCGTGGAAGACGTTCGGGCCCTTGATCAGGATCTCCCCGTCTTCGGCGATCTTGAGGGTCACGCCGGGCAGCGGCAGTCCGACAGTGCCGATCTTGTTGCGCCTGGGGTTGTTGACCGTGGCGGCGGCCGATGTCTCGGTCAGGCCGTAGCCTTCCAGCACCGTGATGCCCGCGCCGCGGAAGAAATGCCCGAGGCGCTCGCCCAGCGGGCCGCCGCCGGAGATGGCGTATTTCACCTGGCCGCCGACCGCGGCCCGGAGCTTGGCGTAGACGAGCCGGTCGAACAGCGCGTGGCGCAGCCGGAGGGCCGGGCCGGCGCTGCCGTCGCGGGACTTGCTCCAGGCGATCGCGGCGTCCGTGGCGGCGGCGAAGATCCTGGCCTTGGCCGGGCGCGCCGAGGCCTGCTGCTGCGCGCTGTTGAAGACCTTCTCGAACACCCGCGGCACGGCGAGCAGGAATGTCGGCCGGAACTCGGCCAGGCCCTGGACCAGCGTCGAGGCGTCCGGCCAGTGCCCGAGGATCGCGCCGGCCTCCAGGCAGCCGACCTGGATGATCCGGGCGAAGGAGTGCGCGAGCGGAAGGAAAAGCAGCGTCGAGCCGCCGCCGGCGGCATCGATGACCTCCAGCAGCGCGCCGCCGAATGCGTTGCGCACGTCCGCGAGCAGGTTGCCGTGGGTGAGCTCACAGCCCTTCGGCCGGCCGGTCGTGCCCGAGGTATAGATGATCGTCGCCAGGTCGGCCGCGGTCCGCGCCGCGCGGCGCTGTTCCAGCTGCTCGTCGGTGATCTGGGCGCCGTCGGCGGCCAGGACGTCGAGGCTGTCGAATAGCCACAGCTGCGCCAGGCCCGGCAGCCGGTCGCGGGCGTCGGAGATCGTCTCGGCGTGCCTTCTGTTCTCGGCGAAGACCGCGCAGGCGGCTGAGTCGCGCAGGATCCACTCGACCTGCTCGGCCGAGGAGGTCTCGTAGACCGGTACCGTCACGGCGCCCGCCGTCCAGATCGCGTAGTCGATGAGGGTCCACTCATACCGGGTTCGCGACATCAGGGCGACCCGCTCTCCGGGCTCGATGCCGGCCGCGATGAGGCCCTTGGCCAGGGCCGAGAGCTCACTGCGGAACTGCTCCGCCGTCACGTCCTGCCAGCTGCCGTGCTCTGTCCGCTTGCGTAGCATCACCGCGCCCGGCGCTGTCTGCGCGCGGGTGAAGACGATGTCGGCGAGACTGGCGGTCGCGGGGATCTGCGCCAGGGCGGGGATGCTGTACTCGCGCACGAGGCCTCCTTGGCCGACCGTGTTGGGGTAGATCTTCATGGACCGTACCGCGACGAGCCCGGACCTTCCCAGCGTGGCAGGCGCGAGACGTCGGCGCGGGCGCGGGCGCGGGCCTCGCCGTTTGCCGTCCGGTCTGCCTAGTGTGTGGGCATGCGGGTCCACGTGGTGAGCGATGTGCACGGCCGGGCTGAGGCTCTGCGGGGCTCGGCGGATGGCGCCGATGCCCTCATCTGTCTCGGTGACCTGCTGCTGTTCGTTGACTACGCCGATCATGGGCGGGGCATCTTCAGCGACCTCTTTGGCCCGGACGCCGCACGGGAGTTCATCGCGCTGCGCACTGCCCAGCGATTCGATGAGGCCAGGGCGATGTCGGCACGGCTGTGGGCGGGCCTGGGCGGCGACCCGGCCCAGCACGTCGAGGCCGCCGCGTCCCGGCAGTACGCCGAGATGTTCGCCGCGCTGCCCACGCCGTCCTACCTGACCTACGGCAATGTCGACATACCGCGGATGTGGCGGGAGCACCTGCGGCCGGGCCAGCACGTGCTCGACGGAGAGACGGTGGAGCTTGGCGGCTGGTCATTCGGGTTCGTCGGCGGCGGGCTTCGCTCTGTCTACCGCACGCCCTATGAGCTTGATGACGACGTCTACGCGGCCAAGGTCGCGGCCGTCGGCAAAGTCGACGTGCTGTGCGCGCACATCCCGCCTGCGGTACCCGAGCTGCTGTTCGACACCGTTGCCCGGCGGATGGAGCGCGGCAGCGAGGCGCTCCTTGAGGCGGTCCGGCAGACTCAGCCGCGGTACGTCCTGTTTGGCCACGTCCACCAGCCCCTGGCCCGGCAGGTCCGGATCGGCGCTACCCAATGCGTCAACGTCGGCCATTTCCGCGCCACCGGGAAACCGCACGTCCTGGAGTGGTAGCGGTCTGCTTTCACGGTTCGCGGGGCCGCGGGCGCAGGGGTGCTGGCGGACCGACAGCGGGCCGGCTGGAGGTACGCTCCGTGCATGGCGGATAAGACCACCTCGAGCATCGTGATCGCACGGCCGAGGCAGATCGTCATGGGCGTGATCGCGGATTTCGCCTCGTATCCGGAGTGGGCTGGCATGAATTCTGCCGAGGTGCTCGAATTGGGTACGGACGGCCGTGCGCGCAGGGTCCGGTTCGGGCTGGATGCCGGAGTGATCAAGGACAGCTACGTCCTCGGATATGACTGGGACGGGGACGCGCAGGTTCGATGGGACCTCGCCGAGAAAGGCTCGGTGATCTCCGAGATGTCGGGCGGGTATCTTCTGGCCGACCGGGGCGCCGATACCGAGGTGACCTTCGATCTCGCTGTCGGCGTCAGGATCCCGATGATCGGGATGATCAAGCGACGGGCGGAGAAGACAATCATCGACACTGCACTCAAAGGGCTTAAGTCGCGCGCTGAGGCTGTCGTGGGAGACTCTCGTGACTGACCAGCAAAGAAACAACCGGCCTTCGGCGGAGAGTCGCCAGCCGAGTCAGTCTGGCGGCGATCTGATAGGCGACTTGCAGCGGTGGCTCATCCGGTCGAGCGCGAAGAACATGCGCCGCGAGATCGGCGGGCAAGTCCGGAAGAAGCTCGGCGCGGACCGCGGTGAGCCCCGGGATGTCTGGGACACCGCGACCACCGAGCCGCCGCCGGGGGATCTGGGGGAAGCCCCGGAATGCGCCTGGTGCCCCATCTGCCGGGCCGCTCGCAGGATCAGGGAGTCGGGCCCTGGGTTCGGTTCGCAGCTTGCGGGTGCCGGCGATGCTGTCGCGGCCGCCGTACAGGAAGCGCTGGGCGCGGTCGATACCGTCCTGTCTCGTCCAGGGCCGGCTCCCGGCGCGGACAGGCCGCGCCATCCGGCGGGCTCAGGTGCGCCTGGGTCTGGTGCGCCTGGGTCTGGTGCGCCTGGGTCTGCGGCGCCTGGGTCTGGTGCGCCGGGGTCTGCGGCGCCTGGCTCGGATGCGGCGGGGTCTGCGGCTTCGCCCCCCGCCTCGGCCTACCACGATGGTCCTGCCGGACACCACGCGGAAGGGCCGCCGGAAAATGGGCCTGACGATCGGCGTTGACGTCGGGGGCACGAAAGTCGCGGCCGGGGTCGTGAACGAGCACGGCGCGATCATAGAGAAGCTGAAGCGGTCCACCCCGGCGGCGAGCCCGGAGCAAACGGCCGAGGTAATTGGCGATGCCGTCACCGAATTGCTGAGCCGTCATTCGGTGCAGGTCGTTGGCGTCGGGGCCGCGGGATTCGTCGAGGAGTCACGCTCGACTGTCCTGTTTGCGCCCAACCTTGCCTGGCGCGGCGAGCCTGTCCAGAAGCTGATCGAGGACCGCGTCGGCCTGCCGGTTGTCGTGGAGAACGACGCGAATGCCGCCGCCTGGGCGGAAGTCACGCTCGGCGCCGCGCGCGGTCACCGCGATGTCGTGCTCATAGCCGTCGGAACCGGCATCGGCGGCGGGATCATCATCAACGGCGAGCTCTACCGGGGCCGGTGGGGAGTGGCCGGCGAGCCTGGGCACTACCGGGTGGTTGCCGAGGGCAGGCTGTGCGGGTGCGGCAACCGGGGGTGCTGGGAGCAGTATGCAAGCGGGAGCGCCCTGGTAGCGGAGGCGCGGGAGTTCGCCCGGCGGTCTCCAGGGGCGGCCGCGCGCCTGCTGCGGCTCGGCGGCGGCGTGGCGGAGGGAATAACGGGGCCAGAGATAACCGTGGCCGCGCGTGAAGGAGATGAGGCGGCCTTGCGCTGCTTCGGCATCGTCGGGCGCTGGCTGGGCGAGGGGCTGGCTGACCTGGCGACGATACTCGACCCCAGCTGCTTCGTTATTGGCGGCGGCGTGTCTGAGGCCGGTGATCTGCTGGTCGCTCCGGCGCGCGCGGCCTTTGAGAACGGGCTGACGGGGCGGCACTACCGGCAGTTCGCGGAGGTCAGGCTCGCGGAGCTTGGTGCCGACGCGGGTCTCATCGGCGCCGCGGATCTCGCGCGCAGGGCGCTGACGCTCAGATCACAGCACCGCGCCGTTGTCCGGCCCGTCACCACGTGACGGCCCGTCACCCATGCGGACGATCACCATAGCGAAGCCGCCCACGAACGCGGCGACGGCAGCCAGCGCGGCCCAGCTGGAGACCTGCCAGCCGAGGAACGTGGCCAGGACCAGGTAGCCTGGCCCGCCGAACAGGGCAGTCCAGGCGCCTTTGCCGACCGAGTCGAGCTTGGGCAGCGGCGGCGGCGGAGGCGGCACGTAGCGATCACCCTCATCCGCGGCGGCGTCTGCGTCGGACGGCCGCGGAACGGGGCTCGCGTGCCGGATAACGCGCGTCCGGTCGCCTCCTGCGGCCGGGCCTCGCCTGCCAGCGTTGCCGGACGCGCCGTTGCCGGGCGCGCCGTTGCCGGGCGCATCGCTGCCGGGGATGCCGTTGCCGGGCGGGCCGTTTCCGTGGGTGCCCGGACTGATTGCTGCGGGGCCGATGGCCGAGGGGCCGATGGCCGAGGGGCCGATGGCCGAGGGGCCGGAGGCCGAGGGACCGGCGGTCGCCGCTGGCGGCTCCTCCTCGTCCGGGCCTGAGCCCGGTTCCGGCACTGCGGGCGCATCTGCGACGTGCGGCGATGGGTCACGAGGGCGAAACTCGAGATTCTCGCGTTCCGGCCACGGCGTCGAGCCAGCATCTGAGGCAGCGGGGATCTCGTAACGCGCGATCAGATCGCGCCACGCCGCCTCGTCGCCGCTCACATCGCCACCCACGTGCCGCCCATCCCGTCCGATCGTCATTCTCTCCCCGCGCGGCTATGCGCGCGAACAAAGTCCAGGCTCCCAGTGAAGATGGCGTCGGCGTCGTTGTCCAGGGTTGCGACGTGATAGCTGTCCGCGCAGTCCCTGACCTCCAGCTGACCTTCCGGCAGGGCGGCGCGCAGCAGGGCGATGCTCGCGGGCCCGACAACGTGATCTGTCGTGCTTCGGTAGACCAGCACTGGCTGGGTCACCTGGCTGAGCTGTGCCTGGGTGATCCGCCAGAGGCCGGGCAGGGTCGCTGCGGCCTTGACCGGGATCCGGGTATAGCCCAGCTCACTGGCCTGCTCGTTCTTGATGTCGCTGACGACGCCCTTGAGGGAGGGAACGAAGAGCTTCAGCAGCGGAGCCAGCGCGAACAGACGAGTATCTGCGGTAACGGAGGGGTTGACCAGCACCAGGCCGCTGATCGCGGAGCCCCGCAGCTCGGCCAGCCGCAGGGCCAGGCAGCCGCCCATCGACAGGCCCATGACGAAGATTTCGTCCGTGCGCGCGCGCAGCTGGTCAAAGGCCCGGTCGACCTCGGCGTACCAGTCTTCCCAGCGGGTGCGGGCCATCTCCTGCCAGACGGTGCCGTGCCCCGGCAGCCTCGGGAGCGAGACGCTCAGCCCTGCCTGCGCCAGGTGCTCTGCCCATGGTCGCAGCGACTGCGGGCTGCCGGTGAATCCGTGGCAGAGCAGGACGCCGATAGCGCCGCTCTCATGGCTGAAGGGTTCTGCGCCTGGCATGACTGGCATGTACTGAGTCCTCTCGGGCGGCGCTGTCACGGGTCTGAGAATCGTCGCATGTCCCGGGCCCGTGCGGCACCCGTCGGCCCGTGCAGAAGACTCTGGCCACGCGCTCTGCGCAGCGCTCATCGCGTGCGAACATATGATCATGTTCTACTGGGTGGTGAAAGCGATCCTCGGGCCGATCCTTCGGGTCGTGTTCCGGCCGTGGTTCGACGGTGCCGAGAACGTCCCGCGTGAGGGGCCCGCAATCCTGGCCAGCAATCACCTGTCTTTCTCCGATCATTTCTTCGCGCCGTTGCCGCTTCCGCGCAAGGTCGTCTTTCTCGCGAAGTCCGAGTACTTCACCGGCCGCGGGCTGAAAGGCCTCGCCAGCAGGGCCTTCATCGGCGGCGTGGGCGGGATCCCGATGGACCGGGCTGGCGGCGAGGCTAGCCAGCGAGCGCTGCGGACCGGGCTGCGCGTGCTGGCGCAGGGTCAGCTGCTCGGCATTTACCCGGAGGGCACGCGGACGCCTGACGGTCGGCTCTACCGAGGCAAGACCGGAGTGGCCAGGCTCGCCCTGGAAGCGAGGGCTCCGGTGGTTCCGTGCGCCATGATCGGGGGCTTCGAATTCCAGCCGCCGGGGAAGATCGCGCCGCAGCTGCGGATCCGGCCGGGCGTCAAGTTCGGTACGCCGCTCGATTTTTCTCGTTACTACGGGCTGGAATCGGACCGGATCGTCCTGCGGGCGATAACAGACGAGATCATGTACGAGCTCATGAAACTGTCGGGCCAGGAGTACGTCGACGAGTACGCTCAGCGGAACAAGAGCCGGCTGCAGGCGATCCGCAGGTCTCGCGGCTCCAAGGCCGAGCCGCCCGACGAGTGACCGGCCAGCCCGACAGCGCCGCGGGGGCAGTCAGCCTGACCGGTGACGTCATGCTGCGGCCGCCGACGCTGCCCTCATGTAGCTCTTGCCATCTCGACCATCAATGGTCACTTCGGACGCCGTCATGTTCCAGCACGGCAGCAGCCCCTGCATCGATCGTGCGGACACTCATGCGACTAGTGTTGCGCTTATGCGAATTGGAGTGCTGACCGGCGGGGGCGACTGCCCGGGGCTCAACGCGGTGATCCGGGCACTGGTGCGCAAGGGTGCCCAGTTCGGGTATGAGTTCGTGGGTTTCCGTGACGGCTGGCGAGGGCCGCTCGACGGCGACACCGTGCCGCTCGACGTGGCGGCGGTGCGCGGCATCCTGCCCAGGGGCGGGACCATCCTCGGCTCCTCCCGGACGAATCCGCTCGCCGAGGCTGCGGCAGCCGGCGGGCGGTCCGGCGTAGAGCGGATCAAGGACAACCTCGACGGCCTCGGCGTGGACGTACTGGTGGCAATCGGCGGCGAGGACACACTCGGGGTGGCGAGTCGGCTATCCGAGCAGGGCGTCAACGTGGTCGGAGTACCCAAGACCATCGACAACGACCTCGCGGCCACGGACTACACATTCGGGTTCGACACTGCGGTCAATATCGCGATGGAGGCCATCGACCGGCTGCATACGACGGCGGAGAGCCACCACCGTGCGTTCGTCGTCGAGGTGATGGGGCGTCACGCCGGCTGGATCGCGCTGCACGCCGGGCTGGCCGGCGGCGCTAACGTCATCCTCATCCCCGAGAAGCCGTTCGGCATCGACGAGGTCTGCGCTCACGTCAAGCACCGTTTCCAGACCCATTACGCGCCGATCGTGGTTGTCGCCGAGGGGGCGCATCCTGCTGACGCCGAGGAGCCTATGGCGGACCAGCGGTGGGATGCCTTCGGGCACGCGCGACTCGGCGGCGTCGGCCAGATGCTCGCCGAGGAGATCGAGCGGCGCACCGGGCAGGAGGCTCGCTGCACGGTCCTTGGCCACATCCAGCGAGGTGGCACGCCGACCGCTTACGACCGTGTCCTCGCCACGCGCTTCGGGCTCCACGCGGCCGATGCGGTGCATGATGGCGCGTTCGGCACCATGGTGGCCCTGCGCCAGACCGAGATCGTCCGTCTGCCGTTGGTCGAAGCCACCAGCGGCCTCAAACTCGTGCCGCCCGAGCGGTATGCCGATGCCGAGGTCTTCTTCGGCTGACTCCCTGGCGGCTGACGGCGGGCGGCGCTAGCCAGCCAGGGGGCCAGGCTGACGTGGATCCGCGCCGGGTGGCACCATGGTAATGACGACGAAGGGCGGGGCGTTGGCCAGCTGCTTTATTAGTTACACTATGGCCGATGAGCCCTGGGGAAAATGGATTGCTAGCGTACTTCGCGAGGCTGGCCATCAGGTCACGCTCCAGGCCACTGACTTCCGGCCGGGGGAGAATTTCGTTATCCGGATGCAGGAAGCAGCCTCCTCAGCGGATCATACCCTGGTCGTGCTTTCCAACCGGTACCTGACTTCCGGGTTCGGCGCATCGGAATGGAGCGCTGCTTTCGCCACCGATCCCATGGGCGTTCGCCGGAGATTAATTCCCGTTGCCATCGAGCCTGTAGAGGCTGCGGGCCTGTGGCGGGCCATTGTGCGGCTTGAGCTTTTTGGCAAGAGCGAGGACGCCGCGCGAAGCGCGCTCCTCAGTGCCGTGGCTCCTCAGGAGGATGACCTGTCGGCGCCCTTCCCGACCGCCGGGTCGGCGGCTGACACGCTCGGCCCGCGCCAGCCAGCCATGGCCCGGGCAGGTCCTCAGGCGGTCGAGGTATGGCGGCTTCCGACGAGCGCCAGCACGCTCGTCGGAAGGGAGGAGGAACTGGGCATTCTCCGCGACTGCTGGTTCGACCCCTCAAGCAACCTGGTCACGGTCGTTGGCTGGGGCGGGTGCGGGAAGACGGCTCTGCTGAATTGCTGGCTGGCGGAAATGGCGGCAGCACAGTACAAGGGGGCCGATCGAGTCTTCGCCTGGAGCTTCGACAGTCAGGCTGAGGGCGGCCAGGTTGCGACCTCGGACCAGTTCATCGATGCGGCTCTCCGCTTCTTCGGAGCCGAAGGCTCGCAGTCAGCTTCGGTATGGGAACGATGCCGGCAAGTTACGACTCTGTTCCAGCAGACCCGTTCTCTGCTCATCCTTGACGGCCTGGACCGGCTCCAGGAGCCACCAGGCCAGGCAGGCGGGACACTCCGGGAACCAGCGCTAAGAATGCTGGTGCGGGAACTGGCGGCTTTCAATCATGGCCTGTGCGTCATCACCACGCGGGTACCCGTTACCGATATACAGCAATTCCTCGGGCAGACCTGCTCGTACATACCCGTCGGCGTGCTCTCGACATCCGAGAGTTCTAAGCTGCTGAACACCATTGGCCTCCGCGGTGATCCCGCGCTACTGGATGAAATTGCCGTGGAGACGGGCTGTCACCCGCTCACGCTCAGCCTCCTGGGCAGCTTCATCCTGACCGTCTATCACGGCGACCTTCATCGCTGGAAGGGATCTGCCCTGGCCGGCGCGCTGGAAAACAGCGGAGACGGCACGGCTGGCCGGGTGATGGACGAGTACGCCAGCTGGTTCGCCGGTCGTCCGGAGTCTCAGATCCTCGCGGTGATCGGCCTGTTTGACCGGCCGGCGTCTGACGATGAGTTCAAGGCCATCCGCGCGCAGCCGGTTGTAGTCGGCCTGAACGATCTGCTGGTCAAGCTGAACGACGTCCAGTGGGCGTATGCCATGAGCAACCTGGTCGCGTCAGGGCTGCTCACCGTCCGGTCGGAGGACGAGAAGTCGGTCGACGCGCATCCGCTGGTCCGATCTCACTTCGGCTACACGCTCCAGAAGAACTCGCCCGAGGGCTGCAAGGAGGGCCATCGCCGGCTGTGCGAGTACCTCACCGGCATTGCCATCCCCAAGCCGACCCGGCTGGAGGAGTGCCTGCCGTTGCTCTCTGCTGTCTGGCACGGCGCCCAGGCCGGCATGGCAGCGAAGATGCTCAGCGAGGTCTACTGGCCGCGCCTTGCGCAAGAGAACCACCTGCTGCGCGATGTGCTCGGAGCATCGGCTTCCAACTTCGAGGTTCTCTCTTATGTGGTGACGGCGGACGACAGGGGCGACTCGCCCGTACCAAAGCTGGAGCTTGCGCGCGTCCTTTGCGACCAGGCGATCGATCTTCGCATCCTGGGAAAGCCGCGGGATGCCGTCTCACCGCTTCGGCACGCTGCGGATCTGGCCCGGCAGGAACGCGACGACAGGCTCGCGACCAATGCACTGCGCCATCTGGCTCAGCTCTATCTGACAATTGGCAAGCTGGAGGACGCCCGCCAGACAGCCCTGAGCGCAGTTGAGTCCTCAGCAGCTCTGGAGCCGCTGAACCTGGACGCCATTGCCGCAAGAGTGACGCTGGCCTATATCGAGGAACATGTCGGGGACGGCGAGGCGGTAGCGGCGACTCTCTCGGGCTTGCTGCCGGCGCTTATGAGCGAGGAGGTGTCGCGTCGCTCTGCGCATCGTGCCACGCTGTACATCCAGGCTCATCGGTACGTGGAGATGTCGCTGCGGCTGGCGGCTGACGGGGACGGCCTGTATCAGGCCGCCTCGGTTCCCGGAGCGGCGAGCACCGAGGATCTCAGCCGGCTCGTCTACCGCATGCAGGCGCTCAACGAGGGAGCCGGCAACTCGGCCTTGCCGCGAGCGCTGATGCGGCTGGCGTCCTGCCTGATTGCGATTGCCGCAGGTGACCTGAGCTCGCGATCTGCGGGTGATGTAGACCTGGCGGTATCGGAGATCCGGCAGAGCGGTCAGCGTCCCTGGCTGGTTCATGGCCTTCTGGTCCGGGCACAGCTGCTGCGATGCATGGGGACACTTGACTCGGCGGCAAATAGCCTGAATGAAGCAAGAGAGCTGTGCCTCGTGGATGGCATGGTGACCGGGCTTTGCGACTGCGACTACGAGGCGGCGATGATGGCTATCGCCAGCGGCAATGCGTGGCAGGGACGCATTATGCTCGATTCTCTGTCAAGCCTTGCAGCTAGCTACGGTTACCGGCGCCTGCGCGAGGCCATTACCCGGCAGGCTATCGCACAGTCCGCAGCCAGGCAGGAACCAGGTCCACGAGGTGGGATCGACTCGGATACTGATAAATAGCGATCGCTGCACCGGCTCCTTCAGCGTCTCAGAGGTTGTGCTTTTGCGGAGATTCTGCGATCTGGCTGACGCAGGTTCCCACCCTCGCTCGCTGATGTCTCTGCGGCAGGCGAGCGGGAGCCAGGTTGCCTTCTTCGCTGGTGACAGGAAGATGACGAGGTCACACTGCTCGTGTACGGGGGAAGCCGCCGCGACCGTGCCGTCCACTATCAGCAAGCCGCCGGTCTCAACGCCATGCACGGGCCTTGTGCCATCAGCTTCGCCTGACGTCCATGAGTACTCCCGGCAGATAACTGACTGGCCGTTGCGCAGGGAAATCACCGAATTCAGCAGGCCGGGCATGTCGTGGCCATCAGGAGCGCAGCCGTCAGTCCGGCGAGTCTGCCGTAGCCGACGGGGCAGCACGGCCGACTCGGTGGGAAGGACCGTCACGTTCCCGGACGGCCAGGCGGCCTTTACTGCACGACCAAGGTGAGTCTTTCCGGTATAGGGATAGCCGGCAATGCCGAGCACCCGCGCATGCTGCGGCGATGCGGGCCTGGCGAGCAGATGCTGCAAGACAAAGGCGACGAGACTCACTGAGGAGGCGCACTTCATCGACCGGGGGCCTCAGCTTTTGTGATTATCAGGCCGCCGCAGCCGTCCGAGAGCACTGACAGATCCGCGAGACTGGCCACGACTATGTCAGCCTCCGATACCGCAGGCACGTCGCCGTCTGCGACCTTGACCGCACGCAGCCCGGCCCGGCGTGCCGACAAGACGCCCCGGTCAGTATCTTCGATGGCCAGGCAATCCGCTGGCGATCGGCTGAGCTGCGCGAGCGCGAAGAGATATGGCTCAGGGTGCGGCTTGTGGTGCGTGGTGTCCTCCCGGCTCACGCTGACCGCAGGCGGTGCACCAGGCCAGAGGGTGTCCAGGAACGCATCGACGGATCCCCGGCTGCCGCTCGAGACGATCGCGACCGCGATCCCGGCCGTGAGGATGTGGGCAAGAAACGTCTCCGCCCCAGGCGCGAGTCGGAGTTCATGTCGGAGCAGCCGGCGGAAGATGCAGGTCTTGGCGGCCTGGAGCTCCGCTGACCGGACGTCTGCGCCGAGCCGCAGCAGAAAGTCGGCAGGCGACATACCCTCGACGATGCAAGCATTGCGGTAGTCGGCCCAGGTGAAGCTCAGGCCAAAGCGGGACCGCGTGAGTAGCTGCCAGGCCCTGGCATGCAGCGGGTCCGTATCGGCGAGGGTGCCGTCCAGGTCAAAGAGCACGGCTCCGGGGCCAGCTGAGATGAGCAGCGTCGGGGGTGCACTCACCCGGCGCCGCCGTGAGGACCGCCGATGATGGCGCTGAAGCGCTCGAACCGCCGACTGTGGACGATCTGGGCCATGGGGTCGGGTTCGATAGTCGAGAGCGGACGTGCAAGGTGCTGGGATGCTGCGCGCGCGGAACTGAACCAGCCGGCCGCGACCCCGGCCGACAGAGCGGCGCCTCTGGCGGATGCATTGTGGAACTCCGGGCTCCGGATCGAGATGCCGAGGACATCGGCCGCGAGTTGCTTGACCCGATCGTCCCTCGCACTGCCGCCAACCAAAGTGCAGGACGTGAACGGCGAAGCCTGGCGATGTTCCAGCAGGCGCTCCTTTGCCATCCGCAATGCGTAGATGCAGCCCTCAAGGGCCGCCCTGAGCAGGTCGCCCTGGTGGTTTCCCTGGCGGACGTCATGCCAGCTGGCGGTCGGCGTGGCTGCGACTGGAGCAGGTCCCTGACCGGGCGCAAATGGAGTGAACAGCGGGCCGTCGACTGTCGCCGGCACCGAGAAGGCGGTAGTGAAGAGCTGCTCCCAGCTCAGCGACCACAGCCGGCGGGCCCAGTCCAGTGACGTTCCGGCCGAATAGGTGGGAGCCATGATGTAGTGGTCATGATCGCCCGGGCCGACGAGATACATGACTCCCTCTGGCGGCTCTGCCGGCTGAGCCGACGCGGGCGCGAGCAGCTGGCACAGCTGGCCTCCCGTGCCGAGGGTCAGGATGACGTGGCCAGCCGCGAGCGAGGAGTTGCTGCCCAGATGCGAGGCCACGGTATCGGCACGCCCGAGGACGACCGGGATGCCAGCGCAGAGCCCTAGATCAAGGGCAGCTTCCTCTCGGAGCCCGCCCCGGACCTGGTCACCGCCCAAGACCGGCGGCAGCAGCCGGTAATCGATCGGGATGGCATCGCAGAATTCGCGATGCCATGCCGCATGCTGGAAGTCCCAGAGGCCGGTCGCAGATGCATCGGATGCATCGGTCGCGATACCTCCAGTCAGACGCAGGCCGAGCCAGTCTTTGGGCTGCAATGCCCAGCGGGCCCTGGCAAGGGTGGCCGGCTCGGCCTGGGAAAGCCAATACAGTATGGCCGCTGCAAATCCTGGGCCAAGTTTATTAAGGATGCTGGCGCGAAACGGAATTTCGATCCGTGCTAGGTGCGGTATGCAGGGCATGGCCCGGGTGTCACTCCAGATTATCGGGCGACGTACACAGCTGCCCTCAGCGTCCACGGCGACAACTCCGTGCATCTGCCCGGAGAGGCCAACGGCCTGCACTGCGAGATTGCCGGCCCGTAGAGCTTGGCCGGTAGCCTCCCTGACTCCTTTCCACCAGGTATGCGTGTCCGCCTCCGCGGGCGCGGGGCCTTCTTCGGCCGGCTGGTAGGCGCATGCGCCATGGGCAACCTCGTTGCCGTTCGCGTCTACTGCGCACACTTTGGTGGCGCTTGTCCCAAGGTCTATTCCTAAGAGGACAGGTATGCTCATACCTGTCCTTTGAGCGAACGCGCTATCGATTGCATGGGTGGAAGAATACAGTGCGTTGGGGCGGGTCCGTGAGGCAGCGAGCCTGCCCCCTTGCGTGTCTCAGCGGTGCGCGAACGACCTGGACCGCCGGGATCGGCCGGACCACCTGGACTTGCCTGCTGGTCCGGTGGCCAGGAGGTAGGCGAGCGCGCTGCTGTCACGCCCGGCGGGCGCGGAATGCGGCCGCCTTAACGCGGTTCTGGCAGGCCGTGGAGCAGAATCGGCGAGTTCCGTTGCGTGAGATGTCGACATAGACACGGTCGCAGTGCGGGGCTGTGCAGACTCCGAGCCGGTCGCGCATCTCGCTGCCGAGCACGACCGCCAGTCCGGTGGCGCAGCCGGCGGCGTAGCCCTGCGCCACCGAGTCCTGCGCCCCGTGGAAGTGGATGTGCCACGGCTCGCCATCGTGCCGGTCCAGCTGCGGGCGGGCGCCGGCCTGCGCCAGCATCGCGTTGACCTGTAGTGCGGCGGCGTCGACGTCTCCGCTGGCCACGGCGTCGAAGACGGCGCGAAGCTGGCGGGCGACCTCGCGCAGCTCGGTGGCATCCCGGCGCGTCAGCCGCCGGATGCCGCGCGTGCCGACGCTCAGCGCATCGGCAGCCGCTGGCGGCAGTGCCGCGCCGTCCGGCGGCACATAAGGCCTGCCGCGCGCCTCGCCGGCGGTCAGCGTGTTGACCAGGCGCACTGCCACGGTGACCACGGTATCCATGTGACTGGTGAAGTTCACTTGACCAGTTATCTCCGCATCGCTAGATTGTAACTGGCTAAATAATAGTAGACAGTTACGGGAGTGGG
>Ga0080026_10000003_pt1 | contig 45533 bp, 42 predicted proteins | sample OrgsoiDNA2013045_FD_70941 | JGI IMG/M metagenome (GOLD analysis project Ga0080026, IMG submission 70941) | Permafrost soil microbial communities from the Arctic, to analyse light accelerated degradation of dissolved organic matter (DOM) -... | ecosystem: Environmental > Terrestrial > Soil >... | reverse complement strand
AGCTCGTCAGCTAGGACGTGGCTCCGCTAGGACGTGGCTCCGCTAGGACGTGGCTCCGCTAGGACGTGGCTCCGCTAGGACGTGGCTCCGCTAGGACGTGGCTCCGCTAGGACGTGGCTCCGCTAGGACGTGGCTCCGCTGGCTCCGCGCAGCGTGCTGCGAGCTCGCGAAATGGCACCTCGTATGCCTCAGCGAAGGTCGGGAAGGGGTGCACTACCTCGGCCAGCACGGCGATGGGCACGCGGGCGCGGATCGCCACCGTGGCCTCTGAGATCCAGCCGTCCGCTCCTGGCGCTACGGCGGCGGCACCGACCAGGACAGCGCGGGTCCGGTCGGCGGCCAGGACCAGCCGCCCGGCGGCCGCCCCGTCCGTCGCCGCACGTGCCATCTGCGACACGTCCGCTATCGCGGTGATCACGTCGATGCCTGCCTCGCGCGCCTGCTCGGCCGTCATGCCGACGCTGGCCAGGGGAGGCTCGGTGTAGACGACCCGCGGGATGGCCCGGTAGTCGGCGGTGCTGCTGCCGCCGAGCAGGTTCTGCGTCACCACCCGCGCCTGATAGTTCGCGCCGTGAGTGTACGGCGCGATGCCGGTGACGTCGCCTGCCGCCCACACGTGCTCCTGGCCATCGATACGGCAATGGCCATCCACGGGCAGCGCGCCGCTCTCCGTTGCCGTGACGCCGATGGCGTCCAGGCCAAGTCCGGCGGTCGCCGGAGCCCGGCCCACGGCCAGGATGACCCTTTCCGCCTCGATCGCGGTGCCGTCGGACAACAGCGCCCTGGCACGGCTGCCAGCCGCGGCCTCCAGGCGCGTGACGCTAACGTCGAGCCGGACGCTCACGCCGCTGTCGCGCAGTACGTCCGCCAGGTCGGCGGCGACCAGCGCGTCCTCGTGGCCGACGAGCTGGCCGGCGGACTCGACGAGCGTCACCGGCACCCCGAAGCTGGCGTACGCCTGGGCGAGCTCGCAGCCGACGGCGCCGCCGCCCAGGATAAGCAGCGACGCGGGACGGTCCGGCGCGGACAATGCCTGGTCACTGGTCCAGGTCGGGACCGCGTCAAGGCCCTCGATGGGCGGGATAACGGGCCGGGAGCCTGTCGATACGACCAGATCGCGGTAGCCAAGCTCGCGCGCGCCGACGCTGATGACTCCGGGCCCGACGATACGGCCGGCTCCGCGTACCAGCGTCACGCCCCGCTGGACGATGCTGGCGGCCTTGTCGCCGTCATCCCGGCCGGCGGAAAGCCCATCCCGTCGCCGTACCGCGGCGCCGAAAGCCAGCCGGTCCTCATCGAGCGCCGGCGCCGCCGACGATCCCCCCAGGTCAGCGAGACGGCGAGCCTGGTCGCGCGCCTGGCCGCTGCGCAGCATCGCCTTGCTCGGGATGCACGCCACGTAGGGGCATTCACCGCCCACGCGCAGCGCTTCGATCAGCGCGACCGAGCCCCCATTGTCCGCCACGCCGCCCGCGACCCACTCGCCTGCGGACCCCGCGCCGAGCACCACGACATCGAATGCTTGCATCGTGCGAACCTACCGCGCCTCGCCTCCTGGGCAAGCGCGGCGTTCACCGGCCGAGCGCGGCGGCCGTCGCCGCGTCTGCGGGGTAGAACGCCTCGATGGCGAGCTCTTCGACAGTCACGTCCGTCGCTGTGCCGCCCGCCGCGCTGACTGTCATCACTGCGGTGCTGGTCCAGCTGCTGCCGCGCGATCCCTCCCGGTAGCAGCTGCTCAGTGGGAGATGCTCTCGTCGAGTCCGTCCCGGTCCGCCCACTCCAGCAGGGTGTCCAGCGAGTAGGCGGTGTCGTCGATGCCCTTGTGCAGGTCGCCGAGCTTGGCGAAGCGGCCGGGGACGGTGGCGATGGTGCACTGGCGTGGCTCGACGTCGTCAATCTCGTCCCAGGTGATCGGGGTGGACACGGTCGCCTCCGGCACGCCGCGCACCGAGTAGGCGCTGGCGATGGTGTGGTCGCGGGCGTTCTGGTTGTAGTCGACGAAGAGCATGCTCGGATCGCGGTCCTTGCGCCACCAGGTGGTCGTGACCTCGTCCGGCGCGCGGCGCTCAACTTCGCGGGCGAACGCGAGCGCGGCGCGCCGCAGGTCGGCGAAGCCCCATCGTGGCTCGATCCGGACGTAGATGTGCAGCCCGCTGCCGCCGGAGGTCTTCGGCCACCCGACCGCGCCCAGCTCGTCGAGTATCTCGTGCGCGACGTGGGCGACCCGGCGCACCACGGCGAACCCGCAGCGGGGCATCGGATCCAGGTCGATGCGCCACTCGTCCGGCCGTTCGGTGTCAGCTCGCCGCGAGTTCCACGGATGGAATTCCACGGTGGACATCTGGACGGCCCACACGACGCTGGCCAGCTCGGTAACGCACAGCTCGTCGGCATGACGGCCGTAGCGCGGGAAGTCCACCCGGACCGTCTCCAGCCACGCGGGCGCGCCGTGCGGGATGCGTTTCTGGTGCACTTTCTCGCCCGCGACGCCGGACGGGAAGCGGTGCATCATGCAGGGCCGCTCGCGCAGCGCGCGCACGATCCCGTCGCCGACCGACAGGTAGTAGCGGGCAAGGTCGAGCTTGGTCTCGCCGCGGGCCGGGAAGTACACCCGGTCCGGACTGGAGATACGCACCGTCCGGTTCCCGACCGGCAGCTCCACTCCTTCGGTAGCCATACGCAGAAGCTAGCCGATCGCTCCTCGCGCTGGTGGTGGGCGCCGCACGGGGCGGCCGAGGTCTCCGGCTGGGATCAGGACGTGCAGGCGCGGATACTCCGGGTCATTTTCGACGGGCTCCGGCACCCTGCTCACCGCGGGCACGGCATCGGCGACGGCCATCCGGACAGCGCACAATGATGCGATACCTTGTCTGGGGTTATTCGATCTGGTCAGCCAAGGCGGGCAGGTGGCGGATTCAACGGCGCTTACCGGTGCCGAGGTGCATGCATGGCACGGCTACGTCGACCTCAGCAACGGGCCGCCAGGGGAGCCGCAGGGGTCCGACCTGGAGATCCTCTCCGCCAGCGAGCGGGACCGCTGCGGGCGGTTCATCCGGCCGGCCGACCGGGTCTGTTTCGCGGCTATGCATGCCGCGCAACGGCGGCTGCTCGCCCGCTACCTGGAGGTCGACCCGGCTGAGATCCGATTCGGCCGGGTCCCGTGCTGTGAATGCGGCAACCTGGAGCACGGGCCGCCCCGTATTGACTGGCCGCCGACCGACATTACCTGCAACCTCTCGGGATCGGGCGATCACTGGCTGCTGGCCGTCACGCGCGAGCGCCGGGTGGGTGCGGACATCGAGGTGCCCCGTGACATTGATACCGGCCAGATGGCGAGCGCCTGCCTGACCACCGCGGAGCAGCGGATTCTGCGTAGCCAGCAGGAAGCTGCCCGGCTGCCGGTGTTCTACCGCTGCTGGACCCGCAAGGAAGCTGTGCTGAAGGCCTGCGGAATCGGCCTGCCAGGCTCGATGCGCGAGCTGGAGGTGGCGCCCGGCCGCGACGGCCCGATTGAGGTCCGCCACCGCTGCAAGGCCGGCCCGGATGCCTGGGTCGTGGAGGATCTGGTTGCCGGGCCGGGCTCGGCCGGGACGAAGGACCCCGCCCGGGCACCCGGATGGCACGCTCCCCCGGGGACCCCCGCGTGGCTCGGTGCTGTGGCGCAGCCCGCCGAGGATGCCAAGCGGGTCTGGTTCCGCGAGGCGGCCGGCGCCGGGCCGGCCTGAAGCGTGCACAAGCTGACTTGGCGCTAGCCGACCACGACACCCTGACTTTCGCCCGGCAGGCTGCGGGTATCCGGCGGCACGGACCTGAGTGCTGTGGGCAGCCTGGCTGCTGGGGTGCGCCCCGAGCTACGGATCCCTCGCCGTGCATGCCGTGACGCTGTACCCGCGTGGCGCCCTTGAGGCCGAGCTCGAGGGCGTTGACGTTCGCGCTGAGCTTCGCCGCTACAGCATGGCGCAACTGCTGCTATTCGTCCCCGCGCTCATCGCGATGATCGCCATCGCCCAGGCTGCCCGGGCAGAATCCGGGGCACGGGCGGGCAAACAAGCGTAATCTACGCTGTCGCCGGCGTCATCATGGGCTATGGCTGGCGCTACCGCGGGGAGGATCTCACTCATGGCTGACGAGCCGGCGGCGGCCACGGGCCGCGTCCAGATGATCGGGGCACAGGCCCTGATGGCCAGCCTGGTCGGCGCCGGGGTCGATGTGTGCTTCATGAATCCTGGCACCTCGGAGATGCATTTCGTGCACTCGCTGGATACCGTTCCGGGCATGCGCGGGGTGCTCGGCCTGTTCGAGGGGGTGGCGACGGGCGCGGCAGACGGTTACGCGCGCATCTGCGGGCGGCCGGCCGCGGTACTGCTGCACCTGGGCCCGGGCCTGGGCAACGGCCTGGCCAACCTGCATAACGCCCGCCGCGCACGCAGCCCGGTGGTGTGCATCGTCGGGGCACACGCCACCGGGCATGTCCGCTACGACGCGCCGCTGCAGTCCGACATCGAGGCCGTCGCGCGGACCGTGTCTGGCTGGGTGCACACCTGCGGCACGACCCGCGACGTCGCGGCCGACGCGATGCGCGCCGTGCAGGCCAGCGGCCGTGACGGCGGCCAGGTCGCGACCCTGGTGCTGCCGGCGGACGTGTCGTGGAGCCCAGGCGGAGTCATCGCCGGGCCCAGGGCCGCGCTGCCGCCGGATCCGGTCACAGAATATGCGGTCGGCGCAGTCGCTGACATCGTCCTGGGCGCGTCCCGGTCGATGCTGCTGCTCGGCGGGCGGGCGCTCACCGAGCGCGGGCTGCGTGCCGCAAGCCGCGTGGCGGTCGCGACCGGCGCGCAGCTGCTGGCGGAGACGTTTCCCGCCCGGATGGAGTGCGGCGCCGGGCTGCCGACAGTGGGCCGCCTGGCGTATATGGCCGAGCAGTCTGACGCGCAGCTGGCCGGTCTCGACCACATGATCCTCGTCGGCGCGCGCGCTCCGGTGTCGTTCTTCGCCTATCCGGGCCGGGGCAGTGATCTGGTGCCGGACGGCTGCTCGGTGACGCGGCTGGCCGACTGGGCGCAGGACGTCGAGGACTCGCTGGAGCAGCTCGCCGCGCGGGTCGCCCCGCAGACCGAGCCGCTCCTCGCGCCGGCGGCCGTCGAGTCGGCAACCGCCGCTGCGCCGGCCGCCCCCGCGTCGGCCGGGGCCGCGTCGGCCGGGGCCGCGTCGGCCGGGGCCGCGTCGGCCGGGGCCGGGGCGGCCCCGCTGACGGTGAGCAGCCTGGCCAGGGCGATCGCCGCGACCCTGCCGGAGCGCGCCATCGTCGTCGATGAGGCCAACACCTCCGGTCTTGCCCTGCCCGCCGCGCTGGCCGGGGCAGCCCGGCACAGCCTGCTGACACTGACCGGCGGCGCGATCGGGCAGGGACTGCCGGTCGCCACCGGCGCGGCCATCGCCGCCCCGGACCGCCGCGTGGTGTGCCTTGAGGCGGACGGCAGCGCCCTGTACACCATCCAGGCCCTGTGGACTCACGCACGCGAGCAGCTCGACATCACTACTGTCGTGCTGAACAACAGCAGCTACGCCGTCCTGCGGATCGAACTCGCCCGCGTCGGCGCCAGCCCGGCAGGGGACCGCGCGGCCCGGATGCTCTCCCTGGCGAGCCCGACCCCGGACTTCGCCGGCATCAGCCGCGGCCTGGGCGTGCCCGCCACCCGGGTCACCACCGCCGGCGAACTCCAGGATGCGCTGCGCCGGGCTCATGCCGCACCCGGCCCGCACCTGGTCGAGGCCATCGTCCCGGCTATCGCCTGACCAGCGCGTGCATGACTAGCCACAGCCCCGCTCTCACGCTTCGTGACAAGGAAATACCAGGAGGCTACTTGTACGCGGACAGCGAAATTGCGCTACGCGCTTTCTATGAGGCCGATCTGGGTTTCCTCGACCGGCTCTGCTCCGATCCGGAGGCACTCGGTCCGTTCGAGTGGGTCGGCTTCGGCGACGTCCGCGCGCGGCGGCGCCGCTGGGAGCTGGACGGGTACGTCGGCCCGGACTCCACGGCGCTCGCGGTCGTCCTGACCGACGGCACGCTCGCCGGTCTCGCGAGCTGGAAAACGACGAACCGTAGCGTTCCGGACAGAGGGATCTGCTACGAGATCGGCCTGGCTCTTCTTCCTGAGCACCGCGGCCACGGGCTGGGAACCGCGGCTCAGCGGCTCCTGGTCGACTACCTATTCAGGTTCACCACCGTGCACCGGCTGGAGGCATTCACCGATGCGAAGAACATTGCCGAGCAGAAGTCGCTGGAACGCGTCGGATTTCAGCGGGAGGGCATCATGCGCGAAGTGGCTTTCCAGAACGGTTCCTGGCGGGACGCGGTGATCTACTCCCTGCTGCGCGAAGGGCAGTGACGTGCTCAGCAACCTTGCTACTGGCTGATGGCCTGCAGGATGGCGAGGCGGGCGGCGTGGCGCGCGGGCAGGGCGGCGGCCAGGAGCCCGGCCAGGCAGGCGAGGGCGAGTACGGCCGCGATCTGACCGAGTGGCACGTCGATGGTGGCCACGCCGGTCTGGTCGCGGGTAGCGGCCAGGGCCGCTCCAGTGCCAACGCCAAGGGCCATGCCGGGCAGGGCGCCTAGCAGGCAGGTGATCACCGATTCGATGCGGATCATCGCCGCGAGCTGATGGCGGGTGAGGCCGAGGGCGCGCATGACGCCGAGTTCGCGGGTGCGTTCGGTGAGCGAGAGGGCCAGCATGTTGGCAATGCCCAGGGTAGCGATGAGGCTGGTGAGAGCGACCAGGGCGACGAGCAGGCCGAGGATGTGGCCGAGGTCGCTGTCGCCGCGGCCTAGCTCATACTGGGCCCCGGTCTGCAGGGTGACGCCCGGGTCGCCGCGGAACAGGGGTGCTATCGCTGCCCTGAGGGCGCGCGGTCCCGTCCCGTGGCCGGCCCGGACGAGCAGGCTGTCGGCGTCCTCCGACTGATCGGACATGTCACGGAACATGGTCGTGATCGGCAGGAGGTAGTCGTCGCCAAGGAAGCGCTTGTCGGTGAAAATACCCGCGACCGCCAGCGACCGGGGCGGACCCTGGCCGAAGTTGATGGTGACATGACTGCCGACGACCCAGCCGTGGCGCCCGGCCTCGCCGGCGGAGACGAGCAGCCTGTCGCCGCGCAGGGCGGCGATGGTCGCGCCGGGTACGCCGAAGTCGATCAGGAGGGGCGCGCTGGCGGGGTCGACACCCGCGACGCGGGTCTCGGTGCCGGCTACCTCTACCAGGGGGTCGGTCAGGCGCATGACGGCGCGCACGCCGTGCCGGGCCGCGACGGCGCGCGCCAGTCCCGGGCTGACGCTGCCCTGCAGGTAGAGGTCGGCGCGGCTGCCGCCGATGGCATTCTGCACGGACGCGCTGGCGGACGCGGCGATGACAATGACGGTGCCGGCCACGGCGAGCCCGATGACCAGGGTTGACGCGGTGGCAGCAGTCCTGCGCAGGTTGCCGGTGGTGTTGTCCCTGGCGAGCCGCGCGGTGACGCCGTCCCGGCCGGGTCTTCCGGGACCGTCCGTCATCGGCGCGGTCATGAGGTGCGCTAGGGGCCCGGCGATGAGAGGTCCGGCGATCACGAGCGCTGCGATGCCCGCGAGGGCGCCGCCGCCGGCGAGCACCGTGCTCTGGCTGGTCTGGGCCAGGAGCCCGGCAGTGACCAGCCCTGCGGCGAGACAGAGTGCGGCCAGGGCGGCGACCAGCCGGCCGAGGGAGCGCCGGGGCGCGTCCGGCTGCGGCTCCCGCAAAGCGCGGATGGCGCGACACGGGCGGCCAGCCGGGCCGGCCGCAGGGCGGAGACGACGGTGACCGTGACCCCGACGGCCAGCGCTACCACCGCGGTCCGCGGCGCGAGTACCAGCCCGCCGGGAGGGAGCGTGCCGCCCAGCAGCGCGATAACGCCGCGCAGCCCGAACGCGGCGAAGATCCCGAACCCGATGCCGACTACCGAGGCGGCCAGACCGACGGCCGTCGCCTCGGTAGCTCAGCGTGACATCAAAGAAGAAGTTGCCCATTGCGTTGGGGGCGTGATGGGCCCCCTTGGGGATATCTTGCTCCAGTAAACCGGTTCCGTCTTATGTAACGCTGTTGGCCGGGCCCGGGCCGGGTGCCCGGCGGTGGTCACGGAACTGGCCCCGGCTGGGCTGGCCGCGGGGTTGCTGGCTTGCTGGGCCTGTCGTTTATAGAGGTCTATAGACCTCTAGTCAGATGGGTCTATTCACGTTAGATTGCCCCGCGTTGCCGCGCGGGCCGTAGCTGAATGGTCACTGACAGGCCTGCCGGAGTTATTTATTACACGGAGCTGAGACCATGACGCCGCGCGGAGATGACGACACGGAACTCGGACATCGCCGACTCCAACGCGATCCGCGCTCATGGTCGGCCGGCCCATGTCACGCCGAGGCTCCGGAGCTGCCTACCCGTCCGCGCTGGGTGGCGACGCCTTGCGAGCGAGGACGACCTTATAGCTCCAGGCGCTCGTGTCGAAGGCACGGATCTGGGCCGCCGATGCCCTCAGACTTGCGGCTGGTACCGCACTGAGGATGCCCAGACGCTCGAACATCGGGGCGGTGGGGCCGAGCAGTCGGACCAGGTGGCCCAGTCTGCGCAGTGAGGGGACAACATTCCGGGAGATGTCGATGATCTTCACCTCGTCGAACCGCTGCGCCTCCAGCAACTGCCCGTACTCGGCATCGGACAGCAGCCGCGGCATGACCCAGCCGTCGGTCCAGATCTGCAGATCGGCCCGCTCGGCCTCATTGAGGTCGGGAACGTCCCGCAGCAGGTACTCGGCGATCATCAGCCGGCCGCCGGGCTTCAACACCCGGTGAGCTTCGGCCAGAAACGCCGCCTTGTCATCGACATGCACCACGCTCTCGAGAGCCCAAACGACGTCGAACGTCCTGGCTGGAAGTCCCGTGTCGACAACATCGGCCTCGATGACGTCAGCCGCCCCGCGGAGTCCGGCACGTTGTATGGCTTCCCGAGCGGCCACGACCTGGAATGGTGTGATATTTACGCCGGTGACGCGGCAGCCCCGGTTCTGGGCCAGCCAGATCGCGCAGCCGCCCAATCCGCACCCGGCGTCCATGACGTAGTCGCCGGCCTCGACGCCGACCAGCGATGCGAGGTAACTGGTCATCCTCCGGAGGGACGCCACGTGGCCGCGCGTCCGCCAGTCGTAATAGCCGAAGTGCAGTGCCCCGGTCTTGTCGCTTCGCCACAGGTGCCGGTAGTCCCATCGCGTTCCCTCAAAATAGCTGATGACCTTGTTCTCCACGCCGCTCATGATCGCTCCTCCCCGGCTGGTCCGTCCTCATCGGAACGAAACGGATCGGTCAAAACCTCCGCCACGGGGAGATTCCCTCGGCCCGCAGCCGACGGTAGAGCAACACGCTGTAGGCGGCATCGAGGACGAACGTCCATCCGTACATCACGTTCACCAGCGGGGTGAGCGGGTACGAGCGGTTCCGCAGCGAGTCGCGGACGAACCCGCGCCAGCTCGTGGGCCAGGTCTGGTCCGGCGTGGTGGTGACGGTGAGCGCCGTGGCCGCCCACGCGCAGAATGTCCCGAGCCACTTGCCGACCGCGATGTACATGGACTGTCCGGCGGAAGAACCCCGGCGGGTCAACATGTCGATGTAGAGGATCGACATCATGAGGTTGATGCCGAAGCCGGTGTACTCCCCGTCGGGATCGTTGAGGTCCAGGAATCCGAAATAGGTCACCGGGAACGCCACCGCCAGCCACAGCAGGAAGAGCGGCTTGAAGTACCTGCCTATCGCGCTGTCCTTGAACTGGGCGGGACCATACGCCCAGGCCTGACCCGCGATGACCGTGTCGACGAGAAAACCGGGGATGGACGAGGTGTGGAAGTAGTCTCCTAGCGGATCGAGCAGGAAACCGTAGGCGAACTCCCAGGAAAGGTTGGCGACCAGTGCCGGGAGGGGTACGCCATAGGTTCTGTCGGCGAACCCGCGCCGGATGATGCCGACGTAGGCGACCAGCCAACCAGCGACGCACACCATGCCGAACAGGACGACGGCGGTCGACACTCCCTCACCCACCACCTCCCCTTCAGAGCGACTACGGGCGGCCATCGGCGGCGGGTAGTTTCCGAGCGCGGCGGCGAACTGGCGTTCGCACAGTTGCTCCGCCCGGTTCCGGATCTGCGGATCGAGCGCCTCGAGTCGTTCGGAGAACAGACGGTGGTACGAGGTGATCTCAGCCCGGAGCCGGTCCGGCGCCTCGTCTCCGTAGGCATCGATGAAGGCGGCGTAGACGTTGTTCCGGGCAACCGGAACGGTGGTGGAGAACTTTGCGAGGTCGTCGGCGGCGTAGGCGAGGACTTCGGCGGCCCACAGTGCCTCCCGCAAAGCATGGTCCGGCTCACGGTCTGACGCATCGTCACCGTCTTGGCCGTGCGTGTTGACGAGGTCTCGGACCAGCCGACTCTCGGTCGGGGCCAGCTCCATCAGACGCCGGAGGTGCTCCGGGTGCGCTTGGCCGCGGCGGACGGCCTCCTCGGTCCGGGCGAGCTCATCGAGCGCTGCCCGCTGCCGAAGGGCGTCGGGACTTCGACGGCAGGCCATGGCCAGGGTCTGGTCGATCCAGGCGTCCCGCAGGGCCGACAGCTGTGGGTAGAGACGCCCACCCGCAGGCGCCGGCGCGAGGGCGGTGAGCCGTGCGCGCTTCGCGGCGAAGACGAGATAGCGAGCCGTGAGCGCGAGCGGAACCCGGCGGGCCTGCGAGCGGAGGGAGCTCCCGAAGAGCGGCAGGTAGACCTCGTCGGACAGGCGGGCCTCGAGCCGACGACGGCCGGGCGGGGCGACCTGAATGACCACCTGCGTCAACAACCGGCTCGTCGTCGGCCGCGCCCAACGCCGCGGCCTTTCGATGATCCTCCTCAACTGCGGGCCCCTCTCGATTCGGACGGCTCTTGGGCCGTCGCCTCGAATTTCCTCCTGTGGTCAGAGCTTCCGCCTGGCCGGCCGACACATCGGCGACGACGATCGTATCTATCTTGGCGAAGCCGCGCTCTCAGTGTCCAGTGGGCCCCCCCGCCGGAGCCGACCCGCCCTTCGGCCGGAGGTTGCGATGGCGTTGTTCGGGACGCAGCCGCCATGCAATCCTGGGTCGAGACGGCGGAAACTGAAAGAGGGGCACGGATGGACGTGCCGTGGGAAGGGGCACGGATGGACGTGCCGTGGGAATGGGAAGTCGGTGCGGCGGAGGCTGAAGAGCTCTACCGGCTCGCTCAACAGGTCCTGGCCACCCGAGGCTCCCCTGCCGAGGAGTCCTTCTACGACGACCTGTCCGAACATTCTGGGTCAGGTACCCGAGAAGCTGGGCACGCAACTCCGCGAGTACAGGGCCGTTGGCCAGGTCTGCGCGCTGCATGTCCACGGTCTCCGGGTCGCACCGGACCGGTGCGGACGTTCACCGCTCTCCTGGCAGGAGGCCTTCGACGACACCCGGCAGGCGGTGGAAGAAACTCAGCTCGCGCTGCTGGCGGCCCTGCTGGGAGAGCCCTTCGCCTGGCAGACCCTCCAGCGGGGGCGCATGGTGCAGAACCTGATGCCTGTCCGACAGGACCGCGAAGCTCAGAGCGGCCACGGATCGGTCGCCCTCGACTGGCACACCGAGGACAGCTTCCACCCCCGCCGCTGCCGGTACCTGGTCCTGCTCGGGATCCGCAACCACGACGCCGTTGCGACTACGGTCGGCAGCGTCGCGGACGTGAAGCTCAGCGAGTGCCACCGATCGGTGTTGTCCGAGCGACGGTTCTTGATCCGCCCCGATCCTGAACACCTCCGCCAGCTGGCGACAGTCAACCCCGAGAGCGAGTCGCTGCGGCAGGCACTCAGGATGGACGAGCAGCCGAAGCCGGTCGCGATCCTCTTCGGCGACCCGGCTGACCCTTTCCTCCGCATCGATGCTCCGTACACGACGCCGGTGGACGGCGACCAGCAAGCGGCCGAGGCGCTCGCGGCCCTGGTCGCGGAGTTCGAGAACAGCCAGCAGGACGTGGTGATCGGGACGGGCGACCTGCTGGTCGTCGACAACTACCGTGCGGTTCACGGACGGCGGGCCTTCCAGCCCCGCTACGACGGGTCTGACCGCTGGCTCAAGCGGATGAGCGTGTCGGGTGACACGGCCGTCCCCTGGGAACACCGCCACAGGTCACGGTTGATCTGACCGACCCTGCGTTCAGGCGTCCTCGGCGGGCGGCGGGATGCGGTCCAGGCGGTCACGAACGAGGGCGCGGCACTGATCGCGGACCGCCCCCCGACGGGCTGACGGCAGCGCATCGACCTTCGCCGCGAGTTCCCGGTGGTAGCCGTCGATGGTCTCGCGCAGCCTGTCCGGGGCATCGCTCGGATAGAGGTTCACATACTCGGCGTAGAGATTGAAGGTCGCGTTCCGCACGTCCTGGGCGTAGTGCTCCAGGTCGTTGGCGATGTCGGCCAACACCTCGGCCGGCCAAAGCGCATCGCGCAGAGCGGCATCGTCAGCGCGACCTAGCATCGCCACGGTGGCGGCATGGAGCAGCCGCACGTCGGTCGGTCGGAGCTCGGCGATCCGCCGGAGATCTGCCGCCGTGGCGGTCGTCCCGCTACTGAGGGCGTTCTCCAGCCGCGCGAACGTCTCCCCGTCGTCGACCAGCCCGGCGACGGTTGCGCTCCAGGCCCCCAGACTGCGCAGCAGCTGCTCGAACCGCCTCTTGTACCTGTACAGCAGCTCGTAGTCGCTGCTCCTGGTCGTGTCCAGGTCGTTGTCCCGGTTGCGCTCGGTGATGGCATCGGCGCGATAGACGAGATACTCGATGAGCAGCAGCCGCGGCCACAACACCGCACGCTGCCAGACCTGGACCTGGTTGAGCGGGAAGTAGAGCGTCGAGGTGTACTCGTACAAGATCTTGGCTGCCTTGACCAGCGGCGGCTCCGCGACGCGAGCCCGGACACCGACCCACCCTGGTGGTCGCAGCCGAGCGAATGCACGCCCGAGCCGCCGAGCGGCCGGAACCAGGCCCAGCGTTCCGGCCTGACCCACATCAGGGTCGCGGGTCCGGCCCGGTCGGGCGAGGTGGCTACCCGGATCCCCGCCGTTCGGGTCGTCCGGCATGGAATCCTCCTCCGGCATCGCCGCGAGCATAGCCAACCCTCGATCTGACGTGTCCGATCGGACGGTCCGCGACCGGTGTCTGGACCTTTGCGGCAAAGGCCTAGATGATTGACACTACGCGCGCGTACGGTAGGAGCGACGGCATGGCAGAGAGGTCCGGACTCAGCGAGCCGTCGGTGGTCGAGTCCGCGACGCCCATCGACCGACTTCAGGAACAGATCGACGAGGCTCTGGCATCGTCGATCGACGGCATCGAGCCCACGTGTCTACGAGAGGCGATGGCGTATACCTTGTTGAGTGGCGGCAAGCGGATTCGGCCGGCCCTGTGTCTGTTGACATACCAGATGTTCGACGACGATGTTGTGGCGGCCGTTCCGACCGCTTGCGCGTTGGAGATGCTGCACGCCGCGACGTTGATCCACGACGACCTGCCGGCCATGGACGACGACGACTTCCGACGCGGCCGGCCGGCCAACCACAAGGTATTCGGCGAGGGGATGGCGTTGCTGGCGGGCGACGCGCTGCTGGCCTACTCGTTGGAGTTCATCCTCGACCACGGGCACCGGCTGAGGCAGGAACGGCTGCTCGGGGTGATGACCAAGTTGATCTTAGCCGTCGGCCCGTCCGGCTTGTCGGGTGGGCAGGCCCTGGATCTGGACTCCCAGGGGCGGGCTGAGGTTGACCGTGAGACGGTGGAACGGATGCATCTGCAGAAGACCGGGGCGCTGATCGAGGCGTCGGTCATCACCGGCGCGATCCTGGGTGGCGCAACCCAGCACCAGATCGACCGGCTCACGTCGTATGCCCGCAATCTCGGACTGGCCTACCAGATCGTGGACGACGTGCTGGACGAGACAGCGACCTTTGACGACTTAGGCAAGCGCACCGGTCACGACCGCGACACCGGCAAGTGGACCTACCCGCGGGTCGTGGGGGTGGCGCTCGCCCGGACGCGCGCCCGACACCTGATCGAGGACGCGGTGTCGACGCTGTCGGACTTTGGTGAGCGGGCGGAGGCCCTGCGCTGGGTCGCCGGCGTCGTCTACGATCGGGCCGCCTCGTGACCGAAACCGCTGACACCCAGGAACGGCGTGCCGGGAAGTCTCCTGCGCTTCCTGCCAACCCCGGGGGGATGAACCTGGCCGCAGCCTGGTACGTCGCCCTGCGGGCCACCCGGCTCAAGACCGGGCCGTACCGGATGCGGCTGTTCGGCCGCGAGGTCGTGCTGTGGCGCGACCGCGACGGCCAGCCGCACTGCGTTGCCGCCCACTGCCCCCATCAGGGGGCCCACCTCGGGCTCGGTGACGTCGTCGACGGAACTCTCCGGTGCCCGTTCCATCACTGGCGGTTCGGCGGGGACGGCGTCTGCACCGCCATCCCTGGGTTGTCGAAGATCCCGACCACCGCCCGGCTGCAGGCGTTCCCGACGCGTGAGGCGTACGGCTTGATCTGGGTCTGGTTCGGCACGTCCGAGCCTCTCGTTGAGTTGCCCGACTTCCCCCCGATGACTGATCAGAGCGGCGAGTACGTCGGCTTCTACTACGACGACGCAACCACGGGGACGGTCCGTCACCTGCTCGAGAACGCCGTGGATCACCAGCACTTCAGTGCGTTGCACGGGCTGGCCCTCGAGGACGTGGACTTCCGGGTGCTCAAGAGCCAGCACGAGGCGGCTGACAACGGCCGGCCCTTGGATTGTGACGATGCGTGGTTCGGCGTGTGGTTCGCCGGTGCGCCCTGGCGGCCGGCCCTGCGTGACGCACCGCTGGCTCGGATCAGCGCCGTCGTTTCGACTTTCGCCGTCGGGCAACGTATGCAGCTGCTTGTCGACGGTTGGCCGGGGGGGCAACGGTTCACTGCCTACGTGGACGGCCAGGAGATCTACAAGGTGCTGATGGGCACGGTGCCGGAGGACGACCGGGTCACCCGTCAGATCGGCTGGGCGGGGGTCCGCCGCACCGGACGCTGGTATCGAACGCTGGCCAACCTCGCGCTGTTCTACGTTCAGAACCGGGCCGGCACCCTCCAAGACATCCCCATCTACAACTCGACTCGCACGGCGCAGCCCACGGTCTACGTGCGTTACGACAACGGACTGCTGCGGTTCCGGCGCTACTACCAGAGATGGGTCGAGCGGGCCGGGAACAGCGGGACGGTCCGGCCATGAGGCTCGCCGCACCGGTGAGTCGGCCGCCTCAGAAGCTGGCTCGGCTGCAGGAGCTGGCCCGCGGCTGGTACGTGGTCGCCTCGTCGAAGGACCTTCGCCGGCAGCCGACCGCGGTCGTCCTGGCGGGACGGGAGCTGGTGGTCTGGCGGACGAGGCGGGGCACGCCGGTGGCCATGGACCGCTTCTGCCCCCACCAGGGGGCGGCGTTGGAGCTCGGAACGGTGGTCGATGAGTCACTGCGATGTGCGTTCCACCACTGGCGGTTCGACGCCACCGGCGCGTGCATCGCCGCCCCGGAGACCAGACGAATCCCCAACGACGCGTCGGCATCGGTCCGACCGGTGTGGGAGGGGCTGGGCTACGTGTGGGTGTGGGTGGGCTCATCCGAACCGGACTATCCGCCGCCGACGTTTCCCCACCTGGACCCCGAGGCTCCACCGCACCGCCGCTACGCCTTCACCTTCCGAACCAACGCCCCGGCACGACGGGTTCTCGAAAACGGCTTCGACGTGCCGCATTTCGCGGTCGTGCACGGGATAGACGCCGATCTGCAGCTGTCGTGGCGGCGCGACACCGAGCCACACCTCATCGCGGCCCGCCTCACCGCAGAGTCCATACGACTGCCCAGTCCGATCGACCGGTTGATGACAATCGGTCCACTCTGTCTCGACCTGCAGTCGACCGCCTCCTACCAGATCCTGACGTTCGAGCTGGACGGAGTTCCCGTCGCGCACGAGCTCCTGGCCCTGACCCCGGGCACGGTCGACTCGACCACGATGCGCGGCTGGACCGTGATGCCGCGCGCCAAAGGGGTGCTCGGATCCGGCGCCGCGTTCTGGGGGTATCGCCTCCAGCACCGGCAGGGCACCCGGTCTGACCTGCGCGTCTACCGCAACGCCGTCGCCACCGACGGCTCGATCAACACCGCCGACGACGAAGGTGTCCTGCGGTTCCGGCAGTTCTATCGAGGCTGGCTGGGGGATGCGGAGTGAGGCTCAGGACGGCATGGCCGGCTCCAGCGGCGCCGGACAAAGTCGCCGCGCTCCAGCGGGTCACCCACCTTGCGGCCGGCTGGTATGTCGCACTCGCCTCAGCCGCGCTCCGGCGGACGCCACGCAAGGTGACGCTGTTCGGGGACGTGTTCGTCGCATGGCGGACGGCTGACGGTCAGGCTCACGTCCACTCCTCGATCTGCCCGCACATGGGTGCCGCTCTCTACGATGGGAAGGTCGTCGAGGACACGCTCGAGTGCCCCTTCCACCAGTGGCGGTACGGACCCAGCGGCGAGTGCGTCTTTGTGCCAGGCCGACGGCCTCCGGCCCGTTCCGGCCTGACGCCGCTCACCATCCGGGAATGCTCGGGCTACGTCTGGGTCTGGTACGGACCCGGCGCCCCGCTCCACGAACCACCCGATGTGGCTGCGCTGCACGGACCTGATCGCCTCCGGCTACGCCGGTTCCGCCTCGCAGACACGACGGGGACCACGACCCGCCGGATCCTGGAGAACACCTACGACCCGGACCATCTCGTCGCCCTCCACGGACTGTCGGTCGTCGGCGACACCAGCATCACGTTCACCGAGCAGGCCGCCGTCGAGCCGGCAGAGCGGCTCGACGCCGTTCTCACCTGGCCGTCCTACGGCGGCACGCTCGGCACCGCGTCGAATGCCCTCGGTCTGAACGCCGACCAGTTCACTCTCCGCGTCCGCGGCTGGGCGACATGCCAGCAGATCGAGTACTTCGCCGACACCCGTCGGATCTACGAGATGGTGCTGGCGGCCACACCGATCAGCGACCACCACAGCATCCAACACATCAACGTCGCGGTCGACGCCGAACAGCCCGGCCCCCTCAACCCGCTACGCGCCCTCGTCCACCGCGCGGAGATCAAAGTGGCCGCCCAGCAGGATCTCCCGATCTTCAACACCCTGCTGCCCGGCGACCGACACGGCATCTACGTAGCCGGCGACGAAGCACTGCGCCGCTTCCGGCGGTTCTACCAACGGTGGGTGGACGTTGCCTCAGATGCCGTCTGAGGTCATCGACCTGGGCGACGCGGCCGACCAGCCGGTGGCGGAGGTCGGCGGGAAGGCCCGAGCCCTCGGGCATCTGCTGCGGTCGGGCCTCGACGTCCCGCCCGGTTTCTGTATCACAGTCAGCGCCTTCACCCCATCGGGCCCGGGCGAGCCGGCCGACAACGTCCCAGCTCTTGACCCGGCTGGCGTCGAGGCCGTGCGTGCGCACTGGGAATCGCTGTCCGCCCCGCACGGGGCGGCGGTCCGCTCCTCGGCCACCACGGAAGACGCCGCAGCCGGCAGCGCCGCCGGCCAGTACCTTACGGTTCTCGAGGTCCGCAGCTTCGGCGAGATGCTGACGGCCGTCGGCCAGTGCTGGCGGTCCCAGCAGTCGGCCACAGCGCGGGCCTATCACGCTCGGACAGGCATCGACCCGCACGACGTCGCGATGGCCGTCATCGTCCAGGCCATGGTGCGGCCCACCTGGGCGGGCGTTGCGTTTTCCGCCGAAGGGCCCGTCGCCGACGACGCCCAGTCCGTCATCATCGAAGCGGTTCGCGGTCTGGGCGAAGGCCTCGTCGACGGACGCATGGAGCCCGAGCGGGCCGTGTTGTCCCGTCGCGACCCGTACCCGGTCGAATTCCGCGAATCCGCCGACGAGACGACCGCCGGGTCCCCCCTCGAGGACGCCCACCTCCAGGAGCTGACCCGGACCGCACTCGCAGTCGAGGCGCTGATGGGAGGCCCGCAGGACATCGAGTGGGCCCTCGACGACGACGGCATCCATCTACTCCAGGCGCGGCCCATCACCGCCGTCGTCCCCCGGCCGGAACCACCGGTCAAATGGGTCGGCGACCTGCCAGGCGCCCGCTGGGCCAGGATGAGCATCTGCGACTCCTGGCTCTCCGAGCCCCTGTCGCCGCTGTTCGCCACCACCATGTTCCCTCACCTGATCGACAACTGGGCGACGAACTGGGGCGGCCCCCAGGCGTCCCGGGCACACAACCCCCTCATCCCGGATCCGATGCACGGAACCGTCAACGGGTTCGCCTACCTCCGCTTCGACTACCCCCTTTCCCGCTACCCCCTGCGCACCCTGCTCCTGATCGGACGCTGGCTGCGCTTCCACCTCTCGCCAGTGGAGCGCCAATGGCGGCAGCAGGTGCTGCCGACCCTGGAGACCGGGTTGGCCGAGGTCGCCGAAGCCGACCTCGCCACACTGGAACACACCGAGGTGCTGCGGCTCGTCGAGACGATCGCAGAACTGAGCAGTCGGTACTGGGCGGTGATCGGAGGACTCGCCTGGCACTGGAACGCCAGTGAATGGCTGCTGACCGCCATGATCACCCGCGCGGGCGGCATGCAGGGGCAGAGCCTCTCCGCTGGTTCCCTGCTCATCGGGGAAGACCGTTACGCCCGGCGCGCCGAGTCCACCCTGGACCGGATCGCCGCAGCCCCGCCGGAGGCCGAGTCCGCTCTGGTGCAGGACTACCTGCGTCGTTACGGTCATCTGGTCTACAACCTCGATTTCGTCGAACCCACCCCGGTAGATGACCCGTCCCTGCTCCGGTCCGTCATCGCCGACCGACGCGCCGACGCGGGGACGGCAGCAGGCATCAGGCCCGCGATCGACGACCATGAACGTCAGCTCGCGGAGCTCCGCCGGGCCGCACGCCGTCAGCCTCTCGGCCAGCTGCTCTACCGGGTCTACCGCTGGGCCGACCACTGGAGCGAGGTCCGCGACGCAGCCCTGCACTCCTTCACCAGGGGTTGGCCATTCATGCGGGCCGGATACCGCGAACTCGGCCGGCGGCTCGTCGCCGACGGCATACTGGGGGTGCCAGACGACGTCTTCTACCTCACCGGTGACGAGCTGCGGACCTGGGCTACCGGCCAGACCACCGATGACATGCCCCACACCGACACGAGCCAGTGGCGCCAGCTCGTCGGCGAGCGGCGGCAGCGAAGACAACGGCAGCGACGCCTCAGCCCACCCGACGTCGTCCCCAGCGACGCGCGGATCTCCCTGTTCGGCATGGACATCACTTCGTTGGCTCTGTTCGGCGTCTCCGCCGACGGCGACGAGGATGAGGGTCTGGCCGGATCCGCAGTGAGCCCGGGAAAGTACACGGGCCGGGCGCGGGTGCTTCACGAGGTGGAGCAGGCCGACCTGCTCGAACAGGGAGAGGTTCTCGTCGTGCGTCACCTGACTCCTGCCTGGGCCCCGCTGCTCGCCCGCGCGAGTGCGGTGATCGCCGACGTCGGCGGCGCGCTGTCCCATGGATCCGTAGTGGCACGGGAATACGGCGTCCCCGCGGTGATGGGCGTCAAGAACGCGACGGCCCGGATCAATTCCGGCGATCTCGTCACCGTCGACGGCGACGCCGGGGCCGTACGGGTTCATCCGCCGCCGTGACGGATGCCGCGCAGTCTCATCGCCGGGCAGCTCTCGTGGTCCGCGTGATCCTCCTCCTCGGGATCGTCATCGGCGGGTTTCTCTTGCTGCGGAAGTTGAACCTGGACCAGTTGTGGTCAGGCCTGAGACACGCAAACGTCTTTCTTCTCGCACTGGCAATCTTCGCGAACCTCCTTTCCCAGGTCACCCGGGCTCTCGGCTGGAACTCGCTGCTGCCTAGACCGATCCCGTTCTTCCGCTTGGTCCGCTACGAGTTCACCGCACAGGCCGCGTCCGCCGTCAGTCCCGAGGGGACGGGCGAACTGGTACGGGTCGGCCTCCTTCGGGACGAAGGGGTTCCCCGGACCGTCACGGTGACGCTGATGGCGGTCCGGAAACTGTTCTCCAGTCTCGGCCTGGTGCCGTTGCTGCCGCTCGTCTGGTTGACGGGCGGAAATGTGCCCAGCTGGGCGGCGAAACTTGCCGCCGGCTACGTGGCGGTACTGATCATGGTTTCGGTTCTCGTGCTGAGGGCAGCGCGCCCTCCAGCCGACCGCACCCGCACCACCCGCCTGCGGCGTCTCCTGTTCGACACCAGAGCCGCGCTGGGACCGATCCGGCGTCCGCGGGTTGCGGCCGAGGTCGCCGGCGCCGCTGTTCTGACACGGGTGTTGGACCTTGCCGCGTTGCTGATCGTCGCCCGGTCCCTCGACGTGCAACTGTCTCTCGCCGTCGGGGTGTTCGTGCTTCTGCTCATCGAGGTGTCGGGCGTGCTGCCCGCTGCACCGGCCCAGCTGGGTACCTTCGAAGCCGCGGTCCTGCTGGCCACGATCGGAACGCTCGACCACGTCGATGCCGTCGCGCTCGCCTTGGTCTTCCATGCGCAGCAGATCCTCCCGCAGCTACCATTTGGGGTCATGGGGATAGCCGCGCGGCGGGCAGGACGTGACCGGCCGCGACCACAGTCATGACCGTCGAGCGCTGGTCGACCGACGACCCCGGGGTCGTGGAGCTGCCCTCCGGGTGTCGGATCCGGGGCAGGCGCCTGACGCACGAGACGCCGGCCGGCACCCTACCGACGTTCGCTGTTCAACTGGCCGGCCGACGTCCCCCCGAGCCTGCATGGGAGCGCGTCTGGATTCCCTGGAAGGACTTCTGGCTTCCCGCCAATCCCGCCGCTGCGACCCAGATCCTGCGGGACGCCCATGCGCGGGCCGCGACCGACCGGGTTGAGATCGGTTGCAGCGGTGGCGTCGGCCGTACCGGGACCGCGTTGGCCGCGATCTGCGTCCTGGAGGAAATGAGCACCGATGACGCCGTGGAATGGGTCCGGGCCCACTACCACCCCCGCGCCGTCGAGGTGCCCTGGCAGCGGCGCTACCTCAGCTACGTCCAGCGTTCAGGTGGTCCGGCCAGCTCGTAGCCCTGCTGCATGGGATCGTGGTCCGTCCCGGTTCGGCCCGGGACTCCAGAAGCTAAGGCCACGGTCAGGGTCAGCCCCCGGCGACGCTGGATGCCCTTTCAGGTCACTAGGGCACCATCTTTCTCATGGGTACCGATACGGTGCTCGTTGTTGGGACTCGGCGGGAGCCGGGGTGACGGTCTGTGCTGGTCGCCCGTGAAGGGCCTGCATGACACCACCGCCCCCGGTTTCTCCGGGGACACGGACTGGCAACAGGGAGACGCGCCGCAGAGCGCCGGTTAGTGACCGCCCGGTAGCTGTCCTCCTCGCCGGGTCGTCGCTGCCATCTTGAGGAGTTTCTGTGTCGTTTGCGCTGCCTGATGCGCTGTTTTTCACCGGGATCGACTGGGCCGCTGAGTGGGGTGCCCCGAGGCTTCCGGACGGTCCATCCATTAGGATGGATGTCTGGAAAGGTGAAGTAATTGCCTCGACCGAAGAAGAGCTTCTCGCCGGAGTTCCGGGATGAGGCCGTGAAGATGGTGATCGAGACGTCGCGTCCGATCGCCCCGGTGGCGAAGGAGCTCGGTATCGTCGAAGGCACTCTCGGGAACTGGGGTGCGCCACGAACGCGGGAGGTCGCTTTGGGATAGCGGAGTGACTGATCGCGGTGCTGTGCAGAAGGGCCACACCGTCAGCACCGGGGCCAAGGCCCGCCTGAGTCCCGCTCAATTCGAGACGATCAATCCCTACGGGACGCTGAGCTTCGACATCGTTGGCGTCCTCAAACGGACTCGACGACCGCTTCGCCGCCTCTAACACGCATTAGTGGACGCATTGTTAACCACTTTGGCACCGTTACTCAGATGACCCCTATGCCCGACGCACCTGCCCGAGTCCTGGTCATCGAGGACGAGGCGGCGATCCGCGACGCCGTTGCCACCGCGCTGGCGGATGCGGGCTACCAGGTGCGCGGGCAGGCCGACGGTGCGGGGCTGCGGTGCCTGGCGGAGGCGTTCCGCCCCGACCTGGCGATCCTGGACATCACGCTGCCCGGCCCGGACGGCCTGGCCCTGGCTCGTGGGCTGCGTACTGGCGGCGATCTGCCGATCCTGTTCCTGACCGCCCGCGATGGCCTCGACGACCGGCTCGCTGGCTTCGCCGCGGGCGCCGATGACTACCTGGTCAAGCCGTTCGCGCTGGCCGAGCTGCTCGTCCGGGTGCACGCACTGCTGCGGCGCTCGGGCCGGCTGCGTTCGGTCACGACTGAAGCCGGTGACCTGGTGCTGGACGAGTCGGCGAGCGCTGCCTGGCGGGCCGGCCAGCCGCTGGACCTGACGCCAACCGAGTTCCGGCTGCTCGCCTATCTGCTGGCCCGCCGTGGCCGTACCGTCTCGAAGGCAGAGCTGCTCACCCAGGTGTGGGGCTACGGCTCCTATGACCCGAACCTTGTCGAAGTCCGGATCAGCTCTCTGCGACGCAAACTCGAAACCGATGGCCCGAGGCTTGTCCGCACGGTGCACGGTCACGGCTACACGGTCCGGATCTGAGCCCGATGCGCTCCCGCCTGCGGACCAGGGTCACCATCGCCATCGTGCTGGTGATGCTCCTCGCGGCAGTCTGGCTCGCCCTGTCCGTCGCCTTCTTGCCGGAGCCGCCGGTGCCAAGGGAGATCCTGCTCGGCAGTGGCGCGGTCTGCCTCACTCTCTTCGCCATCATCGGCGGGCTCGCGGTCATCGAGGCCCGGGCACTGCGCCGCGCGCAGGAGCGCATGCGCCGGTTCCTGGCCGACGCCTCGCACGAGCTCCGCACCCCGCTCGCGGGCGTTCAAGCCAGCGCGGAGACCTTGATGCGCACTAATCCCGGCCGGGCGGGGCGCGAGGAGCTCGTGCTCCAGATCCTCCGCGAGGCATACCGTGCCGGGCGGCTCGTTGATGACCTGCTGGCCATGACCCGCCTTGAACAGGGCATTCCGCTGGCAGTGAAGCAGTTCGACCTGGTGCTGCTGGCTGCTGCCGCGGTCGAGCAGGCCAGCGAGCTCGCGCCGGCGGTGAAAGTGCAGCTGCACGCACCTGAGCACAGCCAGCTCATCGGCGACCCGCTGCGCATCGCTCAGATCCTGGACAACCTGCTCACCAACGCCAGGCACGCCACCCAGGCCGGCGGCCGCATCGCCGTCTGCGTCACCAACCATCCCGCGCATGTCGATGTCGATGTCACCGACAGCGGGCCCGGCATCCCGCCGGCCGACAGGGAACGGATCTTCGAGCGCTTCACCCGGCTGGCCGGCACCTATCCCGGCGAGCCAGGCGGCAACGGGCTGGGACTGCCCATCGCCCGCGGCATCGCCAGGGCCCATCATGGAACCCTAATGGGGGCTGTCGGGTCACACCGAGCGGGACATCAGTCCGGTGCGGGAGACTCGGTTCCGGTAGCCGCTGGCGGGTGAGCACCCGAAATAACCCCGGACTTCGAGTCCTTGGGTGAGACCGTGCCCCCGCTGGTGGCCGGGAGGATAGACCGCTGATGGGGTGTCGTGCCCGGCCCGTGATGGGGCCGTGAGCACCGTATCCATTAGGGCGCGGTGGTTCTCCCGCAGGCTGCTGGTGACTGGTAGCGGATGACGTGCGGAAAGGGGCTGGTGTGCTGTTCGTCGGGGACGACTGGGCTGAGGATCATCACGATGTGTGCCTGCAGGACGCGGCGGGGCGGGTGCTGGCGGCCCGGCGGCTGCCCGAGGGGGTGGCCGGGATCACCCGGCTGCATGAGCTGGTCGCCGGGCACCTGGACGGCGATGACCCCGGGCAGGTGGTGCTGGCGATCGAGACGGACCGTGGGCCGTGGGTGCGGGCCCTGGTGGCGGCGGGCTACCGGGTGTTCGCGGTGAACCCGAAGCAGGCGGCGCGGCACCGGGAGGTGGTGGCGGTGTCGGGCAAGAAGGACGACACCTTCGATGCGGCCGCGCTGGCGGACATGGTGCGCACCCGCCGTCATCAGCTGCGCGTGGTGGCAGCTGACAGTGACGAGGCGGAGGCGGTGAAGGTGGCCGCCCGGGCCCACCAGAAGCTGGTGTGGGAACGGACCCGGCACGCGCTGCGGATGCGCTCGGCGTTGCGGGAGTACTTCCCGGCCGCGCTGCAGGCCTACGCCGAGCTCACGCTGACCGGGCCGGACACGCTCGAGCTGCTGGCTAAGGCCCCCGGCCCGGCCGAGGCGGCCAGGCTGACCCGCGCCCAGATCAGCGCGGCGCTCAAGCGTGCCCGCCGGCATGACATCGCCGGCCGGGCCACCCGGATCCAGGCTGCGCTGCGCGAGCAGCACCTGGGCCAGCCCGAGATCGTCACGGAGGCCTACGCGGCGAGCGTGACCGCGGCCGCCGCCGTGATCGCCGTGCTGAACGAGCAGGTCAAGAAGATGGAAGCCAAGGTGGAGTCGCTTTTTCGCCGCAGCCCTGATGCCGGGGCCTATCTCAGCCAGCCCGGCATCGGGGTGATCACCGGCGCCCGGATGCTCGGCGAGTTCGGTGACGCGCCCGGCCGGTACGCCGACGTGAAGGCGCGCCGCAACTACGCCGGCACCTCGCCGCTGACCATCGCCTCGGGCAAGAGGAAGACCGTGCACGCCCGGTTCATCCACAACGACCACCTGGTCAGCGCGATGCACGACCAGGCGTTCGCGGCGATCAGCGCATCACCAGGCGCGCGGGCCTACTACGACGAGCTGAGATCACGCGACATCGATCACACCGACGCGCTGCGCCGCGTCGCCAGCCGCCTGGCCGGCATCCTGCACGGCTGCCTGAAGACCGGCACCGGCTACGACGAGCACACCGCCTGGGGGCACCGCAGCAAGCCAGCTGCCGCATAGCCCCCGGCCGCGCACCCGCGCCCCACCGCCCGCTGCGCTCCCGGCAGCGATCACCGGGCGGGCGCGCAGCATGCCCGCAGAATCATGACCGGAAAGATTTCCGGACCCTCCTCTTGACAACAAACGCCATGGGGTGTCTCACCTGCGCCGGGCTCGCCGGGCCCGGCGGCCCTGGCGGCGCTGGCCCCGGCGACGGCGCTGGCGCTGGCGACCCGGCCGGCAGCGGAGCCCGCTTCCTGCTGCGCCTGCCGCGGCCGCGGCAGACCGGGTCGCCGTGACCGGCCCCCGTGCGACGAACCTGGCGTGACCAAGCCTTGCGGGCTCTTAGCGGAACAGGGCGCTGTAGGCGTTGAGGGCGGGCTGGCCGCCAAGGTGGGCATAAAGCACCGTGGAATCCTTGCCGATCTCGCCGGTGCGAACGAGGTCGATAAGCCCGGCCATCGACTTGCCCTCGTAGACCGGGTCGATAATCATGCCCTCGAGGCTTCCGGTAAGCCGGATCGCGTCCAGTGTGGACTGCACGGGGATGCCGTAGTAGTCCCCGGCCCAGCCCGGCAGGACGCTGATCTCCTCCTCGCGCAGTTCCCGGCCAAGACCGATGAGCCCGGCGGTGTTGCGGGCGATCTTCTCAACCTGGGCGCGGGTCTCGTCGAGCCTGGCCGACGCGTCAATGCCGATCACTCGCCGTGGCCGGCCCTGACCGGCGAAGCCCGCGATCATGCCCGCCTGCGTGGAGCCGGTGACGCTGCACACGATGATGGTGTCGAAGAAGATTCCGAGTTGCTCTTCCTGCTGCCGTACCTCGAAAGCCCAGTTCGCGAAGCCGAGACCGCCCAGCCGGTGGTCGGATGCCCCGGCCGGGATGGCGTACGGCGTGCCCCCGGCGGCGCGGACGTCCTCGAGTGCCTGCTCCCAGCTGGTCTTGAAGCCGATGCCGAAGCCCGCGTCGACCAGGCGCACGTCGGCGCCCATGATCCGCGAGAGCAGGATGTTGCCGACCCGGTCGTTGACCGAGTCGGGCCAGTTGACCCAGTTCTCCTGGACGAGCCGGGCCTTGAGGCCGAGCCTGGCGGCAACGGCGGCGACCTGGCGGGTGTGGTTGGACTGCACCCCGCCGATCGAGACCAGCGTGTCCGCGCCGCGCGCCAGCGCGTCGGGCACGAGGTACTCGAGCTTGCGGGTCTTGTTCCCCCCGAAGGCGAGCCCGGAATTACAGTCCTCCCGTTTGGCCCAGATCCTCGCGCCGCCCAGATGGGCGGACAGCCGTTCCAGCGGGTGGATCGGGCTCGGGCCGAACGTGAGCGGATAGCGCGGGAAGTCATCCAGGGACATGGGGATCCGCCTTCCGGGTCAGGAGAGCACGCACCGTCAGGAAAGCACCCGCCGCCGGAAGTTGCGCAGCCCGACCGCCAGGAACGCGACGCCAAATGCGAGCACCACCGGATAGATAACGTAAAGGTGCATGTGCGGCGCCTGGGTGAACGCGGCCCGCATGCCCTCGTTGACGTAGATGAGCGGGTTGATCAGCACGATCGTCTGCAGCCAGTGCCACCCGCCGACGGTGACGGGCGCGAGCCTGGTCCACGAGTAGTAGGTGCCGCCCAGGAACGTGATCGGCAGGATGATGAAGCCGAACATCAGCCCGATGTTGCGCGGCTCGAAGCTGGTGCCCAGGACGAGCCCGAGACCGGCCATCGCGATGCACGCCAGCGGTACGAGCGTCACGATGAGCCACCAGTGCAGCGCCAGATGGGCATGCACCCCCGGCGCATGCACCACCGAGGCCATCGGCAGCACGATGATCGCCGACAGCACTCCCTGAGCCGCGCCGGAGAGCACCTTGGCGATGGCCACGAGCCAGATCGGGCAGGGCGCCTGGACTCTGTCCTCGATCTCGCGGGTGAAGCCGAACTCCTGGGCCATCGCCAGAGCGATCGACTGCACGCCCTGGAACATGACCGAGATCCCCACCACGCCCGGCACGAGAACGGTCGCGAACCCGGACTGGGCGGCCGTGCCGTGGCCGCCGATGCCCTGCCCGATCTTCGGGAAGACAAAGAGAAAGACGAAGCAGAGCAGGAACGGCTGGATGATCGTCCGCAGCACGAACTCCCAGAGATGCTTGCGCAGCACCACGAGGTCACGCAGCATGAGCGCGCCGAGCGCGGTCCAGCTCGCGGCGGCGACCGAGCGGGTCGGGCCACCGCCGATCCGCTGAGTCGGCGCCTTCGAGGTGAGGGATGCGGTCATTAGTCCCGCAGCTCCTTGCCCGTGAGGTTGATGAACACCGTCTCGAGGCTGGGCTCGGAGACGGACAGGTCGACGAGCTCGAACCCGCCGCCTTCCGCCGACAGCACGATGCGCGGGATCAGCCGGTCATTGCCCTGCATGTGCAGCTGCAGGCCCCCGTCCACGGGGCGGGTGCGGGTGACGCCCGCCACGTCGCGGGTGAGCAGCTCAGCGAGCTGGCCGGTGTCGCCGGTGGTCTTCACCGTGACGACAGTGTCGGCGCCGATGCCCTGCTTGAGCGCGGCCGGAGTGTCGAGGGCCAGGATCGCGCCGTGGTCCATGATGGCCACCCGCTCGCACAGCCGGTCGGCCTCTTCCATGTAGTGCGTCGTGAGCAGGATGGTCTGGCCGTCGCGATGCAGCTCGCCGAGCAGGTCCCACAGCGCGAGCCGGCTCTGCGGATCGAGCCCCGCCGTCGGCTCGTCGAGGAAGAGCACCGAGGGGCGGTGGAAGATGGCTCGCGCCACCATCAGCCGCTGTGCCATCCCGCCGGACAGCGCGTATACCGACGCCTTGGCCCACTTGGACAGCTGGAACTGCTCGAGCAGCTCATCGGCGATCTTCCGCGACGCCTTCGCCCCGATGCCGAACAGCCTGCCGTGGAAGTAGAGGTTCTCCCAGACGGTGAGCTGGCGGTCGAGGGTGTTCTGCTGCGAGACGATCCCGCTGAGCTGCTTGGCCAGCGCCGGGTGCGCCGCGACGTCGATCCCGGCCAGGAACGCTCGCCCGGATGTCGGCACCACGCGCGTGGTCAGTATGCCCGCGGTGGTCGTCTTCCCCGCGCCGTTGGGCCCCAGCAGGCCGAAGATCTCGCCCACCTGGACGTCGAGATTGAGCTTGTCGACCGCGGCGAAGTCTGTCCCCGGATAGACCTTGGTCAGGTTCTCGGTATGAATGACCGCGCCTCGCTGGCCCTCGGAGAGGTCGGTCGCGCTCGCCGGCGCTGGTGCGGTGCTCATCGCCCGCTTATCGTATCGGCGACCGGGGTCAGGCGCCGGGCCTGGGCCTGGCTGCCGCCCGATCCGCGCTCAGCGAGCTGATACCCGGGGGCGTGCGGCGGGGTGAACTACGGCGCGGCAGCCGCACGCTGCGATGGGTGGAGGCCGGCTCCGGCGATCCCGTTGTCGTGCTGGACGCAGCTCTCGGTGAGCCTGGATCACTGGCCTGGCCGGCGTCCTCCCGGCCGTGGCGGCCCGCACCCGCGTGCGGGGCCATGGTCCTGCGGCAGCACGGTCTGTTCAGTGAGTCCGTGCCGCTGATCCGGCAGATCCGCGCATCCGGCACGCTGCCGACGGCGTACCACTCCTTCAGGACTCCATCGCCCGGTGCTGGGCATCCTCGCGCACGACCCGACCTCCGGCGGCTCAGACCGCCTGTCTGACCACAAAGATACAGAACGGGTGCCCGGCCAGATCGGCGTAGACGCGCAGCGGCTCCTGCGGGTCGCCGGAGCGGTCGTGCAGCATTGTGGCGCCAAGAGCCAGGGCACGCTCGTGCTGAGCGTCGAGGTCGTGTGCCGTGGGCACCGTCAGGTCCAGATGCAGCTGCTGCGGGACCGGGCCCTGCGGCCACGTCGCCTCCGCTAGCTTCGCCACCTGCTGGAACGCCACGAGGTTCGCACCGGCGGAATCCCGCAGCACCAGCCAGTCCCGCCCCGCCGGGTCCGGCTCGCCCGCGGCGGGAGGCTCATCGCCCGGCCGGTAACGCAGGCCGAGCAGCTGACGGTAGAACTCCGCGAGCGCACGAGCGTCGGTGCAGTCCAGTACCACCTGCCGAAGTTCAGGGAATCCTCGCTCCGCCTCCACCGGTCACCTCCGCAGTCAGAGTGCCACAAGTGATCCAGGCCCGGCTGCGGCGACGTATCCCTGGTGGCATCCCCTGGGGTAGGGAGGCACGGTGCCGGCGACGCTTTACCAGGTGCCCCTGGACGGCCTGGTCACGGATCGGACAGCGCCGAAGCATTGCCCGGCCGCCGCCAGCCGCGCTAGCGTCGCAGCTGTGGGGGGGACGGATGCGCTGCTCGCGGCCCGACTGGCGGCCGGAGACGACCACGCTCTCGCGGAGGTCTTCGACCATCTCGCGCCGGTCGTCTACGGTGCCGCGCTGCGCGTTCTGGGCGAAGGGGCCGCCGCGCAGGATGTTGTGCAGGACGTGTTCGTCGAGCTGTGGACTCGCCCCGATCGCTACGATCCAGACGCCGGGACGCTGCGTACCTTTCTCAGCGTGCTGGCCCGGCATCGGGCGGTGGACCTCGTGCGCAGTGAACTTCGCCGGGTCGCGCGGCAAGAGCGGCACTACCGGCTGACTCCGGCGCCACGGCACCCTTCGCCGTGCGACCAGGTGGCCGCCGCCGAGGCCGCCAGCGCGGTGCGGGCCGCGGTGCGGCTGCTGCCCGATGGTCAGCGCCGAGTCGTCGAGCTGGCCTATTTCGAAGGGCTGACGTGCCGTGAGGTCGCCCTCGCGGCCGGCATCCCGGAAGGCACTGCTAAGTCGCGGCTTAGACTTGCCCTGGCCAAGCTGGAAACCGCGGTGGACCGGCAGTTGCTGGAGTCGTCATGATGGCAGAGGGACGCGAGCCGGTGGCGCTGCCCGCGGGCTTGCGTGACCGTGTCCTGGCGGCCTCCCGGCAGGCGCGGGCGGTCGGCGACTGCGTCCCGGCAATCACGGCCCTCTCGCCGGCCGAGGGATTCAGCCGCGCGGCCGACGCTTTCTACGGGCTGCTGTGCGCGCTGGGCGATGACGACTGGCGAAAGCCTGTCATTCGCGGCCTGGACGTGCAGGGCCTGGTGGGTCATCTGATCGGCGTCGAGGACGACGTGCACAGCTGCCTGTCCGGCGACCCAGCGGTCGCCGAGGCGAACCACGTCGAGTCGACTCAGCCTGCGGCAGTCCGCCAGGCCGGGCGCCCTGCGGTCCAGACCCGCACCGAGTGGCGCCGCGCGGCCGATCGCACGCTCAGCCTGGTCCGCGGTTCCGCCGATCCCTGCGTCAGGGTCGCCGTGCACGGCATGCGGCTACCGCTGGGCGGGCTGCTCGTTGTCCGGGCGTTCGAGCTGTGGACACACGACAACGACATCCGCCGGGTGACCGGGTTGCCGCCATCGGTACCCGACGCGTCGACGCTGCGCCTGATGACCGAGCTCGCCGCCCGGCTGCTGCCGCATGCCGCGGTCCGGACGGGCCTGCAGGTACCCGTCAGCGTGCGTCTGGTCCTGACCGGGCCCGGCGGCGGCACATGGGATGTCGCGGTCGGCGTGGGGCCGGCCGATCCTGTCTGCATCAGCATCGTCACCGACGCTGTCGGGTTCTGCTGGCTGGTTGCCAATCGGGCCACCCCCGCCGACCTCGACCTTCAGGTCACCGGCGATCGCGGCCGCGCGGCCGGGGTGCTGGCCGCGGCCTCGGCTCTGGCACTGGACTGAGCCTCGGCTCTGGCACTGGACTAAGCCGCCGCATGGCGCAGTGATCCGCCGCCTGCCGCGGCGACGTATCCCTGCCAGAAGCTGTGCGCCGTCAGGGCGTGCAGCATTCGAGGAGGGGTCGAGATCATGAGCGTGCTGGTCATCGGGAAGTTCCAAGGCGACACCGCCAAGTTCCGCCAGGCTTTCACGGACCGGGCAGGCGAGTTCTCGAAGATCGCCGACATGGCCCGTTCGGAAGGCGGGATTCACCATCGTTTCGGAATTGGTGACGGCTTCGTCGTGCTCGTCGACGAGTGGGAGACCGTCGAGCAGTTCCAGCAGTTCTTCTCCAACCCCGACCTGCAGGCGTTCATCGGGTCGATCGGTGCCGCTCCGGCTCCGCCGGAGATCACCATCACCGAGGCAGTCGACTCACCGGACCAGTACTGAGCGCCGGCCTTGGCCGGGGAGATCTCACGTGTGACCGCACGGCAGCCAGGCAGCCCGGCGGGACCGGGCCGGAGGGGAGTTCCAGTGAGTGCTGACGTAAAGATCAAGACCATCGAGCAGGTATATGAGGCATTCGGGCGCGGCGATGTTGCCGCGATCCTCGACGCCGTCACCGACGACGTTGACTGGGCCGCGGAGGCCACCTCGGCGGCCGCGCCCTGGTACGGCGTGCGTCACGGCAAGGACGGCGTAGCGGAGTTCTTCAGCGCGTTCGGCTCGGCCATGGAGGTCGAGGAGTTCACGCCCGTTTCTTTCGCCGCTAATGACACCGACGTGCTCACCGTGGTCCGGTTCCGGGCCAGGTCGCGCAGCACCGGCAAGACTGCGGCGATGGACCTGCACCACTTCTTCGCATTCCGCGACGGCAAGATCGCCTACTACCGCGGCACCGAGGACAGCGCGCAGACCGAGGCAGTACTGCGGGCCTGACTCGGCCGCCTCCCCCCGGCATGCAGGCGCAGTCCGCGGGGGTCGGCCGGTCACTCCATGATGCTGCGCGCCGTGCTTAGCGGGGCGCCGGCCGGGGTAGTTTGTTGCCGCGGCCAGCACCCCGTGGCGGGCCGGCGAAACGGAGACATGGATGCCAGGAATAGGGATCGGCTGGCGGGCCAGCGCCCGGCTTGGCGCGGCGATCGTCACTGTGGGGGCCCTGACGACGACAGCCGTCGCCGCCGCGGCGGCCCCGGTCAGGCACCCCGGCCTCGGCACGGGACGAGTCGTGACCGCCGGGTCCGCCGCAGCGGCGCGGCAGCTGCTGCCCGCGCCGATGAGAGCAATTCCCAAGCTGACCGACCGGCAGCTGGCCGGCCAGCGGGTGATCTACAGCTACCTCGGCCTCAGGCCGCCGGCGAGGCTGCTCTACCTGATCCGGCACGGCGAGGCCGCCGGTGTCATCTTCTTCTCCGGGAACATCTCCAGCGCGGCGCAGATCGCCTCGGTGACCAAGGAGCTCCAGCAGGCCGACGCCAGCAGCCTCAATCCGGTGCGGCTGCCGCTGCTGCTGATGACTGATCAGGAGGGGGGCAACGTCCGCCGCCTGCCCGGCGCGCCGGCCATGTCCGAGAAGCAGATCGGCCAGGCTGCTCACCCGGCCGTGCAGGCACGCGCCGCGGGCACCGGCGCCGCGGCGAACCTGCATGCGGCCGGCCTGAACGTTAACCTGGCGCCGGTGCTGGATGTGTACCGCACGGCAGGCAACTTCATCGATCAGTTCGGCCGCTCGTACAGCCGCAACCCGGACAAGGTGTCCTACCTCGGCGTGGACTTCATCAAGACGCAGCAGGCCGGGGGAGTGGCGGCTACGGCCAAGCACTTTCCCGGCCTTGGTGCCGCGGCCAGGAACCAGGACACCGACGCCGCGCCGGTGACACTGAATCTGGCGGCCAGCACGATCCGCGGCGTGGATGAGCTGCCGTACGAGGCGGCGATCGCCGCTGGCGTAAAGCTGATCATGGTGTCGTGGGCGATATACCCGTCGCTGGATGGCATCCATCCGGCGGGCGTGTCGATTCCGATTGTGCAGGGTGAACTGCGGCAGCGGCTCGGCTACGGCGGGGTGACGATCACCGATGCGCTGGAGGCTGGCGGGCTGCGCTCGTTCGGGTCGATCGGCAATCGCGCCCGGCTGGCCGCGAGAGCAGGAATGGATCTGCTGCTGTGCGCGGCGCAGACCGTCGGCGAGGGCGTCCACGCCCTGGACGAGCTGCAAAGCGACTACGCCGACGGCAAGCTGAGCGGGCCGGTCTTCCGGGCGTCTGTCAGCCGCATCCTGGCGCTGCGGGCAACGCTTCCCGGCTGACTGCGCTGCCCCTGGCGCTGCCCGCGGGCCGGCTGCCTCAGGTCGCGAGGGTGATCTCCGCCTGCTGCAGAATGTGCTGCACCGGATCCGCCGAGACGGTCAGGATGAGCCTGGCCGTCTCGCCGTCGAGTTCTCGGGCGACCGAGGTCGCGCCGTTCCCGCTGCAGTACGCGGCAGGGCGGCAGCGGCCTGCCCAGCCCGCAGCCGCCCGGAACTGGCGGATCAGCAGGCCGGTGTCCGCCGCCGCGGACGCCGGCAGGGACGAGGGCCACTGACTGGCGCCCTCGTTGAGCAGCGAGATGAGCCGGTCCAGGAGCTGGCCGAGAGGCGAATCCGAGGCCGGCGGTACCGCGAGCACGAGCGACTGAACGCGGGGGCGCCGTTCCGGGGTGAGCCGGATCTCAGCCTGGACCACGCCGTGCTCGCCGCGCAGCCACCACCGGCAGTGCGCGGGCGAGTCGAACTCCGCAGGCCGTGCCGGGTCCTGCCGGAACTCTCCGATCCGCTGCCGGATCTGCTCGGCCTTTCGCTGGCGTTCGGCGTACGGCTCGTCCTGCGCCACGTTCGGCGTGAACAAGCGGGCAGCCACCGCGTCGTCCCAGGACCGGAGCAGCCCCATCACTTCCCGCTGGCCGCTGAGCGTCTCCGGCCAGGGACCGCCAGGGGCAGGCACGGGACCGCCGACCGCCAGCGATGGAGCGGGCCAGGGTCCGCCAGCCGGCAGGGCAGCCGGCAGGGCGGCCGGCTGGGCGACAGTCGTTGACTGCCCGGCTGCGCCCGGCCGGTCCCGGAGCACTGCCGACAGCAGCCTGGACGCGAGCGCATGGGCGGGCGCATACGTGCCGTTCGCGAGGACGATCACCCCGATCCCGCTCGCCAGGTGCCAGCGCATGTGACTGCCGAACCCCGGATAGCCGCCGCTGTGCTGGACGATCCGGCCATGCTCAGCGTCCTCCTCGACAAACAGGCCGAAACCGTAGCTGCCAGGGCCGGAGCCAGCGATCAGCGAGGGCGCCTGCGGCGGCAGCGCGACCTGCGGCAGTTGCATCTCGCGCCGGGTTGCGCGCCGAAGCGGATGCTGGCCGCCGTCGTCCTCGTCGCCGGGGGGAAACGCGGCCGCGAAACCTCCCGCCCAGCTGGTGAGATCGCTGACGGAGCTGAATATCCCGCCCATAGGGGCGAACGCGCCGGATGCGTCCGGCGCAAGCTCTTCCCATCCGTTGCTGCCGCGGCGGTAGCCGCGCGCAAGCCCTGCCGCATCGAACTCGGCGGCGTCGAACCCTGTGCTGGTCAGCCCGAGCGGGCCGAGCAGCCGGGCCCGCACGAACTCCTCATAGCCGGTGCCCGACGCTGCGGCCACCACTTTGCCCAGGATCGCGTAACCGAGGTTGGCGTACTCAAAGCGGGTGCCTGGTGCCCAGGCGAAGCGCACGCCGCCGGCCAGGAACTCCGAGAACTCCGCCGGAAGCGTGCCCTGCTGCCGGTCACCCCAGGGATCATCGGTCGGGAAGCCAGCGGTCATGGTCAGCAGATTCCGGATGGAAATGCGCGGCGAGTCGGCGGTCGCCGGGTCCAGGCCGCGAAGCTCGGGGACGTAGTCCTGTGCCGGGTCGTCGAGCGCGAGCGCGCCATCGTCCCGCAGAGCCAGCACAGCCGCAGCGGTGAAGCTCTTCGTCATCGATGCGATCCGGAAGGTCGTGCTGGCGTCCGGGGCCGGGCCGCCGAGCCACCGTTCCCCGAGTCCTCGTGCGTGCACGAGGGACCCCCCGGCCACCACCCCGTACACCAGTCCCGGCTGCCCGCCGCTGAGCTGAAAGCTCTCGGCGATGACCGCCAGCGTGTCCAGGTCGGCTGGGCTGAGCCATTCCGGCTGCACTCGGCCTCCGGACGGCAGGGCAGGTCCAGGTCCTCGGTCAGGCAAGGCACACCTCCGGATCGCGGGCTCGCGGGCCGTGCGCACAGCCTCGTCCCATGCCCAGAGCTCCAATTGGAGGCCTAGCGTAACCCCGGCAGGTGGCGCGTGCCGTCGCGCCGTCAGCGCTCGCCGGGTTATCCGGGCACGCCCCTGATCCGGGTCTGGGCAGCATCAGGGTCAACTGGGGGGATTACCCGATAGCCAGGGGCACGGTCGCGGTATCAGGCTGGAGCCATGAACAGCACCGGTAAGCGCGTGCTACCTGAGGAGGTCACGCCCGCGTGCGAGCGTCAGCATCGAGCCGCACCGGAGTACTGGAGCGAGGATCGGGCAGATAGTCATCGTCCGGCGTCACGCCCGTGGAACCACAGTTCGCAGTGCGATGACGTTCCCCGGATCCGGAGGCCTCGATGTTAGAGCCCCAGAGCACGGTGCTATTCGTCCTGCTGATAGCGATATTCGGCGCTCTGATGTGGTGGATGCTCATCACCGGCCGGGCAGCTTTTCGCGTCCTTGCCGCGAGCCTGGCATTCACGCTCGCGATGGTCTTCGGGGTCATGGCTGTCAACAAGTACTACGGCTACTACGAGACCTGGGGCGCAGCGATCGGGGACATCACCAACCAGGGCGTCAATGCCGCGCCCCGGGTGTCCGACAGCGGCCTGCCGTCCCGCTCGCAGCTCGACACGCCCGGCAGCAGCGGGATATACGGCGTGCTGGCGCGACAGCAGGGATACATCCTGCGCCTGGCCGTGGCCGGCCATCGCAGCCACATCACCAGGGAGGTGTATGTCTACCTGCCGCCGCAGTACTTCCAGCCGGACTACCGGGGGTACCGGTTCCCCGTGATCGAGCTCATCCACGGCCAGCCCGGTGAGCCACAGGACTGGATCAACGTGCTGGGCGTGGCCGTTACCCTCGACCACCTGGTAGAAGCGAGGCTCGCTCAGCCCGCGGTCCTGGTCATGCCCGACGCGAACGGCGGAGTGGACGTCTCGTTGCAGTGCCTTAACCAGGTGGGCGGCCCGCAGGACCTGACCTACCTGGCGCAGGACCTGCCGGCGCAGATCGCGCACATGCTGCGGGTGCAGCCGCCGGGCTCGTCCTGGGGCGTGGCCGGTTATTCGGAGGGCGGGTTCTGCGCCGCCAACATTGCTCTGCGCTTCCGGTCCAGTTATGGGTTCGCCGGGGTGCTCAGCGGCTACTTCAGGCCGTTCGACAACCAGCTGGCGCATCCGATCCGGCCGGTGAACCCGTTCGGCAGCAGCCGCTGGCGGCAGCGGGACAACACCCCGCTGGACGAGGTCCGGGAGCTGCCCGCAGGCACCGTCATCCCCAAGTTCTGGCTGGGCGCGGGGGCTGATAACAAGCTGGACCTGGTTAATGCCGAGTTCTTCCGGCAGGAACTCCAGCTCCGGCAGGCAGATGTGCCGCTGACGCTCACGCGAGGAGGCGGCCACACCATGGCGACCTGGCGCGCAGAGGTCCCGCGGATGCTCACGTGGATGACCAGGGGCCTGGCTCGGGCGGCCCGGCCTGAGTGAGCTGGCCGTCCTGGGGGGGCTGGCCTGGGGGCGGGTGTTCCTGGAAAGGGACACCGGCCTGGCGCCCCGGCTCCCGGCCGACCTGCATGCTCTAGCGGTCAGCCAGCGCGCCCAGACCGTGACCAGCATCACCGGGCAGGCCGAGCTGCGCCTGCAGGCCGTAGCCGGCGGCGCTCATCTCCGCAACGGCCCCCCGCCCTGGGTCCGGCCTCGGCCTGGCCATCGTTACCGCCATCGCCGCAGCTCATGACGGCACCGCCGAAGCGACGCTCAACCACCCTCACGGACTGCGCATCACCCTCACCCTGCCCGCATCACGGCACCTTGCCGACTTGATCAAGGTCTAAGCAGGTGCCCGGCTCACTGCAGCCAGCCGGCGTCGTATGCCTTCCGGATCGCGTCGATCCTGTTTCGGCCGTGCAGCTTGGCTACGATAGTCGTCAGATAGTTGCGCACGGTCCCGACCGACAGGTGCAGGGCAGCCGCGATTTCCGCCGGTTCGGCGCCGTCCGCGGCCAGGCGCAGGACGGCATGCTCTCGCTGGGACAGCGGGCTATGGCCAGAGTCCCACGTGGCCACGGTCAGTTGCGGGTCAATGCTGCGTCGCCCCGCCGCGACGTTCCGGATCGCGGTTGCGAGCTGGCCGGCCGGTGCGTCCTTAAGGATGAATCCGGACACCTCGGCGGTCAGCACCCGGCGGAGCGTCCCGGGGCGGAACATGCTGGTCAGGATCAACGTCCGGCATGAGGGCAGATGCTCACGCAGCAGAGCGGCTGCGTCGAGCCCGTCGAGCCACGGCCGGTCGATGTCAATGATCGCCACGTCGGGCCGGTGCGCCAGCGCGACGGGCAAGATCTCGTCGCCTCGCTCGACATCTGCCACCACCTCCAGGTCGGGCTCAAGCTCTATCAGCGCCACAAGCGCGCCGCGGACCATCGCGACCTCTTCGGCGAGCAGGATCCTTACCGAGCCACCTTGCCCGGGGAGCGCCGGGCCGTCCGATCCTGGCCGTGGCGCATTGAACCGCCACTCCGTGTCGTCGCGTGCAGAGTTGACGATAATTGAAGGGTCTCCAGGTGGAGCGCGCATCGTCCTCCTTACCTCACTGTCCGCCGTCCTTCGGTGTCCGCAATCGAGGTGGAAGGCGACCTCGGCGCCGCTGTCTTGGAGGCACGACCGGCAAGGGGGACAGGGGCGAAGGCAACAAGGCCCGGTTCCGTGGTGGGCGCCATTACGGACGTGGCGTCACGCACGCTCACTCCCGGTAAACAACTGCGCTTGCCGTGGCGCGTGGCGCGGACAGCACCTGAGCGGCCAGCGTTCGCCGAGGGCCAGGGCCGGGGCCCCTTTCCGGACGGCAGCGAAGCGCGTAAGGCAGGCGGTCGGCTTTCCGGCCGGGCGCGAGCGGGCATGAAAGACCCCCTGTAACCGTAATGTCGCCCTGCGGGGAGGCTAGCTACCGCAGCATGCCGAGAACCCAGGCCGACAGGGATACTTTTCGCAAAACGCTAATATCATGACAAAGTTAATTTACCGAAACATTATTGCATGTTCTAGCCTACACTGTCACTGGCGGCGGAGCCATGCGCGCCGCGCGCGAATGGCGGATCAGGGGCGCCTAGCTGGAGGACGGCGGCGAGTACGGATGCAGTGCCGCCTGGCTGCGGCTGAGTGCGTCCTGGTGCCAGCCCCGGCCGCATCCAGAGCTGGGTCCCGTGACAGCACCGCCTGATGCAGCCGCTGCAGTTCCGCGGAGGGCTCGACGCCGAGTTCGTCAATGAGCGAGTTACGCAGCCGCTGGAATTCCTCCAGCGCCCGAGCTATATGGCCGGCGCGGTACAGGGCCGTTATCAGCTGCGCGAAGAAGTGCTCGTTCATGGGATGCTGCGCCGCTAATGTCGACAATTCACCCAGGATGTCCGCGTGGCGGCCCAGAATTAGGTCCGCTTCAATGCGCCGCCCGAGCACTGCGAGCCGGGCTTCCTCCAGCGCCATGGCCTCAAGCTCCAGCACTCTCCCCATGCGCACGTCCACCAGGGCGGGCCCCCGCCACAGCGCCAGGGCACGGCCAAGCAACTCGGCCGCCGCGCGGTGATCCCCGCCCTCGGCGGCCGCCCGGCCGGCCCGGGCGAGCCGGCCGAACTCCGCGACGTCGATCTGGCTGCCGCCTGGCTCGAGCAGGTAGCCGTCATGCCGGGTGCGCAGCACGCGTTTCGGATCCCGGCCGGGCCCCATGGCGGTCGCCATCCGCTTTCGCAGCTCGAGGATGTAGGTCTGCAAAGTGGTGGGGGCGCTGGGGGGCGGGCCGTCTCCCCAGAGCTCTTCGGCGAGCGTCGATACCGTGACCACGCGCCCGGCGTTCAGCGCGAGCAGGGCGAGAACCTGGCGCGGCTTGGCGGCGCCTGGCATGATGGGCAGGCGATTGAGGTGCACGGACAACGGGCCGAGCAGTTCGATGGTCATCTGTCCAGGTTCGGTGCTCATACCTTGCCTCACCCAGTATCTGTCGGCGGCCCCGCGCGATTTGATCATGCGCCGATGGGCTCCGGGCGTCTAGTTAGCACGTCATGAGTCGTCTCATGAAGAACTCACGTCAAATGCGACGAGCCCTGCCGCTGGCACTGCAGTCGAATGTGTGATGATGATCACCTCGTTCGGCCAGATGACTGCTAAATCCGATCTGATCATCACGAAGCGTGCATCCGCATATCGCTGGTTGCTCCGGCCGCGCTCACGTCTTATTCAAGGGAGGTGGGCCAGGATTGAGTGGGCCAGGATTGAGTGGCGCCGTCGTCTGGGGCGGTGCCGGGGCTATGGTCCGTCAGGATTTCCCGGACTGCATCTCCGCCAGGGCTTCCGCGATAAGACATACGCCCTCACGAAGAGTCGCTTCATCGGTACTTAGACTAATCCGGAAGCATTGCCGCGCATGAGCTCCCAGCCGGCTGCCGTTTTCCGGCTCAACGAAAAAATACCTGCCCGGAACTATGAACACGCCCTTATCTCTCATGATCTGATAAAAAGCCCCGTCATCAAACCAGTCGTCCTCGACCCAGATCCAGGAGAACATCCCGCCATCGCTGGCATGCAGGCGCCACGCCACTGAGGCAGGGAGGGCGCTATGCAATAGGCGCTCTCCTAGTTTTCTCCGTTCTGCGTAAAACGGCCGGATTGCGGATGACACGACAGCATCGAGATCACCAGAGTCCAGGGCACGCGCAACGGCCATCTGCACCAGCTGAGGTGCATGGAGCGCCGAGTTGGCGATAAACGATACCATGCTATGTAGATATCTTTCATCGCCGATAGCGAATCCTATGCGCTCGCCGGGCAAGCCTACCTTGGACATCGTAAAGCAATTGATCACGTTCCGATGCCATATAGGCGCTAGCAAGGCATCGCCTATACTAGGAAATGGCTCCCCGTATGCATTATCGATCAGGAGCGGGACATCAGCGGTCTCTGCGGCGTATATAAGCCTCTCTAGCTCATCGCTAGTGACGCACCGACCAGAAGGATTGCTCGGGCTGGAAAGAAGAATCATCCCAATGTCTTTCTGACGCTCAAGCGCCAGGAAGTCAAATTGATAGCGAAAGCGGCGGCCAGTTGCACGTTGGACGTCCGGCTCAATCCCCAGGATCCCGCCAGGCGTCATACAAAGGCCTTGGTAACCGGTATAGTCAGGCAGCAGCGGTATCACCAGATTCGTCGAACGCCCTGAGCTTGGCCCGGTATAAAGGGCGGCGGCAATGAAGCAGAGCATCTGGCTTCCGGGGCCTACTACTACATTCTGCGGGCCGATATTCCAGTCGTACCGCTTATTGAAGTAGTTTACAATAGCATGAATCAGCTCAGGCGTCCCTCGGGACGATCCGTATCGACAGCTAACGCTCGCGAAATTAACCCGGAGCGCTTCAGCGGTCATGCGCTGCCAAATCGCCGTAACTTCAGGGATCGAAGCTGGATTCCCAATTCCCAGGTTAAGCCAACGTTGGCCCGGCGAGCTGCTCGTCGTGATCGCTATATCTTCCATTATTCGTCGAAGACCTGACGCGCTCGCCATCGTGGCCCCTGCTTCAGAAAGTGCCATGGCAGCGTCCCTTCATGAACATGCCTGCGGGCTCAATAGACTCGCGCGCGGCCGCCGGAGCCGCATCTCGGGGATTGCCGCGTTCGGAAGCCCGCGCACAGTGCCGTGCGGGCCGCGCATCGCCCGGGTCATCGCGGGCTACCGGGACATCAACGGTACCCTCGGCGACAAAGCCGGCTAATCCGAGAAGATCATCCAGGTCCACCTGGGCTCCTTGCCCGCCGTGCTATGCGGCCGATTGAGGGTCAGGCGCCGGGAGCGGCACTGCCTGCGTGCTGAGTGCCGGTGACATCGTAGAGGTGATGAACCGCATCGTGGATGAGGTAGTGCGCGAAGGACTCAACCGTGAAACTGGCCCCGTCGCTGCGGCTGCCGGCTCGCTGCCATTGATTCCCGGACACCCCCTCGAACCGTTCTGCGATCGCGTCGGCAGCCTCGCCCAGGGACCCGGCTACTGCCGCCGGATCCTGCTCGCCGTAGCGGTCAGCCACGGCCGCGGCGTCCTGATCCCAGTTGGGATACCTGGGCTCATCGACGGTGAGCATCAACCGGAGCCGGTCGTCAAAGAGCTGAAGCACGTCGCGGACGTGGCAACCGTACTCCAGTGCCGACCAGACAGCCGGGGACGGGCGCAGTCGCGGGTCCCCCGGCCCAGTCAGCAGGTCCTGCCACGCCGCCGCGGTATCCCGGATCATCCCGGCAACCGCATTGCGCGAGTAGCTCTGCGTGTCCAGGCCGCACTCGGGGCACGGGCGCTTGACGACCCAGGTCCAGTCCTTGGTATCCGGCACGATTGTCACGGCTGACGATTCTACAACCAGTGTCGGCGACTCGGTAATGCCGGACAGGGCCGCAATCCAGGAGGTGCCTCGATGCGGGCGCGCGGCCAGGATCTCGGTGAGAACTCGCATCATCGCCCGGCGAGAGGAAGATCCGTGAGCGTCCCGCATACCGTGTATGCCGACCTGAGCGCAGGGGCGGGGCAATGACCGATGCCGGCCGCGCTAGATTGGCTGACGAAGCTCTGCGCTTCTACTCCCTGCCAGAGTTGAAGGACATTGCCCCCGCAACGCGGCTCAGGTCAGTCCTGCTGGATATCTCGGCAACGGGCCGCTACGCACATAGTTATGGCGAGCTCCTAGCGGGCGCGAAGCTGGCCTGGCGCAACCATGCTCGCTGCGCCGGGAGATACAGCTGGCGAAGACTCACGGTGATAGATGCGCGCTCATGTGAGACCCCTGAGGATGTGGCGGAGGCCTGCTGGGAACATCTGCGCGTGTCCACGAACCACGGCAAGTTGCGGCCGGTGATTACCGTATTCAAGCCCTACCTGGCTTCGGACAACTATGTGCGCCTGCTGAATCCTCAGCTCATTCGCTATGCCGGATACAGGCGCCCTAATGGTCAGGTAGTCGGTGATCCTAAGCACGTGGAGCTAACGCAAAGAGCCATGAGTATGGGCTGGCGGGGAGCCGGGACTGCATTCGACGTGCTGCCACTCATCGTCAGCTTGGACGGCAAGCCTCCGGCGATGTTCGATGTTCCCGCTGACTGTATTCTCGAGGTTCCGATCCGGCATCCCCGATTCGAATGGTTTCAGGACCTCAACTTGCGGTGGCATGCCAATCCTGCTGTATCAGATACGTGCTTGGAGATAGGCGGGCTGAAGTATACGGCTGCACCGTTCAGCGGCTGGTACGTCAGCTCGGAGATCGGGGCGCGCAACCTGAGCGACATAGACCGTTATGATATGCTTCCCTCGATTGCCAGCCGCATGGGACTAGATGTAGATCGCAATGCTTCGCTCTGGCGTGATCGCGCGCTGCTGGAACTTAACGAGGCCGTCATCTTCAGCTATGCCGCCGCCGGTGTTTACATTGTCGACCATCATACGGCGGCGTCACAGTTCGTTGCGCATGTCGAGCGAGAGGCTGCTGCGGGCCGCTCCGTTCCGACCGACTGGGCATGGATCAATTCGCCTATGTCGCCGAGCACAACTCCCACATTCCACCGTACATTCGATCCCCCGGACCCAGGCATCCGCCCGAACTTCTTTAGGCAGGATGACGTGGAGGCGTGCCCAGTCGCGGGTTAATGGCAGCCGGCATGACCGCGGGTGAGGAAAGAAGCGGCCCGCTGTGTACGTCACGCCGAAGTCCGCTGCGAGCGAGGCTCATCTAAGGGCCGTGTTCGTTGATCTTGAAGTCAACCCAATGACCCACCGCGAGTCGAGGCTAAAGCGCCTTCCATTCCTGGTCCGGCTCGCTCACCGATCTCGACAGTATTCGGCGATAGTCCGACACCCAGCCGACCACCGTGCGCTCGTCGAATTCATCGAGATTGAACAGCACACCGCCCGTCAACTCGCCGGACGGCAGGACACTCAGGTTCCAGACCAGGCCGCTAGGGATGTCCGGATGCTCGGGCTCCGGCAGCACGCGCTCATCAATCGCATACGTGCCGTCAGCGATCTGCAATGCCGCGCCGTCGAACTGCGGCTGGAACATCCCGAGGACGAACTCGGACATTCTGGCGTCTTCGTACAGCTCCATGAACTCGGGTACTGCCAGCTCGATGTGGTGGATCGGGATCTCGTGCGCGTAGGCCTCGACGCAGGTGTCCCGAGTGCGCGTCACGATCTCCCGGAAGGTCGCGCACCCGCCGATGTCGGTCCGGAAGGGCACCAGATTCATGAACAGTCCCATGGTGTCCTGGAACTGAGGCTCGTTGCGGCCGGTGGTGAATGCGCGGATAGCCGGTCCGGTCGTGCCGGTGATCTGATAGGCCAACACGTTGAAGGCCGCGAGCAGGACCATGAACAGGGAACTCCGCATGCCGTTGGCAAGCGTGGACGCCGCCGCCATCACGTCCGCGTCGATGACGTAATTGTGCACGGAGTACGGCCTGGAGTGCTGTTCCGGGACCGGGCGGTCATTCGGCAGGCCGAAGGACCGCCCGCCGCGTAGTTTCTCCCGCCAGTACTGGAGCGCGTCGTCCGCGGCCGGGTCGGCGGCGCCGGCGTGCTGCCACGCCACATATTCCCGGTACTGCCGCATGCTCGGCAGTGCCGGGGGACGGCTGGTTGCCCTGGCCGCGTAAAAGGCCGCCAGGTCGCGCATGATCAGCTGCATGGACCATCCGTCGGACGCGGAATGGTGCACGGTCAGCACGAGGACCGAATCGCGGTCGTCGAACTTGCCCAGGACGGCCCGCAGCAACGGCACCTCCCGTGGGGTCATGGTGCTCTGCTCGGCCTCGATGATCAGCTCCTCGGCGCGCACCTCCCGCGACCGATCGGCGGCCGGCGGAAGATCTCGGATCTGCAGCGGCACCGGGCACGGCGGGTGAACCTGCTGATACGGGGGCTCGGCGTCTCGGATGACCACGGTGCGAAGGAGCTCGTGACGCGCTACGACGTCGTCGAGGGCTCCCTGGAGCGCCGCGACATCTATCCATCCGGCGATACGCCACCCGCCGACCATGATGAACCGGAGGCCGAAGGCTCCCCCCAGGTCGCCTCGGTCCAGTGAGCAGAAGAATTCCTGAGTGAAAGACAGCGGAAACCGGTTCAGCGTCCCGTCCGGCTCGTGCGAGGGTTCTGTCATCGACTATCTCCCTGCCTGTTGCGGTCCGTCAGTTCGCGCCCTGAAGTCTGGCTACCTCGCCGCGTTCGCTGCGATGTCAAGCCGCCGGTCGAGATCGGCGACCGTGGGTGCTGTGAACAGGTCGGCCATCGACATCCGGACGTCCAGGGCGGCGCTGATGCGGCCGGCCAGCAGCATCGCATGCACCGACTGGCCGCCCATAGTGAAGAAGTCGTCGTCGACACCGAACCGGGGCACGCCGAGTGCCTCGGCGAACAGCGCGCACAAGGTCTCCTGGCGGGCGGTAGCGGGCGCCCGGTAAGGCATCAGGGCGCCCAGGTCCGGTGCCGGGAGCGCCCCGAGGTCGATCGTGCCGCCGGGGGTCACCGGAATTTCATCGAGCACCACGATCGCGGCCGGCATCAGGCGGCCCGGCAGGAGCTTGCGGGCGTACGCGTGCAGCTTCGGAATGTCGAGGCCGGGGCCGCTGGGCGAGACATACGCCACCAGGCACTGATCAGCCGATACGGCGTCCTGTTCCACGACCGCGACGTTGGCGAGGCCGGGAAACGCCGCCAAGGCGGACTCGACCTCCTGGATTGATACAGAGCCCATCAGTCGCTCACCGTCCATCCGTTGTTCCGGGACACGTTGGCGCGAATCCGCCGGGCGCGGCCAGAAGCACGGCCCGGCTTCGATCCACCGTCGCAGCCCTGGCGGCCGTCGGCATCTTCCCGATTGCGCGGCAGGGGACTCGCTATCGAGCCGGATACTCGCCAGCAACATCGAAGATGTGCGAGCGCAATCCGCCTGAGACGCTGCCGAGCGTGAGCCGCACCTTGGGGGCCGGTCGCCGGCGTTTCCCGGGCGCGCCGTTTCTCACATGACGGGATCGCCTTAACGGAACGAGGAATACTGTGTCAAACCCGTTCGAAGACGCCGACGCTCTCTATCGAGTCATTGTGAATGACGAGGGCCAGCACAGCCTTTGGCCCGCGTCTCTCCGCACGCCGGACGGCTGGGCCGTCGTCCATGACACCGACTCCCGTTCGCTTTGCATCGAATACATAGAAAAGAACTGGACTGACATGCGTCCCCAGAGCCTCATCCGGTCGGAGCGTGTTTGAGCGATTGCGCTCACTGCTGAATTCCACAGCCGACGCCTAATGATCATGCCGAGCGCCGGCCGGGCAGATGCCGCGCGTCGTCCAGCCAAGCCCAGTTCTGGGAGAATCATGAACGAGAGCCAGAGCACCGATATGCCTCGCCAGCCAAGCGCGGTGGCAGCGGACCCGGGCCAGCCGGTGAGCTCCCTTGAGGTCCTGACCCCGCGGCAGCGGCACCAGATCCTGGTGGAGTGGAACGACACGGCGCGGGTGGTGCCTGAGGCGACGCTGCCGGAGTTGTTC
>Ga0080026_10000001_pt1 | contig 67650 bp, 49 predicted proteins | sample OrgsoiDNA2013045_FD_70941 | JGI IMG/M metagenome (GOLD analysis project Ga0080026, IMG submission 70941) | Permafrost soil microbial communities from the Arctic, to analyse light accelerated degradation of dissolved organic matter (DOM) -... | ecosystem: Environmental > Terrestrial > Soil >... | reverse complement strand
CGCGGCCCGGCATTGTGCAGCCGGGCGGCGGCCCGGCGAGGCGGGCTGGCCACCCGGACGCTGACCCGCGAACGGACAGCTCCCGGGTCGATGGCCGGCGGCTAGAGGGACGCCAGCCCGACCGGCGGCGGCCGGATGGACGCCTGCCCGACCGGCGGCGGCCGGAGGGACGCCAGCCCGACCGGCGGCGGCCGGAGGGACGCCAGCCCGATGGCCGCCGAGGGGACAGCGGCCGCCGAGGGGACAGCAGCCGCCGAGGGGACAACAGCCGCCGAGGAGGTGCCCGGCGAGGGGACAATGACCGGGCGGCAGGCCAGCGAGCCGACGACCGCCTCCGGTCGGCGCCGGCGTTCAGCCCGCCCCGGCCGGTGCTCCGCCGCGGGAATCCGGTCCGGCGCCTGAACGCCACGCTCCTGTGCATCGCCTTCGTCCTGTCCCTGTTCGTCGCCCGACTCGTACAGCTCCAGGGCCTGGACTCGGCGACCTACCGGACCGCCGCCAACCGCGAACGGCTCACCTCGATCACGATCCCCGCGGTGCGCGGCTCCATCACCGCCAGCGACGGCACGGTCCTGGCGATGACGGTGCAGACCGACCTCGTCTACGCCGATCCCACCCAGATCCCGCGGCTGATGCGCGCCAAGGTAGCCAGCGCGCTGGCCGGCCCGCTGCGGATGACGGCCGCGGGAATCCTCGGGCTGCTGGATCATCCCAGCTCGCCGAAGTACGTCGTGCTCAAGGCCCAGGTCTCAGCGGCGACAGCCGCCCGCATCACCGCGCTCGGGCAGCCGGGCATCACCATGAAGCCGAGCTACAGCCGCTCCTACCCCAGCGGTGACCTCGCCGCCGGCCTGCTGGGCTTCACCGACGTCAATCCCAAGAACGGCGACCTGACCGGAGCGGCCGGGCTAGAGGAGAAGTACAACTCGCTGCTGGGCGGCAAGGACGGCAGCGAGGAGGAGGAGACCGGGACCGACGGGGAGCCGATCCCGCTGGCCGAGGCGAAGGTCCAGCCGGGGGTGCCGCCCAGGAACCTGGTCCTGACCATCCAGCCTGCCATCCAGTTCGAGGCGGAGCAGGCATGCGAGCAGCGCGTCAAGGTGTCACACGCGCGGGACTGCACGATCGTGGTCATACAGCCGGGGACCGGGAAGATCCTCGCGCTGGCCCAGTGGCCGACATTCAGCCCGGCCCGGCCCACGAGCTACGCGGCAACGGCGGACATCCCGGTCGCCAACGTGTTCGCGCCCGGCAGCACCGGGAAGGTCATCACCGTGGCCGCGGCGCTCGAGCAAGGCGGCCAGACGCCGATGAGCGCGTACACGGTCCCGGACCGGATCGTGGTCGACGGATACCCGTTCCGGGACGCCGAGGTGCACCCGACTGTGCGGTATACGGTCGCCGGCATCCTGGCCAACTCCAGCAACGTCGGCATGGTCCAGGTGGTCCAGCATGTCAGCCCACAGGTGCAGTACAGCTACCTGCGGGCGCTCGGGATCGGGTCCTCCACCGGGCTCGGCCTGCCCGGCGAGAGTCCGGGCATCCTGCCGCCGCCCTCTCAGTGGGTTGGCGGCCAGGCCGGTGAGCGGTACGAGCTGGCCTTCGGGCAGGGGGTTGCGGTGAACGCCGTCCAGATGGCGGGCGTCTATGCGACGATCGCCAACGGCGGGGTCAGGGTCACGCCGTCGATCGTCGCGGGCACGACCAGCAGTTCCGGCACGTTCGCGCCGGCGCCGGCCCCGGCGCGGCGGCGTGTGCTGCGGCCGAGGACCTCCAGGGAGCTGATCAAGATACTGCAGCAGGTGCCGGTGGTCGACGAAGCCGCGAACGAGCCGTGGGGGCTCATCCCCGGCTACTCGATCGCCGCCAAGACCGGTACTGCCCAGGAGCCGGACCCGAGCAGGGGGAACTGCCTGTGCCAGTACGGATCGAGCTATATCGGCATGGCGCCGGCCCGGCACCCGCAGGTCGTGGTCGCGGTGAACGTTCAGGACCCCACGGCCCGTGGATACTTCGGTGATGAAGTTGCGGGCCCGGTCTTCTACAACGTGATGAAATTCACGCTGCAGACGCTAAAGATCCCGCCGGATGGCGGCCGGCGTCCCTACGTCAGGCTCACGGCGCCGTGAACGGAGGTAACCTCAGCCCGTGCCAGCGGATCTCCGTCCAGAACGCATCTCCGCGCGCCCGCTCGCTGAGCTTGCGGTGCTGCTAGGGCTCAAGCCAGCCCGGCCGCAGGAGCGTGGCTCTCTTTCCGGCCACAACGAGCTTCGCCGGGTATCTGGGATCACCCACGACTCACGCCGCGTCCGGCCCGGTGACCTGTACGCCGCCCTGGCGGGAAGCCGGCACCACGGCGCGGGGTTCTCCGCCCAGGCGGCGGCGGCCGGTGCCGTGGCGGTGCTCACCGACCCCGCGGGCCGCGATCGTGCCGCCAGGAGCGGCCTGCCGGTCTTGGTGGTGGCTGACCCGCGGTCGCGGCTGGGCGAGGTCGCGGCCTGGATCTACGGTGACCCGTCCGGCCGGCTGCTGCTGATCGGGGTGACCGGTACCAGCGGGAAGACGACCACGACGTACCTGCTGGAGTCCGGGCTGCGGATGGCCGGCCACCTGACCGGGCTGATCGGCGGGGTGGAGACCCGGCTGGGCGGCACCGCCCAGGCCAGCCAGCTGACGACGCCGGAGGCCACCGACCTGCAGGCGCTGCTCGCGGTCATGGCCGAGCGGCGGGTCAGCGCGGCGGCGATGGAGGTCTCTAGCCACGCCCTGGCGCTCGGCCGGGTCGCGGGGATGTCCTACGACGTCGCCGTGTTCACCAACCTGTCGCAGGACCACCTGGACTTCCACGCCAGCCTCGACGACTACTTCGCGGCCAAGGCTCAGCTGTTCACGCCGGGCTACGCCAGGGCCGGGGTGGTCAACATCGATGACGAGCACGGGCGGCTGCTCGCGGCGGCGCCGCTGATCCCGGTGACCACGTTCTCGGCGGCCGGCTCGCGGGCCGCGGACTGGCGCGCGGCGGACATACGGGCCGGCGCCGATGGCAGCACCTTCCGCGTGATCGGCCCTGGCGGGGTGGAAGCGGATGCCGCGGTAACCCTGCCCGGCCCCTTCAACGTGGCGAACGCCCTCGGCGCCATCGTCGCGCTGGTGGAGGCCGGGATCGGGCTCGCCACGGCAGTCACCGGGGTGGCCGCATGCCCTGGCGTGCCAGGGCGGCTGGAGCGGGTCGAGGCCGGCCAGGACTTCACCGTCCTGGTGGATTACTCGCACAAGCCAGGGGCCGTGGAGGCGGTGCTCGCCGGGCTGCGGCCGGTCACCCAGGGAAACCTCGCCATCGTCCTGGGCTGCGGCGGTGACAGGGACAGCGCGAAGCGCCCGCTGATGGGCGCGGCGGCGGCCAGCCTCGCCGACTCGGCGATCCTTACCACCGATAACCCGCGGTCGGAGGATCCGCTCGCGATACTGGCGGAGATGCTGGCGGGCGCACTGACTGTCCCGGAGCAGGAAAGGGCGCACGTCATCATCGAGCCAGACCGCGGCGCCGCCATCGGCCTGGCCATCGCCGGCGCAGGCAAGGGAGACGTGGTGCTGATCGCGGGCAAGGGCCATGAGCGCGGCCAGTACACGGGCTCGGCGGTCATCCCCTTCGATGACCGCGAGGCGGCCGCGGCCGCCCTCGCGCGCCGCCGCGCCTTCGAGGATGTGACGATGGCGGGCGGTCGGGGCACGGTCGCGGCGCCGTTCGACGCGGCGCCGTTCGACGCGGCGCCATTCGCAACGGCGCCATTCGATACGGAGGACGATTGATCCCGCTGTCCGTGGCGCAGATTGCCGAGATCACCGGCGCGGCGCAGGATCAGGTAGCCGACGGCCAGTCGGTGCTGGTCACGGGCCCGGTGGTCCTCGACTCGCGCCAGGCACAGCCGGGCAGCCTGTTCATCGCGCTGGCCGGCGAGCGCAGCGACGGCCATGACTACGCGGGTGCGGCGGTCGCCGCCGGCGCGGTCGCCGTGCTCGCCTCCCGGCCGGTCGGCGCTCCCGCGCTGATCGTTCCGGACGTCCTGACCGCCCTGGCCCGGCTGGCCAGGGCGGTGGTCGATCGCCTGCCCGGCCTGACGGTGGTGGGGATTACCGGCTCCGCCGGGAAGACCACCACCAAGGACCTGGCGGCCCAGCTGATCGAGACCCTCGGCCCGACGGTCTCGCCGCGGGATTCCTATAACAACGAGATCGGCCACCCGCTCACCGTGCTGCGGGTCACCCGTGACACCCGCTACCTCGTTGCCGAGCTGGCGGCGCGCGGACCTGGCCACATCGCGATGCTGTGCGGCATAGCCCCACCGCAGCTGGGAGTCGTGCTGAATGTCGGGCACGCGCACGCCGGGGAGTTCGGCAGCATCACCGAGGTCGCGCGGGCCAAGGGAGAGCTCCCGGCCGCGCTCGGCGCCGACGGGGTGGCGGTGCTGAACGCCGATGACCCGCGGGTGCTGGCCATGGCCGAGCGCACCGCGGCCCGGGTCGTGACATTCGGCCGGTCACCGGCTGCGGATGTGCGCGCGGCGGATGTCGTCCTCGATGAGCAGGGCCGGGCCGCCTTCATGCTGGTGACCGCGGCGGGCGATGCCGCCGTCCGGCTGCGGCTGCACGGCGAGCACAACGTGGCCAACGCCCTCGCCGCGGCTGCGCTGGCCGGCCAGCTCGGCATGGACGTGAGTGCCATCGCGGCCGGCCTGTCGGCAGCCCGCGCCCGGAGCCGGTGGCGGATGGAGGTCACCGAGCGGCAGGACGGGGTAACGGTCATCAACGACGCCTGGAATACCAATCCCGAGGGCCTGCGGGCCGCGCTCGCCGCGCTGGCGGTGATGGCACGCGGGCGCCGGGCCTATGCCGTCCTCGGCCACATGCGGGAGCTCGGCGGGCAGGCCGCCGAGCTCAACGAGGAGGCGGGCGTCCTGGCCGCGCGGAGCGGCCTGGCCGGGCTCATCCTGGTCGGCGCTGAGGCAGCCCCGATGCTGGCCGGCGCCAGGGCCGAGCCGTCCTGGCAGGGCGAGCTGCTGCACGTCGCTGACGGCCCGGCGGCAGTGCGGGCGCTGGGCGAGCGGCTGCGCCCTGGTGATGTCGTGCTGGTCAAGGCATCGCGCGCGGCCGGGCTGCAGCGCGTGGCGCTGGCGCTGACCGGGGAGGCATCGCGGTGAAGACGATCATCGTCTCGTCCGGTGTCGCGCTGCTGCTGGCCCTGTTCGGCACGCCGGTCGCGATCAGGATCTTCACCAAACGTGGCTATGGCCAGCTGATCAGGGAGGAAGGCCCGAAAGCGCACCTCACCAAGCGGGGCACTCCGACGATGGGCGGGACGGTCATCGTCATCGCCTCGCTGATCGGGTACCTGGTCGGGCACGAGGTGACCGACGACCCGATGTCCGCGTCCGGCCTGCTCGTCCTGATGCTCATGGCGGGCCTGGGGGCGGTCGGCTTCATCGACGACTTCATCAAGATCTACAAGCAGACCAGCCTCGGGCTGCGCAGCGGTGCCAAGCTGGCCGGCCAGGCAGTGATCGGCGCGGTGTTCGCGCTGGAGGTACTGCGGCATCCGGACGGAGTCGACCTGACGCCCGCGGACGCGCATTTCTCGTTCCTGCGGGACTTCGGCCCCGCGATCGGGGTGCTCCCCTTCGTGCTGTGGATCGTGTTCATGATTGCCGGGACGTCCAACGCGGTTAACCTGACCGACGGGCTGGACGGGCTGGCCACCGGCTCCGCCATCCTGGTGCTCGCCGCCTACGTGCTGATCGCGAACTGGCAGCTGCGCAACGACTGCACGTCCTTCCTGAGCAAGCACTGCTACGACGTGCGCGACCCGCTGGACCTCGCGGTCGTGGCCGCGGCGCTGCTCGGCGCCTGTTTCGGCTTCCTGTGGTGGAATGCCCCTCCGGCCCGGATCTTCATGGGCGACACGGGCTCGCTGTCGCTCGGCGGCGTGCTCGCGGGCCTGGCGGTCGCCACCAAGACCCAGCTGCTCCTGGTGGTACTCGGCGGCCTCTTCGTGATCATCGCGATGTCGGTGATCGTCCAGGTCGGCTCCTACAAGATGACCGGACAGCGGGTCTTCCGGATGGCGCCGCTGCAGCACCATTTCGAGCTCCTGGGCTGGGAGGAGACCACGATCGTGATCAGGTTCTGGCTGATCGCCGGCCTGTTCGTCGCGCTCGGCCTGGGCATCTTCTACGTGGAGTGGCTGCCTGGCTAGGCCGAGGCGGCCGCGGTACGGGCCGGCCCGCAGCAGGAACCGGCCGGATCTGCGGGAGGCTCTGGCGCGACACGCGCCGGATGTCCCTCTCGTCGAGGCTCCGGGCACGGACACTGGAGTCATGAATCTAGTGGTGAGGCAAGCCGCGCGGCGGGCGGCAGCGCGGCGGGCGGCAGCGCGATGAGCGAGGCGATGACGTCGGCGGACGCCGTCGCGGAGGTCCCCGGCGGCATCAGGCGCCCGCTGGCGGGAATCACCGGCCGGGTGCGGAGCGTGGCCGGCCTGCTGGACCGCCCGCTGACCTCGTACTACCTGGTCCTGGGCATCACCATGCTGCTGCTCGCGCTGGGCCTGATCATGGTCCTGTCGACATCCTCTGCCGCTCAGCTGGTCAGCGGCCAGCCGCCGTATGCGGTCTTCCAGAAGCAGCTGCTCGGCGTGGTGATCGGCCTGCCGCTGATGTGGGTTGCCGCGAAATCATCGCCCACCCTCTTTCGCGCGGCCGCCTACCCGCTGCTCGCGGTATCGGTGGTCGGCCTGGTGCTGGTCCTGGTGACCGGCACGCGGGTGGCCGGCGTCGAGCGCTGGATCCAGGTCGGCGGAGTCCAGATTCAGCCGTCGGAGTTCGCCAAGCTGGCCTTCGTGCTGTGGGGCGCCGACCTGCTCGCCCGCAAGGAGAAGCTAGGCCAGCTCACCGACTGGCGGCAGCTGCTGATCCCGCTGCTGCCAGGCGCTGTCGTTCTTGCCCTGCTGGTGATGCTCGGTGAGGACCTGGGCACCACCTTCCTGCTGCTGGTGATATTCCTTGCCCTGCTCTGGGTGATCGGCACGCCGGGCAGGCTGGTGTTCGGCATGCTCGGCCTGATGGGTTTCGCGATGATGATCCTGATCATCGTGGAGCCGTACCGGGTCCACCGGATCACCGGCTTCCTCGACCCGCAGGCTCAGCTGTCGGGCAACGGCTACCAGCTCAACCAGGGAAAGTACGCGATCGGCTCCGGGGGGTGGTTCGGCGTCGGAATGGGTGACAGCAAGGCAAAATGGGGCTGGGTGCCCAACAGCACCACCGACTTCATCTTCGCGATCCTGGGCGAGGAACTCGGCCTGGTCGGCACGCTCTGCGTGGCCTTCCTGTACGGCGGGCTCGCCTACGCGGGCCTGCGGATCGCCCGGCGGGTGACCGATACGTTCATGCGGCTGGCCGCGGCCGCCGCCACTGCCTGGATCGTGATGCAGGCGCTGGTGAATATCGGCGCGGTTCTCGGCATGCTGCCGATCACCGGCGTCCCGCTCCCGCTGGTCTCCGCCGGCCTGTCCTCGCTGCTAGTGACCATGGTGGCGCTCGGCATGCTGATGGCGTTCGCCAAGCGGGAGCCCGGCGCCCGGCAGGCTCTTGCCGCCGCTGGCCCCGGCGTGCCCAGGCGCGTCCTAAGCTGGCTTGGCCTGGCCGCACGGCGCCGCTGAGCTTCCACCCGGCCGCGAGGGGCCGCAGTGCCTGGTTCTGAGCGTCGCCGCGGAGCGTCGCTCGCCGGGCCTGCCCGGCCGGGCAGCATCAGAAAGAGGCGAGGCGGTATGACGATGAGCGTGGTTATCGCCGGCGGTGGCACCGGCGGTCATATCGTGCCCGCCATGGCGCTCGCCGACGCATTGCGGCGCGCCGATCCGGACATCGCGATCACCTGCCTGGGAACCGAGCGCGGCCTGGAGACCAGGCTGATCCCGGCCCGTGGCTACGACCTGGCACTGATCCCGGCGGTCCCGCTGCCCCGGTCCCTGACGCCCGCGTTGCTGTCGGTGCCTGGCCGCCTCGCCGCCGCGGTCAGCGCCGCGGCCGCCGTGCTCGACCGGACGCGAGCCGACGCGCTCGTCGGGTTCGGCGGCTACGTCGCCACCCCCGGATACCTCGCCGCGAGACGGCGCCGAGTGCCGATCGTGGTGCACGAGGCAAACGCGCGCCCCGGCCTGGCCAACAGGATCGGCGCCCGGCTGACCCGCCGCGTGTTCACCGGCCAGCCGGGCACCAGGCTCGCGCACTCGACCTACATCGGCATCCCCATCCGCCGTGAGATAACCGGGCTGGACCGGCTCGCGGTGAGCGACAAGGCACGCGCGCACTTCGGCCTGCGCCCCGACCTCCCGGTCCTGCTTGTCACCGGAGGATCGCAAGGCGCCAGATCCCTGAACAGGGCTGTCCTGGGCGCGGCGGCCTCGATCCGCGCGGCCGGCGTGCAGGTGCTGCACATCATCGGGCCGCGAACGGGCACCGAGGTCCAGGTGCCTGCCGGAGACGCACCGTACGTCGTGCTGGAGTACCTGGACAGGATGGACCTGGCCTATGCGGCCGCGGACTTCGCGCTGTGCCGGGCCGGCGCGATGACGTGCGCGGAGCTCACTGCCGTGGGCCTGCCCGCCGCGTATGTCCCGCTGCCGCACGGCAACGGCGAGCAGCGGCTGAACGCCGTGCCGATCGAGCAGGCAGGCGGCGGCCTGATCGTGGACGATGCCAGGCTGAGCCCGGACTGGATCCGGGAGGCGCTGCTGCCCGTGCTGCTCGACTCCGAGCTTGTCGCCGCCATGTCCCTGGCGGCGGCCCAGGCGGGCATCAGGGACGCCGACGGCAGGCTGGCGGCAGAGGTGATCGGCGTCATCCGCGGCGGCGGGCGGCGCGGCGGGCATCGCGGCCGGTGAGCCGCAGGAGCGGGAGGACACAGGCATGGCCCTGGTCACGCCGGTAGATCCGGTGCCGGTCGCAGAGCTCGGCCGGGTACATTTCGTCGGCATTGGCGGCGCGGGCATGTCCGGGATCGCGCGGATCCTGCTCGCGCGCGGGGTGACGGTATCCGGCAGTGACTCCGCATCCTCGCCGCAGCTCGGGCAGCTGGCCGCACTCGGCGCCGATATCCGCCTGCGCCATGCGGCGGCCAATCTCGGCGACGCGGACACCCTGGTCGTCTCGAGCGCGATCCGCCACGACAACCCCGAGCTCGCCGAAGCGCGGCGCCGGGGAATCAGGGTCCTGCACCGGGCGGCGGCCATGGCCTCGCTCATGCTCGGCAGCCGGGGGATCGCGATCACCGGCACGCACGGCAAGACGACGACTACCTCGATGATCACCACCGTGCTGCGCAGCTGCGGGGCCGAGCCGTCCTACGTCATCGGCGGGCTCCTGGCCGAGACCGGGCTCGGCGCGAGCCAGGGCAGCGGCAACGCATTCGTCGTCGAGGCTGACGAGAGCGACGGGTCCTTCCTGATGCTGTCACCGGACGCCGCGGTCATTACCTGCGTGGAGGCCGACCACCTGGACAACTACGGGAGCCTGGCCGAGATCGAGGCGGCCTTCGCCGCGTTCTGCCGCAAGATCAGGGCCGGCGGCCTGCTCGTCACCTGCGCCGACGACCCTGGCGCGCGCACGCTGGCTGAGGGAGCGCGCGGCCTGCCGCTGCGAGCGCTGAGCTACGGCGAGTCAGCCGACGCCGACTACCGCCTCAGCCGGGTAGCCCCGGACGGCATGGCAACGCACCTGACGCTGACAGCGACGGGCAGGGCGCGGCGGCCCGACCCGGCGGGCGTCAGGCTCCAGATCGCGGTGCCTGGCAGGCACAATGCCCTGAACGCGGCGGCGGCCTTCGCGACCGCTGTCGAGCTGGGCTTTCCTCCCGGCCAGGTAGCCGCGGGCCTGGCCGCGTACCGGGGCACGAGCAGGCGCCTGGAGCCCAAGGGCGAGGCGGACGGGGTGCGGGTGCTCGACAGCTACGCGCACCATCCGACCGAGCTGGCAGCGGACCTGGCGGCCGCGCGGGACGTGGCCGCGGGCGGCCGGGTCATCGCGATATTCCAGCCCCACCTGTTCAGCCGCACCAGGATCTTCGCCGCTGAGTTCGGTGCCGCGCTCGGCCTGGCCGACGAGGTGCTCGTGCTGGATGTCTACGCGGCGCGGGAGGATCCCGAGCCGGGCGTGACCGGGAAGCTGGTGGCCGACGCCGTGCCCGGCGGCGGCGCGCAGTTCCTTGCCGACAGTGCCGGCGTGCCGGCGGCGGTCACCGGAATCGCCAAGCCGGGCGACCTGGTGCTGACGATGGGCGCCGGTGACGTCACCGCGCTGGGCCCGCTCATCGTGGCGGCCCTGCGTGAGCGGGCTGGTGCGGACGGATGAGCCGGCAGCAGGAAAGCGCACCGGACATCAGCGCGCCGGATAGGGCCGCGCCGGATAGCGCCGCGCCGGATAGCGCCGCGCCGGACATCAGCGCGCCGGATAGCGCCGCGCCGGATAGCGCCGCGGCGCCCGGCCGGAAGGGCGATCCGTGGAAGACAGCGTTCTTCGGGGTCATGGCGGTGGCCATCGTGGCCGGCGTGGCCTGGGCGCTGCTCGGCTCGAGCCTGCTGGTGGTGCGCTCCGTCCAGGCCGCGGGCACGCCGCTGGTGCCCAGGTCAAGGATTCTCGGGGCCGCCGGGATCCAGCTCGGGACCCCGCTCATCCGGATTGACACGGCCGAGGTGGCGCGCCGGGTGGAGCAGATCGCGCAGATTCAGTCAGCGCGGGTCACCAGGGACTGGCCGGACAAGGTCACGATCGTCGTGCGGGACCGAACGCCCGCGCTGGCCGTGGCGGTGGCGGGCCGGTACGCGCTCGTCGACAAGTTCGGGGTCGTCGTGCGCTGGACGGCGAGCCGCCCGCCGCGGATGCCGCTGCTGCTGGACCCGCTGGCCGGCCCCGCGGCCCAGCTCCGCGGCAATGCGGCAGTCCGCGCCGCAGTGATCGTGCTGCAGGACGTCCCGGCGAGCCTGCGCCGCAGGATCAAGGCAGTGCGGGCGCCGGCCGCGGACGCGGTGGAGCTCGATCTTCGCGGCAGGATCACGGTCCTGTGGGGGGGCACGGACCGGCCCGCCGCGAAGGCAGCCGAGCTCGCCGCACTGATGCGCAGCCATGCCTCCGACTACGACGTCAGTGATCCGGGCACCGTCGCGACCAGCGGGTGACCCAGCGCGATGAGACTCACCAGCGCGAGTGAGCTTTCCGCGACACGCCGGGCGTTGGGAGGGCAGTTAGTTGACCACGGCATCGCGCAACCCTACTGTCCGTATCAATCGGCAGCTTTACATAACTCTAAATCTCAACTTGAGGGTGAGAGTTGACGTGCCGGAAAGCGCGGAGCCTGCCCGCCCGATGATATTGGGGGCACTTATCGGCAAGCGGCCTACATAGAGTTTTCCGAGCTCGGCGGGGCAGCGGGCCGCAAGGGCGGTCGGCTAGCACGCGAAACGGCAGACGAGCGGAAAGGGTTCCTCCTCGTGGCAGCACCGCAGAACTATTTGGCGGTCATCAAGGTCGTCGGTATCGGCGGGGGCGGCGTCAACGCCGTAAACCGGATGATCGAAGAGGGACTCAGGGGCGTCGAGTTCATCGCGATCAATACGGATGCTCAGGCGCTTCTCATGAGTGATGCCGACGTCAAGCTCGACGTCGGCCGCGAGCTCACCAGGGGACTGGGCGCCGGAGCCAACCCCGACATCGGCACCAGGGCCGCCGAAGATCATCGTGAGGAGATCGAGGAGGTCCTCAAGGGGGCCGACATGGTCTTCGTGACCGCGGGCGAGGGCGGCGGGACCGGCACGGGCGGCGCCCCCGTGGTCGCCAACGTCGCCCGCTCGCTCGGCGCGCTGACGATCGGCGTCGTCACCAGGCCGTTCGGATTCGAGGGCAAGCGCAGGGCGGGCCAGGCGGACCTCGGCATCGAGCGGCTCCGCAGCGAGGTGGACACGCTGATCGTCATACCGAACGATCGGCTGCTGTCCATCTCCGACCGGCACGTGAGCGTGCTCGATGCGTTCAAGGCCGCGGATCAGGTGCTGCTCTCCGGTGTCCAGGGGATCACCGACCTCATCACGACTCCTGGCCTGATCAACCTGGACTTCGCCGACGTGAAGTCGGTCATGTCGGGAGCCGGCTCGGCCCTCATGGGCATCGGCTCGGCTCGCGGTGATGATCGCTCTGTCGCCGCCGCGGAGATGGCGATCTCCAGCCCGCTGCTGGAGGCGAGCATCGACGGCGCTCACGGCGTGCTGCTGTCCATTCAGGGCGGCTCGGACCTCGGGCTTTTTGAGATCAACGAAGCGGCGCAGCTAGTCGCCAACTCCGCGGCGCCCGATGCCAACATCATCTTCGGCGCGGTGATCGATGATGCCCTCGGCGACGAGGTGCGGGTGACCGTCATCGCCGCAGGCTTCGATGAGACTCAGAGCGGGCGGGCCAGGCCGGCGGCCGTGGCGGCCAGCTACAGCGGGTCATCGGGCGCGTCGGCCGGCTACGGCGGGAGTTCCGGCGCGGTGGACGGCTCCCCGGAGGCCGGGTGGCGCCCGGCTGCGCTTCCCGAGTACCACAAGCCCGCCGCGGGGCAGCCAGAGGCCGGCCGCGCTGCCGGGGTCAGCTCAGCCGGCCGGGATCCGGCTGAGCAGCCCACCGGCACGGAGCAGGTGCCCGCGGCGCATGCGCTCGAGGATGGCGCACAGGACTGCGCCCCGGACGGCATCCCCGTGCATCATGGCGCCGCGGCGGCCGGAGGCGCTGCCGGGGCCGACACCTATATGGCCGCAGCTCTCGCGGCAGCCAGAGTGCCCGATAGCCCGAGCACGCGGCGCCGGTCAGTGGTATTCGAGGAGGACGACGAGCTCGACGTGCCCGACTTCCTCAAGTGAGGGGTGCGCCCGGCGAGGATGGCGGCACCGGGTGGCAGCCCTTCGCACTGGGCCCCGGCGTCCTTGGCCTGTTCACCGGCCGCGGGGGCGGCGTCAGCGCCGCGCCGTTCGGCACGCTGAACATGAGCGAGGCCGTGGGCGACGAGCCCGCCGCGGTCGCGCGTAACCGGGAGCTGATCGCGGTCGCCTGTGGTCTTGGCCCTGCGGATATGGCCTGGATGGCCCAGGTACACGGATCTGACGTGGCCCGGGTTCCGGCGGCGGCCGCGCCGCACGCTGCCCCGCGGGTCGACGCCATCTTCACTGCTGAGCCGGCTCTTGCCCTGGGCGTGACCGTCGCGGACTGCGCGCCCGTTCTGATCGCCGATCCTGTCGCCCGGATCGTCGGCGCCGCGCACGCGGGCCGGGAGGGGATGACAGCGGGCGTCGTGCTAGCGCTCGTGGCGGCGATGTCCGAGGCTGGCGCGGACCCTGGCCGGATGCACGCGATAATCGGGCCGGCGATCTGCGCGAGATGCTACGAGGTTCCGGCGCAGCTTCGTGAGCGGGTGGCGGCGGCCGTGCCCGGGGCCGGCTGTGTCACGAGGGCGGGCACGCCGGGAATTGACATTAGGGCTGGCGTCGAGGCGCAGCTGGCCAGCGCGGGCATCCGTGCGGTCAGCGGTGACCGGCGGTGCACGGCCGAGTCGCCAGAGCTGTTCTCCTACCGGCGCGACGGGCGCACAGGGCGGCTCGCCGGGCTGATCTGGCTCGCGCCATGATGTGCCGGTGACGAATGTGCCCGACGCGCAGGCGGATCGCCGCGCCGAGCTGAGAGCTAACCTGCGTGACGTGCGCGCCCGGATCGCCGGTGCCTGCGCGGCCGCGGGGCGGCGTAGCGAGGACGTAACGCTGATCGCGGTGACCAAGACCTTCCCCGTCTCCGACATCGAGCTGCTCAGCGAGCTCGGCATTGCCGACGTAGGCGAAAACAAGGACCAGGACGCGGCACCGAAGGCCGCGCAGTGCGCCGCCCTGCACCTGCCTTTGACCTGGCACTTTGTCGGCCAGTTGCAGACGAACAAAAGCGCGAGCGTCGTGTCTTACGCCGATGTGATCCATTCGGTCGACCGGCTGCGCCTTGTCCGCGTCCTGGGCTCGCGCGCCAGGGCGGCCGGGCGCAGCGTCACCTGCCTGGTGCAGGTCAGCCTCGACGGCGATCCCGGCCGCGGGGGAGTGCTGCCGGACCTCCTGCCTGCCCTGGCGGACGCCGTGGCGGGCCAGGACGGGCTCGCGCTGGGCGGCGTGATGGCCGTCTCGCCGCTCGGAGCACCGGCCGCGGACGCGTTCGGCAAGCTGAGGGAACTGGCCGTGGCTGTGCGGTCAGCGCACCCGCAGGCAGTGATGATCTCGGCCGGCATGAGCGCGGATCTGGAGGAGGCGATCGGCAACGGCGCAACACACGTGCGTGTCGGTACGGCGTTGCTCGGCGGCCGGCAAGCCTTCGTCAGGTAATGTCCGACGCGTGGCACGCGGCGTGAGCGGGGCTGCACAACAGGCATGACGGAGGACTCAAGATGGCCAGCGCGATGCGCAAGATGGCGGTCTATCTCGGCCTGGTAGAGGACGACCACCGCTACGACGACCGCTACCAGGACGAGTACGGCGCCGACGACGACTATGAAGAGTACGGACCTGACCTGGCAGACGGCGACTCCCGCGAGTTGCATGTCGGCTACGGGGAGAGCGCCCTGGACGGCGGCTCGGCGTCAGAGCGCCGCTCCGGGCAGCTCCAGACCACCGATCTCGCCCGGATCACCACTTTGCATCCGCGCACGTACAATGAGGCTCGTACCATCGGAGAACATTTTCGCGAGGGCACTCCGGTGATCATGAACCTGACCGAGATGGTCGACAGCGACGCGAAGCGTCTGGTCGATTTCTCGGCAGGCCTGATCTTCGGGCTGCGCGGGAGTATCGAGCGGGTGACCAACAAGGTGTTCCTGCTGTCGCCGGCGAATGTCGAGGTTGCCGCCGAGGACAAGGCCCGCATCGCGGAGAGGGACTTCTTCAACCAGAGCTAGGCAGATGGCAGCTAACGCAACACGGCAATCGAGATGGCCATCCTGGCATCGGCCGTGAGGGCAGACAGGGATGTCGGATATCGTCAGGCTTGTACTAGTTTACGTTCTTTCAATCTATCTCGTGCTTCTCATCGGGAGGCTGATAGTCTCTTGGATTCAGCAGTTCTCGAGGGACTGGAAGCCTTCAGGCATCGTGCTCGTGCTCGCTGAGGCATGCTTTACGGCGACCGATCCGCCACTGAGATTCCTAAGGCGCTACATTCCCACGGTCAGGCTCGGTAGTGTGGCTCTAGACCTCAGCTTCATGCTGCTGTTCCTGGTGATCATTGTGCTACTGAGAGTGGTGTAGCGCATCTGATCAGGTAGCGTCCATAGGGGACCACGCTCCAAGGAGACGACGACATGCCACTGACGCCCGCGGATGTGCGGAACAAGCAGTTCAGCACGACCAGGCTCAGGCCCGGCTACGACGAGGAAGAAGTCGATGCCTTCCTTGACGAGGTCGAGGCAGAGCTCGACCGGCTGATCCAGGAGAACGAAGAGCTCCGGGCCAAGCTGGCCGAGGTGCTGCGCGGCGGCAAGGTGCCCGCGGCGCTCAACGCACCGCACATGGAGCCCGCTCCCGAGCTCATGGCCGCGGAGCCGCCGCGGCACGAGCCTGAGCGCAGGCCGGAGCCGGTGATGATGGGCAGCATGAAGCCTGTCGAGGACAACATGGACACGGCGGCACGTGTCCTGGCTCTCGCGCAGCAGACCGCTGATCAGGCGATCGCTGACGCGCGCCGGGAAGCCGACGAGACGCTCGGCCGTGCCCGGCGCGAGGCCGATGACCTTCTCACGAAGGCTCGTCGCCAGTCCGAGCAGATCACTAGCGACGCCAGGGCACGCGCCGAGAGCCTCGAGCGTGACGCGCAGGAGCGGCACCGTCAGGCAATGGGCTCTCTGGTCCAGTCGCGCGAGGAGCTGGAGCGGCGGGTCGACGACCTGCGGGCCTTCGAGCGCGAGTACCGCAGCAGGCTCAAGGCATACCTTGAGGGCCAGCTGCGCGATCTTGAAGCGGGCGCGGCTGACAGTGGCGTCCTCCCGTCCGTGGCGACCGGTCCGCAGTCGGCCGTGCCCGCCGGGATGGGACGCATGGACGTTCGCAACGGCGGCGGCCAGCCCGCGGTGACAACTTCGTACGCAGGGGTTCCCGAGTCCGTTGCGCACAACGGCGGATTCCACCCGTCCGACACCAGCCAGCACGATCGCCGCTAATCTGACCCAAATCTGCTCAGCGTCGCTAGTGGGGTCTGCTCGTGTTCCGGTTCGGTGCCGTGCTTTCGGTGGTCCTCGTGGCAATCGGACTGCTAGTAGGCGGAGTCCTTACCAATAGCCTGCTGCTCGTGGTCGCGGCCATCGGAGTGGCGGCGCTGGCTGCATTGCTGCTGGTAATCGGGGTTCTCTTCCGCAGAGATCAGATATTTGGCACCGCAGGAGCGGGGCGGCAGGCTGAGGCTGCCGCCCCGCTGCCGGTAACGGCCGCGGCCGACAGCAAGGTGGCCGCGCTGCAGGGCGGTGCCGTAGCTGCCTCGGTCGGCGGACCGGGGCGAGACCGCGGCGCTGCCTCAGCGGGCAGCTCAGCCTCCGCCGCCGAGCCAGCCTCCGCCGCCGAGCCAGCCTCCGCCGCCGAGCCAGCCTTGGCCGGATCTGAACCGGCCGCCTGGCCAGAGCCAGCGCCCTGGCCGGAGCCATCCGGCTGGTCCGAGCCGTCCCGGGATCCTGTACCACCGCAGTCATGGTCGGCGTGGCCCTTGCCAGAGCCCGGCAGCGAGACGGGCCAGCCGTCGGCCGACTCGGCCGAACGGCCAGGACAGCCGCCAGAGCGGTCGGAAGCCGCCACGGTGCGCTCTGCGCGCCTCCCCGCGCCTTCGGACGCTCCAGCCGCCGGCCGGCCCGCGGCGGGCGAAGACGCTCTGGGCTACGCGAGCCGTCGCAAGCTAAGAGACCTCCGGGAGCGCGAAGAGCAGGAGCTTGCTGCTGAGGGCATGCACGATACTGGCGCACCTGAGCGGCCGGCTGCGGCCGGCCGCGCCACCCCGCGGCCTGCTGAGCGGAGTCGGCCGGAGCCCCCGCAGGCGCCTGCCGCCGCAGCGGCAGCGGATAAGGCAGACCTGCCCCAGCCGGAAGGTGCGGCGGCTAGTGGTGACCGGGGCGGCCCGGAAGGTGCGGCGGTTAGTGGTGACCGGGGCGGGCCGGAAGGTGCGGCGGTTAGTGGTGACCGGGGCGGGCCGGAAGGTGCGGCGGCCGATGGTGACCAAGCCAGGCCGGCGGCAGAGGCCGTTTCCGGCGCGGCCGGGGAAGCAGTGCCGGACCAGGTGACCGAGTCCACTGGGCGCACCGCCGAGACTGATCGGCCCACGGCGAAGCCGGATACGGCCGGACCGGATACGGCCGGAGCAGATGCGGCCGGAGCAGATGCGGCCGGAGCAGATGAGAGCGCAGACGACGTGGAGCCTGCGCCGTCGGCTGCGACCGCTCCTCCCGCGGCGACCGTGGCTGGGACGGTGGCTGGGACCGCGGCTGGATCCAGACTGGGCGCCGTGGCCGGGCCTGCGGCGGCCGCGGGTGAAACCCGCGACGGCGCCCGCGGGCACGTGACGGTCGTGCCGGGAATTGCCCGGTATCACCGCAGCGGGTGCACCCTGATCCGCTTCCTCGGAGCGGACGATCTCGAGTCCATGACGAGGGAGGCAGCCGAGGCAGCGGGCTGCGTGCCCTGCCGGGCCTGCCGGCCCGACAAGTCTTCCGCCGAGCCAGTGTCGGCCTGACCCGGAGTTGGCCTGACCCCAGACCGCGTCGGCGTGACCCGGCCGCGTCGGCGTGACCCGGACCGCGTCGGCGTGACCCGGACCGAATCGGGCAGTCGGGTCAGACCGGCTCGCAGGTAGTCGGTCAGGCCGGCTCGCGCCGGATCCAGAAGGTCAGCCCGAGATCAGGATCGGCATGCTCGCATGCGGCCTCGGCGGAGCCGCCGGATGGCAGCGGCCCGAAGTCAACAGCCAGGACCTCCGCACTGATCAGCGCTCCATGCTCGGAGAGCGCAGCTGCCAGCTCGGAGTCGGTGGCCAGCCAGCGCAGCCAGATCCGGTCGCTGACGTCCAGGCCGTCGCTCTTGCGGGCGTCCTGCACCAGCCGGACGACCTCGCGGGCCAGGCCTTCCCGGCGAAGCTCCGGGGTGATCGCAACCTCGAGCGCCAGGGTCTCGCCGCCCTCGGATGCCACGGCCCAGCCGGTCCGGGGCATCTGAGTCACGATGACCTCGTCAGGACCGAGCTGAACCGGAGCGTCGTTCACCACGACCGACGCCGTCTCGCCAGCACGCAGCTGATCCGCGAGGGCCGCCGCGTCCGCCGACTCGATGGCCGCCGCAACTGCCGGAGTGCCCTTCCCGAAGCGCTTGCCGAGCGCGCGGAAATTCGGCTTCACCGTGTAGTCGACCAGGTCGTCGCCGACGGCAGCAAGCGGCTCGAGGGCGCGGACATTGAGTTCCTGCGCCACCTGGGAGCGCAGCTCGGCGGGCAGGTCGGCGAAGCCGGTCGCGTTCACCAGCGCTCGCGCCAGCGGCTGCCGGATCTTGACTGCCGCCGAGGCCCGGGCTGAGCGGCCCAGCTCGACCAGCCGCCGGGTCAGGCTCATCTGCTCGGCCAGGCGCTCGTCGATCAGCGCCGCATCCGGCACCGGCCAGGACGCGAGGTGCACCGAGTCGGGGGAGCCGTCGGCCCGCAGGATCCTCCACACGTAGTCAGTGAGGAACGGCGTCAGCGGCGCCATCAGGGCAGTCAGCGTCTCCAGGCACTCGTGCAGCGTCGCGAAAGCGGCGGCGCCGCCAGGCGAGCCCTGGCCCTCCCAGAAGCGGCGCCGGGAGCGGCGCACGTACCAGTTGGACAGATCGTCGATGAAACCGGCCATCCGGCGCCCGGCCGTCGCCGAGTCGAACCGCTCCAGTGCCTCCGTGACGTCGCGGACCAGCGTATGCAGTTCGCTGAGCATCCACCGGTCGAGCACCGGCCGGGCGGAAGCGGGGGGAGCGTCCGCTGGCCGTTTCGAATTCGGGGCAGTTCCCTGTGCCGCTGACGCATTGGCATAGAGCACGAAGAATGATGCGGTGTTCCAGTAGGTCAGCAGGACCTTGCGGACGATTTCCTCGAGCACGCCGTGGCTGATCTTGCGGTTGGCCCAGGGCGAGCCTGCCGCCGTGAAGAACCAGCGGACGGCATCGGCGCCGTGCCGGTCCATCAGTCCGATCGGCTCCAGGACGTTGCCGAGGTGCTTGCTCATCTTGCGGCCGTGCTCGTCGACCAGCAGGCCGAGGCAGAGGACGTTCTCGTAGGCAGACCTGCCGAACACCAGGGTGCCCACGGCCATCAGCGAGTAGAACCAGCCGCGGGTCTGGTCCAGCGCCTCGGCGATGAACTGCGCGGGGTAGGCGGCCTCGAACTCGGCCTGGTGCCGGTGCGGGGCTCCCAGCTGCGCGAACGGCATCGAGCCGGAGTCATACCAGGTGTCGATGACCTCCGGCACCCGGCGTGCCTGCCCGCCGCACTGCGGGCAGGCGATGAGTACCTCGTCCACCTGCGGCCGGTGCGGGTCGAGCCCGGACATGTCACGGCCGGCCAGTTCCGAGAGCTCGGCGAGCGAGCCGACGCAGGTCACGTGCTCCTGTCCGCACAGCCAGATGGGCAGCGGAGTGCCCCAGTACCTGGTCCGCGACAGCGCCCAGTCCACGTTATTGCGCAGCCACTCCCCGTACCTGCCGTGCTTGATCGTCGGCGGCTGCCAGTTGGTTTTCTCGTTCTCCGCGAGCAGCGCGTCCTTGATCTCGGTGGTGCGGATATACCAGGACGGCAGCGCGTAGTACAGCAGCGGCGTGTTGCACCGCCAGCAGTGCGGGTAGCTGTGCTCGTACAGGTGCGAGGAGAACAGCAGGCCGCGGTCGGCCAGATCACTGACCAGCGGCGCGTCGGCGTCCTTGAAGAACATCCCGCCGACCAGCGGGACATGCTCCTCGAAGGCGCCGTCCGGGCGGACCGGGTTGACCACGGGCAGGCCGTGGGCCCGGCTGGTTTCCATGTCGTCCGCGCCGAAGGCGGGCGCCAGGTGCACCAGGCCCGTTCCGTCCTCGGTCGTGACGAACGACCCGGTCACGACCCGGTGCGCATCGGGGATGTCGATCAGGTCGAACGGCCGGCGGTAGGTCGCTCCGGCCAGTTCCGCGCCGCTGACATGACCGGTGATGTGCCAGCCGTCGCCGAGTGCCTGGGCGAACAGGGATTGCGCGACGACGACCCGGTCATCATGGCCCGACCGGCGGGCGACGACGTAGGTTTCGTCCGGGTGGACTGCCACCGCGGTGTTGGAGACCAGCGTCCACGGGGTGGTCGTCCAGACGAGCAGGTCGGCGCCCTTCAGCTGCGGGCTGGCGCCGTCGGGCACGGTGAGCAGGCGGAATCGCACGGTCACCGACGGGTCGGCGACGATCTGGTACACGTCCGGCTGGCCGAGCTCATGGTCGGACAGCGCGGTACCGCAGCGCGGGCAGTACGGGCTGATCCGGAAGTCCCGGACCAGCAGCCCCTTGTCGAAGATGACCTTGAGCGACCACCAGACCGACTCGATGTAGGACGGATCCATGGTCCGGTAGGCGCTGGACAGGTCGACCCAGTAGCCCATCCGCTCGGTCAGCGCCTCGAACGCGTCCACGTGCCGCAGCACCGACTCGCGGCATCTGGCGTTGAACTGCTCGATGCCGTAGGCCTCGATGTCCTTCTTGCCGCCCAGGCCGAGTTCCTTCTCGACAGCCACCTCAACGGGCAGGCCGTGGCAGTCCCAGCCGCCGCGGCGCGGCACGTGAAAGCCCTGCATGGTCTTGAACCGGGGAAAGACATCCTTGAAGACCCGCGCCTCGACGTGGTGCACGCCGGGCATGCCGTTCGCGGTCGGAGGTCCCTCGTAGAAGGTCCACAGCGGCCCGCTGGCGGTCTGGTCCAGTGAGCGCTGGAACATCTTGGAGTCCTGCCAGCCCGCGAGCACTTCATGCTCGATAGCCGGCAGGTTAACGACGGCCGGCATATCGGGAAAGGGGAGCTGAGAGTTCTCTGCGCGCGCCATGATGAGCGGCCTCCCGCGGGTTGTCGCGCCAGCGGGACTCCGGTTCCGCCAGCACGGCTTCGCCGGAGGGACGAGGCGCGCCGGCGGCGGCCCCGCGGTACCACCCTCCTTGGCCGCTGCTGCCGCGCCTGCCGGCGGCGGCTCATGCGACCCTCTCGGTTCAGTTCCTGCTGCCGGTTCTACTCAGCCCTGCCCGCCCCTGGCGGGCACCAGGTATGCCTGGTGCCGCACTGTTCCTTTTGGGCGGGTGTGCCGTTCTTCCGGCGGCTCCGGGGTGATCTGGTCCGCTTCGGGCGCCGGCCGGGCTCGCACAGTTCCCCGGCTCGCTCCTGACGCCGCAGCGGCAGCTGTCCCCATCAATGCCGTGCAGGGCCCCAGGATAGCCGACAATCCGCCGGCGCGCGTAAAGCCGGGCAGCCGGGCAATTCGGCCGGCCTGGCCGGTGAGGAATACCAGTACGGGTGTCGCTCGCTGACGTGTTTGCGGTTCGCGGCGTCACCACTTATCCTCCGGTGACTGCCCGCAATCAAGATCATTGCCTAGTTGCGCTGAGGAGGCGGGAAATGACAGCTGCCGAGCATTCAGGCGCTGCGGCTCTTCCCGTGCGGCAGGGCGAGCGGCGCTGGACTGAAGCCGAGCTTGCTCGGGTGCACGACCAGCTGGCGGCGGAGGTCGCCGAGCTGAGCGCGGACATCGGCAAGGCAGAATCGGACATCGCTGACCGGCTGAGCGACGCAGTCGGCGACGCGGGGGATGACCAGGCCGACGTCGGGGCTAAGACCTACGAGCGCGAGCATGAGCTCGCGCTCGCGCACACCTCGCGCGAACTCCTCGTGCAGAACCAGCGAGCGCTTGCCCGGATCGCGGCGGGTACATACGGTATATGCGAATCATGCGGCGAGCCAATCGGCAAGGCGCGACTCCAGGCATTCCCGAGGGCGACCCTGTGCGTGACATGCAAGCAGCGCGAGGAACGCCGCTGACCAGGCCGGGGGCCGCCGCCCGGCAGGACGGGCAGTCCCCGGCCCGGCCAGGCGAGCGCCCCGGCGCGGACCCGGCCGCCCGCCGGGTCGGTACCCTGACGGCCATCGCGCTGACGGTGCTCGCGGCGGACATCGCGACCAAGGTGACCGTCGTGGCGACGCTGGGTGGCCGCGACCCGGTCCGGCTGCTCGGGGGCCTGCTGACGCTGCTGGAGTGGCGGAACCCTGGCGCAGCGTTCAGCTTCGGCCCGTCACTGACGGTGGTGTTCTCGGCTATCGCCGTCGGCGTGATCATCTACATCCTGCGCACGTCTCACCGGATCCGCAGTCTGGCGTGGGCCGTGGCGCTCGGCCTGCTCCTGGGCGGAGCCAGCGGCAACCTGACCGACCGCATATTCCGGTCCCCCGGGCCGATGCGCGGCTACGTCGTCGACTGGATCCAGGTGCCGCACTGGCCGGTGTTCAACGTGGCGGACTCCTCGATCGTGTGCGGCGGCGTGCTCGCCGTCCTGCTCGCCGTGCGCGGGATCCGGATCGACGGAATCCGGGCCGACGGAATCCGGGCCGACGCAAGCCGGGCCGACGCAAGCCGTTCGCAAGACCAGGACGAGCCTGCCGGTGGCCAGGCCGGGGCGGGCGCCGGGCAGGCCGGGGCGGGCGCCGGGCAGGCGCCGGACAATCTGGCGCCGGACAATCTGGTGCCGGACAATCTGGCGCCGGAGGATGCCGGCCAGCCGCCCGGGGACCTGCGCTCGCCATCGGACGGCCAGGGCAGCCCGCCTGGCGGCGGCGCATGACCTCACCGGCGGGCCAGCGCCGGGTACCTGTCCCCGAAGGGCTCGACGGCGAGCGCCTGGACGCGGCCCTCGCCCGGATGTTCGGCCTGTCCCGTGCCAGGGCGGCCGAGCTGATCAGCGCCGGCGCCGTGCTCGTCGGCGGCCGGTCGGCCGTCAAGTCGGACCGGGTGCCGGCCGGCGAGTGGCTGGACGTGACGCTGCCGCCCGCGCCGGTCGCGGCGCAGCCTGAGCCTGTGCCCGGGCTGACAGTGCTCTTCCAGGACTCCGACATCCTGGTCGTCGACAAGCCGGCTGGCGTCGCGGCGCACCCCACGCCGGGCTGGACCGGGCCGACCGTGCTGCAGGGGCTGCTCGGGGCCGGCTACACGATCGCCACCAGCGGCGCCGCCGAGCGCCAGGGAATCGTGCACCGGCTGGATGCCAACACCACGGGGGTCATGGTCCTGGCCACCAGCGAGCGCGCTTACAGCTCGCTGAAGCAGGCATTCCGCGACCGCGAGGTCGACAAGCGCTATCACGCCCTGGTGCAGGGGCATCCGGATCCGCTCCGCGGCACGATCGACGCGCCGATTGCCCGTCATCCCTCCGGTGACGGGAGATTCGCTGTCATTAACGGGGGCAGGCCGTCGGTCACCCATTACGACACGCTGGAGGCATTCCGCGCAGCCAGCCTCGCGGAGATCATCTTGGAGACCGGCCGCACCCATCAGATTCGCGTGCACATGTCCGCCGTCAAGCACCCCTGCGTGGGCGACCGCATGTACGGCGCCGACCCGGTGCTGGCCGCGCGGCTGGGACTGACCCGGCAGTGGCTGCACGCGGTGAACCTGGCCTTCGCCCACCCGCAGGACGGCCGCCGGGTCGAGTTCTCCAGCCCCTACCCGGCCGACCTCTCCCGCGCGCTCGAGGTGCTGGCGGCCGAGTCCTGACGCCCGGCGGCGCTCGCCCGCCTCGGGCAGGCGCCACATGCGCGCAGCAGCCGGCCCGAGCCGGAGTGTCGGCGTCCCGCCGGGATGCATCCGGGCGATAGGGTCAGACGCACCGGATCGGAACGGCTCCCGGCGGGATCATCACCTCCAGCGGACCCGCCGGAGGCAGCGTGCCGGTCACTTCCCCCGGGGTCGGTTCATCGCGCGCCTGCCCGGCGCGGCGGCGGCGTCACGTCACCGATCGCACCGGCTCGCGGCGGCATGCCTGAAGGAGGCGGATCTTCATGGCGGCAGCCCCTGCGGGGAGCCCGGCACCTGGCGGCGCGGCGGGCGGCGGGTCATCGTTCGTCCACCTGCACGTGCACACCGAGTACTCAATGCTGGACGGCGCCGCCCGGCTCAATGACCTGTTCGCCGAGTGCGAGCGGACCGGCATGTCCGCCATCGCGATGACCGACCACGGCAACGTGTACGGCGCGTATGACTTCTGGGCCAAGGCACGGGCGGCCGGCGTCAAGCCGATCATCGGGATCGAGGCGTACGTCGCGCCCGAGCACCGGGGGCACAAGCAGCCGGTCCGCTGGGGAACGCCGGCGCAGAAGGGCGACGACGTCTCCGGCGCAGGCGCCTACACCCACATGACCTTGCTGGCCGAGACCACCGAGGGCATGCACAACATCTTCCGGCTGTCCTCGATGGCGTCCCTGGAGGGGTATTTCCGCAAGCCGCGGATGGACCGCGAGCTGCTGGCCAGGTACGCCAAGGGCATCATCGCCACCACCGGCTGCCCCGGCGGCGAGGTGCAGACCCGGCTGCGGCTCGGCCAGCACCGGGAGGCGCTCGAGGCGGCGGCCTCCTACCGCGACATCTTCGGGCCGGAGAACTTCTTCGTCGAGCTGATGGATCACGGCCTCGACGTCGAGCTGCGCACCAGGCAGGCGCTGCGTGGCATCGCCCGCGACCTGGCACTGCCGTTTGTCGCCACCAACGACTCGCACTACTCCCGGCCAGCAGACGCCGGGGCGCACGAGGCGCTGCTGTGCGTCCAGACCGGCACCAACCTGGCCGACCCGAAAAGGTTCAGGCTCGAGGGCACCGGCTACTACGTCAAGAGCCCGCAGGAGATGCGCGCTCTCAGCGCTGACGAGGAATGGCAGGCCGGGTGCGACTCGACCCTGCTGATCGCCGAGCGGGCCAACGTCGAGTTCACCAAGTCGAACCTGATGCCGACCTTCCCGCTGCCCGCGGGCGAGACCGAGTCGAGCTGGTTCGCCGCGGAGGTCTGGCGGGGGATGGACCGCCGCTACCCCGGCGGCTACGACTCCGAGCGCCGCGCCCAGGCTGAGTACGAGATCGGCATCATCGAGTCGATGGGCTTCTGCTCGTACTTCCTGGTCGTCGCCGACTTCATCATGTGGGCCAAGAACAACGGGATCAGGGTCGGCCCCGGCCGCGGCTCGGCGGCCGGATCGATCGTGTCCTACGCGATGGGTATCACCGACCTGGACCCGATCTCGCACGGGCTGGTCTTCGAGCGGTTCCTGAATCCCGAGCGCGTGTCCATGCCCGACGTCGACATCGACTTCGACGAGCGCCGGCGCGCTGACGTCATCCGGTACGTGACCGAGAAGTACGGCGACGACCGGGTCGCCCAGATCATCACCTACGGCACGATCAAGGCCAAGGCCGCGGTCAAGGACTCCTCCCGGGTACTCGGCTTCCCCTACGCGCTCGGGGACCGGATCACCAAGGCGTTCCCGCCGGCGGTGCTGGGCAAGGACATGCCGCTGTCCGGGGTCTTCGACCCCGATCACCCGCGGTACGGCGAGGCCGGCGAGATCCGTGCGCTGTACGAGGCCGAGGCCGAGGTCAAGCAGGTGATCGACACCGCGCGCGGCCTGGAGGGGCTGATCCGGCAGGCCGGCGTGCACGCCGCCGGGGTGATCATGAGCAAGGAGCCGCTGCTCGACCACATCCCCGTGTGGAAGCGCGAGGCCGACGGCGCGGTGATCACGCAGTTCGACTACCCCGCCTGCGAGGACATCGGCCTGCTCAAGATGGACTTCCTCGGGCTGCGGAACCTGACGGTGCTGGACGACGCCGTCCGCGGCATCGCGGATAACCGCGGCATCGAGATCGACCTGGACACCCTCGCCCTGGAGGACAAGCCGACCTACGAGCTGCTGGCCCGCGGCGACACCCTGGGGGTCTTCCAGCTGGACGGCAGCCCGATGCGGGCGCTGCTGCGGGCCATGCGGGCCGACAAGTTCGGCGACATCTCGGCGGTCATCGCGCTGTACCGGCCTGGCCCCATGGCCAGCGCCCCGGTGTACGCCGACCGCAAGACCGGTCGCGCGCCGGTCACGCCGATCCATCCCGAGCTTGCCGAGCCGCTGAACGACATCCTCGGGGAGAGCTACGGCCTGCTGGTCTACCAGGAAGACGTGATGTTCGCCGCGCAGCGGCTGGCCGGATACTCGGCGGGCAGCGCAGACCTGCTGCGCCGGGCTATGGGCAAGAAGAAGAAGGAGATCCTGGACAAGGAGTACGAGCCGTTCGCGGCCGGGATGAAGGCGAACGGGTACTCCGACGGCGCCATCAAGACCATCTGGGACGTGATGGTCCCGTTCTCCGGCTACGCGTTCAACAAGGCCCACGCCGCCGGGTACGCGCTGATCTCCTACTGGACCGCCTACCTCAAGGCCAACTTCCCGGCGGAGTACATGGCGGGCCTGCTCACCTCGGTCGCGGGCGACAAGGACAAGTCCGCGCTGTACCTTAACGAGTGCCGCCGGATGGGGATCAAGGTGCTGCCGCCGGACGTGAACGCGTCGACGGCGATGTTCACCCCGGTCGGCCAGGACATCAGGTTCGGCATGGCCGCGGTCCGCAACGTCGGCACCGCCGTGGTGGAGTCGATCGTCGCGGCGCGCAAGTCCAAGGGCGCGTTCGCGAGCTTTGCCGACTTCCTGCGCAAGGTGCCGGTTAACGTGTGCAACAAGCGGGTGATCGAGTCACTGATCAAGGCAGGCGCGTTCGATGAGTTCGGCAACTCGCGCAAGGGCCTGGTGCTGATCCACGAGCAGGCCATCGACGCCATCATCGACGTCAAGCGCAACGAGGCGATCGGCCAGGACTCGCTCTTCGGCGACGACACCGAGAGCGCTGCGACGTTCGACGTGCCCGTTCCGGAGGGGGAGTGGGAGAAGTCCACGCTGCTGGCATTCGAGCGGGAAATGCTGGGCCTGTACGTGTCGGATCACCCGCTGCTCGGCCTGGAGCACATTCTCGCTGCCGAGACAGACTGCTCGGTCGCGCAGCTCATCGGCTCCGCCGAGGAAGATTCAGAACGAGGTTCCCGAGGAGAGCGTGGTGACGCCCAGATCGTCACGGTCGGGGGGATTCTCTCCGGGGTGCAGCGCAAGGTGACCAAGCAGGGCAACGCCTGGGCGGCGGCGACCCTGGAGGACCTCGAGGGGGCGATCGAGGTGCTGTTTTTCCCGGCGACCTACCAGCAGTGCATGACGCTGATCATCGAGGACGCGGTCGTGGTCGTGAAGGGCCGGCTTGACCGCCGCGAGGATGCGCCCAAGCTGGTCGCGATGGACGTGAGCGTCCCCAAGCTGACCCCGGGTGATCAGGGCCCTTTTGCGGTGTCGATGCTGGAAGCGCGCTGCGTGCTGCCGGTCGTCGAGCGGCTCAAGGAGGTGCTGCGCACCCACCCGGGTCCGGTCGAGGTGCACCTGAAGCTGCTGAGCGGCTCCCGTACCAAGGTGGTGAGGCTCGATGACAAGCTGCGCGTCAGGCCGTCGCCGTCGCTGCTGGCCGACCTGAAGCAGCTGCTCGGCCCGGCCTGCGTCGGCTGACAGAGCACGGCGCTGGACGCACCTTCGTGACCGACACCGAGCCCTTTGCCCTGGCAGTACTGCTGACAGCCGCCGTGGGGCTGGTCGCGGTGCTGTCCAACCGGCTGACCGCTCGGGTGAAGATCCCCTCGCCGGCACTGGTCCTGGTGGGCGCGGCCATCGCCGTGAAGATCATCCCAGACCTGCACGCGCCATCGGAGCTCACCGTCGAGCGCGTGGTGACGGTCGCGCTCGTGTGCATCCTGTTCGACGGCGGCATGCACATCGGCTGGTCCCGGTTCCGGTCCGCAGCTGTCCCCATCGGCGTCGTCGGCGTGGCGGGCACGTTCCTGACCGTGGCGGCCGGCGCGGTGCTCGTGCACATCGCGTTCGGGCTGGGCTGGTATGTCTCGCTGCTCGTGGCCACAGCGGTAGCGCCGACCGACCCGGCGGTCGTGTTCTCGGTTCTCGGCCAGCGCGAGGTCTCCGGCCGCAGCGGCACGATCCTGGAAGGGGAGTCCGGCGCGAACGACCCGGTCGGCATCGCTCTCATGGGCAGCCTCATCACCGCGGGTGCGCTCAGCGCGGGCGCGTTCGCCCGGGTCGGCGGCGAGTTCGTGCTGCAGATGGCAGTTGGCGCGGCGATCGGCATCCTGGGCGGGCACGCGCTGCTGTGGTTCATGCGCCGGGTGCCGCTGCCCAGCGAGGGCCTCTATCCACTGCGCACGCTGGCCAGCTCGCTGGTGCTCTTCGGTGTCGCCACCATCGCGCACGGCTCGGGATTCCTGGCGGTGTTCGTCGCCGGGATAGTGCTGGGCGATGGGCGCGCGCCCTACAAGCGCGAGATCGAGCGGTTCCACTCGGCGATCGCCAGCCTGGCCGAGATCGCCGCCTTCGTCGTTCTGGGACTCACTGTCGACCTCGCCGAACTCGGCCGAGCCGACGTATGGGTTCCCGGGCTCATTCTCGGAGCCGCGCTCGCGCTCGTCATCCGGCCCGTCCTGGTCGGGTTGTGCCTGATCCCGGCCCGGCTGAAGGCCAACCAGCGTAACTTCGTGCTGTTCGCCGGCCTTAAGGGCGCCGTACCGATCTTGCTGGGCAGCTTCCTGCTCGCCGCGCACGTGCCCGGTGCCCAGCGTTTCTACGGCATCGTGGTCATAGTCGTCGTCTTCTCCGTCGTCGTGCAAGGAAGCCTTGTACCTACGGTCGCCCGGCTCCTGCATCTGCCGATGCGCACCGTCGAGCCGGAACCCTGGGCGCTTGGAGTTCGGCTGCGAGACGAGCCCAGCGGCGTGCACCGGCTCACGATCCTGGCCGGCTCGCCTGCGGATGGCCGCACCATCGACGAGCTTGCCGAGCTTGCCGAGCTTCCGGGCGACGCATGGGTGAGTTTCGTCGTGCGGACCGGTCAGCTCGTGCCCGTCAGAAGTGAAACCAAGCTGCGGGCAGGGGACGACGTCCTGGTCCTGGCCGACCCCGCGCTGCACGACGAGCTGACGACTGTCTTTGAGCGGCCCTCGGCCGACTGATCGGCCGGATCAGGCGTCGCGGCGGCGGATCAGGCGTCACGGCGGCGGAGCAGGAATGCGGCCGCCGCCATCAGGACCGCGGTCCAGAGGCAGAAGACCGCGAATCCCTGTCGCGTAGCGGAACGGCTGAGGCGCGCTGCAGCCCGGATCAACCTAGCAAAGTCCTCGGCGCCGCCGACAGCGGCCTCCACGGCTGCCGCCGCGATCGCGGCGTGTCGCGGCCGCCCGGCTGCCTTTCCTTCAGCCACGTCACGTACTCTTCTGCGAAGAATGGCCGAATCGAGTCAGCATCCGTTCCCGTCCCAGCCTGGGCCCGTGCCCGGCCAGGCGGACACAACCGCAGGTCAGCGGCGGCTTGGCCCTGGCCTTGTCGCGTTCGCGGCCGTGGTCCTGGGCAGTGCGCTGCTCGGCCTGCTGGCCGGATTCGTGTGGCTGCACCTGGCACCGCGCCCGCTGTACATCGTGGTCAGCGGCGGAGCGGAGGCGGTGAATCCGGAGGACAGCGCATTCATCGGCGCCGACAGCTGGTTCTGCGTCGTCGGCATTGCCGGCGGTATCATCTCCGGCCTGCTCGGCTACCTGCTAGCGGTCAGGCGGCATGGCGCATTTCCGATGGCAGGCATCCTGTCCGGCGGCCTGGCCGCGGCCTACATTGCCATGTGGATCGGCCAGCGGTCGGGCATGGCGGCATTCTTTCAGCGGCTCGCGGCCAGCAAGCCCGGCACGCTGCTGCGAGCCCCGATCAAGCTGGATGCGCACGGGGCACTTGCGTTCTGGCCGCCGGCCTGGTCGCTGGCAGTATCGAGGCGCTCGTGCTGCTGCGTGAGCAGCGGGAGTTCCAGGCGCAGCAGAGGACCTTCACGGGAGCTCACGCCTACGGCTCGGCGGGGCCGGCAGGGCCGCAGCAGGCGCCCTGGCCGGAGCAGTCCTCCTGGCCAGATCGCCCCCGCGCTACTGGCCAGGACGCGGAGCCCGGCGGCTAGACCCGCACGACTAGCCCCGCACGGCTAGTCCGCGGCTAGTCCGCACGGGCGGCCCCGCCACGATGCCGGCAGGCCATTCATCGCATTCGATCGCTCAGGAGCCGGCCGTTGCGTTTCCCAGGGCGACATCCATGGTGACCCTGTTCTGGCCTGCGGTATCCGGGTGCTGTGTCGCGTCGTCGTCGCTCACTGCCGCGGCGTTCCTTTCCTTTGTCATAGGCCGATGTCATAGGCCGAGTGCGGCCGTGAATGGACATGCGAATGTCACCGGGTAACCCGATGCAGACCAGCGGATGCCGATGGATAACGTGATCTTGATAGCTGACAGCCGGAAGCCGGGCCTGAAGCTTGAAGCCGGCCAGGCGTCGAGTAATAATCCGATCGGCGATTGCCGCATGAGCGTGCAGCCGGGGAAGCCCGAAGGGCCAGTCCGGCTCTGGTCAGACGCCTGCCCGGTCACTATGTCCCCCACAGAAAAACATGCCAGGCCGCTGCATGGCCCTTTGCCTCATACTTCCGAAGATAAGACGCGCCAGTGCGGAGACGAGGTGACCAGCCAATGTTGCGAAATGATAACTAACTACAGTGCCGCTAGCTACGCCTACGCGCAGGCCATGGCGGCACCGACAACGCCAGCGTTGTTCAGTAGCTTGGCAGGCACTACGGGCGCCCGCAGGCCGGTCAGCATCGGCAGGAACTTGTCCGATTTTCGGCTGATTCCGCCGCCGATGATGATGAGGCCCGGCGACAGCAGGGCCTCCATGTGCAAAAGGTACTCGTCAACCCGGCCGGCCCATTTTCCCCAGCTCAGATCGCCGACTTCCCTGGCGTGCTCTGAGGCCCGCTTCTCGGCGTCCTTGCCGCGGATCTCGATATGGCCGAACTCGGTATTGGGCACCAGCGCGCCGTCAATGAACAGCGCGCTGCCGATCCCGGTGCCGAGCGTCAGCATCAGCACGACTCCCTGGTGGCCCATCCCGGCACCGAACTTCATCTCGGCCAGGCCGGCTGCGTCTGCGTCGTTCAGCACGGTGACCGGCAGTCCCGTTGCCTTGCCGAACAACTCGCGCGCGTCTACCCCGATCCACTGCTTACCGAGGTTGGCTGCGGTCCTGATGATCCCGTCGGTCACGACGCCGGGGAAGGTAATGCCCGCCGGGCCGGTCCAGCTGAATCCCTTGGCCAGCTGGCGCACTGCCTCGGCTACCGCGTCGGGCTCCGCCGGGTGCGGGGTATCCAGCTTCACCCGCTCTGCGGCCAGCTCGCCCGTCGCCACATCGACGGGCGCCGCCTTGATGCCCGTGCCGCCGATGTCGATGCCCAGAACCTGCGCCATGACGCCTCCGTTATGTCTGTCGCCTTGAGAGCAGCTGAGGACAGCGTAGGCCGCCCGATGGCGGCGGGCCGACGCTGGCCCGCCATGGCGGCTGGCGCCTTGGTAGCGTCGGCTGATGGTCACTCCCGCAGGGCCCACCGCGGCCGAGCCGTCCGACTCGCTGGCCGACCCGGCGGAGCTGCTCGCCGGCTTTCTCGACTATTACCGGTCGGTGGTGCTGCGCAAGCTCGACGGACTGAGCGAGCAGGAGCTCCGGGCCAGCAAGGTGCCCTCCGGCTGGACACCGCTTGAGCTGCTCCGGCACCTGGCCTATGTGGAGCTGCGCTGGCTGCGCTGGGGGTTCGCAGGGGAGGATGTCGATGAGCCCTGGGGGGACGACGGCCCGGACGGGCGCTGGCATGTGCCCGATAGCCAGAGCGCCGACGACGTCAGGGAGTTCTTCCTGGCCCAGTGCGAGAACTCGCGCCGGATCGCCGCGGCCGCGCAGCTTCAGGACATCGCGCGCGGCGGTGGCCGGTTCGACGCCCAGGACCCTCCGCCGGCGCTGAGCTGGATCCTGTTTCATGTCCTGCAGGAGTACGCGCGGCACGCGGGCCAGCTCGACGTGGCGCGGGAGCTCACCGACGGCAGCGTGGGTGAGTAGCCGGCGCCGCGGTGTCAGCGACGCGCGATTGACTGAGCACATGCACCCCGGGAGGAGGACGCCGGTATGATCACCTGCCCGCCAGCTGCCGAGCAGACCCATCGATGAACCGAATCACGACCGCGTGCCTGGACATGGCCGGCACCACAGTTGCCGACGACGGCAGCGTCATGGGCGCATTCACCGCCGCGATGAGGCAGTCCGGGCTCTGGCCGGGAGTGCCCGGCTATGACCAGGCGTCCACGATCGTGCACGAGACAATGGGCCAGTCCAAGATCGGGGTGTTCCGGCGCATTCTCGGCACGGAGCCGGCGGCGCAAGAAGCGAACCGCGCCTTCGAGCAGCACTACGCGGCGTCGGTGCGAGCCGGCGCGATCGCCCCGCTGCCGGGGGCGGCGGAGACGATCATCGCGCTGCGGGCGGCCGGGATCAAGGTCTGCCTCGCCACCGGCTTCTCGGCTGACACCAGGGACGCGGTGCTCGATGCGCTGGGCTGGCGGCCGCTGATCGACTTGGCCCTCTCGCCCGCCGACGCTGGCCGCGGGCGGCCGTGGCCTGACCTGCCGCTGACCGCGCTCCTGCGGCTGGGCGGGGGAGCGGTCAGCGAGCTTGCCGTGGCCGGAGACACCGCGAGCGATGTCGAGTCGGGCCTGCGCGCGGGCGCCGGGCTGGTGGTCGGTGTCCTGACCGGCGCGGGCAGCCGCGACGAGCTGGAGAAGGCGGGCGCCCCGTACATCCTGGACGCGGTCACGGGCCTGCTGCCGCTGCTCGGGCTCGACCGCTGAGGCCGGCCGGCGAGCCCAGCCGGCGGTGCGCGTGCCGTGACCCCGCTCGCGCCGCCGCGACGGGCGGCGCAGGCGAGACGGTCAGGAGGACGTTGCGGCTGGCCGCGGCCACTCGATGGTGAGGATCGCGTTACGGTCGGCGGCGGTCCCGGCCCCCGCGCCGCCCGCTGCCGTGATCTTCTCGCGCACTTGCCAGTCGTTGGCCGACAGCTCGCGGGCGAGCGCGGCGAGATCGGCCGGTCCGGCGGTGCCGCGGTAACTGGCAGGCGCCGCGCTGTCGATCACGGTGCAGCCGATCGCCAGCCCGCAGTCGGTCTCCAGCAGCTCGATAACCCGGGCTTGCTGCGGCCAGTCGATGTGCGAGGCCGTCGTCACCTGCCAGAATCCGCCCGGCAGGCCCTCGTCCCGGACCGCGGTGATCGCGTGGATATGGGTGTGCCCGTTCACCCAGGCGACCACGCACGGATGCGACAGCAGCACGTAGCGCAGCTCGGCGGCGAGGATCCTGCGGTCGGTGCCCGGCGGCCGCTGGTCGTTGACGAGGGCCTCCAGCGGATGATGGCTGAATACCACCACAGGCCGGCGCGCGCAGCCGGCCAGCTCGCTCTCCAGCCAGCCGAGCTGCGTCGCGTCCAGCGAGCCCTGCCAGCCGCCGTGCGGGTTCACCGTGTCCAGCACGATGCAGCGCACGACGCCGCGGTCAAAGCCGTAGTAGGCGGTGCCCTCGTCAGCATTGCGGCGCGAGTAACCATGCCCGGCCGGCGTCCCCGACGAGCGGAAATGCTCGCGGACGTGCACCGCTCTGGTCACCGGCGCGCGGCCGGGATCCGGGGTGACCGTTAGCTGCGAGCCGCGGCTGAACTCCATCAGCGCGTCGGCGTCCGATGTCTCGAACCGGCTCAGGGCGCAGGCAGCGTCGATGCCGTCCGGCGGGGTCACGAACTTCACCCCGCCGGCCGGGAAGTCGCGCAACCAGCCGTCAGCCACCACGGTGCCCTGGATCATGTTGTCGTGGTTGCCATGCACGGCATACCACGGCACGCCAAGCCCGGTTGCCAGGAAGGGCCGGCGCGCCGCCGCCAGCACGCCGGGCTGCTTGGGAAAGCCGTAGCGGCTCTTCGGGAGGTCCTCCCCGTCGTCGGGATGCCAGTAGTGCTCATCGTCCACGTCGGGCCCGGCCACTCCCTCATACCGCCGCGGGTCACCGGAGTCGGGCAGCACCCGGCTGCCGTCCAGCAGATCGATGTAGGCACGCAGTTCGTTGCGCTGGCAGTTGTCGGTGGCGTCGCCGGTCACGATCGCGAAATCGACCGGGGCACCGGACAGGGGTGCCTCGCGGGTCTCCCGGACGGCGCGGACCATTGCCTCGGCGACCTGGTAGGTGAACAGCTCCTGGGGCCGGTAGGTGCCGATGATGCCGATGGCGGCGCGCAGCGGTGAGTCCGGGTCGGAATAGCGGTCGAGCATCTCGGCCCGGCCCGGGGACTGATGATCCATGATGTGCGTGTCGGACAGCTGTGCGATCACCAGCAGCGGCCGGGCCGACCGGTTCCAGCCGGCCCGCAGAGCGCGGCCCGCGAGATCGTCCCTGATCGCGTGCCGTTCCCCGTCCGCGGCGATGAGCATGCGGTATCCCCCCGCACCTGCCTCACCGGGAACCAGGCGCCGGTGCGCTGTGGTCACCGGCGCTCAGGGAGCACGTCGCCCGCCGGCCGCCGCGGGCCCGCCGCGGTGACCGGTGCTCCGTTGCCATTCCCCGCAAGGCCCGCGGCGCCACGTGCGGCGGTGCAGGCGGCAATGTTCGTGGTCATCGGGACTCCAGTGTCTCGCCGCGCGGCGGAGATCAGCGCCCCTGGCATTCCGCCGGTAGTGCGACCCCGCCTGCTGTCTATTGTCGCGATCGGCCGCTGGAAGGTCCAGGTCACGGGGAGCGTCAACTGGCGCGCCGCGTTGCCCGGCTAGGATCGCCGGGTCCCGGAAGCCGGTGAAAGCCCAGGTTGGGCCTCAGGGGCTTGCCGTGCCACAGCAACTCATGCAGGGTGAGTCGTCGGCAGTTCACTGCGCCTGCGCGGCGCATTCCGGAGCGCGAGGTCGGACGTTCGGCACAGCCTGCCTGCAGGGGAGATCATGGCGACTCACAGGGCCGGATCCAGTCGGCCGGCCGGCATCCGTGATGTCGCCAGGATTGCTGGTGTCTCTGTCGCGACGGCGAGCCTGGCGCTCAACGGGCAGCCGGGTGTCGCGAACGAGACGCGCCGTCGCATCGTGGCCGCGGCCGAGCAGCTCGGCTACCACGCCAACCCGCAGGCGCAGGCGCTGCGGCGCGGACGCACCACGACCTATGGCTTTGTGGTGCGCAACTTCGCCAATCCGTTCTTCCTTGAGGTGCTGAGCGGAGCCCAGCAGGTCGCTGCCGAATCCGGCGCCACCCTGCTCGTCCTGGACTCGCGCTACTCGCTGGAGCGCGAGCGCCGGCACGTCCGGGAAATGGCGGTGCAGCGGGTGGCGGGCCTGGGGATCGCCCCGGTCGGCAGCGGGGAGTCGATCCGGCTCTGGCAGGATCTGCGGCCGGGTGCGCCGGTGGTCGCGCTGAACGGGTCCGTGGACGGCATCACCGGCGTGTCGCGGGTCAGCCCGGACACCGCCGCCGCCGTCGAGCTGCCCATGCACCGCCTGGCCGAGCTTGGCCACGCCAGCGTCGCGTTCCTGTCAGCTCCGCGGCACCTGATGGCGGACCCGGATCGGCTGTGCCACTTTGAGCGCCTGGCCGGTGCACTCGGCCTGCGGCCCCACGTCATGTACTCGCTGCTGACGATGGCCGACGTCCAGCGGGCCGCCGTGGCGTTGCTGTCCGGCCAGAACGCCCCGACCGCGATTATCACTAATTCCGACTACACAGCGCACGCGGTCTACAAGGCCGCACGGGAGCTCTCGCTGGCAGTCGGGCCCGGGGTGTCGGTCGTCGGCCATGACGACCTGCCCACTTCCGAGCTGCTCGACCCGCCGCTGGCGACCATCCGGATGGACCAGCGGGCCATGGGCCGCGCGCTGATGATGCGGCTGCTCGAACTCTGCCCGCCAGATGACTACATCGCCGATGTGGAGCTGGTCGAGCGTGCCTCGCTGCAGCCGCCGGAAACCCGCCGTCAGCCGTGCTGACCTGCCTCGATGAACAGCTGGGGGGTGGTGGGCGTCAACTCGGTAACTTCCCTTGACACCCGCGCGCCGGGTGCGTCAGCATACCGATGCTAAACGTTTTAGGCATATTGGCCGTATGCCGTTTCGCTGGGGAGGGTCCGCCGACCTCACGACACTATGTGCCGCGGCCATTGCGGACAACGCGATAGGGATGGGGAAGTTGACACAGGAGGCATTCGCGTGAGATCGCCACATAGATTTGCGCTCGTAGGGCTTACTGCCCTGGCGCTGCTCGGGGCTGGATGCGGGTCGGGTTCTTCATCGGGTTCCGGCAGCAACTGGTCGAAGGCCACCTCCGCCTCAGCTGGCGGCGGGATGACCAAGCTCATCGCCGCGGCCAAGCAGGAGGGCACGCTCAACGTCATCGCCCTTCCGCCAACATGGGCGAACTACGGCAACATCATCAAGGCCTTCGCGAAAAAATACGGAATCAAGGTCGTCTCGCAGAATCCTGAAGGCAGCAGCCAGGACGAGGTCAACGCCGTCAAGTCAGAGAACGGTACCTCCAAGGCACCCGACGTCCTGGACGTCGGAATGGCTGTCGCCCTGGTCAGCACCAGCCTGTTCGCGCCGTATCAGGTGAGCACCTGGAGTTCCATCCCCGCGGCGCAGAAGGATCCGAAGGGACTGTGGACCCAGGACTATGGCGGATACATGTCCGTCGGCTATAACTCGGCCAAGTTCGGGACCATCACCTCGATGAGCCAGCTGCTCGGCCCGAAGTTCAAGAACTCGGTCTCGCTGAACGGCAACCCGACGGCGGCCAACGCCGCGCTCAACGGCGTGATGATGGCGAATCTCGCGGCTGGCGGCACGGCTGACAGCATCGCCAAGGGCGTGGACTTCTTCCACAGCCTCAAGCAGGCAGGCAACTTCGTGCCGGTGCAGGCCACCCCGGCGACGATCAAGGCGGGCACGACCCCGATCGTGCTCAACTGGGACTACCTCAACACCGCCAGCGTCGTCGGCCAGGGAGCGAACTGGAAGGTGTTCGTGCCGTCGAACGCGGAGCTGGCCGGCTACTACGCGCAGGCCGTCAACAAGACCGCCCCGCACCCGGCGGCGGCCCGGCTGTGGGAGGAGTTCCTGTACTCGCAGACCGCTGGCGGCGGACAGAACCTGTGGCTGCAGGGCGGCGCTCGCCCGGTCGAGATGACGGCCATGACCAGCGACAGCTCGATCGACACCTCAGCTGCATCGGCGCTGCCGCCGGTCACAGGGACAACGGTATTCCTCACCCCGACCCAGGCCACCAGCGCTGCCACGTACCTGTCAGCGCACTGGGCCCAGGCCGTGAAGTAGCGAGGGCGCATTGGCCGTCGCTGCGACGACTACTGCTGCCGGCGCCCGGCCCGTCAGGGCCGGGCGCCGGCCTTCGCTAGCCTGGCTCGGCACCGTGCCGTTCCTCGGCTATGTCGCGGTCTTCCTGCTGCTCCCCACCGGGATCGTGCTCTGGAACGCGATCAGGAACCCCACCGCGGGCGGCTTTGAACTGTCCAACCTCAAGCAGCTCTTCAATTCGACCGAGCGCAGCTACTTCACCGGATCGCTCGAGCTGTCCGCGGCGAGTTCGGTGATCGCGGCGGTGCTCGGCGCGATCCTGGCCTACGCGGTGGCGTCAGGCAACCCCGATGGCGTAGTGCGCCGGCTCTACCTGTCCGGGTCAGGCGTGCTGGCCCAGTTCGGGGGGGTCACGCTGGCGTTCGCGTTCAACGCCGCGATCGGCCCTACCAGCGGGTTCCTGTTTCATGCCGGCTGGTATTACAACTTCCCGGCCGGCATCGGGCTGATCTACACCTACTTCCAGATCCCGCTGATGGTGCTGGTCTTCCTGCCCGCGATTGACGGCCTGAAGGCCCAGTGGCGGGAGGCATGCGAGAACCTCGGCGGGTCGACCTGGCAGTACTGGCGGCACGTCGCCGCGCCGCTGCTGGCGCCGGCCTTCATCGGCGCCACGCTGCTGCTGTTCGCCAACGCGCTGTCGGCCTACGCGACGATCCAGGCCTGGGAGAACCAGATCTCCTATACCGTGCCGCAGCAGATCTACATCGCGATCAACAGTGAGGTCGGGCTCGCGTCCAACGCGGGAGACGTGCTGGCGCTCGGCATGGTCGTCATGGTGGCCATCATCATGATCGGATACTTCCTCTTGCAGCGCAGGGCGGCACGATGGCTGCGGTAACGTCGATCGGCGAGACGCCGCTCGCCGGGCAGGGCAAGCGCCAGGGCGGCATGCAGGTCGGCCGGCGCCGGCGGCTGAACATCTTCCGGTACATCACCTTCACGCTGTTCAGCCTGTTCTTCCTGCTGCCGCTGCTGGCGCTGGTCCGGTTCTCGCTGGAAGGCAAGAAGCTCGGCACCTGGTCAGGTGCGGCCTGGGGCCAGATCCTTTCTTACCCCGGGCTGTTCAGCGCGATCGAGATCACCCTGGAACTGGCGGTCATCTCCTGCCTGGTGGTGCTGCTGCTGCTGGTGCCGACCATGATCTGGATCCGGCTGCGGGTGCAGGGGCTCAGCCGGGTGATCGAGTTCCTCTGCCTGCTGCCGCTGGTCATCCCGGCGATCGTCCTGGTCGTGGGGCTCGGCCCGATCTACAACAAGATCGAGCACTACAACGTGTCCGCGCTGCAGCTGTTCTGGGTCTACGTGATCCTGGCGCTGCCGTACGCCTACCGGGCCCTGGCCACAGGCCTCGGCGCGATCGATGTCACCACCCTGTCCGAGGCCGCCCGCAGCCTCGGCGCGAACTGGATCACCGTGATGTTCCGGGTGATCGTGCCGAACATGTGGCAGGCGATCCTGAACTCCATGCTGCTCACCTCGGCCCTGGTGCTGGGGGAGTTCACCGTCGCCAGCATCCTGAACTACCTCAACCTGCAGGTGGCGCTGTTCAATATCAGCCGGGCCACGCAGAACGCCGGGGTGCTGTTCTCCACCTCCACCGCCGCGCTGCTGTTCGCCTTCGTCCTGCTGTTGATCCTGTCCTACATCGGCCGCCGCCGCAGTGCGGGCGGCTCCTGGACGGCCTCGCTTGAGGCCCTGGTCCGGCGCGGCCGGAGATGAGGTAGCACACATGACTTTTGCAACCAGCACCCAGAACGGCGCGGCCAGGGCCGGCGTCGAGGTGCGGATGCTGGGCCTGACCCGCCGGTACGGCCAGGTCCTGGCCCTGGACGGGCTTGACCTGACCGTCCAGGCGGGTGAGCTGATCGCCCTGCTCGGCCCGTCCGGCTGCGGCAAGACCACTACGCTGCGGCTGCTGGCCGGGCTGGAGGACGCCGACGCCGGCCAGATCACGGTCGGCGGCAAGGACGTCATCCACCTGCCCGCCAGCAAGCGCGACATGGGCATGGTGTTCCAGGCCTACTCGCTGTTCCCGCACATGACCGTGCGGCAGAACGTCGCCTTCGGGCTGCGACTGCGCCGGGTCGGCCCGGCCGCGCGCGACAAGAAGGCGCTGGAGATGCTGGACCTGGTGGGCCTGTCCACCCAGGCGGACCGTTACCCGCACCAGATCTCCGGCGGGCAGCAACAACGGGTGGCACTGGCCAGGGCACTGGCCATCCAGCCCCAGGTGCTGCTGCTGGACGAGCCGCTCTCGGCGCTGGACGCCAAGGTCCGGTCGCAGCTGCGCGACCAGATCCGCCGGATCCAGCTGGAGGTCGGCATCACCACGCTGTTCGTCACCCACGACCAGGAGGAGGCGCTGGCCATCGCCGACCGGGTCGGCGTGATGCGCGACGGCCGCATCGAGCAGCTCGCATCGCCCACCGAGGTCTACTCGCGGCCGGCTACCTCGTTCGTCGCCGAGTTCGTCGGCCTCACCAACCGGCTGGCAGGCACGGTCAGCGGGGGCACGGTGACCGTGCGGGGTCGTGACCTGCCGCTCGTGGACCTCTCGACTCCGCCAGGTCCGGCGACAGCTCTCGTGCGGCCAGAGGCCGTGTCGCTGGCGTCGGACAGCTCCGGCGAGTCCGGGCCGCTGACCGGCACCGTGATCGCCACGACATTCCTGGGCGCGACCAGCCGGATCACTGTCGATCTCGGCGATGCCACGATCCTGGCCCAGCTGCCGACCTCTGATGTCACGGCACTGTCGGCCGGCAGCCGGGTCGCACTGTACATCCGCCCCGACCCGGTCCTCGTCTCCGCCGACGCCTCGGCCGTGAGCGAGGGATGAGCGGGCGGCACCCGCCGCTGACCACCGATCGCCGCCTGGGGCCGGGCGCTGTCCTTCGTCGCGGAGCCAGCGCGGCCTACCGGGCAGTCGCGATCACCGACGGCGAGCCGCACATCGTCCGCGACGACTTCGGCGCACCCGATCCGGACCCGGCAGCCGGGCCTGGCCGGGCCGCCGCGCCGCCTGGGGCCGGGCGCCCGCTGCTGTGCCTGGCTCACGTCACGGACCTCCAGCTCGCTGACGTTCAGTCGCCGACGCGGTTTGAGTTCCTCAACCGGTACTTCGCCGATCCGCGGTACGGCGAGATCGTGCCCGTGCAGCGCCCGCAGGAGGCGCTGACCGCGCACGCGGTCAACGCCACGCTGCGCACGCTCAACGCCGTTACCAGCCCGGTCACCGGGGCGGCGCCGCAGCTGGCAGTGACCACGGGTGACGCGATCGACAACGCCCAGTGGAACGAGATGCAGGCCTTCCTCGCCCTGTTCGACGGCGGGCTCGTACAGCCGGACTCCGGCGGTCCTGACTACGAGGGCGTCCAGTCGCGGGACTGGCCGGACGGCATCTTCTGGAAGCCGGACGGCGAAGGCACCGACGGCTACGACATCTTCCGGCGCGAGTTCGGCTTCCCGCATCACCCTGGGCTGCTGCGGCGCGCGCTGCGGGAGTTCTCCGCCACCGGGCTGCGCGTCCCCTGGCTCTCCTGCTTCGGCAATCACGAGGCGCTCAACCAGGGCGTCGGGGTGATTACCGCGGGGCTCGGCGCGGCGCTTGTCGGCGGCAGCAAGCCAGTGCGCCTGCCGGCCGGGTTCGATCACGATCGCGCGCTGGAGCGGTTCACCGAGCAGCCCGAGGCCTTCATGGCCGGCCCGGTCAGGGCGATCACCGCCGATCTGGACCGCAAGGCGATCACCAGGCAGGACTTCGTCGAGGCGCATTTTCGGCCCGGCTCGCGCCCGTTCGGGCACGGGTTCAGCGAGCAGAACCGGCTCGACGGCACCGCGTACTACGTTCATGACCTGCCGGCCGCCCGGCTTATCGCGCTGGACACGAACTGCCTCACCGGGGGCGCCGCCGGCTGCGTGGACCGCGATCAGGCGCGATGGCTCGAGGCGCGGCTTGCCGAGGTGCACTCGGCCTACCGGGCCACGGACGGGCGCGAGGTGCGCACCCCCAACGATGACTGCCTGGTGATCCTTTTCTCGCATCACGGGATCGACACGCTCACTAACACCCGCCGCGCCCCCCGCGGCCCGGCCGGTGAGGCGCTCCTGCGCTCAGGCGAGCTGCTCGCCCTGCTGCACCGGTTCCCGAACGTCGTGCTGTGGCTGAACGGTCACACGCACCTGAACGCGGTGCGCCCGCGCCGCGACCCTGACAACCCGGCACGCGGGTTCTGGGAGGTCACCACGTGCGCCATCGTCGACTGGCCGTGCCAGGCTCGGCTGGTCGAGCTCGTCGACTCCGGCGGGTGCCTGTCTATCGCCTGCACAATGGTCGACCATGACACCCCGGTCGCTCCCCGGTCGCTGGAGACCACTGATGACCTTGCCTCGCTGCACCGGGAGCTCGCCGCCAACGTCCCCTTCGGGGGGGCCAGCTCGGGCCGGGCCGGGCTCGCCGCCGACCGCAACGTGGACCTCCGGCTGCCGCGGCCCTTCCCGCTCGACCGCTCCAGCCGGTAGCTCCGCTGCCCCGGCCGGTAGCTCCGCTGCCCCCGCCGGTAGCTCCGCTGCCCCGCCGGTCGGTCAGGTGCGCCAGTCGGCCTTGCTCAGCGCCCGCACGTCTGGCTCGCTGCCGTCCAGCCTGACTGCCGCCGCGTCAGCCCGGCCCATCGCCCACATGGTCAGCTCCGCCGGGGTGCCGGTGATGGTCACGACGGGGGTACGGGCCTTGGCGGTGATCCGGACCCGGCGCGGGCCGGCCCCGCCCGACTGCGGCTGATCATCCCTGGCGAACTCGACCCCGACGGGCGCCTTGCGGAAGAAGAACCTGGCCATCTTCAGCCTGTTCCAGAGCACCTCGGACAGGCCGGGGTCGAGATCGCGCGGCTCCCAGCCTGGCCGCGCCCGGCGCACATCCTCGTGGTGCACGAAATACTCGACGATGTTGATCCGCGCGTCTGCGCCGGGGATGCCGAAGACCGACAGCCGCGGCGGCCCGCTTCTGATTGTCTCCACCAGCCGGGGATACGGCGTCCGTCCAGCAAGCGCCCGCTGCATCCGCCGGGTGTGCCAGGCCAGTGGCCCGCCGAGCACGCCGACGCCCGCGTCCGGCCGGTGCTCCCGCAGGACCAGGTGAGCGGCAAGATCAAGAGTGTTCCAGCCCTCGCAGAGAGTCGGCTCGCTCGGGCCGACCTCGTCGAGCAGGGCGCACAGGGCAAGGCGCTCATCCCGGGCATGCGTCATCAGGTCACCTTAGGTCACTGGCGCCTGCCGGGGAATGACCGCAGTGCCACCGGACTCCGATCACCAGGAGATGTCGAGTCAGCTGGCGCGGTAGCGTTCCGCTTATTGTCGCATTCCGTCATCCGGCGCAGGAGTCCGCCGGGGGGCGGCGCAGTTCCGGAGGGAGGGAGCGTGACCAGCATGAGCCGTGCCCGGCCGCTTCGCCGGGGGCCGCAGCACGAGCTACTGCCCGTGCTGCTGCTCGGCCTGGCCGGGGCGGGCATGGTCCTGCTGGCAATGCGGCAAGGCTGGGCGCATGTCACGACCACCGCTCCGAAGCCGCTGCCAGCCAGCACGACGACCGTGGCCGGCCAGGCTCTCGTGCCAGCGGCGGACGCACTTGCCGTGGCGGCGGTGGCGAGCCTGGCGGCCGTGCTGGCTACCCGGCGGGTGCTGCGGCGGATCACCGGGATTGTCCTGGCCGGGTTCGGAGCCGGAATTGCCGTGGCCGTCAGCGTCGGCATCTCGCCTGCTGACGTGCTCGCGGCGGCGGCGGGAACCAGCGGGCCCAGCACAGGCACGGGAGCGGGCGCCGGTGCGGGCTCGGTGACGTCCGGCGGCCCGTCGGCCAGCGCCGGTGTTCCCCTGACGGGATTCCCTGGGCATGCTGCCCTCGCTGCGCTGCCCTGGCGCGGGGTGGCCATGGCCGGGGCGCTTGCCGTGATCGCCGCGGGCGCCCTGGTCACCTGGCGAGCGGACCGGCTGCCCGTTATGTCGAGCCGGTACGACCGGCAGGCGGGGCCCGCCGGGCCCGCGAGCTCCGCGCCCGCAGGCTCCGCGCCCGCAGGCTCCGCGCCCGCAGGCTCCGCGCCCGCAGGCTCCGCGCCCGCAGGCTCCGCGCCCGCGCCGGGGGAGCAGAAACGGGGCGGCGACTCGGCGGCCATGTGGGAGTCGCTGAGCCGGGGGCAGGATCCGACCGCGGCCGTGCAGGGGCCCGCCGCTAGCGGCCGGGATGCGCGCGGGAATAACGGGAATACAGGTACAGGGACAGTGGCTGAACCGGGACAGAACATACGGAGGTGATCAGTGAGCGCATCGGGGCACGCGGCAGTCGAAGGACGAGGGCGCGGCTTCGCCAGGGAGCGGCCCAATGATCTGGTTGCCCTGGTGACGCGGCTGGTGGTGGCGCAGGCCGGGCTGGCGGGAGCGATCGGGCTGTCGTACAGCCGCCGGAATGGGCCGTGGATCATGATCACCCTCATGCTGGCTATTGCCCTGTGTGGCCTTGCCGTCGTGGTGCGGTCGGGTACTCACGCCGCGTGGATCGTCGCTGTCGGCTTCGAGGCGGCGTTCATCGCGTTCGGGCTCTTCCGGTTCTTCGCCGCTCGATTCCTGGGCGGCACGCTCTTCGCGATCGCCACGCTGGGCGTTCTGCTGTATCCCGCGGTGACCCGGGCCTTTGACAGCCCCCCTCGTCAGCGCAGTGAGGGCCTTGGGGGTGCCCGGCTGGATGACCTGGGAGAGACGGCCGATGACGCGCTCGGCGGGCGGGCAGCGGGTTGAGGTCAGCAGCGGGCTGAGGTCAGCAGCGGGCTGAGGTCAGCAGCGGGCTGAGGTCAGCAGCGGGCTGAGGTCAGCAGCGGGCTGAGGTAAAAGGCCTGGCAGCAGGCGGTGCCCCGGCGGCGGAATACCGCGCTCTGGCTGGCGGCCGATCGCGTTCCGGCAGGCGCCTAGCCTGGGGGGCTGCGCGGGCGCCATATGGCGCTCGGTACGATCGGGACCGCAAGGCATCCCACCCTAGGGGGCAGTAGAACCGCGTGAGCGTGCTCGACGAGATCCTCGTGGGCGTGCGTGCCGACCTTGCGGCACGACAGCAGCAGGCACCGCTTGAGCGGCTGAAGGACATGGCGGCCAGGGCGCCCTCGCCGCTTGATGTCATGGCCGCGCTCAGGGGCCCGGACGTAGCCGTGATCGCTGAGGTCAAGCGAGCGAGCCCGTCCAAGGGGGCACTTGCAGCCATCGCCGATCCCGCCGCCCTGGCCGTGGACTACGAGGCTGGCGGCGCGCGCATCATCAGCGTCCTGACCGAGCCGCGGCGTTTCGGCGGCAGCCTTGAGGACCTTGCGGCGGTCCGGGACGCCGTGCGGGTGCCGGTGCTGCGCAAGGACTTCATGATCAGCTCCTACCAGCTCTGGGAGGCCAGGGCGCACGGCGCGGACCTGGCGCTGCTCATCGTGGCCGCGCTGGAGCAGAACGCGCTGGTTTCGCTGGTCGAGCGCGCGGTCTCGATCGGCCTCGTCCCGCTGGTCGAGGTGCATACCAGCGATGAGCTCGACCGGGCGATCGACGCCGGGGCGCAGGTCATCGGCGTCAACGCTCGGGATCTGGCCACCCTGGAAGTTGACCGCACGGTGTTCGCCGCCCTGGCGCCGCTCATCCCCGAGGGCGTCGTCAAGATCGCCGAATCGGGAGTCCGCGGACCGCACGATCTGCTCGCCTATGCGGCGGCCGGAGCGGATGCGGTGCTGGTGGGGGAGAGCCTGGTGACGGGCAAGGATCCGCGGTCGGCCGTCGCCGACCTGGTCACCGCCGGATCCCACCCGGCGCTGCGCGGAGACCGGGGGAATACGCCATAGGCATCCCGGCGGCCGGAGCGCATGCGCCATCGTCTCCCAGACGCATTCTCGATACACTGACTGAGTGGCGCTCACTTAGCTAGCCGAATACGGCGCCCACGTCAGGGCCAGAGTTGTCCCGACCCCACACGATCACGCGATGGCGGACGAGACGACGGGAGTGCTGATGGCCTCTGCTTCAGTCCTGGCTAGCCGGGGACTTTACGACAGCGGATACGAGCACGACGCCTGCGGCGTCGGATTCGTCGCTGACCTGTCCGGCAATCGAGGCTACGGCCTCGTTTCCCAGGCGCTTAGCGTGCTGCGCAATCTGGATCACCGGGGCGCGAAGGGCAGTGACCCGGATACCGGGGACGGGGCCGGCATCCTGACCCAGATCCCGGACGCCTTCTTCCGCGCTGTCTGCGGGTTCGCCTTGCCGGAGCCGGGCTCCTACGCGGCCGGGATGGTCTTCCTGCCGGGCCGTGACGGCCATGACGGCGATGACAAGGGCGAGGACGAGGACGAGGACGAGGGCGAGGGCGGCCGAGCGAGCCGCGCCCTGACGATGGCGGCCATCGAGCGGATCGCCGCGCAGGAGGGCCTGGCCGTGCTGGGCTGGCGCGACGTCCCGTACGATCCGCAGTTCTGCGGCGTGAGCGCGCGGGCCGTGATGCCGTACCTGTCGCAGCTGTTTGTCGGCTCGGCCTCGGTCGCAGGCGCTGCCGCGGGGCAGCAGGCCCGTGAGAGCGGAATGGCGCTGGACCGGCGGGCGTTCTGCCTGCGCAAGCGTGCCGAGCAGGAGACAGGGACCTACATCGCGAGCTTGTCGTCGGCGACGATCGTGTACAAGGGGATGCTGTCGGCAGTTCAGCTTGAGCGGTTCTACCCGGACCTGCGCGACCCGAGGTACGCATCCGCCCTGGCGCTGGTGCACTCCAGGTTCTCCACCAACACCTTCCCATCCTGGCCGCTGGCCCACCCGTACCGGCTTGTCGCGCACAACGGCGAGATCAACACGGTCAGGGGCAACCGCAACTGGATGCGGGCGCGCGAGGCCACGCTGGCCACGGACCTCATCGGCCCGGATGCCGACGGCCGCGGGATCGAGCGGCTGCTGCCGATCCTGGATGAGTCGGCGAGCGACTCGGCGAGCTTCGATGCGTGCCTGGAACTGCTGCACCTGGGCGGGCGGTCGCTGCCGCACGCAGTGCTGATGATGATCCCGGAGCCGTGGGAGAACCACGAGGAGATGGACCCGGCTCGGCGGGCCTTCTACCGCTTCCACGCGAGCCTGATGGAGCCATGGGACGGGCCAGCGCTGATCGCCTTCACCGACGGCACCACTATCGGCGCCGTCCTGGACCGCAACGGCCTGCGGCCTGGCCGGTACTGGGTCACCAGCGACGGCCTGGTGATCCTGGCGAGCGAGGTCGGCGTCCTGGACATCGACCCGGCGACGGTGGTGCGCAAGGGCCGGCTGCAGCCAGGCCGGATCTTCCTGGCCGACACCGCGGCCGGCCGCATCATCGAGGACGAGGAGGTCAAGGCTGAGCTTGCGGCCGAGCACCCCTACGACGACTGGCTGCACGCGGGCCTGCTGCATCTCGACGACCTGCCTGACCGCCGCCGGGAACTGCCCGACAGCGAGGCACTGGCCACCCAGCAGCAGCTCTTCGGGTATACCGAGGAAGAACTGAGGGTCATCCTGGCACCGATGGCGCGCAGCGGCGCCGAGCCCATCGGCTCCATGGGCACGGACACGCCGCTGGCCGTACTCTCCGACCGGCCGCGCCTGATCTTCGACTACTTCTCGCAGCTCTTCGCGCAGGTCACCAACCCGCCGCTGGACGCGATCCGCGAGGAGCTTGTCACCTCCCTGGCATCCAGCACCGGTCCCGAGCACAATCTCTTCGATCCGGGCCCGGTCTCCTGCCGTCAGGTCGTGCTGCCGTACCCGGTGATCAGCGATAGCGACCTCGCCAAGATCATCCATATCAACGATGACGGTGACCTGCCGGGATTCGCCGTCCATGTGGTGGACGGGCGCTACCGGGCAATGGGCGGGGGCGCTGCGCTGCGCGAGCGCCTGGCGCAGATCCGGGCCGAGGTGTCGGCCGCGATCGCGGGCGGCGCGCGCCTCATCGTGCTGTCCGACCGGGGCGCGGGGATGGGCGGCGGCTTCACCGGCGTGCGGCACGCGTTTTTCGGCCCCGAGCTGGGCGCACGGGATCTCGCCCCGATTCCGTCGCTGCTGCTCACCGGGGCAGTGCACCATCACCTGATCAGGGACAGGACGCGGGCCAAGGCAGGCCTGATCGTAGAGGCCGGCGACGTGCGCGAGTGTCACCACCTCGCCCTGATCATCGGCTACGGCGCCGCCGCCGTCTGCCCCTACCTGGCGATCGAGTCGGTCGAGGACATGGTGCGGCGCGGGATGCTGGAAGGGGTGACGCCCCGCAAGGCGGCCGCCAACCTGACCAAGGCGCTCGGCAAGGGCCTGCTGAAGATCATGTCCAAGATGGGCGTCTCCACCGTCGCCTCCTACACCGGCGCCCAGATCTTCGAGGCGACCGGGATCGGCGAGGAGGTCATCAGGGACTGCTTCGCCGGAACCTCCTCGCGGCTCGGCGGCGTCGGGTTCGATCAGCTCGCCGCCGAGACGGCCGCGCGTCACGCCCGGGCGTTCCCCGCCCGCGGGGCCAGGCCAGCCCACCGCAGGCTGGACACCGGAGGCGAGTACCAGTGGCGCCGGGAGGGCGAGCCGCACCTCTTCAGCCCGGAGGCAGTATTCAAGCTCCAGCACGCGACCCGCAGCCGCCGGCGGGAGATCTTCACTGAGTACACCCGCCTGGTCGATGAACAGGCGGCGCGGCTGATGACCCTGCGCGGGCTGCTGCGCATCCGCGGCATTGACGGCCCCGGCACTGACCCGGCCGGCCAGGTCAGCCCTGACGCAACCCGGTCGATGGCACATCCGTCGGGTCAGGACCCGGTCAACGGCACATCGACCGGGTCCGGGTCCGCGCTGGCGGCCAGGGCCGGGATGGCCCGTCCGCCGGTCCCGGTCGACGAGGGCCGTCCGCCGGTCCCGGTCGGCCAGGGCCGTCCGCCGGTCCCGGTCGACGAGGTGGAGCCGGTCGCCAGCATCGTGCGACGGTTCTCCACCGGCGCGATGTCCTACGGCTCGATCTCCGCTGAGGCACACCAGACCATGGCCATCGCGATGAACCGCCTCGGCGGCAGGTCCAACACCGGGGAGGGCGGGGAAGACCCTGACCGATACCGGCCAGACGCCAACGGCGACCTGCGCAGGTCGGCGGTGAAGCAGGTGGCGAGCGGCCGGTTCGGCGTGACCAGCGAGTACCTCGTCAACGCCGACGATCTGCAGATCAAGATGGCGCAGGGCGCCAAGCCGGGGGAGGGCGGTCAGCTGCCTGGCCACAAGGTTTACCCGTGGATAGCCAGGACCCGGTACTCCACGCCGGGCGTCGGCCTGATCTCGCCGCCGCCGCATCATGACATCTACTCGATCGAGGACCTGGCCCAGCTGATCCATGACCTGAAAAACGCCAACCCGGCCGCGCGGGTGCACGTCAAGCTGGTCGCCGAGGTCGGGGTCGGCACCGTCGCCGCCGGCGTGGCCAAGGCGCATGCCGACGTCGTGCTGATCTCCGGTCATGACGGCGGCACTGGCGCCGCGCCGCTGACCAGCATCAAGCACGCGGGCGCCCCGTGGGAGCTCGGCCTGGCCGAGACTCAGCAGACCCTGCTGCGCAATGGCCTGCGCAGCCGGATCGTGGTGCAGGTGGACGGGCAGCTGAAGACCGGCCGGGACGTGATCATCGCGGCGCTGCTCGGCGCGGAGGAGTTCGGCTTCGCCACCGCGCCGCTGGTGGTGGCAGGCTGCGTGCTGATGCGGGTCTGCCACCTGGACACCTGCCCGGTCGGCGTCGCCACCCAGAACCCCGAGCTGCGCAGCCGGTTCACCGGGAAGCCGGAATTCGTGGTGAATTTCTTCGAGTTCCTGGCGCAGGAGGTCCGGGAGTACCTGGCCAAGCTCGGATTCAGGACGCTGGCCGAGGCGGTCGGCCATGCGGAGCTGCTCGACGTGGCCGCCGCGGTCGAGCACTGGAAGGCCTCGGGCCTTGACCTGGCGCCCGTCCTGCACGTACCCGAGCTTGCCCCGGGCGCCCCCCGCTGCTGCACCACGAGCCAGGAGCACGGCCTGGACCGCGCTCTCGACAACATGCTCATACAGCTCGCCGAGGGCGCACTGGCCGACGGGACCCCAGTCACGCTGGAGCTTCCCGTTCGGAATGTCAACAGGACCGTCGGCACGATGCTCGGGTATGAGGTGACGAGGCGCTGGGGCGGCGACGGGCTGCCCGACAACACGATCGACATCAGCCTGCGCGGGTCGGCGGGCCAGTCCCTCGGCGCGTTCCTGCCCCGCGGCATCACGCTGCGGCTGGCTGGCGATGCCAACGACTACCTGGGCAAGGGACTGTCCGGCGGGCGGATCATCGCGGCGCCCGATCCGGCCGCCGTATTTGCCGCCGAGGAGCAAGTCATCGCCGGGAACGTGATCGGATACGGCGCGACCAGCGGCGAGATCTTCCTGCGCGGCGTGGTCGGTGAGCGGTTCTGCGTGCGCAACTCGGGCGCGACCGCGGTGGCCGAGGGAACCGGCGATCACGGCTGCGAGTACATGACCGGCGGCCGGGTGGCGGTGCTCGGGCCGGTAGGGCGGAACTTCGCGGCCGGCATGTCCGGCGGCGTCGCCTACCTGCTCGACCCCGACCCGCGCCGGGTCAACACCGAGATGGTCGACCTGGAGCCGCTCAGGCCCGACGACGCAGGATTCCTGCGGGGCCTGGTCGAGCGCTACCTCGCGGAAACGGGCTCGGCGGTCGCTGCCCGGCTGCTCGCCGACTGGGATTCCTCGCTGCCCCGGTTCGCCAGGGTGATGCCCAAGGACTACAAGCGGGTGCTGGCCGCTACCCGGCGGGCCGAGCGCGACGGTAGCGACGTGAACGAGGCCGTCATGGCCGCGGCACGCGGCTGAGAGGAGACGCGCCGACATGCCTGACCCCAGAGGATTCATGACGACCCCGCGCCAGACGCCAGCCCGGCGGCCCGTCGACATCAGGATTCAGGACTGGCGCGAGGTCTCGACCACCTCGTGCCCGGACGACCTAGAGCGGCAGGCGGGCCGCTGCATGGACTGCGGCATCCCGTTCTGCCATAGCGGCTGCCCGCTAGGGAACCTGATCCCCGAATGGAACGACCTGGTCTGGCGGTACGACTGGCGGGCGGCCGCCGAGCGGCTGCACGCGACCAACAACTTCCCGGAATTCACCGGGCGGCTGTGCCCCGCACCATGCGAGACCGCGTGCGTGCTCGGCATCAGTGCCGATCCGGTGACGATCAAGCAGGTCGAGGTGGAAATCATCGACCGGGCCTGGACGGAAGGCTGGGTGCCGCCGCAGCGGCCTGCCGCTGCCGCTGTCGCGGCCGGCAAGAAGATTGCGGTCATCGGGTCCGGCCCGGCCGGCCTGGCCGCCGCCCAGCAGCTCACCAGGGCCGGGCATGGCGTCACCGTCTACGAGCGGGCCGACCGGCCTGGCGGCCTGCTCCGCTACGGGATTCCCGAGTTCAAGATGGAGAAGCGGCACCTGGACCGGCGGCTGGAGCAGATGCGCGCCGAGGGAACGGTCTTTCGCTGCGGCGTGAACGCGGGCGTCGACGTGACTGGCGCCCAGCTGCGCGACCGCTACCACGCGATCGTGCTGGCGGGCGGCGCGACGGTGCCGCGGGGCCTGCCGGTGCCGGGCGGCGGGCTGGAAGGCATTCACCAGGCGATGGAGTACCTGCCGCTGGCCAACCGCGCTGTCGCGGGCAGGCACGGGCCGGCGATCTCGGCCCGCGGGCGCGACGTGGTGATCATCGGCGGCGGTGACACCGGCGCTGACTGCCTCGGCACCGCGCTGCGACAGGGCGCCGCGTCGGTCACCCAGCTCGAGATCATGCCCCGGCCGCCGCAGTGGCGGCCGGGCAGTCAGCCATGGCCGACCTACCCGATGATCTATCGGGTGTCCAGCGCTCATGAGGAGGGCGGCGAGCGCGTCTATGCGGTCTCTACGCAGGAGTTCGTCGCCGATGAGTCCGGCCGGGTGCGGGCCCTGCGCCTGCTCGAGGTGGAAGCGTCCGATGGCAGGTTCGTCCCCCGCCCCGGCACGGAGCGGGAGCTGCGGTGCAGCCTGGTCCTGCTCGCGATGGGGTTCACCGGGGCCGACGCGGGCGAGCTTGTCGCCGGCCTCGGTGCCGGCCTTGACGAGCGCGGCAATGTCGCCAGGGACGGCTCGTACGCGACATCGGCGCCCGGCGTCTTCGTGGCCGGCGATATGGGGCGCGGCCAGTCGCTGGTCGTCTGGGCCATCGCCGAGGGAAGATCGGCTGCAGCGGCTGCCGATCAGTACCTGACGGGAGACACAATGCTCCCGGTCGCGATCCCGCCGACCGCTCGCCCGCTCAGGTAGCGGCCCAAGCGGCGCCGCTGCGGTCTGGCGGGCTGGGCCGGCGGTCTGGCGGCGGCACGCAATCCCGGCCCGCCGGTCAAATGGCGCAACGAGACCCGCAGGAGGGTAACGTCACTCAACATGCCGGCCGCCTTCCTTCCGAGTCCTGCTCGCGGGGTCTGGAATCTCGGCCCGATTCCGATCCGCGCATACGCGCTGATCTCCGTTCTGGGCGTCGTCGTCGCGTTGTGGATTGCCGACCGCCGCTACCGGAGATTGGGCGGCCGTCCTGGGCTTGTCCTGGACATCGGCACCCTCGCTGTCCCGGCCGGCCTGATCGGGGCCCGCCTCTACAGCGTCCTCACCGGGTATCAGGTGTACTTCGGGCACGATCATGACTGGGTGAACTTCCTGCGCATCTGGGACGGCGGCCTCGGACTGCCTGGCGGTATCACCGCCGGAGCACTCACGGCCTGGATCTCATGCCGCAGGGCGAAGGTCGACCTTGGCCCGGTCGCGGCCGCCGCCGCGCCGGCGCTGGCCTTCGGGCCCGCGATCGGGATCCTGGGCAACTGGTTCAGCCAGCGACTGTACGGCCGCCCTTCGACGATGCCGTGGGCGGTAACGATCTCTCCGGTGCACCGCGTGACCGGCTACGAGAGCTACGCGACGTTCCAGCCGGTGTTCCTCTACGAGTCCGTATGGGATCTCATCATGGGGGTGCTGGTGAGCTACGCAATCCGGCGGCTCCTGCTGACCGGTGACCGCGCGCTCGCCCTCTATGCGGGCATGTACGCGGCGGGCATGATCTGCGCGGAGGCTGTGCTGGTCGGCCGCTCCGAGCGGCTGCTGGGGCTGCGGGTCAACCAGGTTGTGATGATCGTCGTTCTGGCCGGAGCCGTGACCTACCTGTACGTGACGAGAGCCAAGAAAGGATCGGACGTCATCGCGGTGGTGAGCGAAGGCAGCGGCGCGGCGGACGGCGACCCGCCGGCCGCTGCCGGGGCCGGGACGGCCGGGACCGGCGGCGGAGCCGGGATGCGGAGATAGTCGCCGTGCCCCGGCGCGCTCAGGCATGATCAGGCACTCACACGGCAGCTACGCGCACGGGTGGATCATCGTGGCAAGAGCCCCACCATGGACATATACAGCCGGCTCGCGACTGCCTTGCGGCTCGACGACCTTGCGGCACCCGTCGCTGGACGCGAGTCCGTGGCCGGCGGCGGTGCCCCGGGTGGGATTCGAACCCACACTGGATGGCTTTTGAGACCATTGACTCTACCGTTGGTCTACCGGGGCGTAGCCGGACCATGTCGGGGCAGGTGCGGCCGAGTGCCAATGTACCGGGTTGGGTACGCTCAGCGCGTGAGCCAGACCCCCTATCGCGTCGTAATCGCCGAAGATGAGGCGCTCATCCGTCTTGACCTCAAGGAGATGCTTGAGGAGGAGAGCCACGTCGTGGTCGGCGAGGCAGCCGACGGCGAGGCTGCCGTCGAGCTCGCTGAGCGGCTGCGCCCGGACCTGGTGATTATGGACGTCAAGATGCCAGTCCTGGACGGGATTTCTGCTGCTGAGCGCATCACCGAGCAGCACCTTGCCCCGGTCATGATCTTGACCGCGTTCTCGCAGCGGGAACTGGTACGGCGGGCGAGTGACGCCGGGGCGATGGCCTACCTGGTCAAGCCGTTCACCAAGGCCGATCTCGTGCCTGCCATGGAGATCGCCGTGAGCCGGTTCCAGGAGATCGCCGCGCTGACGGCCGAGGCCGGGAACCTGCGGGAGCGGCTGGAGGTGCGCAAGCTGCTGGACCGCGCCAAGGGGCTGCTTCAGGCGGAGCACCAGATGACGGAGGCAGCGGCGTTCCGCTGGATCCAGAAGAACTCCATGGACCGGCGAATGAGCATGCGCGCGGTGGCGGAGGAGGTGCTGGCCGGCGCCAGGCCGACCGCATCTCCGCAGGCAGACTGAGACGCTCGCCGGGCCTGAGGGAAGCGTACGCGGCCGGACCAGCCGGCCGGGCCGAGGCCAAGCGGACGGACAAGCCGGCCGGGCCGAGGCAAGCGGACGGGGCCGGACCAAGCGGCCCCCCGGTGCAGGCCTGGCGCCCGCCCGCTTGCGACCGCCGGCCGCACGTGGCGGCGGGCAGTCGGGAGCCCGGAGAACCTTTGGTGCCATGTCAGCCTTCCCCGGGCCGGCACGTTCTCTACTCGGCTTCTCCGAGCTCTGCCCACCACGGTAGCGACGCCCTGCCGCGCCGCGCAAAGACACGTGTGCTCCCTGGCCGGAATGAGCTAAACATCCCGTCCCCCGCCGGGGATGATGCCGCCGCCGGGGACCGCATCGCGCAGCAGGCAGCTGAGCCGGGAGGTGCAGACCCGCCGGCCTGCCTCGTCGGTAATCACGATCTCGTAGGTCGTCATGGTGCGGCCGCCGTGCAGCAGGGTGGCCACGCCGGTCACCAGGCCGCCGGAGGCGCCGCGGTGATGGGTCGCGCTGATCTCGATCCCGACCGTGATGCGGCCAGGCCCCGAATGCAGGGCCGAGCCTAGCGATCCCAGGGTCTCGGCCAGCACGCACGACGCGCCGCCGTGCAGCAGGCCATAGGGCTGGGTGTTGCCGGTGACGGGCATGGTGCCGACCACTCGCGCGGCGGACGCCTCGGTGATCCTGATTCCCATCCGCGCGACCAGGGTGTCCGAGCCCGGCTGATCGAAGATCTCCATGATCTGCCGTACGTGATCGTCTTCCACTGGCCACCTCCGAGCTCATCGCGGCCGCCCTGCGGCGCGCAGGCGGCATCTTAGGAGCCGCTCGCCGGCCGGTGCTGCCCGGATGCGCTCCTGGGTTCAGCCTGGCTGCCCAACCGTAGCGGACACCCTGCGGCTCGCCGTGAATCACTGGCATCAGGAGTCACATAAGCACCGTTAGAGCCGTTTTGAAAATTTGGCCCCTTTTACCATCAAGAGGGTGACATACCTCATTGTTAGCGTTAACAATGCCGTACGGGCTCGGTCTGCGCCTACCGCAGACACCGCAGAACGCCCGATAACAGGAGGCTCTATGCATACCGTGTTGTCGTCAAGGATCGCCAGACCAGCGGTACGGGTCGGCGCGGCTGCCGTCCTGGCCGCCGGCGTCCTTGGCGCAGTGGCCGCCGGTACGGCGTCCGCGGCTCCGGCCAGCCATTGCAACCCCACCGTTTCCCGTCATAAGTTCGGCAAGACCATCGAGCCGTACACGGGGAAGCTCACGCAGGTATTCCGCTACACCCTGACCAACTGCCGGGGCATGCAGGTCAAGCTGCTGACCTTCGGCGCGATCCAGCAGTCGATCACGGTTCCGGGCCGGGGCGGCAAGAAGGCCGACGTCATCCTCGGCTTCAAGACGCTGAAGGACTACGTCGCTAAGGACAGCCCGCCGGTCACCTCCGGCGGCGGCCCGTACTTCGGCGAGACCATTGGCCGCTACGGCAACCGGATCGCCAAGGGCACCTTCCAGCTCAAGCAGTCGAACGGCCTGCAGACCTATCACCTGCCCATCAACAACGGGGTGAACAGCCTGCACGGCGGGCTCGTCGGCTTCGGCAACCACGTCTGGGCCGCTCACGCCATCCATGGCGCCGGTATCGCGGGCGTGGCCATGACGCTGGTCAGCCCCGACGGTGACCAGGGATACCCGGGCACGCTGACGCTGACCGTTGCCTTCGGCCTCGACAATCACAACGATCTATTCATGCACTACCACGCCAAGGTCACGGGCAAGAACACCGTGATCAACTTCACCAACCACAACTACTTCAACCTGGCGGGCGAGGCCTCCGGCGCCACCTACGGCCAGCTGGTCCAGATCAACGCGAGAAAGTACAACACCACCGACGCCACCCAGATCCCGAACGGCACCGTGAACGTCGCGGGCACGCCCTTTGACTTCAGGAAGCCGCACACGATCGGCTCCCGGATCAACGAGAACAACAAGCAGCTGCTCATCGCCCAGGGCTACGACCACAACTGGGTGCTGAACAAGACCGGCCCGAAGCGTGACGGCCTCAGGCTCGCCTCCCATGCGTGGGACCTCAGGAGCGGGCGTGAGCTGAGCGTATGGACCGACCAGCCCGGCGTCCAGTTCTACAGCGGCAACTTCCTCAACGGCACGCTGGTAGGCATCAGCGGCCACATCTACCGGCAGAGCGCGGGCTACACCTTCGAGACCCAGCACTTCCCGGACTCGCCGAACCAGCCGAGCTTCCCGTCAACCGAGCTGAAGAAGAATCACACCTTCGACTCGACAACCATCTATCAGTTCTCCACCTTCTGACCTGACAGCCTGACCTGACAGCTCGCGACGCGCAGGCCACCCCGGCTTCCGGGGTGGCCTGCCGTTGTCAGAGCGGGCCACTAGACTTCCCGCGTGGCGACCAAGCCGACCCAGGCGCCCGCTTCCGGGCCCGGGCACAGCGACCGGCTGCTCCTGCTCGACGGGCATTCCCTGGCCTACCGGGCGTTCTTCGCGTTGCCCCCGGAGAACTTCTCCACGACCACCGGGCAGCCCACCAATGCCGTGTACGGTTTCACGGCGATGCTCATCAACGTCCTGCGCGACGAGCAGCCGACGCACATCGCGGTGGCGTTCGACCGCGGCGAGCCGACATTCCGGCACGAGCAGTTCGTCGAGTACAAGGCGAACCGGCGCGAGACCCCGGCGGACTTCCGGAGTCAGCTGAGCCTCATCTTCGAGGTGCTGGGCGCGCTGGGCATCAGGCACCTGTCCGTCCCCGGATACGAGGCCGACGACATCATCGCCACGCTGGCGACCCAGGCGGCAGCCGATGACATGGGCGTGCTGATCGTTACCGGCGACCGCGACGCGCTGCAGCTGGTGACCGATGACGTGACCGTGCTGATGACCCGCCGCGGGATCAGTGACATGACCAGGTTCACGCCCGAGGCGGTCACCGAGAAATACGGCCTGACGCCTGTCCAGTACCCCGACTTCGCCGCCCTTCGCGGCGACTCGAGCGACAACCTGCCGAGCATTCCCGGCGTTGGCGAGAAGACAGCCTCCCGATGGATCGTGGAGTTCGGCTCGCTGGCCCAGCTCGTCGACCGGATCGATGAGGTCAAGGGCAAGACGGGGGACAGCCTCCGCGCGCACCTGGCCAGCGTCCTGCGCAATCGCCAGCTGACGGAGCTCGTCCGCGACGTGCCCCTGGAGGCCGGGCCGCGCGACCTGCGCCCGGCGGCGTGGGAAAGAGAGCAGATCCACCAGCTCTTCGACACGCTGCAATTCCGGGTCTTGCGCGATCGCCTCTACACAACCTTGCCGAACGGGATCACCGGGGCACCTGCCGCCGACCACCCCGCGGCCGCGGCCGCGGGTGTCGGATTCGACGTCGAGGTGACCCGGCTTGGCGAGGGGGAGCTGTCCGCCTGGCTGTCCGAGCACGCCACCGCCGGCCGCACCGGGATCGCCGCCAGCGGGAACTGGGGCCGGGGAACCGGAATCCTGGACGGGCTCGCCCTGGCGGCAACCGACGGCGCGACCGCCTTCATCGACCCGGTAGAGCTGGCGGAGCACGACGAGCAGGCGCTCGCCGCCTGGCTTGCGGACCCGGCGGCGGCCAAGTCGCTGCACGATGCCAAGGGGCCGATGCTCGCGCTGGCCGCCCGCGGCCTGGAGCTCGCCGGCCTGACCAGCGACACCGCGCTCGCCGCGTATCTGGCGCTGCCCGGCCAGCGCTCGTTTGACCTGGCCGACCTGGCGCTGCGGTACACCAACCGCGAGCTGGCCGGCAGCAGTGCCGCGAGCGGCCAGCTGGCGCTGGACATTCCGGATGAGGTAGCGGCGGCCGACAGCCTGGGGCAGCGGGCGCTGGCCACTGCCGAGCTCGCCGACGCGCTCGACGCCGACCTGGACCAGCGCGGCGCGACGGCGCTGCTCGCGAATGTCGAGCTGCCGCTGGTCGCCGTGCTCGCGGACATGGAGCGGGCCGGGATCGCCGCCGACACTGATCACCTCGCGGGCATGTCGGCAAGCCTGGCGGGCGAGGTCAAGTCCGCGCAGCAGTCCGCCTACGCGATCACCGGGCACGAGTTCAACCTCGGCTCGCCCAAGCAGCTCCAGGAAGTGCTGTTCAACGAGCTCGGGCTGCCGAAGACCAAGCGCATCAAGACCGGGTACACCACCGACTCCGAGGCGCTGACCGGGCTGCTGGCGCAGACCAGTCATCCCGTGCTCGAGCACCTGCTCCGGCACCGCGACGTCGCCCGGCTCAAGAGCATCGTGGACTCGCTGATCCCGATGGCCGACCAGGATGGCCGGATCCACACGACGTACAACCAGATGATCGCCGCCACGGGCCGCCTGTCCTCCACCGACCCGAACCTGCAGAACATCCCGATCCGGACCGAGGAAGGACGCCGCACCCGGCAGGCGTTCGTCGTCGGCGCGGGCTTTCAGACGCTGCTCACGGCCGACTACAGCCAGATCGAGCTGCGGATCATGGCCGACCTGTCGGGGGACCAGGCCCTGGCGGCGGCGTTCAACTCCGGTCATGACTTCCATGCCGAGACGGCGTCCCGGGTCTTCGGCGTGCCGCCGCAAGAGGTCACCGTGGAGCTGCGCAGCAAGATCAAGGCGATGAACTACGGCCTGGCCTACGGCCTGTCGGCCTATGGCCTGTCGCAGCAGCTGCGGGTCACGCCGGACGAGGCGCGCGCGTTCATGGAGGGCTACTTCGAGCAGTTCGGCGGCATCAGGGACTACCTGCACGAGGTCGTCGCGCAGGCCCGCATGGACGGATACACCCAGACGATCATGGGTCGCCGCCGGTACCTGCCGGACCTGACCTCGGACAACAGGCAGCGCAGGGAGATGGCCGAGCGGATGGCGCTCAACGCGCCGATCCAGGGCTCAGCCGCCGACATCATCAAGGTGGCCATGCTGGCGGTGCACCGCCAGATAGGCGCACAGGGGCTGCGATCCCGGATGCTGCTCCAGGTCCACGACGAGCTGCTGTTCGAGGTGGCACCCGGCGAGCTCGAGGCGCTGCGCGACCTGGTCCGCGCCCAGATGTGCGGCGCATTCGAGCTGAGTGTCCCCCTGGAGGTGTCCGTCGGCACGGGCCGAAGCTGGGCCGACGCGGCGCACTGACGGCGCGCGCAGATTGACCGGTCGGCCGGGCTCTCATATGCTGGACGTTGCGCTGTGATTCCTTGCAGTCCGCCATGGTCAGGCAGCCCGCGGGGCCGTCTCTAGGCAGGCCGCGGCCGGTCATCCTGGCCAGGGCACGTCTCCAGTCACGCTGGCAATCCATGTCGGACGCACTGTGCACGGCGCACGCCCACACACCCCTGTCCGTATCCGGAGCCCACCTACACATGACGATGAGCAGCACCGAGGCCACCTCGACCCCCAAAGTAGCGGTCAACGACATCGGTTCCGAGGAGGCCTTCCTCGCCGCGATCGACGAGACCATCAAGTATTTCAACGACGGCGACATTGTCGAGGGAACTGTCGTCAAGGTCGACCGGGATGAGGTCCTGCTCGACATCGGCTACAAGACCGAAGGCGTCATCCCGTCCCGCGAGCTGTCGATCAAGCACGATGTCGATCCGCATGACGTCGTCAAGAACGGCGAGCACATCGAGGCCCTCGTCCTGCAGAAGGAGGACAAGGAGGGCCGGCTGATCCTGTCCAAGAAGCGCGCGCAGTACGAGCGCGCCTGGGGCACGATCGAGAAGATCAAGGACGAGGACGGAGTGGTCACCGGCACGGTGATCGAGGTCGTCAAGGGCGGCCTGATCCTGGACATCGGCCTGCGCGGGTTCCTGCCCGCCTCGCTGGTGGAGATGCGCCGGGTCCGCGATCTGCAGCCCTACGTGGGCAAGGAGATCGAGGCGAAGATCATCGAGCTGGACAAGAACCGCAACAACGTGGTCCTGTCCCGCCGTGCCTGGCTGGAGCAGACGCAGTCGGAGGTCCGGCAGAACTTCCTGAACACGCTGCAGAAGGGCCAGATCCGCAAGGGCGTCGTCTCGTCGATCGTGAACTTCGGCGCGTTCGTCGACCTGGGCGGCGTCGACGGCCTGGTGCACGTCTCGGAGCTGTCCTGGAAGCACATCGACCACCCGGGAGAGGTCGTCGAGGTCGGCCAGGAGGTCACCGTCGAGGTCCTGGACGTCGACATGGACCGCGAGCGCGTCTCGCTGTCGCTGAAGTCGACGCAGGAGGACCCCTGGCAGCAGTTCGCCAGGACCCACCAGATCGGCCAGGTCGTGCCCGGCCGGGTCACCAAGCTGGTGCCGTTCGGCTCGTTCGTGCGGGTGGAGGAGGGCATCGAGGGCCTGGTGCACATCTCCGAGCTCGCCGACCGGCACGTGGAGATCCCCGAGCAGGTCGTGCAGGTCGGCGACGAGATCTTCGTCAAGATCATCGACATTGACCTGGACCGGCGCCGGATCAGCCTGTCGCTGAAGCAGGCCAACGAGGGCACGATCGGCGAGGCCGTCGGCGAGGACTTCGACCCGACCCTCTACGGCATGCCGGCCACCTACGACGAGCAGGGCAACTACGTCTACCCGGATGGATTCGACTCCGAGTCGGGCGAGTGGCTCGAGGGCTTCGACTCCCAGCGCGAGGAGTGGGAGCGCCAGTACGCCGAGGCGCGGTCACGGTATGAGGCGCACCAGCAGCAGGTCGCCGCGGCCCGCAAGTCCGATGCCGCCGAGGCGCAGGCCGATGGCGGCGACGACAGCGGCCCGGCGCAGCAGGCGCAGCCCGAGGTCCAGGGCACGCTGGCTTCCGACGAGGCGCTCGCCGCGCTGCGGGACAAGCTGTCGGGCGGCCAGAGCTGACTATCGCTTCGCGCACTTAGTGATCGTGACGGGCTCACCGCGCCGCTGGCGGCGGGCCCGTCACGGCCATGTACGGGCGGCTGGCCGCAGGGCAGCCGATCACGTGGGCCAGGGGAAGGGCTGAGGTGCTCCGGGTAGGGCTGACCGGCGGGATCGGCGCGGGCAAGAGCGAGGTTTCGCGGCGCCTAGCCGCCCAGGGCGCGGTGGTGATCGACGCGGATGCCATCGCCAGGGAAGTGGTCGCTCCCGGTACGCCCGGCCTGGCTGAGGTGGTGGCCGCGTTCGGCGCCAGAGTGCTCGCGCCGGATGGCAGCCTGGACCGCCCCGGGCTCGGCGACATCGTCTTCGAGGATGCCGGCCTGCGCGCCAGGCTGAACGCGATCGTCCATCCCAGGGTCGGGACGCGGATGCGCGAGCTGGAGGAGGCGGCCGGCTCAGGGGCCATCGTGGTCCACGACGTGGCGCTGATCGCCGAGAACAACCTGGCCGGCTCCTACGACCTGATCGTGGTCGTGGACGTGCCGCCGAGAATCCAGCTGGACCGGCTGATCAGGCACCGCGGCATGACCCGCGAGCAGGCCAGGGCACGGCTGGCCGCCCAGGCGAGCCGGGAGCAGCGGCTGGCGATCGCCGGCATCGTCATCGACAACTCCAGCTCCCTCGCCGAGCTGGACCGCCAGGTCGGCGAGCTGTGGGCCCAGCTGCGCCGGGCCCAGGCGGCGCAGGAAGGGCAGGACGAGCCGTCCGGGCCGCGTCCGCCCCGGTCACGCCAGCCGGGCTGAGCGCCCGGCGATCCCGCGCTGTCGGACCCGCGCCCTACAGTGGAACGGTGAGGGATGAGATCCGGCGTCCGGCGCGTTGGCTGCTGAGTACGCGAGAACTGGAGGCAACGTGCGCCCGGTGAGTGACCTGCAGCGCAGTGTTGCGCCCTTCGAGGTCATCACGGACATGGTGCCCGCCGGTGACCAGCCGGCCGCGATCGCCGAGATGGAGAAGCGGATCCGGTCCGGGGCCAAGGACACGGTCCTGCTCGGCGCGACCGGGACCGGCAAGACGGCGACCGTCGCCTGGCTGGCCGAGCGCCTGCAGCGGCCGACTCTTGTCATGCTGCCGAATAAGACGCTCGCCGCCCAGTTCGCCAACGAGCTGCGCGAGATGCTCCCGAATAACGCGGTGGAGTACTTCGTCTCCTACTACGACTATTACCAGCCAGAGGCCTACGTCCCGCAGACAGATACCTACATCGAGAAGGACTCCTCGATCAACGACGAGGTGGACCGGCTGCGGCATTCGGCGACGAACTCGCTGCTGACCCGCAGGGACACGATCGTCGTGGCGTCGGTCTCGTGCATCTACGGGCTGGGCACGCCGCAGGAGTACGTGGACCGCATGGTCAAGCTGCGGGTGGGCGGCACGACCGACCGGGATGCGCTGCTGCGCCAGCTGGTCGGCATGCAGTACGCGCGCAATGACCTGGCGTTCACGCGCGGCACGTTCCGGGTGCGCGGCGACACCATCGAGGTGATCCCGGTCTATGAGGAGCTTGCCGTCCGGATCGAGATGTTCGGCGACGAGATCGAGCGGCTGATGACGCTGCATCCGCTGACCGGCGAGGTGATGAGCGAGGACGACGAGCTGTACATCTTCCCGGCCACGCACTACGTCGCGGGCCCGGAGCGGATGGAGCGGGCCGTGGCCGGCATCGAGGCGGAGCTCGCCGGGCGGCTGGCCGAGCTTGACCAGTCGGGCAAGCTGCTCGAGGCACAGCGGCTGCGGATGCGCACCACCTACGACGTCGAGATGATGCGCCAGGTCGGCAGCTGCTCAGGGATCGAGAACTACTCGCTGCACATCGACGGCCGCGAGACGGGCAGCCCGCCCAATACCCTGCTCGACTATTTCCCCGAGGATTTCCTGCTCGTCATCGACGAGTCGCACGGCACGGTACCGCAGATCGGCGCGATGTACGAGGGAGACGCGTCCCGCAAGCGGGTGCTGGTCGAGCACGGTTTCCGGCTGCCAAGCGCGATGGACAACCGCCCGCTCACCTGGGAGGAGTTCTGCGACCGGATCGGCCAGACGCTGTACCTGTCCGCCACGCCCGGCCCGTACGAGCTGCAGCGCGTGGGCGGCGACGTGGTCGAGCAGGTGATCAGGCCGACCGGGCTCATTGACCCTGAGGTGATCATCAAGCCGACCAAGGGCCAGATCGACGACCTGGTGCACGAGATCAGGGAGCGCGCCGAGCGCTTCGAGCGGGTACTGGTCACGACGCTGACCAAGAAGATGGCCGAGGACCTCACCGACTACCTGCTCGAGCTGGGCATCCGGGCCAGGTACCTGCACAGCGAGGTGGACACGCTGCGCCGGGTGGAGCTGCTCCGGGAACTGCGGATGGGCGAGTACGACGTGCTTGTCGGGATCAACCTGCTCCGGGAGGGACTGGACCTGCCCGAGGTGTCGCTCGTGGCGATCCTGGACGCGGACAAGGAAGGCTTCCTGCGGTCGGGCACCTCCCTGATCCAGACCATCGGGCGCGCGGCCAGGAACGTCTCGGGCCAGGTGCACATGTACGCCGACAAGGTGACGCCCTCGATGCAGCGGGCGATCGACGAGACGAACCGGCGGCGCGAGAAGCAGGTGGCCTACAACACCGAGCGCGGCCTGGACCCGCAGCCGCTGCGCAAGCGCATCGGCGACATCCTCGACCAGCTTGCCCGTGAGGATGCGGACACCGAGAAGCTGATCGGCGGGTCGGGACGGCACCAGAGCCGGGGGAAGGCACCGGTGCCGGGACTGTCCTCGCGGGCCAGGGCGGCTGCGTCCGCCGCCGCCGCGGCCCGGCAGGGCGAGCTGGGCGCAGGCGAGGGCGGCCCGGCGCGAGACGAGCTGATTGCCCTCATCACCGAGCTCACCGACCAGATGCACATAGCGGCAGCCGATCTGCAGTTCGAGATCGCCGCGAGGCTCCGGGACGAGGTCAAGGAGCTCAAGCACGAGCTGCGCGGCATGCAGGCCGCAGGCGTCTAGGACCGCAACCCGCAGCGGACCCGGCGAGGGCACCCCGCGCATATTCCAGGTGAGCCCCGGCGCGGGCGACCGGCAGGAACCATCTGGCGGCCGCGGAAACCGGCCGCGGAAACCGGGCGCGAATCTGTGGAACCAGTGACGCTGCCGGAGCCGTCTAAGGCTCAGTTGGGCAGGACAGTTCGTCGCAGAACGGTGAACCGCAGGCCCGGTGCATGTGCCCGGCTCCGGACCAGGGAGAGAGACAGCCATGTTCATGCCGTACAGGAGCAGTGCCCGGAGGGGTCTCGGGCTGCTGTGCGCCGCGCTCGTTCTCGGCCCGATGGCCCTGGCCGGCTGCGGAAGCATCGCCGCGGGAGGCTCGTCGGCCGCCGCGGGAGGCTCGTCGGCCGCCGCGGATGCCGCCGGGAGCAGCCCAGCGGGCAGGCCGGTGCCCGCGCGGCCGGCGCTCTGCGCGGATCCGGCCGCGGCTGATCACGTAGTGATCTACCGGTCAACCACCCTCCGCCAGATCCAGCCGGAGCGTTTTCTCCCGCCGGCGCAGACGACGGTCACCAACGGCCCGAGAGTGCGCGCCCTGGCGGAGGCGCTGTGCGCGCTGCCCAGGATGCCAGCGGGCACGACCCAGTGCCCCGCCCGGTTCTTCGGCTCCTACCGGCTGAGATTCACCGCAGGCGGCCGGCTCCTGCCGGTCGTGACGATCCAGGAAACCGGCTGCGAGCTGGTCACGGGCCTCAGCCCGGTCCGCTCGGTCACCAGGGCACCGTCCTTCTGGCTTGTCCTGGCCAAGGCAGTGGGCCCGCTCTCGCCGATACAGCCGTTCCTGCTTCCCTATCGCCCAGGATTTGGCTGCGAGCCCGATTCGACCACCGGCCTCGGAAACCTGCACTGCCCGGCGCAGATGCGGTCCGGCGGCATACCACCCTCATAGCCAGCCGCGAGATCGCATGCGGGACCCAGGCAGCGTAGGGTCGGACGCATGCTCGCGAGTCTGGTCGCCGCTCTGGTGTCGGCCTTCTGCTATGGCGTGGCCGCGGTGATGCAGGCGATCGCGGTCCGCTCCGCGAGCCGTCGGCCTGCCCAGTCCACGGCCGGCGCCCGGGCTGCGGCCGGGCTGCAGGCCCCGGCCGCCGGGCGGGTGGATCCCGGCCTGGTGGTGCGGATGCTGCGGCAGGGGCCGTTCGTGGCCAGCCTCGGCATCGACCTCGTCGGCTTCCTTGCCCAGCTCGTCGCGCTGCGCCGGCTGCCGCTGTTCGCCGTGCAGGCGATGATCGCCTCCAACCTCGCGGTGACGGCAGTCTTCGCCGCCTGGCTGATGCACATCGTGCTCAGCTGGCGCGAGTGGCTGGCGGTGTCCGGTGTTGTCGTGGGCGTGGGGCTACTGGGATCCTCCGCCGGGGCGCAGGGCGCCGCGGACGTCGGCCCGGCGTTCCAGCTCGGGCTGATCGTGGCGGTCGCCGGCGTGGCGCTGGCGGGGATCGCCGCCGCGCGGCTGCCGGATCCGGCCCGGACGCCGGTGCTGGGAGCGGTGGCAGGCCTCGGGTACGCGGTGCTCGCCGTCTCCGCCCGGATACTGCCGGGCTTCTCGCCGCACCAGCTGATCCGCAATCCGGCCTCCTACACGCTCGCGGCGGCGGGGATCGTCTCGTTCCTGCTCTACGCGTCCGCGCTGGAGGGCGGCAGCGTGACGGTCGCCACCGCAGCGGTCGTGCTCGCGGAGACTACCCCCCCTGCGGTCGTGGGCGTGGTGTTCCTCGGCGACTCCACCCGGCACGGCCTGACCGGCGTGGCCGTGCTCGGCTTCATCCTCGCCGTGGTCTGCGCGGTGGCGCTGGCCAGGTTCGGCGAGGCCAGTGATCAGCGCGAGGCCCCGGCCGCCGACAGCAGCGCGAGCGGAGTCGGCACAGTGCTCCATTACCATACGTAACGTCATTCTGCGGGCATTTCGCATCGGCTGCCCGGCCCGTACTTGTGTCGTTGCCTGCCGCGGTGGCGGGCGCCTGATATTCTGAGGGCCCGTGGACCGGCGGGATTACTCGCTGGCACTGACCACGGGAGCTGACCTTGGCGACGCCAACGTACGCATCACGGCCAGTCTCTACCAGTCATCTCTTTGTCACTGGAGGCGTGGCCTCCAGCCTCGGCAAGGGCCTCACCGCATCGAGCCTCGGCCGGCTGCTCAAGCTGCGCGGGCTCCGGGTGAGCATGCAGAAGCTCGACCCGTACCTGAATGTCGACCCCGGCACCATGAACCCGTTTCAGCATGGTGAGGTGTTCGTCACCGATGACGGGACGGAGACCGATCTGGATGTCGGGCACTACGAGCGGTTCCTGGACATCAGGCTGCCCGGCTCATCGAACGTCACCACAGGCCAGATCTACTCCAGCGTGATCGCCAAGGAACGGCGCGGCGACTACCTGGGCGACACGGTCCAGGTGATCCCGCACATCACCAATGAGATCAAGGCCCGCATCATGGAGATGGCAGGTCCTGACGTGGACGTGGTCATCACCGAGGTCGGCGGCACGGTGGGCGACATCGAGTCGCAGCCGTTCCTGGAGGCGATCCGGCAGATCCGGCACGAGATCGGCCGGGATCGCTGCTTTTTCCTGCACGTGTCGCTGCTGCCCTACATCGGCCCGGCCGGTGAGCTGAAGACCAAGCCGACACAGCACTCGGTGGCGGCGCTGCGCAGCATCGGCATCCAGCCCGACGCGATCGTCTGCCGGTCGGACCGGCAGATCAGCGACGGGCTGAAGCGCAAGATCAGCATGATGTGCGACGTGGACGAGGAGGCGGTGGTGTCCGCCCCGGATGCCCCGTCTATCTATGACATCCCGAAGGTGCTGCATTCGGAGGGCCTGGACGCCTACGTGGTGCGCAAGCTCGGGCTGGCCTTCCGTGATGTGGACTGGAGCGACTGGGACGAGCTGCTGCGCCGGGTGCACCGCCCCGCCCGCAGCGTCACGATCGCGCTGGTCGGCAAGTACGTCGATCTCCCCGACGCCTACCTGTCGCCGGCCGAGGCGCTGCGCGCAGGCGGGTTCGCTAATGACGCCAGGGTCAACATCCGCTGGGTGACCAGCGACGACTGCCAGACCGCCGAGGGAGCGGCCCGGCAGCTCGACGCGGTGGACGGCGTGCTGGTACCCGGCGGCTTCGGCGTGCGGGGCATCGAGGGGAAGATCGGTGCCGTCCAGCATGCCCGCATCCACGGCATCCCCCTGCTCGGGCTCTGCCTCGGCCTGCAGTGCATGGCGCTGGAGGTGGGCCGCGACCTGGCCGGCCTGGCCGGAGCCAACAGCACCGAGTTCGATCCGGACACGCCGTACCCGGTGATCGCGACCATGCCGGACCAGCAGGACGTGATCGCGGGTGAGCGCGGCATGGGCGGCACCATGCGGCTGGGGCTGTATCCGGCCCTGCTGGCCGAGGGCAGCCTGGTGCGCGAGCTGTACGGCACCGACGTCGTGCAGGAGCGGCACCGGCACAGGTACGAGGTCAACAACGACTACCGCGGCATCCTGGAGAGCGCCGGGCTGATCTGCTCCGGGTTGTCTCCCGACGGGCGCCTGGTGGAATTCGTCGAGCTGCCGCGCAGCGTGCACCCGTTCTTCGTGGCGACCCAGGCTCACCCGGAGTTCCTGTCGCGGCCGACCCGCCCGCATCCCCTGTTCAGCGGGCTGGTGGCCGCCGCGATCGAGCGGTCACGGACCGTGCCCGCTGCCGATGCCGTGACCGCCGCCGGCATCCGCCGGGCCGCAGCCAGCGCATGAGGCGGCACGCGGCAAGATATGCCAGGCGGCTGCGAGCCGGAGGATGTGCCGGGCGGCTGCGAGCCGGAGGATGTGCCGGGCGGCTGCGAGCCGGAGGATGTGCCGGGCGG